>Ga0181595_10001331_pt1 | contig 26917 bp, 18 predicted proteins | sample 041ome_7_FD_145604 | JGI IMG/M metagenome (GOLD analysis project Ga0181595, IMG submission 145604) | Coastal salt marsh microbial communities from the Groves Creek Marsh, Skidaway Island, Georgia - 041401AS metaG (spades assembly) | ecosystem: Environmental > Aquatic > Marine > Intertidal zone...
AACGTCGCCTTATATCGTTGGTTTCCATCTGGCGCGCCGGTAACTTCGTTCGGTTTTTGTGCTCTTCCTCCTCCTCCTCCTCCTCCTTGAGGAAAGGCACCTTGCTGTGTGTGAATGAATTGTTGAAGATTTGGTTGTTGTTGTTGTTGTTGTTGTTGTTGATGATGATGATGATGAGATGGCGGATGGTGTTGCTGATTCTGCTGCTCGGTGTACCGATCGGGGAGCGTCGGATACATCTTTTCTTATGCTCTCTTCTTAACTCGTACAACGCGTTTGTTTGAATGCGTGTTTTTCTGCAACCATGAAGTGACGAGACGAGTTTCTTTTCACTCGGTTTGTTCAACGAACAAAAACAGTCAACTTGGCGGCAGAAAGACACACCCCTAAATCTCAATCCGTTTTTGGTACTAAACGCGCTCGGTACTTATTTATTTATTATGCACACAGAGAGAGGCAGATAAGAATACAATCGGAGAGAACATCGAAAGAGAAGACGGAAGCATGAGTTTATCCACTTACCGCGCTTTGGGATCTCGTCGTGCCTCCTCCAGCGGCAGAGAGCTTTCTGCGTTGATGGAAACATTTGTGTCGTCGTCACCCAAGAACTTTCAGCAAAACGAAGAGCAACAAAAGCAGCGACGCAGATGCTCAACGTCATCGACCTTGAGAATTCCGGATATGCTACGAGATAGAAAGATACTAGCAAAGTGCAATTCTCGACCCATTTCTTGGCAACGCGGATACGCTGCATCGTCAGCGCCGGTACCAGCTGCAGTAGCAGTAGCATCGGAGAGCTCTTTCGATGTCGTCTCTTCAACCGTCGCGACTGCGTTACAACACGTTCAATTGCACTCGGGTTTACCGTGGTGGGCAACACTAGGCGCCACTGCGTGTATTATTCGCATTTCTATGCTCCCTATCTTATCAAAGCAAATGAAGGCGAGCGTTTTAATTGCACACGCAACGTCCGTTTTGCAGGCCAAAAAGAAACGCGAGGCGGAAAAAAGACTTGCCGACAAGGACGCGGCTTCCATCAACGACGTTCCCGAAAAAGCAGCAATTTTCAACGACGTTTCAGAAACGTTACGAATAGCTAACGCTATTCGTCAGCGATTGCCAGACAATTCAACCGCGCCGCATCCGTACTGGCTCCTTGCGGCTCCAATGATTCAGCTCCCAACGTTTGTTTGTGCTATTTCAGGCGTTCGAAGTTTAATATCGAAAGCGTCGAACGATGTCGCTTCTGGTCATCAGAGTGCGTTGTATGCGGACCTTTCCAACGGTGGTATGTTTTGGTTTAGAGACTTGACGCTGAGTGGATTAGATTTAACGAATTTGTACGCGCCCATGGGCATGTATGGCGTAATACTACCTTCGCTCACCGCGGCGATGGTGTTTGCAAACATAGATTTGAATTTTAGTAAAATAGCGACTGCAAACCCGAGAGGAATACAGGCATCTATCAAACTGCTACTCGAGTGGATGTGCGTCCCAATATTGATTGTAGGTATGCAGTTACCGCAAGCGGTTCATTGCTACTGGCTCGCAGGAAGCACGTATTCGTATCTCCAATCGAGTGCGATTCGGAGCGAGTTTGGGAAGAGATCGAAGATTTTAGGTACGGCTGAGCTTGAGCTCGATTTGAAGAAATTATCGCGGCGAGGCGTAGATAGCGTGATAGCACTTGATAATGGGAGTCTTCTCGCGTCGTCGGAAAATGATGCGCGTGTTTTGGATTCACCTTCGCCGAAGCTATCGAAGGATATGGAAGAAGGTTTAATAACCGCGGCTGAATTGAAAGCATCCGGAAAAGCGATGGAGGCGTGCAGACAAATAGAAAAGTTATTAACAGCAAATAATAATTATAACGATGGAGCAGCCAGTGGTGGGCAAAGCAATACTAGCGTTCGCATCGATACGTCGCAAGGGCATCCTTCGTTGTGGTACGCGCTAGCGCAAACGCGAGCCTCGATGAAAAATTGGAAGCACGCGGCGGCGGCGTATGAAGCGTGCGCGAGACTTGAACCAGACGCATCAAAGCGGGGGAAGGCACTTTTTGGAGCCGGTATTAGTAGAGGAAAACTGGACGATGTGACAAAAGCCGTGGATGCGCTAGAAGAAGCACACAACCTGCTTCCGAAAGATGTATCAATTATGATTGCGTTGGCGTCATCGTACAAGATGAACGGTGACTCCGATATGGCACTTACCGTCCTGAAGAGCGCGTCTGAAGAAAAACCAGAAATTTATAAAGCATACGTAGAACCATTAGAGCGCGAAATAGATGAGAATAGAATGAAGTAATAGTAGTAATAGTAGTAATAGTAGTTTGTCTGAGAATTAGTTACAATTCGAAATCATAACGCATATAATCTAAATCCTGTGGCTACTCCCACGAACGCGTGGTATGTGGGAGTGAGCATATGACTTTTCCCCAAAGAGAGATAAGAGAGATTCCACATTTCACAACACACATTTGAAAGCTCGAGACAAGAGAGCGAAGAACAAGCGCACATCAAACGGGATGAAAGAGGAACAAGATTTGAAGTGAATGTAAGTGTCTCGCGAAAGAGTGCGTAATGTCGAGTAAACCGCCGTCGTGCTTGATTATCTTGACAGGGTTACCAAAGTCGAACAAGTCACTCGTCGCGAAAGACATTCTGCGCCGTCTGCTCGACGCCGGTGAAGAATGCGTCCTCGTGGACGAACCTTCTTTGAGTTTGAAACGAAATAAGGCGTACAAAGATGCTCGAATGGAAAAAATTACTCGTCAGACGTTGCAATCGACGGTGGAAAGGTATGTGAGACCAAACGGACCGCACGTCATTTTAGACTCTATGAATTTAGTTAAAGGTTTTCGATATCAACTGTGGTGCATAGCGCGAGAAAACGCGTGTCGTTGCGTGACTCTATTCTGCGCTGACTCGCGAGAGGTTGCAACATCTAGAAATCAGAGCGCAGCATTGAAGGAAGTGGATGCATCGGTTGAAGCGTATGAAGATTCCATCTTTGAAGACTTGTGTAACAGGTATGAGGTTCCTGATACGCGGGATCGGTGGCATAAGCCAATGTTTACGTTGAAAACGAAACCGATAGCGTCAGAAGATTTCTCGGGCGAGATATATAAGGGGGATTATGTAAGCAATAGCAACGATGACGGCGCACATGTATTTGTTGATGGTGAAATGACGTATGATGCAATCATTCGAATGGTTTCGGGAGAGGGAAGTTCCAAGGATGAAACGACCGGAGATGGTGACGGAGAGGCGATGACGAGCCTGGAAGAGTCATTCGCGAGGAACGCTGCTATCGACGGTGCATCGAGAAAGAGTTTGCGCCCAACATTCGCAACGGCAACCACTCGGTTGAGTGAAACAAATTTGAGATACTCTTTGGACAAAGCTATACAGCGCGTCATAGATTCAATTGCCAAGCAAAATTCTGCAAATCCCCTAGGGGTTTCTGAACCGACGACGTATACATTTGAAGATATTCATGGACAAGATTGCAGCACGGGGCTTAAACCTATCCGTTGTGTCAGACAACCTACCCTTATCGAATTGAGACGGTTTAAGAGAGACTTTTTGAAGATATCCTCGAGCTTAAAGACGAAGTCGTCGGAACAAATTTCGCAGCTCTTCGCCGAATGCGTTGCCCGAGACGTAAAATAGTAAAGCATTTTGTATAACACCACAATTTAGCACACACGATAGAAGTAGTTTGATAATGAACACAGTTATCGCGCGTTCACCCAAATGTTACGCGCGTAACTTGTGATACAAATTGCATTGCTATTACATTACATTCTAAAACTACTTGGTACTATACTTTTTTTTGCTATGCGTGACCACTTCCTTCGCTCGTCAAATTCATGCGAGCGAGTTCGGCTAAATTGATGAAGTTAAAATCCCCGAAATCTTCCTCGTACACGTCATCATCGATAACCACGTCATCTTCCTCGCCACTATCGTACGACTCGAACGTATGTTCTCTACTTCTTTCTCTCAGAGTGGAACCGCCCTTTGGTGAACGGAGCGGCGATGAGGAGCTTCCGTATTCATTGTCGACGGTGTTCGCGCCAGCGCTGTCTGAACTCTCTTCGGAACTTTGCCGGGCAGTTCTCGAGGAACTCTGGGACGAACGCTTTATGAAATAGCTCGTGTCACGAATATTAGAAACATTGGGAACAAAATTAGCCTCTGAATGGCCATTATCCCAGTCAATATCTGTAAACCATGGGTGCGTCTTCACGCTATCTGCGCCGCCGAGGAGAAGGGACCCGAGGCGCACGTCTGGTTCGGAATGTAACAGGCTTTTCACGATATCCTTAGCTTCATCCGAGATATCTTCTGGATATGTGACGACAACGTTGTGTGCGTCGTAGCCTGCGAGAATGTTATCGAAAATATCCGCCGGTGTCGGCGCGTGGAAAGGAGGAACGCCCGAAAGCATTTCGAATACGATGATACCCAACGACCACCAATCAACCGATTGGGAGATCTCATCCGTTTCGCAGAGCAAAACTTCTGGTGCCAAGTAGTCCGGAGTTCCCACTGCCATCTTCTTCTCGCTACTTAACGCGTCAGAGCTGATACTCCCAGAGCGATGATGCGGAGATTTCTCGTTGCTCGCTTTCGGGATGATATTATCGTCTCGCGACGCTCCGACAAAGCTCAGACCAAAGTCCGCGAGCTTCAAATGTCCATCTGAGGAGATCAGAAGGTTGTCTGGTTTCAAATCGCGATGAGTCACGCCAACTGAGTGTACGTATTCTAGCGCCAGAACGACTTCACTCGCATATTTTCGTGCCATGCTTTCTTCTAAAGAGCCGAGCTGTTTCAAAAGGCTATACAAATCGCCGCCGTTGGCGTACTCCGTCACAAAGTACACGTGTCGCGCCGATGAGAAGGCGTAGAACAACTTGATAACGAATGGGTTCGCCGCTAAGACCAGCGCATCCCGTTCTTCCTTCAAGCGAGAGATTGTGTTTCTAAACACCAAATCTCTTTTCTTTATCGCTTTGATAGCGTATATATCTCCCGTAGCTCGCTTTTTCGCCAAGAAAACGCGACCGTGGGCGCCCGATGAAATAAGCTTGAGCACCTCGAAATCTTCCACGGATACTCGTGCTTGCGGCGGGATAGTGTTGCCAATATCAGTGTTATTACCGCTTCCTTCATAGTCGAGAAAGTCATCTCTATCCGAAGAATTCGTGTTGCCGCTCAGAGATCTACTCAACTCTGAGACTCTCATTTTTTCCTCAAAGGATGACGAAAGCGAAGAGGTGCGTAGATAGTCTACTGGTGACATAGAACGTTGCCTCGAGTGCTTATCACCTCGCGGTGAACTCAATGGACTGCTCGCACAACACGCGGAGTGTGCCACAAGCTCTGATAATGGAACAGGTTTCTCGCATATTCTGCACACGGACGTCATCTTCCGCTGACTCTCTGGACTGACCTGTTTTCCTCCGTGCGCTGCGCCTAAGCTCCCAGATGGAGTATCACTTTGCGAATTTGATTGCGGATTGTCGTAATTTTCATCGTCGTCGAGCTCCATGTCAGCTCTGTAGAATATTCGAGAAGGATTCCTCATGACTCCTCGTCCGACACGACTGCCCGCACCCGCCCTGGTGGGAGACGCCGCGCCGTCGTACCCAAAACTCGCATCATGATTGGTCCGTCGCGAGGGCGATTGCGAAGAGTACTTACTGATGTTATCAAAGGCATCTTTGCGCTCAATATCATCTGCTGATAAAGTCTGCGCAATTGCGGAGACGTTTGAAAACCTCGAGAATTCATTCGAAATTCTGGTCCCCTGGGACTGGCCCAAAGGCGAGGAGCCCAGAAACGAGCGCGAATGCGACGTCGGAGAATCCAAAGGAGACATCCGATTCGGCGAAGAACCACGATTATACCCACTCGCAGTTCTGTGATTATTATTACTCGTGATTATATCAAGCGACGGTGATGCAGAACTTTCTCTAGAGGAGGTGAAGGAATTTTTTCTTCCTTGTTGCGCCGCCGATCCTGGCGAATGGATTCTTTTTTGCGCGTTTCTATCTTCCGCGGTGCTCCCAGAGTTTTTTTCGCTATTATTACTACTGTTATTAATATTGTTGTTCGTGTTTAACTGCGGCAAAGTTAAGATGATGGCGAGTGCGACGCAAGATTGTATCATTTTTACGCCTTCGTACATCGTTTTACAGTTTTCGCACGTCTTGAAACACTCCAACGTGAGTTTTTGTGTGGAGGGATCGTCCGTGGCGACGATATCTTTCTTTCTGATCGCACCAAACGACGACGACGACGACGTCGTGGACGATGTTCTCGAGAACGCTTCCGTGTTAATGTTGTTGGAATGAGCGCGGCTGGCTGACTCGACTTCGTCTTTAATTTTCTTGTGTAGACTCGTGATGCGAGTGAAACACAACAACAACGTCAACAGTGCCCGTCTGTTCTTTCGGTTCTCTTCTTTTCGCAATTCGGTCGCCAAGTCTGTTCTTTTCAGTAAGATTTTGATGGCGTGCGCGGCAAAGACCGACCACTTGGGCATAGCGTGGTTCGGGAACTGCAGAAAGTGCTCACCGATGGAGTGCACAACCTCCAGAAACGAAGATTGAGCTTCGTCGTCTCCTTCTGTTTTCTCGTTATTGTTGTTGGTACCTCCTCCTTCCTCTTCTTCTCTTTCAACGAGAAAAATATCATCTCCAATGTCTGAGAGAAGTGTTTGTAAACGCGCGCGCGTCTCGTTCGTCGTGGAGATGAGCAAAACGTCGTCGACTTTCGACGACGGCGACGAAGCTTTCACCGCAGTTCTTTTCGCATTTCTATTTGCTATTCTCGCATCATTTGTTGTTGTTGTTGTTGTCATCGGCACAGATGAGCGGAAACCATCCCCACGTGTCGAAGCACTGATGAACTCTTTCGTCGTCGCAAATTCCTCCTCTCCGTTTTGTTTCTCTTTTTGCTCCTTCTCCAACTCTTCCCCCAAGCAGGACACGTTCTTCAACGTCACCGCCCGAACAGGAGGATGAGAATGAGGAGGAGGAGGAGCACTCATCTCTCGTTCTTTGATGAGGGACTTCTTTTGAGAAGAGAACAGACGTGTTCTAAATTGTGCCGGGGGGGTGTGACTCAGCAGAAATGATATTTGATTTTTTCCTTCGTTTTTTGTTCGTCGTACGAACTTGCAAGCATTTTTACGCAAAAACAAAAAGTTCCCTCTTCATGTATTAGACAAGACACTATATTCATCATCCATCTTCATCTTCATCTCTTATGATCTCTTATTCTTATCATCGTCAAAGTACCCCCTCTGAACGAGTTTCGATGGCTTTCGCGTCCACGTCGTATCATCGCTCTCCTCCGTCGTCATCAACCCGTATTCCATCTGCGGACCGACGGCGGCAACATCATCGTCTTTGTTCTAAAAGTAATACTCTTAAGACGTGCTCTGCCATACGGCCGAACGAGATTCAAAACAATGGAAAGATAGAAATAAAAAAAGTCGATTCAGATGCAGATATTCGTGGCGCGGCGTGCGTCAGAGCGCTGTGTTTTTATTCCTATCCTAAAGACCGTTCGGAATTTAGCATCCGAGCGCACCGACTGACAAAAATCGAAGCCGAGTTTGAGGCGATATCGAATAAAATAACAGGCAAAGACGTGTCGTACAAAAATAACGATGTTTTTTGCTATGTTGCCGTAGAAGAACGCGTAAAAGGTGACAACAGAGTGCCAGAAGATCCCGCGATTGTCATTCCGGGCGAAAAGAGCGCAATCGTTTGCGGGACGTTGGATTTGAACGTCGGCGTAAACTTGCCGGCGGAAGAGTTGGTTGGAAAATTTCCCATCGAAGGTAATGCTCGAAAGAAACGATGTTACATGAGTAACGTTTGCGTGTTGGAGTCTCGTAGAAATCTAGGTATAGCAAGACAACTCATAGAGCGCGCGATTGAAGATGCGAAGAACATCAACGTGGAGGAGATTTACGTGCACGTAGTATCGGAAAATATCGCCGCGAAACGCCTCTACGAGAAAGCAGGATTTGTCGTAGAATCAGAGGAGTCGGCGAAAGAGGCTTTGACGAGAATGCACGAACCGAGACAAATTTTACGGTATCGTGGATGATTTCGCGTTGTTTTCATTCACTATTGCCGTTATTATGCGTGTGTATCTATGTTTGAAAAACGTATATGTCTACTTATCTTTGTTGCTCCTCCTGCTGCTGCTGCTGCTCATCGTTGACGACGTCAGATGAAGAAGAAGAAGGAAAATGTCCCATCACTTCTTCGCTTTCTTCGGACGTACCTTCTTCTTGTTCATGTTCTCGCTCTTCTTCTTCTTCTTCTTCTTCTTCTTCTTCTTCTTCTTCTTCTTCTTCTTGTCCTTCTTCTCCTTGTTCCCGTTCTTCTCCCGCGATGGTAATTATGCGAAGAATCTGCTCGATGCTCATTTGTGGATTTGCGGCTTTTAATCTGTGCAAAAACGATTCGCGAAACGGAACTTTTACCAATCTGTGTTCTCGCGTGTGATTTTGCAGGAAACGAAAACGCCCGGCTGCGGCGTAAGCGTTCGCACTCGTCTCATTCAATCCGACTTTCTCGTCGAATTCTTTACACTTACCGCACAAATCAAAACCAAGTGGACATCCGTTCTCGTCTTCTTTGCAATCACGGCACTGATATCTCTCGCCTTTGATTGGATAGCTCCCGCACAAGTCACAACCCACGCCGAAATGTACTTCTTCTTCTTTTTCATCATCCTCTTCTCCTCTTTGGCCTCCTTCTTCTCCGGAGGGTACATTTTCCATCATCACGACTTCTTCTATTTCTTCATTCTCCTCTTTTTCCATGCGCTCTTTAATCTCGAGTGGATACATCTTCTCTAGTAAATGCTGCATCGCTTTGACGACACCCGCTTCTTTGTCGATATCTCCGCCGTAACAGTTTTCAAAGACGCATTTTTTCATATTCCCGCGACGAACACAGTTGAGACAGTACAGGTGGCCACACGTGGCCGCTATCGGGTTCACGAGTATTCGTTTACATTTTGTACACGTGACGCTTTCCGTGAGTGCAGAGGCGTTCGTTTTCAGCTCTTCCTTCAAAAACTTTACAAAAGGCAAGAGGAACTTTTCATACTCCTCCGAACTTTCCCTTTCTCTTTCTAACCGCTCGTCGAATTGCTCTCGAAAGGTCGACAAAATTAACAGCGATAATTGCGTAGAGAGACCTGGCAAAGCGTGATACTGCTTTTTGCACAAGAAACAATGCGAGTTCTCCAAGTTCATAGAGCAGTGACAACAGTATATGCACGATAAATGGCCACAAGGTAGAATAGCTGCTCCAAGAATGAGTTCCAAACAGATTGGACATTCGAACTCTTTAATATTCTCCTTGGCATTGTCTGTAGCCGTTTTAACCGCATCGATGACGTTGCCATCGGCGGTTTCGCTCATTTTCGATCGCGCGAGATGGAGCTTTTCTGACGGCGGACAGGAGAAAAAGAGAAGAAGAAAGATACGCGAATGGGGAAAATGAAGAAAAGTTCGTTAGACTTTTCATATGTGATGAAAGAGATACGAATTTAAGAAAACAAACTCACCCTCATCGTCAACCTTCACTTCACTTTGTGACACCTTCCACTTGCGAAACGATCGTGCTCTACATATCATCGCTATCAGAGATACCACCCTAAGATAAGTAGAGAGAAAGATAAGGCGTTAATGACGACATTTACGTATCGCGTCGTCAACGCGTTCGTAAACAACGACACGAAAAACGAAGAGTTGAAAGGAAATCCCGCCGCTGTTATCGTTCTTGCGAGTGATGAAAGCGGAAGCATATCGAAAGAAGAGAAGCAAACGGTGGCACGAAAGCTCGGTCTCTCTGAAACGGCTTTCGTTCGGGAAGACGTAAACAAGGGAGGAGGAAGGAAATATTTTAACATCGAGTGGTTTTCACCTACGTGTCAAGTGGGTTTGTGCGGGCACGCGAGTTTGGCTTCTGCGGCGTGCCTTTTCCGTGATGTTTTAGCAGCCAACGGTGAAAAACAAAGTTCTGAACCGATCGTATTTGTATACGATGATGGAAAAAGTGAACTGGTTCTCGAGAGATGCGAAATAACAGGGGCGATAACGATGTCGTTTCCTGCGTCGCCCCCTGTTCCGGTTGCCGACGAGGAAGCTTCGCGCCGAATCGAGCTCGTCAGAGAAGCGTTCGGAGACAGTCGTGAAGCACTCGCCGCATCGCCAGTATACGAAAATTCAATCGGAGATACTTTTATTTATATGGAGGAGACATCCGTTCCATCCGTGGACGAAATATATTTCGATTGCAAGAAGAAAGTCGACTACGAAAAGTTGGGAAAAGTTGGTGGAAGAGGCGTGGTCATTACCGCACTCTCCAATCCGGAGAAAAAGGAATTGATTGATTGCGACTTTGTGTCGAGATTCTTCGGACCAAACATAGGCATAGCCGAGGATCCTGTGACTGGTTCGGCACACTGCGGATTAGCGCCCTTCTTTAGAAATATTCTTCCTTCCTCGATGGATGGAAAATTTCTGCGCGGGTACCAAAAGAGCGCGAGAGGCGGGTTGGTCTTATGCAGAATAGTGGCGGATAAGGTAGAACTTCGCGGATTTTGCTCGTTCGATAAAATAGACACGATAGAAATATAGCATAGAGCGCGCAGATAGAAAAAACTTTAATCCACGATGGATCATTTTTACTATGTAGTTTAAGATTTAAGATTTTGCACTTAATATTTGATAGGTGTGCTTCACTTCTTCACCTTCTTCTTCGTCGTTTGAGATGCCTTCATCATCGTACGATATCTTGCCCAACGGGATTTCGAACGACGATTACGTCATTCAAAACAGCTCGAAGAAACACGACCCCCAATGGGCCGCGAACGCGTCTCGAGGCATCATCTCTTCCCACGGTAATCAGCTCTTGGAAGTGCAAAAGCTTTTACAGGAACTGACGGAACACCAAGACCAAATTCTCGAGTCTATTCCGTTAACCGAAGACGCGGTGCTTTGGGCGTCGCACACGCGCGAATTCATCGAACAGGTTGAGAAGTTACCAGAATACACCAAAAAAGCGCAAGCGATCGAGGCGGAGATGCAAAATTTGACAAAACGAATCCAACGAGCTAAAGAGCGCGTACAAAAGTTGAACAGCTAGCTCGGGGTAATATCAACGAAAAGTATCTGTGTTTTGGGCGTAACACGAGAAGAAAAAAATATTTCGATGAAACGAAAACGCGCGGTTTCCTCGAAAAAAAAATACTCACCTGCTCGCGAACGCGCTCTTTTTCTTCCCGTCAGAAAGAGAGAGGACAGAACAAGCATTCTCTGTCATGGTGCGACGCGCGAGTGTCGCATTCCTCGCGCTTGTAACGACAGTCGATTTGACATTCTTAAAACACACAGTGAGCGCGACAGAAACGAGCAGAAGGAGCCTTCTACAAACAGATACGTTTTCGTATCAGAACACTGGCTTTTGCACGAGAGAAAACGTTTTATATGCGTCCGTAGGAATCGGGTGTGGAGCACTTCGAGACTTCGCAGAGGAGGATGAAGACAGAAAGAACGCGTGTTGTTTGATTCTAAACGAGTTGAACGAAGAAAAGTGCTTTTGTGAGAACAAAGTAGCTCCCATCTTGCAGCAGTCTCAGGCGAATTTCGTGAGCATGTTCGTTTCGGCGTACGACGTGTGCAACGGGTTGGAGATTTATGGCGGATGGAAATGTTCAAAATTTCCCAGACAGGCCTTTTTGCAACCGCCCCCGCCACCTCCATCGGATGAATCGTATCCACCATATCCTCCTTCGCCACCAAGTTCTCCAACTTCCTCAGAAACTCCTCCTCCGAGAACAGAAACCGTGGATGTTTGCTCCATCGCTTCGCAAAATCCTGACTCTCTGCTCAATCAAAAATGCGACAAACTTCCGTTTTTGAGAGAGAATTTTGAAGACAGAAACCCTCTGAGTTTGCTTTCGAGATGTTGCGAGCAAATTGAAGTTCTCAACAGCGCGTTATGCTTTTGTGACGAACGATTTCAAAAAGTCATGAACGACAACGAACGCAAATTTAGAGCTCTTTTCGCCGCCGTGCCCATTAAATGTAGAAATACCGCGCGAATGCAAATATATTACGGCAGAGCGTGTTCTGCGTACGACGATATTGGTATACCAAACAGTCCACCTCCACCACCGAGGTCGCCGCGACCGCCGAGAGCTTCTCCTGATGTGTCCGCTCCATCCTCCGCCGAAGATTCTGCGAACGAGAATAGAAACGATTGGTCGAATGTGAACGAATCTGAAGAGAATAACAATCGAAACGATCTTTTTGGTTACTGGCGAAAACCAGGAGGGCAAATCTTCAATAGTGGATAAATACCCACGGGTTTGTTTTGTTTAATAAAATAATTTTGTATATTACAGTCAGGCAGTCGTTTTTAAAAGCAAGGTAACCATAGCTGTACGCTCGCAATCTCTTGGCCTTTCGTTTCTATTGTGCGCATGACCCCTCCCGCTTGATGGATCGTATCTGCAGCTATTCGTAATGACTGGTCATCTTCGGGTATAATCACCGTATCGCACAATCTATTTTCTACATCGGTGACGCGCACGGCGACTAATACACCGAGTGTCATCGAATTATCAACTTCTAATGTTTGAGGTCGTACGGCGACGTCGATTCGTCCTTCGCTCGGCGCCATGACCAGAGCCGAATCAATCATGCGCGCAATCACGGAACGCGTCACGTTTTCGTCGACAGAAACGCACGTAGAACTTTCGTTAGTACCATCGCCTCCTCCATCGATTGGTAAGGATGCAATCATAGAAACACCAGCTGAATTTGCTATTAGTTCCGAAGTCGCCAGCAACGCTGCTACGATGGGCGTCACGTCACACTTTGAGACCGGCTTCGTTGATCTCGAGGAAGACGGTAAGAATATTTTCTGAGACGCACTCTTTGGCGGTTGGTTCAGCGCTCTACCTATACTGCTGCTTCCGCTGTTCATTTTCGATTCAGCGGAAGAAGAATTAGTAGTAGAAGAAGATCGATTGTCACTGGCGGAAGGTAAGGATGCAGCAAACGGAGATAGGCCTTCGTTTGGATACAGCGCGTCTTCGAGCTGTTGACTCAGCGTAGCGAGAATATCTCCCTGAGCCATGATAGCATCCGCCATGTCACCAGCAGGTGACTCTTCGTCGGCTTTCAGATACGTTTTCAGCATACCGGTCATCGTGCGGAGTGCCGAGAGTGGCACCCGTGAGTCATATAAATAGTCTCCAACGTTTTGTTCTTGTGCGTATGTTTTCTTCATGAGCAAGACCGCGCGCTTTTGCATGGCCCATACGGGCACAAATGCTTCAGCTCCATTCTTCAAGCACTGTCGCTCTCGCTCGCCAAACTGCTCTTCTCGATCTACGTTTTGATTCAAATTCATTCGTCTTTTACTTCGGTTCTTTCCTTTACCTTTTCCTCCGCCTGAGGACCCGAACCCCGCCGCCGGTGAGTTCGTCGATATATCTGGGAGTGGCAACTCTCCGACGAGTAAACCGATGAGCAAACCTTCCAAGGTCAACGGAACAACCATTGCGTTCGTTGAAGGTAGGAAGAAATACTCTTTGTTCAACAGGAGTGTTTCGGCGGTGATGTTCGTTTCATCGACCGATGCCCCCCACGCGTCTGAGCCGTTTGATCTACTGAATGATGACGGTACCAACGAAGTCGACAGTTCAAATGTTTCCTTGCTGCTGCTATTACCGTTATCACTGTTGTTAAGTGTGCCACCGTTGTTATCGAATACGTCTCCATCTTTTGTATTGTTCATTTCTTCTTGTTCTGAAACCACGTTGCTCCAGTCGAACGAGTTGTTTATGGAGGTGAAATTCACCCCTCTGTTCGAAGACGAAGAAGACGAGGAAGAACGTCCTCCTCTATTCGTGCTAGTGCTGTTTGCATTTGAATCCATACCAGTGTACAGGGTTGGAAAAGAGGCGACTTGTGCTAATCGCAAACCTCCTCCCGAGCGTTCTTCGGTGAGATATAGCATACATTTGGCGTCGTTCCCGAGCGCGTTCGCGACGAGTTCCACGTGTTTTTCGCAATACAGCGCAAACATATCCTCCGTGCTCGATTGCCTCTGCAAAGACCTCGTTTCTTTATCGCCTTCTTCTTCGTCGTCCTCTTCTTTTTCTCCTCCTCCTTTGTTTGCTGTTTGTTGCAACAACGCCGCTTCGCCGCCGTCGTTTTGGTTGGTTCCTTTCGTCGCGAGAATTCTGCTCCGCGCAATTCTGCTCGAATTACGACGAGAAGAATTCTGTGCTTGTTGTTGTTGTTTTCTTCTTCCTCCTCCTCCTCTGTACGTCGTCGTCGTCGATGCTAGCAATGAAGACGAATAGCATCTCGTCCGAGCTCTCACTGCATGAAGACAGTGAGAGAGCCTCGTCGTCGTCGTCGTCGTCCACGTGGAGGTCATATTTGTTCTGAGGAATTGTGTGAGCGTGTTTTAGATAATAACCAAAAATTACAATTTCTTTTTCTTCTTCTTCAGTTCTCCTTCTTCTCTCTATTATTGTTCTTCCGATTGAACGAAAAGCATGGCACCGTTGGAGGAGAGCTCTGAGACTTCAATCAACAGCTCGTCCGTTCGGTGAAACACTTTTCGAGGGAAATTCGATACTAGACTATATTTCGTTTCCGAAACGCATTCGAGCGTGTCCACGAAATCGTACACGTCGTTCAAAGTCGACTCTCTCGAAGCGAAGCGTCTCTCGACGCGACTTCCATCCGCCATACGAAATGCAATTTTAGTCACATTTTCCGTGACGCTCATCTCTGGTTCTGGTTTTAAGCGCGCAGCTTTTTCTTCCCGGCGATTCTTCAAAGCCATCGCGCGCTCTTCTTCTTTGCGTCGGTTTTCGCTTTCAATTCTTTCGTTTTCCAATCGTTCGTTTTCAGCTTCCTTCAAGCGCGCTTCCTCCTCTTCCATCTCTTGAACTCTTTTCGCCTCTTTCGCAGCATCAGCAGCTAACGATGCCCGGAATGCCGCGTCTTGCTCTTCCCTCAACAACCTATCGTTTTCGGCGGCTTCGTTCCGAGATCGCGCCTCGCTCATTGAACCGGATGCGTCTTCGATGGACTTTTCCAAAACTTCGAGAAGTTCGTCGCTGTCGCAATACCCTTCAACAGACACGACGAGCGAAACGCGCGAGCCAGACGAATTAAGCAGCGCACAGTATGGAAAGGACGAAGGCGAGACACCGAGCGCGAGCAATAGCGCGTCTGAATTCGAGACGTCGCCTCCCCAAGCCACGAACTTTTCGTTGACGAAACTCGCGACGTTTGGATCATTCAAAACGTCTTTACAGAAACCGAGCGCGTCGTCGTGTATCGGAGAGTGCAAGTAGACAAAGCACAGCTTATATTCCGACTTTGCCATTCGCAACGCGTCTGAATGCGAAAGTTCGACGAAGTTTATCAAACAGTTTCCATCGTTCTCGTTCATAAACGTTCTTCGAAACTCTTTCGCCGCTTCGATCGGGTCGCCTCTCGTCGGTCCAACCGCCCCTCTTCCTCTGGCGCTGGCCGCTAAGTACCGTTGGTTGAGACGATGCGCTCGAAACGCTCGTGACAAAGAACTCAGCACGTTCGATGGTAATATCTTTGATAAAATCGTACTCGTAATTTTCACCGCCACGGAGAGAAGGCCAAACACCGCTCGCACGGGAAGCAAAGGCACGAGTTGTTGTTGTTGTTGTTGATTCGTAGCATTTTCGTGCCTCGTTTGCTCTTGTTCTTGTTGTTGACTACGTCTATTCTCGTTTCCTCTTCTTGTTCTTCTATCGGTTCCATCTCCATCTATCATGACTAAATCATCATCCTCTTCTTCTTCTTCTTCTCCGTCAACGATATCGATATCGTCGGGGAGTTTGATTGCGTCGTTCTCGGTAAACTGTAAAGAGCCATTGAAAAACGCATTACACGCGTTTTCCAAAGAGTTCCCGTAATGTTTCAGAGCGTTTCGAGCTTGCGTTGGATTCAGTTGCGCGATTTCTACGAGCGACTGTATCGCAGCTGCGTCGATGTCGTCGTTGTCGTCGACCATGGAGAAAAGGTTGTTGAGGAATGACGAGAAAGATTAAAGAAGGTTGAAAAGACACACTGCTTTTTATTCGATGTGAAAAAATTATAAAATTACAATGATGAATGTTTTGTACACATGCAAAGAAGAGAGTTTTTTTTATCCATCGGTGGAGTTGTTTGTACCTTCACCGCCCCCGCTATTCGTGGTGGTATCGGACCCGTCGTTGTTGTTAATGTTGTTTGATGAAAATAACTCGAGCGAGGAGACGACGAACGGCTTCTCCACCTGTTTCAGGTCTGGAACTTTGTTGCCCGCGTCCTCGATGCACTTTGCAAGCACGCTTTCGTTTTCCGCGCGAATGTCGCGCTCTGAAGCGAGCTTTTCCACCGCTTCTCTCAGTTTCATATTTTCTGTCGCGTACCGTTCTAATATGTTACCTAGCTCCTCCGTTTCCGCTTGCTTCCGGAGTCTAGAACGTCTCGCCGACTCTCTGTTGGACTGTTTTCTTCTTTGCCGTTTCAACTCTCGGTCGTCCGCGGTGGGTGTTTTATTCGAGGTATCAATAGTGGCTATCGGTGATACTACGGTGGCTTGCGCGGTCTTGTTTCTGCTGGTTTTGTTGTTGTTGTTGATGATGGTGGCATCAGGAGGAGTAGTAGTGGTCGTTGTGGTCGTCGTCGTCGTCAACGAAGCGCTACTGTTGTTCAATCTCTTCCTGTCTTTAGTGATGGCGTTGTTATTGTTGTTATTGTTGTTATTGTTGTTGTTGGTTGTCAGAGGTGGGTGCTGGTTCATCTCTGTTTTTATATTTGCCAATTTTATTTGAGCACCCTGTTTTTGCGGGTGTCCAGTATTACCAACAGCGAGAGTTTTCGTCGTTTTTTGTGGATTTTGTTGTGGATATAAAGGAGGTGCTCCCATCATCATACCTGCCGCGGCCACCGCTGCCATGTCCGGAGAGAGCCCATTCGCTTGCGGTTGTAACGCGCTTGTTGCCATGAGTAAGTGTGCCGCAAATGCCGGGTTGTTTAAACTTGCCGCCAGGTGTGGATTGTGGAAGTGAGGGGGCGCTAATCCCGTCGGCGTTTCCTGCGTGACGTTTCCTCCTTTTTGTTGTTGTTGATTATACATCGCGGCGCTATACGCTTGCGCCCAGGAATTTTCCATGCTATTTGAGGCATTCATCATCGCAGTTGTCGTCGTCGTCGCCGTTGGTTGTTGGAGTTGCTGCTGTTGCTGCTGCGGTCGATGTTGTTGCATACCATTCGGCGCGGTTTCTCGAGAAAGGCTCGCATTTGGATTGTGCTGTTTCGTCGCCATCTTGAGCGTTCGATGAAACGCTCTGCTTCTTCCACGACTGAACCTCTCGTCGCGCGCAAAGGTGGAAACAACAGAGAAACTAGGAGAGGCTATTCGTGCTAAAAATACAGAGTATTCGGCCAGATCGGATCTAGACTCGTGCTATTCTTTTCCCAAGCAGAAAGAAGTGCGTGCGTTTTTCTTTTGAACTCTGACGTCACACGAGAGAGAGAGCAAAGAGGAGACCACGACGACAAGCATTTGAAAATTGAGCGGTGGGGTTGAGAGCCAAAATGCCACGAGGAAAAAAGAAAGATTTTTGTCTTGCATGCATAAAAAAAAACAAAAGTCTTCCTCTACGCAAAGACCACATCATCACCGAGTCGTGGTACCAGTAGTACTCATTATTAAATTAAGTTGTTATCATCAACGCAAAAGTTGGTTCATCTCTCTTACATCTCGCTACAATTTTTTTATAAAACTAATAATATATTAATATTAAAACTCTTCTTGCGCAACCGATTCCGCAGTGCTGGCGTTGGCGGCGGCTTGAATTTTCAGTTCGAGCTTTCGATCTCGTCCAGCTTGGATCAACGCTTTCGTGTCCCCGGGTTTCAACTCACCTCTTTGCATAGCTTTCACCATTTCAGTCGCTTCTCCTCTCCGCAACAATCCCTTCACGTTTCTTTCGCCGGTACCAAAACACACCGGACAGACTCTCACGCCTCTGCCGTAACACTGCGGACACTCGGTAAACTCGTACGTGTCTTGCACGCGTTTTCTGTTCAAAGCTTTCCATTTACCGGTTCCGCCACACATATCGCACGGAACGATACCAGTGCCACCACACTCGATGCACTCGGTATCTTCCAACGCAAACGCCGCGTTATTGTTGATATTTTCTTCCGCCGCGCTCGCAAAAATCAAAGCACCAAACGCAGCGGCTGTTCTCGAAAGAAACGTGCGTCTCGATTTCGGTTTCGTCGTCGTCGCTGCTTCGTTTCTTCTTGTTTGTGTGTACTCCCCTCCTTCTCTTTTGCTGTTGTTGATGTTGATGTTGTTCTCGTTGTCATCTGTGATCGCGTTCTTTGCCGAAGCGATCGTTAAACAGTGGTGTTTGCCTCGTCTCAAAGTCCAAAATGATTTCGACGACGACGACGACGACGATGATGATGATGATGAAGATGATGATGCGACTTTTTTTGAGGTCAACGCCGCCGCGCTTTGACTCGACGCAGATGAAGAGTGTTGCGTTCGTTGCATTGAGACTCTTCCTGTGCCTCGACAACACTTGCACGCGTGTTGGTGCGCGCGAGAAGAAGAACTACTCCCCGTCGTAGTACACGTGAACGAAGACATAATCTGTTTTCTCTTTTTTTTGTGTGCTGATTGTTGTTTTGTTTGTGGTTGTCCCTTATATAGATCTCTCTCGCACCGAAATGGGGGCGGAAGAGGAAAAAAATTCAAAAAGAAAAGTTGGCACTCACATCCCTCTCAACAAAAATTTACTTGAAGCGCGCAGGCAGAGAACACACACACACACACACACGCAAAGAAGAAGAAGAAGAATTTAAGAAGTTAAAGAAGAAGTTAAAGACGAAGAAGACAAAAAGAAGAAGGAAAAATGGCGAAAGGAAAATCCGTGGCCGATAAGAGAGCCATAATTCTCGGAATCTTTCACGAGAAGAAAGAGCCATTCCTCTTGAAAGAAATCGAGAAGTTAGCGTCAAAGAAAGGCGTGGTTTTGCAGAGTGTTCAGGAGATTTTGAAAACTTTGACGGACGACGATTTAGTGAAAACGGATAAAATCGGCACCACGAATTGGTTCTGGTCCTTTCCGAGCGAACACGCGACCAAGTTAGAACAGAAGAAGAATCAGTGCGACGCGGAATTGAAAGCGTTGGAAAAACAGCTGAAAAAAATCGAGGAAGATATTGAAAACGAAAAGACGACGAATAAAGAGAACGACGCGTCGTCGTCGGCTCAGGACAGAAAGAACGCGGAGATGGCATTACAAGCGGCGAAGGATGAAAACGCAAAGCTTTTGAAAGAGCTCGCGAAGCTTGAAGAGAGCAATCCAGAGTTGCAAGAACAAGTCGCTAAAGGCGTGGATGCTATGCGCGGCGCGGCTGATCGATGGACGGATAACCTCTTCCTCGTGAAATCATGGGTGGACAAGAAGATGGGAGATAAAGAACAAACCAAAGCTTTCTTTAAACAACAAGGCGTTGATTTGAACACGTTGGACTACGTTCAATAATTATCAGAAAAACGAACAGGAGGAGAAGAAACGCGCGAAAAGAGAGAAACACAAAACACAGCTTACATAGAAAACTTAGAAGAAGAAGAAGAAAAATCTGTAACAACACTACCACGACGAGAAATACACACGATTACTAAGATACACCATTACTTACTGCTATGAATATGCTACAAGTGTACGAGCTATTAACTACGCAAGCTATTACTTATGGACTAATATTCTTCTTTAAGCCGCACCTTCTAAAACGAGAACATCTTTCGCGGACAACGGTTGCGATTTCGGAATTGGCGGTCGTTCGTTCACCACCTTTTGTATTTCTTTCGTCGCCTCATCCGCCGCAGTTGCTTTCGTTTTCTTCCTCAAAATGAAAGTCGTGTAGTATCCAGCGGCTTCCCACTCTTGCTCTGTTAACGCGGCGTTTAAAGATTTGTTCAAAGGCTTCACAGCGGTGGCGTAGAGAAGCGACTGACCGTCTGCGTTTCTGGGCACCAACGATTTTCCATCCGCCGGGCTACCGCCCGGCGGTTGCATCAAATGAAGCCACAACTCGTGCACGGATCGATACTTTCCCTCTTTGGGCAGATTTAGCATTTCGTGCACGTACTGGTGGAAGTTTGTCCACCTCATGATTTCCAAGTCGTACTCCTTCGCCAACTCGGCAAAAGTAACGAAAGGAACCAAGGACTCTTTACAATCAGTCACAGCGTCTTCGAGCGTAAACGAATACTCGATGCCAAAACCGGGCGGTAAAAACTCTTTCTTACAATGCTTCTCGTCAAAATTGACTTCAATGACATCGTTACCGAATAATAAACCGTCCGTTTGCCTTAAATTTCGCACTAGAACGTTCGAATCGACCGTCGTTCCTACAAAGTGCCCGCCCGGGCGCAACGCTTTGCTTATGTTCTCGAACGCTTTGCGCGCACGCTTTTCCGTCGAGAACGAGTAGTGGATGGCAAACTGACATGAAACAACGTCAAAGAGACCGTTCACTTTTTCTCCTAAAACGTCTTCCAAGTCGTGGACGAATGCGTCGCCGGCGATAAACGTCGCTGGAAACGTGTAGTCGCCTTTGTTGTATCTCTGGATGGCATCTCGTCGAACGGATTCTAAGGCAATATCAATCCCACAATAATACCCAATCTCAGCCTTCTTAAACTTGCCCAAATCTCCACCCTTTCCGCAGGCTAAATCCATCACTCGGTCGTCCTTCTTCGTCACCGTTTGTATCAGAGTTGATTTCACAAAGTTGTTCAAACACCTCAAGTTATAAATCGGGGACTGTCTTCTCTGTTCTAAATTTTGGTTTTGTCTTTGGGAGTAGTGTTTCGCCACGAGCGTGGCCTCGTTGACATCGTAATGGTTCTTTCCTCCTCCTCCCTGTCCTCCTTTCTCTAGCTCTGCTGGATTTGCATCGTCGTCGGCGACGACGTTTCTCGTTCGTTTCATGATGTGTCGTCGTTTAAACAGAAAGAGAGAGGTTTTAAGGCATATCAGAACAAGTACTCGTAAACTGCTAGTTGTTGACGAGTGAGTTGTGAGGAAAACAAATCATTGAAAATTTCTTTACAAAAAAAGTTCCTCCTCCATCACGGGCGTCCTCCTCCTCTCTTTAAGGTGGAGTACAAAAAACGATGATGTCTTCATTTACTATCTTTGCACGTGTTCTGGTGTTGATGTTACTCTCTGTTACTCTCTCTCAAGGCGCGAAATTACCCTCGAAAAGAGTCGGGGACAAAGCTACGTGCGTGGCCTGCAACGCAACCTTAACGGAAATCGGGAAGGATATCAGAGACAAGTCTAAGTTTATCGGTCCGGAAGAAGTAGTCATTGAAAGCATGTCGAACGTCTGCTCAGAGGTGAAACGGTTCATCACGTATAATTACCCACCGCCGGAGATGCAAAACGCGTGCAGAGAGATCGTAGGCACGTACGAGGAGAAAATAGAACGGTTGATGTATAAATACGCCAAGACTGTAGAAAAGAATAAAAAAAAGAAAGGCGAGGATAGCGATAGTGGCGGAGAGAACGAAGCGCAAGAGGAAGCGATGATGGATGATATATTCATGAAAGTGTGTAAACGAGAGGCGTGCAAAGGGATAGATTTAGAGACGTACATGCAAATTGAAAAGTCGGAATCTGGTATGAGAACAAGCGGGATCGAAGCAACCGGTCAGTTTGCGGACCAAGACGAGTTATAATGTATTGTAGTTTGTGTTCCCTAGCATGTGCTCTGTAGCAAAATTTTTTTACAACACGCACGCGTTCATTTACTCACCAAATCTCTCTCTCTCTCACTCTTTTCTCCACTCTCTTTACATTTTCTCCTCTCTCTCTCCCTCTCTCTCTCTAACTATATTGATTTATAAAACATGACGATGTGATTTCTCTCTTACAAATTCACGCAAGCGTTTCTCACGATAAAAAAACTTAGTTGAAGATGTTCACGGCACCCGGGTTCGCGATGTGCGAGGTCAAGTTGGTCAACGGAGACACACCAGTCGTCGCGCCTTGGACGAAGCAGCCGGCAATGGCGACCATCGCCAAACGACCGTTTTTGATTTCCTTCAACTTCAACGTGTCCAAATCCTTCTTCGCGTAGCCGAGCTTGTCAAACAAGCCACCCGGGTAACCAACGTCCGTGTTCGTGTCGTTCGCGTTGTAGCCAAACAACGGATCCTTGTTCATGGACCCCGGGTCCTTCATGTCTTGCCAGCGTCTGACTTCAGCCCAGTTCATCATCGCCATTTGGATGAAGAACAACGGACCAGCCGGCGCCCAGTATTCAAACTTACCAGCCTCAATCCAGGACGGAGTATCCCACGGGGCCAAATCCGGGCCAACCATGCCGGCAACACCAAGCATCGCCCATCTGGCGTGTTGGAGTTCGGCTTGGACCATCCACTTCTTCATTTCCGGGTCAACGGACAAGCCCAACGGGTCGAAGCCAAAGTCGCCCGGCAAGGAGCCGTCCAAGTGCGCCGGCGCGTCGACTCCAGGCCACCACACGTCTCTTTGCGCCTTGACGACGAAAGAAGCGCGCGCGGATTGGCGAGACACCGAGCGAGATTTCAACGCGGAGGTGTTCACGCGCGAGGTGATTCTGTTTTTATGCGCGGAGAGAGAAAGAGAATATATATGTTAAGTCTTTGTTTTTTAAAGAAAGAAAGAAACCGAAAAAAACGACCCCCCCAACCATGCCAACCCAAAAAAAAGATCACACAGGACTCTCTTTTTCTGGTGGATTTTGAACCGACGACGATGAAAAAGAAGAATTCCTCTCCTCCTCTCTCTTGCGAAGATGATTTTTGATACGTTCTCTTTTCAGAGGAAGATCACGGCGTGATCATCCAACGCACGACGCGCGTCCTCTTCCTCCTCCTCCTCGTCTTCGTCGTCTTCGTCACTCTTTACTTTTAATCGAGCGCAGAAAAGAAAAGCGCGCGAGAAAAAAAAATCAATAAACGATCATCCAGAAAGGGGAGAAAAAGGGAGAAAAAGAGCCCTTCTTCTCTCTCTTTTCCTCCTCTCTTTCTTCTCTCTTATTTCTCTCTGTACGAGCAATCCATTCTCAAGAAGAAGGGAAGAAAAAGAATGATAGAGTTCTCTCTTTCAGCAAAAACAAGAGATGAACGACGACGAAAACACTCACCTCGCGGAAGAAGAAACAATAGCGGACATCTTCGATATAAGAGTAGTTGCTTTTGATGCGTGTATTTATAACGCAGACGGGAGGAGCGCGCCGATGGAAATCTCTTCTTCTCTTCAAAAAGCAAAGCCGTATCTTACGAACGCAGATTTGGAGTTGCTACCCTAAACACTTCGCTGCTCGAAAAATACACGAGAGAGGAAAGCAAAAAAAACAAAGAAGTCAACCCACACACTTCCTACACTTACTTATTTAAAAATAAAGAGACAAACGAAAACGACGACGAAGGAGAATCATGTCTGCCACCACCGTGGGCGTTCTCGAGACGACGACGACGACGATTGATGCGCCGGCGGCGCGTGGTGATGCCACTGCCGTAATCTCGATCAACGCGTCGGAGAGTATCTTGCAAGAAGCGATATTAGAGGAAGAGGAAGAAAACGAAGAAGACCAAGAAGACCAAGAGGAACTCTGGAGAGTCGCTCGACAACGAAACGCAGAGAAACTCCTGAAAGCTTCGTTCGAGAATAAACTCAACGAAATCGACGAGATTCTCACCTCGGAAGAAAGCATCATCAATGTTGCCGCGAATACCGCGGAAGGAGTTTGTGCGTTGCACGCTTGTACTTCCTCGAAGACGGTCAACTTCCTCCTCAAAAGGGGCGCCGACGTACGAGTTCGTAAACGCAATAATGACCAACCTTTACACGTGCAGTGCTACGCAAAAAACCTTAAAGCCATTCAATATCTTCTCGAAGCTGGCGCGGATGTGAACTCACGCGGCGATTGTGGGAATTCACCGCTCCATTTAGCAGTTTCTGCGGCATTAATATTTCCTCCGCAGACAACGACAATAGACAACGAGAACAGATTCCAAACTGACGAGAGCAATATGGGAAGAACTGAAGAGGAAGAGGTTGAGGAGGACGAGGAAGAGGAAGAAGAAAATGATGCAAATGACGAAGACGTAGAAAATAGCGACGACGCGCGTGCCCGAATTGTTATGGAGCTCATATCAAGAGGCGCAGACGTGCACGCCAAAAACGATAACGCGCAAACGCCTTTGCTTCTTCTTTCAAACACACGAGAGAACGCGAGCGTCGCAGAATTACTCTTCAAAGTTCAAAATCGCGGACAAAGCGCTCGAGAAGAGATTAGGGAAGAATTGGCGCGTTTGAAACTGCACGAGGCTATAGCTTTACGGGGAGAAAATTTGCACATGGCGAGGATGAAAAGAGAAGCGAGGAAAAACAAAGCTCTCGCGGTGAAAAGAGCGCACGAGAGGGAGGTTCACGAGCTGAAAATAAAGCTTGATTTGATGGAGCGAAAAGAACGCGAGCGCATAGAGGAAGAGCAAGAAAAAGAGCGCTTGCGACTAGAGGCGAAGAAGGCGAAAGCCAAAGCCAAGAAGGCTTCGAAAAAATAAAGCTGCGCTATGATGACTTCTCGAATACCTGTATCTCGTGAGAAAAAATACTCTAAGTCCTAAGAGAAAATCCATGCTCGATTCCTCGTGGTTTCATCAACTTTCGATCGGCAATATCCTCGAGTCTATCCGAGCCTAAAATTCGTTTTTCGCTTTGCACAGGTTTGCCCGTTCGCGCGAAGGTTCCACCATTACACCCGTGCTTCGTACACTTCAGAGGCATTATCTGGTTTAGCGTAGTAATGTGCGTGGCACATGATGAACAGGTAAACCATCGAGCCGTAGCCTTCTTCTTTTCGATCGGGTGCTTAGCCCCTTCGTCCCCACATGATTGCTTGGGATAGAAAGAAGTCCATTTGTTGCACTGTTTGCAATAATACGCGTCGACGTCTTGTTCGCGAACGTCTTCTAAGAAGGTTCTGATTTGGTCCATCTTTTCTAAGTCATCCATCTTATTAAAAACTGTATCGGTCGCCTCGTCCGCTGCTTCCTTTGCATGTAGCGAAGGACGCGATATATCTTCCTTCGTGACGATGTTCTTGAAAGCGTCTGAGAAGGATGACGTGGAAACCTTCTTCCTGGAATCGTTCCTAACCGTGTTATTATTTTTGTTATTGGTATTGGTTGCACGTCCCGTGCTAAAAGTGCTCCCGAGTCGAACGAGTTCGGCTTTTGCACGCGCCAACTCGTCTCTCGTTTCTTTCAATTCTCGAACCAAGCGACTATTTTCACCTTCTAATCGACTCACATATGCAGCACTTTCTAAATTTGTGCTACCACTTTTGCTCGTCGTCATGTTCTCCTTACCAAATCCTACTCCTTTTCCAGCGAAGAGGTCAACGTTAAGCAACCTATTTTTAAACGACTGCACTTTTGTATTGTTCGGATCCGAAGCTTTGAGCTCTTGGTTTCCTAATAAAGCTTTCGCTCGCTTTTGTGCCTCGGCAACTTTGGCTACGCGCGCATCCAACGCCGCATCACGCGGCGCTTCTTCAACGAGCAACTCTTCATCGTCTGAATCATCGTCGTCGTCGTCTTTGTCCTCGTTTTTGCTCATTTTCTTTTGAATTTTGTGAACGCTCGTGTTGTCATTTTTCCCTATCGTAAGTGAGGCGGCGTTGCGTTGAGAGACCCCCATTGCGCCCATCTGTTGTTGCTTTTGTGCGAGTTTAGAAAGAATCTGATTGCCCGCTCTCTGGTTGTGCATGCTATTCAGTGTCGACGTCGTGTTCATGTTGTCGGATGGTTTCGCGACGTTGCCGATACCTCCGCCTGGATTTACGAAATGACTCGACCGAGAAGCATTACTTCTCGCCGCAAACTGCCCTCCTAACTGATTGATTGCCGAATTATTTTTGCTGTACGGATTGTACGTCTGCGACGAGGTAATTATTTTCCCATTGGCTCCGGCTAATTTACCTCGCCCCGAGGCTAAAGCGACACGTTCTGTTTGCAGCGCTCTCAACGCGCCGCCGGCGTGAAATTCACAGAATTCGCACTTGCTCAGATTTACGGCTTTTGTGCACGGTAACCCATCCTTCGCACGCGTTCCTTTACAATATGCAAAATCCGGAGACTTTCCTATCTTAATCATCTGCGACGGGTCTTCTATTGATACCGAGAATTTTTTCGTCTTTGGACAGAGATACGGCTTGCAGTCTAGAAGTGCGTACAACATCCCCGCTTTCGCTTCTTTCCAGTGCGCTTGGTGCGCCTCGCCGAAAAGTTTCACCGATAATTCCGACTTGTCCAAATTACCAAACGATATCGTGGAGAAGTGCTTCCCGTTCGCCGTGGTGAATGGCCGAGACTTTTCTAAACTCACTGCGACGGTGCCCCACTTTTTGGTTTCTAAATTTGCGTCTCCGCGCGAAGACGAAAAGATAGACGAACTTCCCGCAAAAACGTTCGACAAGGATGAAATCACATCGTTTGTAACGTTTTCGAGCTTTATAAATCTCCGTTCGCTGAATTTATCGTCCATGGACGCGCCCGAGACGACTCTATTTTCTACTTTTAAATTCGAAAATCTCTCGAGAGTTTGGAGTTTCTGCGCTTTTCGTTGAAGCTCTTCCATCGGCTTCCTTTTCTTGGTATTGTTGTTCATACTCATTGGCCCTTGTTTGTATATCTCGCTACACACACACACACACACACACGGAGAGAGAG
>Ga0181595_10001338_pt1 | contig 26830 bp, 20 predicted proteins | sample 041ome_7_FD_145604 | JGI IMG/M metagenome (GOLD analysis project Ga0181595, IMG submission 145604) | Coastal salt marsh microbial communities from the Groves Creek Marsh, Skidaway Island, Georgia - 041401AS metaG (spades assembly) | ecosystem: Environmental > Aquatic > Marine > Intertidal zone...
AAGCAGTTTTATGGGAAAAGTCGTTACAAAAAACAAAAGTGTATTCTATATGAGCACGCCGAAAAGAGGAACGACGCAAAGAGTAAAGAGAGCAAAAGAGGAAGAAGACTAAGAACGGGAAGAAGATTTCGACGAAATATGACGCATCTGAGATGAGGACGACGACGACGACAGACGCGTTTCTCCGCGCTTTAGCGCATTCGAAAAGCGTCGAGACGCAGACGCTTTTATTGGACGAGATGCTTCGTTCTCTGATATCTGAAACTGAATCTCTGGACGACGACGACGACGAAGACCGAGCGTGGTTTTTAGATTTGAGACCGAGAGAGAAGTACCAGAAGCACTCTTTGTCGCGCTCTGTGAATATTCCGTTCGATGAAATCAGCGGTTCGTTCCACTTGCTGCCGCCAAGAGAGACGCCTTTTTCGGTTTTCGTAGAAGAGGGGAGAGACGACGACGAAGAGAGTTTGGTGTCGTCGTTTGAGAACCAACGAGAAACTTTTCAGAGAGGAGATTTCAAAGGCGTTCAGTGGAACATTAAATACGCTTTCGTCTACAACGAGCATTTTATCAACGCGGTGAACGCAAAAATGCTGAAGATGCAGAAGGATTCGTCGCTCGGAAACGGCGTTGATACGCACGACGTTCTCGCGCTCAATAACGAAAAGAAGAAAAATAAGAGGAGGTTGTGGGAACCTTCACCTTCGGTTAAGGAGTTGTACAAAACGTTTTTATCATCGTCAGAGACGAATAATAATAAAAATAATAACAACAATAATAGTAGCAGCATCGTCCTCGATTTAGGTTCAGGCGTTGGGCGCGATTCCGTTTATCTCGCGTCCAAAGGTTTCGACGTGCTCGCTTGCGATTTCGACCAAAAAGCTTTAACGAGAACGCAGGAAATGGCAAGACTTCATGGCGTCGAAGATAAGGTGAAAGTTTTGAAGTGGGATGCGAGAAATGACGACGCTTTTATGTGCGCTTTGAGTAGCGTCGATGATGTTTCTCGGTTAAAACTCGTCCTTGGCGTTCGCTTCTGTCACAAACCATTATTCGCTCAAATCGTGAAACACATGCCCGCGGAGAGCGATTGTTTCTTCGCGTGGTTTCACTTCGCCAAAGGCTGCGAGCATTCCAAAGTTGGCCGGCCAAACAAAGAGAAAGATTTAATCGCGCCGAACGAAGAGCTGCGATCAATTTTTACCAAAAACGAAGGATTCGAAGTTTTGAAAGATGACGTCTCGTTCATTTCGGACGGTCGTCCTTCCGCAAATTTCATCGCGAGAAGATGAAATGCCGGTGTAATATACGATAGCGTTTTTAGAATAGTTAGTTTTTAATGATATAATGTACGGTAGCCGCAGCGTAGTGAATAAGTATTATACGTCTCTCTCCCTCTCTCTCTCTCTCTCTCTTTCTAATTTTTATAATAGTATAGCAAAGGTTTTGTTGTTTACTTCTTTTCCTTCTTGGCCGGCGCCGCCGACGACGCGGCAATGGTCGCCTCCGCCTTCGCTCTCGCCTTCGACATAGTCTTACGGCGAGATTTCAAGTCCGCGCCGAGTTTCGCCGTACCTTCCATGGTGTACGAACTCATGGACGCAGTGGAGGAGCCAACGAAACCTTCACCCGCGAATTCCGTTCGTCTGGCGAAGCCGCCCATGGAAGATTGGGACGGGATCGTCAAGTTGGCGTTGGCGCTCTTCGCGACGGTGGAGACCGCGGCGGCTGTGAACAAAGCCAAGGCGGCTCTGCGGTCAACCTTGTCTTCCGCCTTGGCGGTGACGACGGTTTGTACCTTCGATCTTCTCGTCGTTTGCGTCTGTAATAGCGTTAGTATGAACGAGTACGTTTGGGTGGTGGTCAGTATTTTTGAACAATGAGGGAGATGTTGGCCAGAAAAAACAAAACGGGAGGAATGGAAAATCTCTCTCCTTCTCTCTCATTAAAAAAGAGCCATCTTTCTCCTTTTTTTCCGTATCTTCGCAGGAAGGGAAGCAGACTACTTTGGGGTGGCCAAAAAATAAAACTCATCGTCTTCTGTCTCGCTCTCACTCCTTCCTTCTAAAGGAACCTCCCTCGACGACGAACGAACGATCGCTTTCAGATAGAGTGGCAGATAAGGATCAAAGCGCTTCTTCCTCGAATGCTTCTTCTCCCCTCTGAAATAAGAGAGAGAGTGCGTTTTTTTACGCCTCATCATATAGGACTCCTCCCAATATTTGAGAGAGAGAGAGGGAGAGAGATAAACAAAATTATCTCATTCGTCTCTTTCTCTCTCTGTCTTCTGTTGTCTGCACCTCCTCCTCAACCGTTGTCGTCCATCTCTCGTCGTCGTCGCGCGATAATCGCAAAAGAGCAGATTTGAAAAAAGAGCGCGCGCGCGCGAGTATAAACGTACCTTCAAGGCCGAGACGGAGGCAATAGTTTGAAAAGAGCTCGCGATCATTTTGTTGGTTTATTTTGTGTGTATTTATGGCGAACCAAAGAGGGAGTTTCCTCTAGGCTCTCTCGATTAGGGTATAGACAAATGCAAGAGATTCAACAAAACAGAAGAAACAGAGGTGGTGTTTTTATGGTCTACAATATTTTACAACAAATAAACTTTTCGTTTTAAAAGTGGAGAGCAGCGGCGGAAATATACAATCTCTCAACCTCTTCCGCGCGCTCTGTATAGTATTATTCTTTTCTTTCTTTCTTTCTTTTTCTGTGTTGGTACAAAAGAATATTCTTATTGTTACGTAGTATTATATTTTCTTCTTTTCTTCTCACGCAACCGGCATCGCGTGAACTTCCAAATCCGGGAAGTACGTGGCTTTGGAGTTGGAACCATTCGCTGCCGATGCCGCCGCCTCTGCCGATACCACGCTCTCGTTCTCCTCAAAGTCATAACGTGAGATTCGAGACCGCGTGACCTCGATTACATCGCCTAATTTCATTTCAAAATTGTGAACGTCGTCGATGTCGACGTTCTCGCGATTTACCCGCAACGTCCGGATGCCGACAAACTCGCTCGAAAAACCGTTTCTCACCGCCGGCATCGTCTTTTGATCGTCGAGCAAATCAACTTCCGATAATCGAGAACCGGCTTCGACTTCTTTGATGCTCATAGAACCGTCGATGACCAAAATGACGTACGTCATTTTAGGCGCCGAAGGACTACCGGCGTTTGGCGAAGAGGACAACGCGTCATTCACGTTTGCTCTCTTCATGGCATCTTCGAGAACGGTAAACTCATCGAAAGAACCGGAAACGTCCAACGGTGCCATTGATTCGTTGTCGCTCGACGACGCCGACGACGGAAACGGGAAGGTGTTCTCCATCGAAGGTTTCCCTGGCAAGCGTACTTTGGATTTATCTTTGACATCTTGCATACGAGAAAGGACGAAACGAGCCCATCGAATTCCACTCTCATCCACCGGAGACGACAAACAAGTATCGTTCACTTTGTACCGCCAATGCGCTGCGACGCCGAATTCGGCTTGCATGTGCATAGACACCGTTCTCACTTGGACTTCCAAATTGTTCCCGGCTTCATCTTTCACGACGGTGTGTAAAGATTGGTACCCGTTCGATTTCGGGCTCGAGACGTAGTCTTTAAAACTACCTTGAACCTTTGACATGAGTCCGTGCACTTTCGAAATGACCAACTCGCACCCATCCTTACCAGCACTGTCCGGGATAATGATTCGAATGGCGCGCACGTCGCGAACGTCTTCGAGCTTGATGTTTTTCTTTTTCATTTTTTTATACACGGAATACAATCCTTTCTCGCGGCCAACGATTTCCATCGGCTTCAACTCTTCCATGGAAGTATCGTTTGAGATGGCGTATTCGAACGACTCCATCGCCTTCAGAATCGTTTCCTTCGAAGATACGCGCTTCAACTGCGCGCATAACTCTTCGTATTGCTCCGGGTGTAACGTCTTGAAGCAAATATCCTCCAATTCATTCTTGATGGTGGCCATACCCAATCGGTTCGCGATGGGCACAAACACGGCGAGCGTCTCTTCGGCGAGTTTACCGCGTCTCGATCTCGACACGTTCTCCTTCATCGTTCGCATAGTTTGTAAACGTTTCGCGAGTTTGATGATCACGACTCGCGAATCTGTCATAGCTAATAGCAGTTCGCGGAGAGAACGCATTTCTTCAACCTCCAAGTCACGCCCCGACGCTTGGTGTAACTTTGACACGACCGTCAATTTTCCGACATCCATCGCGAGCTTCGTAACTTCTTCGCTGATACCTTTCAACAACAAATCGTCTTTATTGAGTAAAGTTGTGGTCGTCACATCGTGCAGCAGCGCCGCCGAAATGATTCCAGCGTCAGCTCCCAATTCGCACAAAATCTTAGCCGTGCCGACGCAATCCAACAACAACGGTCGGTGTCCAAAATCCGAGTGCGCTTGGACGCACACTTTGAACGCTTTTTGAACTTCTCTCGACTCGAACGATTTCGGGTATTCTTCAATCAAACCATTCAAGATAGCAGCGTTTTCTTCGTTCAATCCAAGACTCTCAATGCCGGCATCTTCTTCTTCGGAGGTACGCGCCCCTATCATTTTGCCGAGCTCCTTGGAGAGCTGCGTCGTCAACTGCGACGTGTTTCTCGAAACGACTGAAAACAAGCTCGCTTTCGAGTTTGGAGACACCGGTGGCTTTAAATGATGCGTCAAAGGCTTTGGTGGTGTTGATGATGTCGTCGTGGACGCCGCATTAGTCGTCGTCGTCGTGTCGAAACCAGCGTGCGTTTTAAAGTCTCCTTCCTCCGCCGCCGAGGAAGGCGAGAACATGCCGCTGGAATGGAGCGAATTCGATGACAAGGACGGAGATACGCGCGTAGGCGTCGACATCGGTGGTGTCTTCGCCAACTCTGACGATGAAGAGCTGTTCTTCATAGTCGTTGTCGTCTGCGCCTTCACGCCAAACCCAGAGATTCTCGTTTGCGGAACGTCTTTGGGCAAAGGCGAAGCGCCTTTCACGCTGGACGAACTTCGGAAACTCGCCGGCGACGACGATTTCCCGTACGACTCCGACATTCTGTTCTGTACGGACGAGGACATCGTCGTTGGTTTCGGCGACGACGAGAACGCGGCGGCGAAACCGGAGGTCGCGGCGGAACTCATATTTTTTTCCCTCTCTCTAAAAAAGAGAGACTTTTTACCCCTTTTTTTGTTGTACTCTCCAAGAGAATTTAAGAAGGGTGCCTTTGGTCCACTCGTTTAAACGAAGCGATTTGAACGAAGAGACGTCGCGCGTGTTCTTTGTTCGTATCTGTTGTTTCACGCAGAAGAAGAGAAACGAGGACGGTCAGAAGATATAAATACGGAAGAATACAAAGCGCGCGATATTCTTCGATCGTTTCGATCAGATCCTCGTCGCGTGTGCGCGTATTTCGCGCGAGTCAAAATTCGGAACGCCGTTTCAAATTACCGTTGAAGACGACCAAACACCACTCGTTCGTGTTGACGCGGGAAAAGAGATTCCAATTTTAGAACCGTGTTAAAAGCAACGATGATGCGAACGCACGACGTACCGAGACGCTCGCGAAAGCCGTTCAACAGATACCGCCTCGTTCGCTTTTGTGGTGAAGCGAAGCGATCTCTCTTTTTATGTTTATGTGTGTGCTCTCGTGCGCGCGCACTTGAAATTATTTCTGAAGAGATGGAAAATTTTAACGAAGCGTCGTTTTGACTGATTTTTTGAACGACCACGTCGTCGTCAAAAACTCACAAGAAACGGATCTCATCACTTTTAAAGGGGGAGCGAAATAATACACGTGTGTAAGACACACTCTTTTTACAATCATCATAATACGCAGATTTCAAATCGCGGTACTATCATTTGCTACTCTTTTCGAGCGCGCTCAACGCCATCAGTCTCAACACGTCCGTCGGGTCGTTGAGAGTGTTTCTATTTTCAGCGAGCTTCATTTTAATATTCTTCGCGGCGACTTGCCTTTTCGAGTCCTCGGTCGCGCCGTCTTTGTGCCGGTGCTCGTGTTGGTTTCTTTTGTGCAGTCTGGACGATGTGGACGATAACAACTCGTCGACGCACTTTGCAATCGTTCGCGCGGCTTCCGACGCAGCCTGTCGTCTGCTGCTCGATTCCCTGTTTTTGTTTTTAGTAGTATCGCTATTATTATTATTTCCTTGTTGTTGTTGTTGTTTCTCCGCCTCGTCTTCTTCGCCCTTCTTCTCTCCTACTTTATTTTCGAATAATAACAATCGATCGAAAGTAGACGCGTATTCATCCGGAGATAACGGCGACGTCGATCCGCTGTACGCCGAGCTCGTTATTCGTTCGACTCGGGCACCGACGTCTCTTCGCATCTCTTCTAATATTTCTTTTCGCACTTGCTCTCTCAACGCCACTCGCATCTTCGAGGGCGACAAGTTATACAACGTCTTGTCCTCTTCATCTTTTTGTTTCAAGAGTAACTTTTTCCTCCTCAACTCTTCCAACGCAAACTTCTCGGACTCTTTCGCTCTTTGCATTTCTCCTCTTTCCTTCTCTAAAGTTCTGTTCAAGTTATCGAAATCTTCGGCGGCGTTTGAGATGTGCCGCTCGACGCGTCTCAGTTGTTCCTCTAAACTCAGCGCTCTCTTTCTTAGCCTTTCGGCATTTTTCGTCGCTTTCTGTTCTTTCAATTTGCTCAAGATTAACTTGGTCGCGAATTTCCATCTTTGTTTCGCGGATACAAACGTCATCTCTCCCAAAGCTGCCATTAAATCTTCCATTTGTTCGTTTAACATTATCTTTTCCTCGCGTTCGCTTTGTAACTGTATCTCGTAGTCTCTTTGCAAAGCCACTTGTTTGGAATCAAACTGCGAGGCGATTCTATTGGATGCGTCGATAATGAACGCATCGAAGGATACGTCGACGACTGCGACTGAAGTGTTCATGTTGTTGTGAATTGTAATGCTATCATCGTCATCGTTCTCGTCTTCGTTTCTTCTCCTCTTCTCGTCTTTGTCTTCTTTGTCTTCTTCTTCTTTTCCCCCTCCTCTTCTTGAATCCTTCTTTCTGCTGCTGTTTGGTCCGTTTTGTCCTCCTTTCGGGAACGCTTTCTGTTGTTGTTGTTGCTGAGACTGCTGAGACTTCTTGCGTGCGACGCCGTTGCTGCTTTTCCTTCCCATTCTCGACGGAGAAGAAGAGGAGAAAGAATAATCACTTTTTTTGCCGCTCGTGTCTTCAAAGTCGTTTTCCGTCGTTTTTGTCGTCGTCTCTGAGTTGATGAGTTTGAGCGAAAGTTCACCCAATATCTCCCGTTCCATGCGTGTTTTTATTGATTACAACACGGACGACGCGAGAAGGAAACAACGTAGAGGGGTGGTGGTGGTTGAACCGTTGGTATTTGTGATGATAGTATCGACAAAGGCGGTAACTGTGACGAAAAGTTTTTTTTTACACACGCACGGGAGGGGGGTTCCCCTTTGAAAAAACAAAGTACGCGTAAAAACAAAAAATGAATTTACAGAAAGATGATATGATAAAGGGTAATGGCTCCTAAAATATGTATAATAAACACGCTATCGTCGCACCCAACACAAACTCCTCTCTCTCTCTCTCTACGTAGCACACGCACTCTTCCTTCTAACTCTTCCTTCTAAATAGTTAACTAAAAATATTAACAAATAGCTTAATATATATGCAGGTTATGTGTATAATAATTATCGTCGTCGTCGTCGTCCTCGTCGTCCTCGTCGTCCTCGTCGTCGTCGTCGTCGTATCTTTTTCAAATAAACTGATTGCTTTGCAATTCCAAGTGGCCTCTTTTCAGAGCGACCGGGCGATGAATTCCCGCCGTCGTGTTCGTCGGAGATATTGGAGAGGGGTGCTCCGTCACATCCTCAAAACTCACGCGGTTAGAACTCGGAAAGGCTCCTATACTCGAAGGCGATGCAACGCCGCTTCCGCGGATGTTTTTGTCTTCGGCGGTGTAAACGCCGCCCATCTCCAAGGAGCTATTACCGTCACTCGCAGCTGATTGATCTAGAACCGGCATCGACATCATCTGTTGTTGTTGATAATGATGATATTGTCGCGGCGAATACATTCCGCCGCCGTAATACGGAAAGTATGTACCAGAGTGCGTAGAACCTTCTCTCGAAGCCGTCGGTATTTTCAAATCCAACGACGACGGCGGCATTGCAACATTTCCACCACCAATAGAAGCCGCAGCTTCAGCCGCACGACGCTCAAGCAAACTCATCCCAGCGGTATTAGTAGCAGTAGCGGCGGTCGCGTTGATGTTTTTATTCATCTCCGCCCATTGCACCTGCATCATATTTGAATTAAGATTCATGTATTGTAACGAGTACGGGACTTGATACATCAGCGGAATCGACTGCTGAGATGGGTTCATAGACGTGGCCATAGCCGCTTGCATAGCTGCCACAGCTGCGGCAGTATTTTGAACATGTTGCAACTGCATTTGCTGATAGAATGCTGCCGCTACATCTGCTTCAGAAATGTTGTTCATATTGAGTGGAGCAGAATTTGGACGAGGTTCGAGACCCTTCTTCTCTCGAGATATGTCCGAGGACGGCGGCCGAACCGAGCGTTGTACATCGCAACTTCTGCGAACTTTTCTCGGCGAACCGATGATCGATTCATCTTGACCAGCCTCGTTCTCAGTATTTCTGCCCCATTCGTAGTCGTCGCTGTTGTTGATGACGTTCTTGTTCTCGTCACCACTGACTTGTTCACCTTTACCGCCGTTTTTCTTCGTGGTGTCCAAAGCGGTTGCCGCGTCGAGCAACGCATCAAACAGTAACCCGCTGTCTTTTCCAGAACAACTGTTCGAACCTTGTCGCTTCAACGTCGGTCGCGTAGGCGTAGCCGCCGTTGCCTTTTCGATGACTCTTTCCTTTCGTTGCCACAGTCTACCAGTAGAGAACGACTTTCCCTTCTTTTTCTTCTCTTCCTCGGTGGGGGCGCTGAGAGAAAATTCGTCGTCGATTTGGACGACGTCCGCCCTTCTTTCATCAGATTCCTGAGAAGTATGCGTACTTTCAGCAATTTTCATCTCAGTATTCGTCGCCACCGTCGCAGTAGTTGACTTCTTTTTCTCCGCACCGGTATCCTCGTCGTCTTTCTCGGTACTTTTCTCTTGAAGTTGCAGCTGGTGTTTCTGCACTGCGTTTGCTGCGGCAGCCGCTTTCGCGGCTTTCGCCTGTTGGCGCGACGGCGATCGAGTATTGTTACTCTCGCCTCTTTTCTCCGCGGTCAAACCACCGTTCGAGTTAATCGCACTACCAGTAGAGTTTGGTAACAAGTGAATGTTCGAATTCGGGTCTGCGTATAGTTCGTCGCGCATTTTGAGCATCTCTTGGAGACGATTTTCAATGTCTTCCAAAATCACTTTTCGCGTCGGCGCGCCGACGACGACAAAGTTTCCTCCCCTTTCTTCTCCTTGTTGTTCTTTAAGTCCTCGGGGGGGTTCCTCTTCTTTTCCCGATACCGATGATGATGATACAACCTTCTCCTTCTCCTCTTCGAGTTGTTTAATCAGCATGTCAATCTTCTTCACCTTTCGAAACGGCCAGCGCACGATGCCAAACTCTCGGCATTTCTGTTTAAGAACCGTCACGCATAAGCCCAACTGTTTTATTTGGAGGACAGACAGAGGACAATGATTAAGGCGGTGAGTTTTGAGTGAAACGCCCCCAAATCGGTCTCCGAGCAAAAAAAACAAACAGTAAATGGCACCCAAATAAGTGCACCCCCCAAAAAACCCAAGACAAAAAAAATTCTCTCTTTCGTTTTGTTCTTGTTGTTTTTGTTCCTTCTGACGAGGATGAGCGAGCGCGTGTCTTTTTTTACGTACCTTCTTTGCGGCGTCGTTGATTGGGAGATGAAACACCGTCCTCAAATCATCCATGGATTGGACGTTCTGCACTGTTACTTGCGTGCGATTCTGGATTGATAGAGAGTTGCATTATTTCGCAACGAGTTCGTTAGTACATAGAAAAGAAGACACACGACAAAATTGCGGTAAAAAATCCAACGTTTCGTCTCTTTCGTACATAACGAGAGAAAGTTCTCGTTCTGGCTGACGCGATTTTTTCTGTTAAAAAGCGGACAAAAAAAATCATCTTAAAAACCGCGGTTAACGTCGAGAGAACGACGATGCGAATTGAAACGTACCGGCATGTTAACATAAATACACGACGTATTGATGTTTGATGTGAAAACAGGCGGCTCTGGTTATATCAACGGAGAAGAGCCAAACACTCCTATAGGTATAATTGAAATCTTTCAATGACACTCGTTGTTGTGAAGACGAGAACGAGGTTTGTGTCTTTGGGAAGAAAGCCAAAAAGAGGAGATTTTTATGTTCGTACTTTGTTTACCCCAAAAAATACTCGAAAACCTTTTCCTCTCTCTCTCTCTTTCTCTTAAACGCGGCGCGCAAAACACACGACGACGCGCACCTTATCAGAAACAGAAACACGAGAAGACGATAATGAACGACAAAAAGGAGGAGGAGGAGCGGGAACGTTTTTTTCGAGCGACGACGACGTCGTCAACGACTTTAAAAAAGGAGGAGGAGGAGAAAAAATACGCGACAAGAGTTTTCCTCCTGCTTCTCGCTCTTCTCTTCGCGTTGCTGTTTTTCTTCTCGCGCATCTCTCGATCAACAACGTCCTCTGATGCTGCTACTCAAGGTCGTCCGGTGGCCGTGACAATGCAAGAGATGCGCAACCTGCGATACCCGGGCTCGACGACGGAGAAGAAGAAAAAATATCACAACTCTCAATATGGGAAACACTCGTCGGTGAACCTTCTCGTGAACACGAACTCTTTTTCGCACCAAAAAGAAAAAGAAGAAGTGAAAAGAGAGGGACGAAAGCTTCTTCAATTTCTAGCGCCGGTGCGATATAGTCTCGTTCCTCTGTCTGACGCTATTCAGGATCTCTGTGAAGCAATCTTCGATTTATCGATAACGCCTCTGCAAGCGAGGATAGCGCCGTTTTTGAAGTTCCGCGAGACGAACGTGACGGACCCGAAAGACCCTTTGGTTCTTGATAAGGAAAAAGTGAAGGAGGCAATCATGAAAGAAACTTTGCCGTAATCGAGGAAGAAGATAAAGAAGAAGAAGAAGAAGAAGGAAACGATGCGCATTTCTGAAAGTATATATAATATGTGTATATATATATTGAATACCTTTACATAACAAACAATTTACTACGAGTTTAGAACCGCGCGTCGTTTTCTCTCGCGAGCGAAAACGACGTTTGAAGCCCATCCGTCGCGCGCTAACAAAAAATCTAATACGTGTGAGAGTGCACGACTCTTATTCTTTCTGGACGTCAACTTTGAAGGATCCGGTAACTTTCGGGTGCAATTTCACCGAAACATCGTAAACACCAACTGTGGAGATATCGGGAACGTCGAAACCCTTTGTGTCCAACGCTTTCCCAGTTTGTTTCTCAATCGCATCCGCGCAGTCCTTCGCCGTGACAGATCCAAAGATCTTGTCGTCCTCACCGACGGTCTTCTTGACGACAAACTTACCAATCGTGCTCAACGCCGTGGCGATGGCTTGCGCCGCCGCGCGTTCCGCCTCCACCGCCGCGACCTGGTCCGCTTGCTTTTTCTTAAACTCTTGGATGAGCTCCTGCGTTGCTTTTTGCGCCTTGCCTTGCGGCTCTAAGAAGTTTCTGAAGAAACCAGAGGACACGGAAACCATCTCGCCGGCTTCACCGACGTGTTCGATCGAGTCTAACAAAACCACCGAGGTTTTCTTGGCGACTTTCTTGTTCGCCTCGACGACTAAAAATGTTCTTCCTCTGGTGGACGACGACGACGACGACGTGGTGGCCGATTGTGATTTTTTCGCTTGGAACGAAGTCGAGACCGCGACGTTCGCTCTCGCGGATAACTGAGTGGAAGCCATCGAAAACATTATCGGTGATATACGAATGAGTAAATTAAACGGTATTAAACGGTATTTATATATTCGCGAGCGTGGCAAAGAGTGGCGTTTACGAATTACGAATTAGCTTTTGTTTTTGCTTTTTAAGGGCGGTGGCTTTATCCAAAAAACAAAACCTCAAAAATTTGTCAAATGTCAAAGACTGCAGAGGCTCGTAATACGCTCCTCTGCTACCTTTTTCCAAAATACTCTAAAACTCAAAACTACTATTTCTTTTGTTCCTCTCCACTTCGCATCAAAGTAAAACACAACCATCGTAACTTCTCTTTAGCTTTGACTAAAGTCACCTCTAAGTTTTTCGTGCCGTCTTTTTGTTTCACCAGCGACCACGAGGAGTCGCCAGGGACGATATCTTGGAACAACGTCTCCTCCGCGGAGACGACGGTATTCGGCTGGATTTTTGCGCACGATAAATCTATTTTGTTCTGCCCTGGACCGAATTTTAACGAGATTGAGTTCTTTTCCACGTCTCCCGGGACGTTTGCAATCAAAACCACCTCCTCTTCGTCTTGCATCCAGGTGTACGGGTAGGAAGTTTTCGTGCCTTCGACGGCGATTTCCTGGTTTAAATCAGCCTCCGTCGGCGGCGCTTGGTAGTTCTCCGTCATCATACTTCCCAATCCTCCTTCGGCGTCACCAAACGACGCCATTCCACTCTCGGTGTTTAAGCTTCCACCCATTTTACTGATTTTCTCGTGCGCGTTCCCTAAATTCTGTCTTCTTTCCGTGTTCAACTTAATCGCCTCTTCCACCCACTTGGCGTCCGAGCGCAACTCGTCCAAACTAAAATCTATTCTCTTAAAATCGCTCTTTTCGTCGTCAAATATCCTCGCCACGAACGCGTCCCCGGCCACGTGATTCGGCATGTTCACTAATTGCGTAAAGTCGCTCGCTCTTTTGTTCAAACGTAATCCTTTCGATATCCCTTTATCGTCCACGTACATGTTCACGTGAATGAAATTATTCTTCGTGCCGCCGGGGAGTAACGCCACCGGTTGGACCATTTGCATGTTCGCCGCGACTTTTAACATCTCGTCGTCGATTTTCTGCCCGGATTGCTTTTCCAACTGCTCTTTCAACTTCGCGTTCTGCTGATCTTTCGTGACCGATGTGTCTTCCATGGATTGCATCCCACTCTCGAGAAAATGTTTCTTCAACGCGTCCAACAAACACTCCATGTCTCTCCCTGGTGGAATATCTAAGAGTTTCTCCTCGATGGGTTGCGTCTCGTCGCACGGGATGAACACGTATTTGAACGATTTATTATTATTATTACTCTTCGAGACATCATCATCTTCTTCTTCTGAGATTTCAACCATTTTGACGACGATCTTCTTCTTCGTTGTCTTCTTTGTCTTACTCTTCTTCTGTGACTTCAGTCTGTCGCTACTAATGTCTCGTTTGTTTATAACGTGTCAAGATTGTTTTCTTCAAGGAGAAAATTTCACGCTCCTCACACAACAACAACAAAAATTCATCACACGCACACTTCATATCATCTCTCACCATCCTCTTCCTCTTCTCTGAAAACCGACGACGCAAAAAGAGGACCAAACGTATCACCAAAACCAAACAAAGGACGACGATATAAACGACAATAATGGGGGGACATTGAGAAGAAGAAGGAGGAGAAAAACGATGAAATTCTTTTCCAAATTCTTTTTCTCTTCTTCCTCTTTGATATTTTTATTCGTCGTCGTATTTCTCAACAACGAAGTTCACGCGATACGACCGGAAACGAAGAACGCCATCGACCGCTCTGGATGTGGAAACCATAAAACGTTTCTAAATTCTCGCCGCACTCGACAAATGTGGACAAACGAAGCCATCACTGGTCCGTACGCGTTGTTACATCGCTCGCCTCGAGAGAGTGATTTTTTCAACCGAGTGTTGCTAAAATGCGGGTGCAGAAAAGCAGACAAAGAGAGTGAGGAAGTTTTTCACGAAGACGACGACGATTCAGACGACGACGAGCGAAAAGAGCAGCATGAAGACGAAATTTTTGAAGAAGAGGAAACTATTTGGTGCCAAGATTTCTTACCGGCGTGGTTCGCGTATATTCGAAGGTACCAAGACATTATGCAAGAGGAAGGGAACGCGTCCAAACAAAGTCATCCAATCTTAATCGTGCGGAACGACTGGCAGAACTTGGGTTTCGGACACATGGCAAACGTTGCCGCCGGGTGGATGATGTTTGGATTGTATTCTGGACGCGCGGTATTTTTCGACAACGCGGAAAGTAAGTGGGATTTTACGGAATATTTCGAAGGGTATTTAGGAGATGGCACGAACGGCGGGATGAGTTTTAAATGGACGGAGGAGCTGCAAGAGAAATATTTCCCAGGCGTGGCGTTGAGCGAGGAGACGAGTTCGACAGTGTACGAGAAGTACGAAGAAGGAAACGGAGAGGAAATAGATTACTTTGCGAGGTTCAATCTGTGGCGAACGAGCGATGCGAATAAGTACACGAAGTGCCAATACGGACCAGACGAAGACGTCGATGTTGGCACGTGCTTTCACGGCGAGGATGCGGACAAATGCAGGTACGGCGAGTTTTTAGAAGAGCCATGTTTGACCGAGAAAGAAATGCGTTACGAGTGTCCATTTGGTTCCAGAGAGGCGTTCGGTTGCCCATCGTGTAACAAATGCATAATACACGCGTTCAAGACAAAGCATGTTATCCTCTGGGATTCATCCAGCGGATCTGGTGGTGCTCTTCCGATTGAAAGAAGAAGCGCAGACGTGATGACCCAAAAAAATCTCCCGCCTGAGATTGTCTTTTCAGACGAGTTAAGGGAAGCTTTGATGGAAACGGCAGAGAAGAGATTTGGATGGACGCACGCGAAGAGTTTTGGTTCGTATCATCATCAGAGTCTCGGGAGAGAGGAAGGCATGGTTCCGTTGCAGGCATTTGAGCAGTGTCTTCCATGCGCGATGAATTTGTTGTTGCGGCCAAAGATGGATCTACTGGCTTGGAAGCATTTGTTACGTTCGGATGTTGCGTTTGCGAATCGATTAGTTGGCTTACGAGCGAGAACTGGATACGCCGAAGATAAGATTTGTTTTCCAGAAGATATGCCTCCGATGGCCGAGTGCATAGACGAAACGTTCTTCAACGAAACGTGTTCGTCGGTAGAGTTACAAAAGTGGCACATTCGATTGCGGGCGACGACGTATAAAGGTCTTCCTGGAGAAAACGAACGGATTTTAAAGCCCTCGGAAGCGGTGGAATTCATAAAGAACCGCTTGGACGCTACAATCACGCCTGAGAGGGAATACGAGAGACTATATCGCCGCGGGTACTCGCTTTCAAAGCGTTCGCTCGAACGACGGGCAAAAATGAGGAATCCAGACGACAACTTCATGTACGTCGTCACGGACGCGCCAGCCTTGCAAAACTGGCTCGAGAAACAGTTTCCAAGTATGACCCGATTTTCTCCCGGCGTCGGCGTCGATCCTACGAATGATTTAAGAGAAGACCATGCGAGCGATGCGGACTCGCGAGCAAAGATTGCGATCGATTTCAAAGTCCAAGGATGGATCGATGTCAGTCTCACTCTTTCGCCGAGTCAGTACTACAGCGCCGCGGATGTGCAAAGTTTCGATAACTTGAGATCGTTTGGTCAGGATAAACCAAGCGGTCGGGTAGTTGAACCGCCTAAAGAAATGAAGACTAAAGAATTAATCGGTTTCGTATCGCCAAAAGAGCTCTACGTGAAGAATGTCGAGGTTTTGCGAGACAGAATTGAAAGACGAAAAGAAATGTGCGGCGGGGAGGACGATGCGGGCAGTCTCGAGTTGCGAAAGTTTCTTCCTAAGAAAAGTAGCACGGAAGATGAACGAGAAGATGAACGTAGATAGATAGATAGGCGTAGATAGATAGATAGGCATAGTGAGCGATTGTTAGTAGTTAATAGATTTATTTGTAGTACAGTCAATCAAATTAAATAGTAAAGATAGGAATATGTGTGTGTGTAAGTCTAACGTTGTTCGTCGTGATGGTTTATTCGTCAGAGCTCGCAACTACTTCGTCCGTTGGAGAACCCCCTTCGGCGGCGGCTTCCGCAGCAGCGACGCGTTCTCTGAACAATTTACCCATCTCTTCGGCCTTTTCGTAAACTAAACTCGGGTTTCTCAACATATCGCCGTGGTTCGGCTCCAATTTCTTCGTGGACAAAGACAAACGCCCGCGTTCCTTGTCCTTGGACAAAATCAACACCTTCAATTCGTCACCCGGGGACAAGACGTTTTCAACCGCAACAATTCTCTCGTGCGAAATTTGAGAGATGTGCAACAAACCACTTTGGCCACCAACATCAACGAACGCACCGTACGGCTTGACCGCCTGGACGATGCCAGTGACGACGTCCCCAACATCTAAACCTTCGCCAGAAACTAAATCAGTCGCCAATCTGTGCGACGCGACTAAGCGGTTCTTCTCTTCATCAACTTCGATAAACTTCACCGGTAAAGTTTGTCCAACCAATTCGTCTCTGTCACCCAAAGCTAAGCGAGGGCCGAGGTGGGATTGCGGGATGAAGCCTCTCAAGTTTTCAACCTCAACTAAGATACCGCCTCTGTTCACCGACAACACTTCGCTCGACAACGCCAAGTCGTCCGCTTGCGCTTGTCGGCATCTCTCCCACGCCGCTTCTAATTGGATTTTGCGCACGGACAACGTCATCGACCCTTCGCCGTCGTCGCCCTTCACAATTTCAAATTCGTACTCTTGTCCTTCGTCGAATACCGCCGCGGCGTTACGAACAGACGCCAAGGAGCACTCCACGGTTGGGCACAACGCAGGGGCTTTTCCGCCGATATCGACGTAAGCACCTTTGGTGTTCATCGCGGAGACTTTACCCATGATTTTGTCGCCAACCTGTTCATTTATTACGAAAGAAGAGAACGTGGTGGTGTGAGTACTACGCGCGATGATAGGAGTGTCGGTTTACGTCGTCGTGGTAAGAGAAAAGCAGCAGCAGCGGCGAAAGAATTATTACTAATTTTTCCTTATCCGCTGGCTTTTGCGAAAACCTGAAACGCAGCCGTCGAGAGGGAAGAAAGAGGAGGAAAAAAATCGCTCGCGCGTATAATTCATACAAACCCATGAATGCGAGAGACAGACGATGACGCGAAATTACCTTGTAATCGACTAAATAGTCACCCAACATGCCGGAAAAATCATCGTACGCGGCTTTGTTTTCCGCGGACGCGACCGGTTCGGTGATGACGGCGCGAACACCGACGGATTTACGCGACGACGATGACAAGGTTGATTTCTTGGTGGCGGTGTTCTTCGAAATCGACCTCGTCGTCGTGGACGCGAACTGCGTGGAGACTCTGTGTGCAAACGACATCGTGATGGATATAAAACGCGAGAGTTAAATTCGGATTCGATGTACAAAAAACGACTCCTCTGTTTTGAAGAGAGCGCGCGTCTGCGTGAATGTGAGGTACAATGTTTCACTCGGGGTGGTTTTTTTTATCTTTTCTTTTCTTTTGCCAAAAAAGCTCATCACGCAAGAAAGAAAGAGGATGGTCATCATCAATCTTTAAGGCGAGACGAAGAGAAAGGTCCAAAGGGCCAAAAAGGCAAAAAAAAAGGGGGAGGTGTAAAAAGAACGACACAACAAGAGAACCGTCGTGACAAAAAAAAGAGAGAAAAAACGAATTAATAGTGATTTGTGATTACTCTCCCTTTTATAAATACTACTTTTACGACGACGACGACTTGTTGGGAGAATGACGACGCGTGAAGGAGCGTCATCATCAGCGCATCATCGTCATCGTTCTTCTCTTCCTGGTGGATTTCTCGGATTAAAAAATCTGATGAATTCTTCCTCGGGGGGAGTTGCACTCAAATTCGTAACGAACACTTTTAAAAACAACAACAACAACAACGAAGAAGAAGACGACGAGAAGAAGAGGACAAAAAAGAATGGGTGTGAATTTTATACCGACGACAACGACAGGGATAAAAGAAAGAAGGAGAGAGAAAGAAGGACGAGGAAACCGATGCGATCGATCTTAACGGCGTCCATCTCTTCAAAAAGTACTTCTGCGAATGCTCATTTTAAGAAGACAACAACGAATAGTACTAATAATTCGGAGACGACGACGACGACGGCTGGTGACGATAACGATGATGATAACGATGATGAAAATCTCCCGGATCCGAATTCGTACGGATTCAAAGCGTTACAAAGACGGTTCAACGATTTATCCGCGAACAAAGTTGAAATTACCGGCGAGGATATCCGCGTCGCGTTGGAGAAGTTGAAGTTTCCAGCCTCGCGAGACTCTGTCTTGTCGTTTATGAACAAAATAACGAAGAAGCGAAAGGAACATTTCGAAGACTGCCCGACGCTCACGTTTCGCGAGTTTCAAGTCTACGCGGTAAAACGAGAACGAGAACTGTTGAAAACATTTCGGCAGTTTGATAAGCAGAATTTGGGGTACTTGACGCCGTGGCAGTTGAAGCGAGTGCTCTTCGCGCTCGGGCGATGGACGGCGACGAACAAAGAGGTGGATTCAATGGTAGAACGCATAAAACGAGGTGAAGGGGCGTTTAGTAAAGGAAAAGGTTTGTTTTCTCCGAAATCGTTACCGAAAAGTTCAGATGGGAAAGGCGGATTTGTTTCCATGGGTAAAGCGATCGATTTTGCCGAGTTTCGAGACTTTCTGTTGCTCTCTTCGGCGGCGGATTTGGGAGACGTCGTCGAGGTGTGGGGACGAAGCATGACAGATTTGAATCACTCGTTCGTGACCGTTCCAAAAGGTGCGTCTGAAAACGAAAAGAGGAAAGCGCAAGCGAAAGCGGTGTCTTTGCATTTGCTCGTCGGGGCGATTTCCGGCGGCGTATCGCGGACCGTCGTCGCTCCGTTGGAACGCGTAAAGATTGAATACATGCTCGATTCTTCGAAAATTGCCGCTGATGGTGGCGTTCTGGGTTCCTTAAAGCGCATCATCAGAACAGAAGGTGCACCCGCTCTCTTTCGCGGTAACTCTTTGAACGTTTTGAGGATCGCGCCGACCAAAGCGGTTGAGTTTTTTGTCTACGACACGTACAAAGCGAGACGGTTGAAAATGAAACAAAAAGATCAAATCGAGAACGAGAAAGAAAGTAATAATAACGCGAACAACAAAACCGCTGCGGGGGATTTGAGCGGAGGTGAACGCATGATCGGTGGATCCGTCGCGTCCATGTGTGGAACTGCTCTGACGCATCCAATCGATACGCTTCGTTCGCGCGTCTCCGGGACCGGCATGCGCCTCGAAGTCGCTTGGTCGGAACTCATCAAAAACGAAGGCCCGAAAGCGTTGTGGAAAGGTTTAGGCGCGAACATGATTCGAGTTGCTCCTTACGGCGCCATCAACTTCTTCGTGTACGATTATTGCAAGCAACAATACAAAAAGTTTCGCGTGCGTTTCCTCAACGAAGACGAATCGACGCTATCGCAGTCCTCAAATCCTTTACCGACGTTGTGTTTCGGCGCGCTCGCGGGAGCCGCCGCGCAGACTGGCGTCTACCCGATCGAGCTCGTACAGCGTCGAATGCAAGTTCAAGGCATGAAAACGCTCGCCCATGGTGCAAAAAATGCCACGCAGTACAAAAACGTCGTTCAAGGCATGGTGCACATCGCGCGAGCCGAAGGTATTCCCGCGCTTTACGCTGGTTTGATTCCAAACTATACGAAAATTTTCCCCTCCGCGGCGGTTTCGTTTTACGTGTACGAACTTTTGAAAGAACTGTGGGGTTTGCAGTAAAAGGGAGACAACCAGTTAACTTTCATTTTTAGGTGATGGTGTTCGACGCGCAGACGACTGATGATGTAATAATAATAGTACGAGTCACTTTTAAAAATTCCTCTGTCTTCGTCTCTTCATTTTTTCGCACAAAAAAATTTTAGTGCACTCGCCACAAAGAAAACACAATCACACAATTGAGATGGGATTGTTTGGGAACAAGAAGAAGAAGGACGACGGGGACTCTTTAACGCAATCATTCCCGACGACGACGACGACGGAAACGACGACGCAAGGAGGATCAGGATCGGGAACAAACGGTAGTAAAATGATATTTTACGAGAACGGCGAAGAGGACGAAGAATTGTTGAAGCAACAAGCGTTGAAGCATTTGACGAAAGGCTGCGCGATCGACGATTCGTTGAAAGAAAGCACAATAGACGTGGAGAATGATTTCGGAGGAGCCTCTTCTGAAGAGAATCAACTGGAAGCGTCTCCGATTACGGTGTACGCGACGGAATATCAAGAGTCAAACGCTATAAAGATAGCCGCGAACGAGACGTTTTGTTGCTACGGGATTCGGAACGGGTTAGTCAGAGTGTTGAGTCAAGTGAGTCAATCGCGCTCGCTTCTCAGAGGGCACGAGACGCCAATCGCGAGCATGAGTTTTTTACCGTCCACGAACGAGGAAGAGAACATTTTGGCAACCTTGAGCGAAGATGGGACGTTGCTTGTGAGAAGACTAAACGAGGACGAGAGTTCGGAAACGATCAGCGACTCGACGCTGTTGAAGTTGGACGTGTCGAGCGAAGCGGACAACGTGAGCGGAACGACCACTTCGAACGACTCTTTAATCGTGCCGAGCTTTCGCTGGTTTCCTAGAAAATCATCCAACGACAGCAAAGCGGAATTTTTGATCGCGTATGGGAACGCAATCTTCAAATCTTCCGTAGATTTAAATGAAGATGCCGGCGGCCAATCGCCGATTCCGTTTGAAGAGAACGTAGACTTGCACGGCCCGATCACTTCGATTGACGTTACAAACCAGCGACGAATCGTCGCGACGACTGAAAGGGACGTCTCAGGGTGGTATGGTATAGTAGTGTTTGAGTTAGAACCGCAAGGTTTAGGATTCACGAAGACGACTTTGTTAAAAAGGGAGTCAATGGGAAACTGCGCGGCGCGATGGATGAATGAGAACACGTTGGCCGTAGCCACCACTGTAAACGCGAGTTCGGGCTGTGCTTACATCGAATGCTTGCATTACGACAAAAAATCAGAAACTCTAAAAACGACTCAATCGATTAAAATTGGATGTTCTTCCGAGTGGTTCTGGAACTCTTTTCAATTCGCCAGGGTCGGGTATAAAGATAAGCAGTGCTTTTTGTTTGCGGATTCCAAGAGAAACGTCGTATACGCTCTTTCTGTGAATGAACACGAGAGTAAATTTAATTACATTTCTCAATTTAGCGTGTCGCAACCGATTTTATCGCTTGTAGCTCTCGATGTCTCGGATGAAGACGATGATGTACAAAGCGCGCAGTTTGGTCTGTTTTGTATGCAAACCGGCGCGATTCAGCAATTGCGTTTACCGATGTTAGATTGCGTGCGATTGTTACCGAAGGGTAAAAGCCCTTCTTCGACTATTGCGGAACAAGTACAACAGGAACTCCCTTCCATTATCACCGATGCTCCTCCTCAGCGCGCTGCCTCGCCGGTTGTTTCGGGACTCTTGACCCCGGATATGTTTAAGAAATCTATGTCGCAATCGGCAAGCGCAGAGGAACTCGCACCGAGCTCTCCATCGGTGAGCGATAAACCTCCGCCTCCAATTGCGCAGCAACAGGCGAGTAAACCGGCCGCGGCGCCTGTTTCAGCGCCAAGTATTTTTGCTACTACCGCTACTACAAGTGGCGACAGTGGTAGTGATAAAGAAGTTGCAAAGTTAATCAGAGAACTAAAGAATGAACTTAAACAAGATCGAGATAAGTTGCGAAAGGAACGCGAGAAAAGAGACAATGCGGAGCGCGAACGACAAAAGCAATTAATCGCGCTGATGTCGCAAGCAACCACAAAAGATTTACCAACCGCGATATCTCAAATAGTTTCGGAGCAGTTGGGTGAAAATGCCGCCGCAGTGCAAGCTGCTCTTGCGACGAACGCGGCAGCTTCGCAACGGGCCGCCGTCGCCGCCGCAAAGGAAGCGGTGCAAACGACTCTTCAATCCGAAATTCGACAAGCTATGCAACAAGTCATGATTCCAGCGTTTGAACGCTCGACGCAAAACATGTTTAACCAAATTGCAAACACTTTCGAGCGCTCTATAGGTGAACTAAACAACGAGTTGATGCAAATTAGAGATCAATCGGTGCAAGCAAACGCGATGCCTCTCGTCCAAGAGTTGCAAAGAACTGTGAACGAAATGAGAAGTTTACCGCAGTCCTTAGATTCTGCACTCAAATCTTCCGTTTCCAACGCATTCAGAGGTATGCAACAACAATCTGGTCCATCGCAAGGAATGTTTCAGCAGCAAATGCCGCCACAAGCTGGTGGAGGAGGAGGAGTGCGTTCACTCGCCGACTTGGAGCAAAGGAAACCGCCGCCGCAAGCGCCACAGGATCCTACTTTAGAGATCAAGAGATTGTTGAATACCGGCAATCTCGACGCTGCATTTTCATCGGCGTTAGGTACTTCCAATCTCGAAATTGTCTCGTGGTTGTGTTCTCAAGTAGCTCCAGAGCGCGTGTTTGGACAGCATCCGTGTCCGTTGTCGCCGTTCGTGCTACTTTCGCTGGCGCAACAGCTCTCTTCGGATTTGACGACGAAAGACGCGGAGAGAAAGCTCGATTGGATTCGCGACACGTGCTTGGCTATCGATCCTCAAGACCCCGCGTTGAAGTTGCACGTGCGACCGGTATTGACTGCCGTTTACGAGTCTTTGCGAAAATTAGGATCGAGTTCTCAGAACATTTCGCCCAGCGTAAAAGCCGCCGCGCGTTTGGTCGTGCACGTGGTTAACAGTCTCTTGAGCGCGTGTCCTTAAGAAGCATCTTCTGTCATAAAAAACTTTTAACTACTGGTACAACTACATCTAATCTGCTCTAAAGTCATCTACAACTACATCTAAATGATTTCTCTAAGAATATCTCTTTTTCTATTTCTATACGCCCTCAACAGTTCGATATCGCCTTCATCCATCTGTGTTTCCTCAAGTAAGTGTTTAAAGATCCTTTCAATGTTCGCGTCGTCGTCCGACGCAAATCTTTGCGAAAGAATTTCCTCCGCTCTTACTCTCACAGCGGCTATTGCCATATCGTTATCTCCAGATATCTCGTTGAGTACGAGTAACGTGGTGTTATCGACTTTCGCGTTTGGACTCAGGATAAATCGACGCCGTTCATCGTTATCATCGTCGATAAAATCTCCTTCGTCTTTCTTCTTGAGTAAACCGAGCGCTCGTTTGCATTTGTATTTCATCGCGTCCCATTTTGTATCGTTTTCATCCGCGCCGCAGAGATTTTGGTACCAGTTCAAGCACTCGTCGACATTTTCCCACATCATGACTGAATTGCACGGGTTCATGGACGGTAAGAATCCATAAAATAACAGAAAGTGCTGATCGTTTCTCTCGCCGTAGGAAAGAATCAACTCCTCGTCTTTCCCGACGTTTCTTTTCGCCTCGACGATAAACGCGCTCAAATCTTCCTTCACTCTCCAAGTCACGTTCACTTCCTCCTCCACGGACGAGTGGTTTAATAAATCGACGATTGGAATCATCACTCTCCGCGGCGCTCTCCTACCTCTCGCGTCTTCAATTCGAAACGTCCTCGAAAATACTTGACTCAACGCCCAGCCGTACTTTTCTTCTTCTTCTTCTTCGCCGTGGCGGCGGCTTCGCGAAGACACTTGTTTTTCATACTTTATCAACTCCTCCTTCGCGTCGTGATCGCCCGTGGCCTCGAAAAACTTGCAAACGAGTTCGTATCGCGTGTTATTGTCGTAAAAGCAACACTTATTCGCGATGCCGATCATCTCCTTCGGCAGCGCGTTCGCGTACGCTATCTTTAGTTCTTTCTTTTCATCATCACTCAAAGTACTTCTCCTCCTTTTCACTAATATCTGTTTGGCTAAACTGGCGGCCCAATCGTCGTCTTCGTTCTCGTAATTGTCGATGAACACTCTCTCGTCTTCTTTCTTCAACGAAACGTGGAAGAGTTCCTCCTTCGCTTTAATCTCTCTCGACGCGAACAAGCCTCGAACGCGAGTCGTTTTATCGTACCCGATGGAAGCGCGAGCGTTGGAATGTTTCGTAACGAACTCGTCAAAATCTTTCTCGTCGTCTGCTTTTCCCTTCTTTAAGAGAGCACAGTAAGCAATGCGAGGAGGAACCTTTTGGCGGCGAACCTCGCGGCGAGATGAATACCAAGAAGAAGAAGTTAAAGAAGAGGAATGCGTCCGAGTGACCGCCTTTAGCCATGCCATGATGATTCTTAACGAGGAAGATGATGCAAAAAAATGTACAGTCGAAGTAAGCAAAAAATATCAAAAATTAAAAGACGCGAGTGTTGACTTGCGCTCGATAGATGGAAACCTCGCCGTCGTCGCTGTTCGTCAAAGTCATCTTCTCGTTGGCGTTGGCAAAAACGACCGATCCTTTCTCAATCCTGACGTCGTCGTTGAGTGTACCTTTCCCGTTTTTCACGAGCAAAATCGAAGGTCCTTGGCTTACCGTCAATTCCGCGGTTTCGTTTTTCGAGCACGAGATGACTTCCAACTCGAACTCGTCAAACGGAGGCGAATATCGTTTCGTGTTTTTATCGATGACATCTCCCGTGAGAACCTCTGGTTTCCCCAACTTGTACGTCAACATGTCGCATAAGATTTCCGTATCTCTCGCTTTCGGCGTCAACCCGGCTCGCACGACGTTATCGCTCGTCGCCATGACTTCCACGCATTCGCCGTCCAAGTACGCGTGCGGTTCGTTCGCCGCCATGTATACCGCCTCTCCTGGTTGCAACTTGATGTAATTCAACAAGTACGCGCACATGACGCCGACGTCGTCTGGATATTGCCCGTTCAATCTCAACGCCAACCGGTCTCTCTCGTCGTCGTCGTTTCCTCCTTTTCCTTCTGCCTCCTCCTTTAATCGTTTCACCAGCGCTCGCACGTGCTTCGCCACCTCTTCTTTTTCCGCCAACATCACTTTCGTGAACAAATATTTCATCTGCGCTTTCTTATCTTCTTTCATGGCATCCATCTCTTCCAAACGAATCCCGGTCAGAAGTTTCAATTCCGGGCACTTCTCCAACGCTTCTTTCGGTTCGCTAATAAAACCGCTCATGGCTTCAAATTCAGTCACCGCTAACGCCATCTCCGGTTTATGATTCGCGTCTTTATACATGTGCGGTTTCTCTTCGTGTAACTTCTCCGCTAACTGTTTATCCGGATGCGCTTGGATCGAAAGCGCTTTCGCCACGGATAAAACTTTCAGCAAAAACGGTAAATCGTTCCCAAACCTTTTTAAACATTTCTCCCCGAGCGTTTCCTTCGCGTTCGCTTCCACGTGTTGCTTTAAAGAAGAAGAAGAAGAAGAAGAATCAGAAGAATCAGTTTCTTTAATCACGTTCAGTCCGCTCAGATGCGTCCCCATCCATAACTCCGCGTGTGGTTTCTCTTCATCAATTTTTTCCTCTCTGTTTAAAGAACCGAGTTCAGCCACCGCGCTCGGGGTTTGTCCGGAAACGCCCCAATCGTAATGCTGAATAGCGCATTTCAGTTGTACCAGTGCGCCGCGTTTCATTATAATATAATATATACTACACGACGACGACCTGACGGGGAAAAAATGAATAAAAATTGGAGAAGAGTTTTTTTGAGTCAACGAGAAAGAACGAATAAAACGGAAAACGGCCCCCAAAAGAAAAGACACATGTACATGTGAAGAAGAAAAAGAGAAAAAGAAAGTTGACACGACAACGAATGGGTGGGAAAAAGATAATATCCGGCGCGCAGAAGAGAAAGAAGAAGAGGGAGAAAGAAAAGCTCGCCGCGGAAATGGAGCGGTTGAAGCTCGGACCGACGGAGTTATGGAACGGATTGGTGTTGCATCATAAGGATGTGTTTGTCTCGCATGTGCTTCCGAAATTGAAGACGACAGATCGGTTTTTCTTTTCAGAGGTGAATAGAGAGAGTTGGGGTGTGCTTGAGTATGCCGGGGTAAACGTATCGGGATTAGGTTACTCTATTGTTGAATTAACATCTATTTCAACGTTGGAATGGGCGTGGAATAACATACGCTGGGGAGAGAAAGTAGAGAAAAGTACAAGTGGAAGAGTGAAAGACCAAGCGTGGTTTTGCATGGGAGTTGCTGGAACGAACAAACTCGAGTTTCTCAAGTGGGCGAGAGAAGTGAAACACTGCGAGTGGGATGAATGGACGATTAAAGCGGCAGCAGCTAAAGGTAATCGCGAGATGTTGAAATACTGTTTCTATAATGGTTGCCCGTGTGATAAAAACGCTTCGTGTAAACAAGCTGCTCTTGGAGGACACCTCGACTGTGTTCGATTTCTTTTCGACAAAGTGAAACCTTCGCGAGATATGGAAGAAGAAGTGGCAGGACAAGCAACAGGTGCTGGTCACGTGGAGATCTTGAAATATATCGTCGAAGAAAGAAAGATATCTGATGTAGCAAAGCTCGCCTGCGCGGGACAAGCTGCGTGGCAAGGCCACCTCAATTGCCTTCAATACTTAGTCGAAGAGGCGAAAGTGCCTCTTGACAACTGGCGATACATCGCTTCGGCTCGGATCTTAAAGCACCACGACTGCCTAAACTACTTGCTCGAAAAAGGATCTCCAGAACCAACGGACGAAGAATACGATTTGTTTGACGAGGAACAACAACAACTACGCTTCAGAACAGCGATTGCGAGGTTAGCGGGATTTCCGGGATTCTGATAGCGACGAAGAGAGAGAGAGACTGAGAGAGAGACTTGAGAGAAAGAGAAGCCAAAAAAAGGGCGACACAAAGAAAACGTAACGCACAGAATAAATAAACAACAACACATACGCACACACACAGAATACCACTTGTAGTTACTTCTCTAATAAAACGAAAACGAAAGAGCGACGACATCATCAAAA
>Ga0181595_10001346_pt1 | contig 26726 bp, 27 predicted proteins | sample 041ome_7_FD_145604 | JGI IMG/M metagenome (GOLD analysis project Ga0181595, IMG submission 145604) | Coastal salt marsh microbial communities from the Groves Creek Marsh, Skidaway Island, Georgia - 041401AS metaG (spades assembly) | ecosystem: Environmental > Aquatic > Marine > Intertidal zone...
CATCAATTATATTTTTATATAGAATTATCCTCCAAACACCACCAAATTTGCTTTCTAAAATAGATTCTGAAATTCTTCTGACATAAATATCATTCTTTCGTCTGTAAGATATGAGATCAGCAATTGAAGCAATCTTGATATTATGTTTTTTTGAAAATTTTATAAGGTCTGGTAATCTTGCCATTTCACCATTGTCGTTCATAATTTCGCATATAACACCAGATGGATTTGAATTGGCAAGTTTAGCAATATCAACCACAGCTTCAGTATGACCTGCTCTGATCAATGTTCCGCCATCTTTTGCTATCAATGGAAAAACGTGTCCAGGTGTTGTTATATCATTTTTTGTTACATTAGGTTTGATTGCAGTCTGTATGGTTAAAGATCTATCAGCAGCAGAAATACCGGTGCTGACACCCTCAGTCGCTTCAATTGAAACTGTAAATGCTGTTTCAAATCTTCCTTCATTTCGCCTCTCCATAAGAGACAAACCTAACTTTTCTGATTGATTACGTGTTAAAGACAAGCAAATCAGTCCTCTACCATACTTAGCCATGAAATTAATTGACTCAGGAGAAGCAAATTCACCTAGGACGCAAAGATCTCCTTCATTTTCTCTATTTTCGTCATCAACTAAAATAAAAATTTTACCTTCAGAAGCATCTTTAATAACGTCTTCAATAGTAGATAAACCCATCTGAACTCCAAATAAAAAATAGATTTTTATAAACTTATTTGCTTATGTTAATTCTTTCTAAATATCTAGCTAAAATATCAATTTCTATGTTAACAACTGTATTAACCATATAATTACTAAAGCTAGTATTATCCCATGTAAAGGGAACAATATTAACAGAAAAAGTTTCAGAAGTTACTTCATTAACTGTTAAAGATACGCCATCTATTGTAACAGAACCTTTCTGAGCAAAATATTTTATAAAATCAGTGTTTATTGAAAATACAACTTTATAAGATCCACTAATTTTTTCAATATTTTTGACTTTAGCCGTTGTGTCAACATGACCATAAACAAAATGTCCACCTATTTCATCACCAACTCTTAATGATTTTTCAAGGTTTATAATATTTCCAATTTTCCAATTCAAAAAATTAGTTTTTGAAGCAGTTTCATCACTTACATCAAAATAAAGAAAATCTTCACATTTTTTTTTAACTGTAAGGCAAATACCTGAACATGCTACAGAGGCTCCAATTATGACGTCGTTAAAATTGTTAGAAGAAACTGCACTTTTATTTACCTTAATCGCAAGCTGCCAATCCTCTAGACGGTTAATATCATGAATTTCACCTAAATGACTAACAATGCCTGTAAACATTTTATTTAAGCCTCGTAATTATTATATATCTCTAAAATATCACCATCAAGTGATCTTAAATTTGATATTTTAAACTTATTAAGTTTATTTATATCTGTTTTATTTAAATCATTGATAAAGGGAAGTCCATCATTTCCAATGATTTTACTAGAACGGAATATTATTAATTTATCAACTAAATTTGAAGATAATAAGATAGTGTTAAGTTTTCCACCTACTTCTATCATTAAATTATTAATACCTTTGGTTGCTAAATCTTCAAAAATAAAATTAAAAAAATCAATATTACTTAAATCACTATTAACTTTAATTCTTATAATATTGTTTATGTCATCTAAATAATTTTTATCTTCAAACAAAGAATAAATATAAAAATTAGCAACACCATTTTTAAAAATTTTGTAATTAGAATTTAACTTTAAATATCTATCCAAAATAACTACTGAAGGTGATCTATTTTTCATACCATCAAGCCTGCAAGTTAATAAAGAATTATCAGTCATAATAGTTTTGCTTGAGGTTAAAATCGCATCACTTTGGGCCCTCAATAGATGTGAAAAATTTCTACTTAAATTATTTGTAATCCATTTAGATTCGTTGTTTTTAAGAGCAATTTTCCCGTCTAGGGAGCACGCTATTTTTAATGTAACAAATGGTTTATTTTGTTTAAGTCTAGAAAAAAATCCTTCATAAATATGAAAAGCTTCTTTTTCCATGAAATTTACATGCACTTTAATTTTATTTTTTTTTAAGTGATTAACACCTTTCAAATTTGTTCTTATGTCCGGATCTACACAACAAATAAAAACCTCAGAAATACCAGACTTAGCAATTAAATCTGCACATGAGTAACCAAGAGTATTTATATGTGCACAAGGCTCAAGTGTTACGTACATCTTTGCATTTTTTAAAACACTTTTATCTTTAAGCTTTTTTAATGCATTTTCTTCAGCATGAGGACGACCTGATGGTGATGTGGAAGCGTAGGATATTAATGTATCACCATTAACTATAACACAACCGACAGGAGGGTTTTTGCCAGTATTGCCTTTGCAACGCATGGCTTCTGAAACAGCGAGACTCATCCATTTTTTGTCATTATTCGTCATTTTTTTAATAGAATTTAGAGAAGGTTAATCTTTAATTTCTTTTTCAACAAATTTTTCAAAATCTTTTGCCTCTCTAAAGTTTCTATAAACAGAGGCATACCTGATATATGCTACATTATCAATTTCTGCTAAGGCATTCATGACTAATTCACCAATTAATTTAGAATGAACGTCATTATCACCGTTTGATTCTAATTGTCTTACAATACCATTAACAGCTCTTTCAATATCATCATCATTAATTTGTCTTTTTCTTAATGCCATTAGCATTGATTTCATTAACTTATCTCTATCAAAAGGTATTTTTTTTCCATTTCTTTTAATTACAAATAAATCTCTAAGTTGTATTCGTTCAAAGGTTGTGAAACGGGATCCACAACTACTACATAGTCTTCTTCTTCTTATAGTGGCGCCATCTTCACTAGCTCTAGAGTCTTTTACTTGTGTGTCCTCTTTACCACAAAATGGACATCTCATGATTAACTCCTAAGATTAATAAATTGGATATTGAGAACAAAGTTTTATAACTTTTTCAAAGACAATTTTTTCTTGTTCATGAGATGATTCATTATCATCAAAAGCGTCCAAAACGTCTGCTATAAAATTTCCTACTAAAATAAATTCTTCAGATGTAAAACCTCTAGTTGTAGCTGCAGCGGTACCAAATCTAACACCTGATGTAATTGTTGGTGGTAAAGGATCAAAAGGAATACCATTTTTATTACACGTTAAACCTGCGTTCTCAAGTGCAATCTCTGCTTTTGCACCTGTAATATTTTTACTCTTCAAACTAAGAAGAACTATATGGTTATCTGTTCCACCTGAAACAATATCATAACCTCTATTTAATAAAGTATTGGAGAGGGTTTGAGCGTTTAAAACAATATTTTTGGCATAAACTTTAAATTCATCTGTTAGAGCTTCTCCAAAGCCAGCTGCTTTTCCAGCTATAACATGCATTAATGGCCCACCTTGAAGACCTGGGAAAACTGCAGAATTAATTTTTTTAAAAAGAGCCTCATCATTGGATAAAATCATACCCCCCCTACCTGATCTAAGAGTTTTATGGGTTGTAGTTGTTACTATATGTGCAAAATCAATAGGGTTTGGATGAACACCACCAGCAACCAAACCAGAAAAATGAGCCATATCAACTAAAAGGAAAGCATTTATACTGTCTGCAATATCTCTGAATTTTTTAAAATCTATAATGCGAGAATAAGCAGACCCCCCAGCAATTATTAATTTAGGTTTATGCTCTTGAGATAGTTTTTGAATTTCATCAAAATCTATAAGTGAATTATCTCTCCTTACGCCATACTGAATAGCATTAAACCATTTTCCAGAAAGGTTTGGTTTAGCGCCATGAGTAAGGTGTCCTCCTGCAGCCAAGCTCATACCAAGTATTGTATCGCCTGGATTTAGCAAACTTAAAAAAACAGCTTGATTAGCCTGTGCACCAGAATGAGGTTGAACATTTACAAATTTGGCATTGAATAGCTTTTTTGCTCTATCAATTGCTAACTGTTCTACTTCGTCTACAAATTCACAGCCACCATAATATCTTTTTCCTGGTAACCCCTCGGCATATTTATTAGTAAGAACAGATCCCTGTGCCTGCAAGACAGCTTTAGAGACAATATTTTCAGAAGCAATTAATTCAATTTGATTTTGTTGCCTGTTAAGTTCTTTATTAATCATACTAGACAATGAAGGATCGTAAACACCAATATCTTCACTAAAAAATCCTTCTTTATAATACATATTAAATCCTTAAATTATTTAAATTAAATTTTGTTTACCCTAAGGGTATGTCTTCCATGCTCAAAATCAGTATTAATAAATTCATCAACTATGCTAAAGGCTAATTCTTTATCTAAAATTCTTCCGCCTAAAGCTAATACATTGGCATTATTATGCTTTCTACTTTTAGAAGCCATTTCAACTGATGTACATAATGCAGCCCTGATATGTTTAAATCTGTTGGCTGCCATAGAAATACCTATACCTGTCCCACAAAATAAGATACCTTTGGCATCTTTGTTTTTTTTTAACTCTTTTGATAAAAGTTTTGCATAGTCTGGATAATCTACGGCATCAAGCGAAAAACATCCTAAATCTTCAACTTGAAAATTATTTTTAAACAAAAACAACTTTACTAACTCTTTTAAATCAAAACCGCCATGATCTGATGATAAAAAAATTTTATTAGACATAAACCATACCAAAAACCTATATAATTTTTTAACTCAGTTAGTGAAAAATTTCAATTTTAAAGTGTAATCAAAAAAATAAAAATAAAGACTAAAAACTAAGAATTTATAATTAATTCAAACAAAATATTTTTTTCTATTAACCAATAAATTAATAAAGTCGGAACAAATGCTATTAAAAAAGATATGAAAAACTTTAGCCGTAAATTAGGTTTATCAGGTGCTGAATTTGCATTACCAATTTGTTGCTCCTTGGGAACACTTAATCCAAATGGAAGAGACATAAAAAAAATAATTAGCCACATCATTAAAAACACTAAAATTAAAGACACTATGCTCATTCAAGAATTACTCTACTTTATTAATATGGATGTCTACTATGGGTCTTTTAGAAAAAGAATATTTGAATTCTCTTTTAACTAACTTTGAAATTTGATCTGAAAGACGATTATCTGAATCATTTAAAGAAAAATTATAATTATCTATTAACTCTTCTATTTTAATAGCTATATCAGCTATTAAGCTTGAAACATTATCATCATCCGATACCCCTCTTTGAGTTATCTGTGGAGATATTAAGAGATCTCCATTTTCGTTCAAAACAATAGATATAGAAACATAACCATTCCATAAACCATGTCTTCTTATAGTAAATCTCTCATTATTAATAGGTATTACTTCGCCTGCATCATATACATGAGTAGTAAAATCAATTTTGGAAACCACACCCTGTGAACTTCCGTTAAGTCTTATGAATTGACCATTTTGGGGTTTTATAACAAGTGGAACTTGGCAATCACTAGCTAATACTGAATGAGCATCAATATGATCCCTAGTTCCATGTACTGGAATAGAAATTTTAGGCTTGATAAACGAATACATGTCTATTAATTCATCTCTTGAAGGATGCCCTGAGACATGAATGTTTTTTTCATCGTCAGTAACTATTTCAACGCCCTGTTCTAAAAATCTATTTTGAACTTTTGAAATAGCATTCTCATTGCCTGGTATTTTCCGACTAGAAAATATTACTGTGTCCCCTTTCATTAGATTAATATGCTTATCAATACCTTTTGAAATTCTAGAAAGCGCTGAGTTTGGTTCACCTTGAGAACCCGTGCAGATAATAAGAAGATTTGATTTTGGTATTAAGTTAATATCTTTTAATGATACAAAATCTGGCATTTTATTTATAAAACCAACCTCTCTAGCAGCATCAATAGCCCTTAATAAAGCTCTCCCAATAATGACAACAGACCTATTTGTTTTTTTAGCTATATCAAGAAGCGACTTAATACGACTAATATTAGAAGAAAAACATGTAATAAGGACTATATTTTTCCTATTTTGAATCTCATCTAACAATCCATCATAGGCAAAAGATTCTGGTGGGGTTCTACCTTCAACTAATGCATTAGTGGAGTCACATACCATTGCCAAAACCCCATCACGACCAACTGATCTATAGTTTTCAAAATCCATTTTCTCGTCAAGGTTATTAGAATGTTGTAACTTCCAATCACCAGAGTGAAAAACTTTACCTGCTGTTGTTGAAATTAATATTGATATAGGGTTAGGAATAGAATGAGAAGTTTCTATTGCTTTAACTAAAAAATCACCAACTTTTATTTCTTCATTAACATTGAGAATATTAAGCTCAAGATGATTACCCTTTTTATTTTCATTTAATTTTCTTTTTAATAATGCGATCGTAAAATGAGTGCCCCAAATTGGACAATTAATATTATCAGCATAATAAGGAATAGCTCCAATATGGTCTTCATGACCATGAGTTAAAAAAATACCTAGAAACTTATCTCCTAAAGATTTAATAAATTCAAAATCAGGCAATAAAACATCTATCCCCAAATCTGTTTCATCTGGAAAAGAAATACCTAAATCAACCAGTATCCATCTATCATTAAAATGATATAAGTTTGCATTCATACCTATTTCTTCCGAGCCACCAACAGGTAAGAAAATTAAATCAGATTTTTTGAAATTCATTAATACACCTAAAATTATTTTAAAAATTTTTATTTTTTAGGTATAAATAAACTAAACCAATTAAGGTTAAATCATCTCTAACTAAATCTATGCAACTTAAAGATTTTTTAAATAAATGGCTTAGTCCGCCAGTTGCTATAACTTTAAAATTCGAATAAGTTTCTATCGATTTGATTTTAACTATTAAACCTTCAATCATTGAAACATATCCCCAAAAAATACCTGATTCCATTGCGTTTATAGTGTTTTTTCCTATTATTGAATTCTTTTCAGATAACATTTTAAGAGATACCCTAGGAAGGCTTGCAGCAGCCATATAAAGAGCTTCCAATGATAAGTTTACACCTGGAGCTATAATTCCTCCATTATAACTACCATCCTCACCAACCACATCAAAAGTAGTAGCTGTTCCAAAATCTATAATTATAGCTGGTGATAGGTTTAATTTTTCAGCTGCGTATGAATTGACCAATCTATCAGCACCTGCTTCTTTTGGATTATCAATGTTTACTTTCAATCCTAAATCCAAATTACCCTCTCCTACAATAAGAGGTAAAATTTTAAAATATTTATTTATTAGGTGCTTGATATTAAATAAAGTTTCCGGAACCACTGAGGCAATACATATGCCTTTAATATCCTTAACTTTGAAATTTGATAGATTTAACATTTGCAAAAGCCACGGATAATAAATATCAGCCGTTCTTTTTGAATCGTTATTTATCCTCCAACAACCTTTTTGCTCAATGTTATTGTTAAGAGAATAAAGAGCAAAAACTGTATTTGTATTACCACAATCGATAACTAATATCATAATCAGCCTTTATTAACAAAATGGTAACTATCTATTGAATTATACTCAAGTATAGATGTTCCAGAATTGATCATTAAAAACCCATTATTGCCAAGTCCCAATAAAATACCCCTTAAAGATTTTGTATTCGAATTAAAGTTAATATTTATAACATCACCTCTATATTTTATATATTTATTAATTTTTTCTTTAAAATAAATAAACCCTTTATCGTTCCATATTTTATAGTTAAAAAAAACTTTTTTTAATATTACATAGGCAATTTGTTCAAGTGAAAGATTTAAATTAACATGATCATTCACTTTAGTTGTATGCCATTTTTGATCATCAATAGGATTTTTTAAAATATTAAGACCTATACCAGCAACTATAAACCTTTCAGAAGACTCTAATAAAATTCCTGAAATTTTTTTATTATCAACCAAAACATCATTAGGCCATTTTAATTCTATTATTTTACTTTTAATACCAAAGTCTATTAAGGATTGGATAATTGAATAACCAACTATTAATGATAACTGCTGCCAATGTTTTTTTTCTTTAATAGGTCTTATAATCGTGGATAAAAACAAATTTCCCTCTAAAGAATTCCACTTGTTATTATTTCTACCTCTACCTTTAGTTTGTTTATAAGATAAATAAGACGTTCCTTGATCAAGCCCATCATTAGCAGCCTGAAATGCTAGATCATTTGTACTAGAACATATAGATTGGATTTTTAGATTAATATTTACCAAATATAAACCAACATGTAATAAATAGTTTTTTTAAAATATAAAATTTAAAGTAAAAATTATTTTTAAAAAATAACTATATCTTTTTTGATAAAATTATTAATTAACCACCAAAATCATCAAGCATGATATCTTCCCTATCAACACCTAAGTCAAGAAGCATATTAATAACTGACTGATTCATCATTGGAGGACCACACATATAAAACTCACAATCTTCAGGAGCTGGGTGATCTTTTAAATACTGTTCATATAGAACATTATGAATAAATCCTGTGTGACCATCCCAATTATCTTCAGGCATTGCGTCAGACAAGGCTACATGCCAAGAGAAATTTGAGTTTTCTTTTGCAAGCCTATCAAAATCTTCAACATAAAACATTTCTTTCTTAGATCGTGCACCATACCAAAAAGTTATTTTTCTTTTTGTTTTAATTCTATTAAATTGATCAAATAAATGGCTTCTCATAGGAGCCATACCAGCTCCACCTCCTATAAAAACCATTTCTTTATCTGTTTCTCTAGCAAAAAACTCTCCAAAAGGTCCAGATATTACAACTTCATCACCAGGTTTTAAGTTAAAAATATAAGATGACATTTTTCCTGCGGGAATACCCGTTGAACCGGGAGGTGGTGAAGCAATCCTAACGTTCAACATCACAATTCCTTTTTCATCAGGACAATTAGCCATCGAGTATGCCCTCTCTATGGGCTCATTGCTTTCAGCATTAAAGTCCCAGATTTTAAATTTATCCCAGTCATCATGGTACTCTTTAGCAACATCAAAATCTTTATATGACAATGAATAACTTGGTGCTTCAATTTGAATGTATCCACCAGCTCTAAAATTTACATCTTCTCCCTCTGGTAACTCTAATATTAGCTCTTTAATGAAAGTTGCAACATTATCATTACTTCTAACTTTACATCTCCATTTTTTAACCCCAAAGACCTCTTCAGGTACTTCGATCTCCATATCCTGTTTAACTGCAACTTGACACGACAATCTATCACCACAAGATGCTTCTCTTTTATTTATATGACCCTGTTCGGTTGGAAGTATGGCTCCGCCACCAGAATGAACCTTAACTCTACATTGTGCGCATGTTCCGCCCCCACCACATGCGGATGGAACAAAAAGCTTTTCCGCAGCTAGCGTTTGCAATAACTTTCCCCCAGCAGGAACAGTTACTGTTTTTTCGCCATTAATCGTTATATTAACGTCACCTGAAGAAACGAGTTTACTCCTTGCAAACACTATGATCGAAACCAAAGTCAAAACAATCATAGTAAATAGAGTAATACCAAGAACAAAAGTATCCATTTAAAAATTCCTCATAATTTAACACCAGAAAAACACATAAAAGCCATCGCCATTAAACCAGCTGTAATAAAGGTAATACCTAACCCTTGAAGACCATCTGGAATATCACTATACTTAAGCTTTTCCCTTACTCCAGCCATAGTGGCTATAGCAAGAGCCCAACCAAAACCAGAAGCTATTCCGTAGGTTGTAGCTTCGGAAAAATTATAATCACGTTCAACCATAAATAATGAGCCACCCAGAATTGCGCAATTCACTGTAATTAAAGGAAGAAAAATTCCTAATGCGTTATATAAAGGAGGAAAATATTTGTCTAATACCATTTCTAAAATTTGGACTAAAGCAGCAATAACACCTATATATGAAATCAAACCCAGAAAGGTTAAATCAACATCAGGAAATCCAGCCCAGGCCAAGGCACCTGGCTTTAAAAGGTAAGTTAAAATAATGTTATTAGCAGGGACAGTTATAGATTGAACTATCATAACTGAAATACCAAGACCTATTGCAGTTGATATTTTTTTAGATACAGCAATAAAAGTACACATTCCTAAAAAAAACGATAAAGCTAAATTTTCAACAAATATTGCTTTTACTGCTAATGAAATTAAAGCTTCCATTAATGGGCCTCTAAAGATTGTATTTTAAATTCACGCGCTTCAACCTGGGATTTTTTCCATGTTCTAACTCCCCATATTAAAAAACCAATAATAAAAAAGGCTGATGGTGGTAATAATAATAAACCGTTGGGCACATACCATCCTCCATTGTTAACAGGGTCTAAAATTGTTATTCCAAACAAAGTCCCTGAACCAAAAAGTTCACGAACAACGCCCACACACATTAAAAGCAAACCGTAACCTAGACCATTACCCACACCATCTACAAAAGAGTCAAACGGCTTGTTTTTCATCGCAAAAGCTTCAGCTCTTCCCATAACTATACAGTTAGTTATAATTAAACCAACAAAAACAGAGAGAGTTTTTGATATTTCATAGGCAAAAGCTTTAATAATTTGGTCAACTAAAATAACTAATGATGCTATTATAACCATTTGAACAATAATTCTAATAGAATTTGGAATATAATTTCTTAAAAAAGAAATAAACAGGGAAGAAAAACCTGTAACAGCTATCACAGCAAGAGACATTACAAATGCTACATTAAGGGAAGAAGTGACAGCTAGAGCAGAACAAATACCTAAAACTTGTAAAGTTATTGGATTATTGTCAACAAGAGGATCTACAAGTAATTGCTTTCTTGTTTGAGACATTATGCAGCTCCATTTTTAAGATTATTAAGAAACTTTTTAAAACCAGTTTCACCCATCCAAAATTTAACTAAATTATCCACACCATTGGATGTAAGGGTCGCACCAGCTAAAGCATCAATATGATGATTTTCGTCTTTTTTTGTTTTTGCCACTTGGATCATCAGATCACCATTTGCGTTAGTTAGTTTTTTTCCATTCCACTGAGCTTTCCACTTTGGGTTATCTACTTCAGCTCCAAGTCCTGGAGTTTCTGCATGTTGGTAAAATTGAAGACCAAAAATATCATTACAATTTTTTTCAAGCGCAATAAAACCATATAATGTTGACCAAAGGCCATAACCATGGATTGGAAGAATTACTTTGTCTAAGGAACCATCTGTATTTTTTAATAAATAAATAGTAGCAAAATTTGTTCTTCTTCCAATAGAAGCAGGATCATCTTTTAAAGGAGTACTAAGCAAAGGATCTTGCGCAGCTTTTTTGTCATCAAAAGATAAAGGATCAAATTTATCTGTAAATTTACCGGTATTAAGGTCTACCACAGCTGGCTGGAATGAAGAAAATGTCTTTTGGACATCTATTCCTTCATAATATACACCTGCAACCTGCAATATATTTTTTTGTTTATCTATAGCCTTATTAACCTCTTGAATTGACTTAAGGTTTACAGCAGCAAAAGACACAACCATAGAACATACAAAACAAAGAGTTGTCGCAACGATAACTGTTTTCGTAATACTATCGACAGGCATTTGTTTAAATTTTTTAAAAAAATTGTTTGAATCAGACATTAACCCTTGCCCTTCGTTTAATATTAGCCATTACAACAAAATGATCTATTAATGGAGCAAAAATATTACCAAATAATATTGCTAGCATCATACCTTCAGGAAATGCAGGGTTTAGAACTCTTATCATAACAACCATAAACCCAATCAAGGCTCCATAGATATACCTTCCAAGATTGGTATGACTTGCTGACACTGGTTCTGTTACCATAAAAACCAGACCAAATGCATAACTACCAATCACAAGATGCCAGTACCATGGCATGCTGAACATTGGGTTAGTTTCAGACCCAATCCAATTAAGGAAAGAAGAAAACATTATCATTCCAATAAGACATCCAACTATCATCCTGTAATTAGCAATTTTTGTTAACAAAAGAAAACATAAACCAATAGCACATGCTAACGTTGAAGTTTCTCCTAAGGATCCTTGAATTGTTCCTAAAAAAGCATCCATCCAGGTTATTCCATAATTACTTAAACTTTCGTAACCCTCTAGTGCAGCAATTCCAAGAGAAGTGGCACCAGAAAACCCGTCAACAGGTGTCCAAATAGAATCACCAGACATGTAAGCGGGGTAAGCAAAATAAAGAAAGGCACGACCTGTTAGAGCAGGGTTAAGGAAATTTTTTCCAGTACCTCCAAAGACTTCTTTACCTACAACAACACCAAATGCAATGCCTAAAGCTACTTGCCACAATGGTGTGGAGGCAGGTAAAGTTAATGCAAAAAGCATTGAAGACACTAAAAAACCCTCATTTACTTCATGTCCCCTGATAGTTGCAAATGTAACTTCACATATACCACCAGCAACCAGAGTGGTGATATAAATAGGTAAAAAGTAAAGTAGGCCATGGGAAACGTTTGATATAATACTACTTGGATCTATCCCAATACCGATAAATTGTAGTAGAGAAATTCTCCAGCCTGATATTTCATTTAGGTTTAAAGAAGATAATGCTGCATTAGTTTGAAGCCCTGTATTGTAAAGGGCCCACATTACACATGGTATTGTTGAAATAACCACGTAAGTCATAACCCTTTTCATATCAACAAAACTACGAGCGTGAGGAGCTACTTTAGTTACGGTATTACTTGTAAAAAATATAGTTTCTATCATTTCAAAAATAGGGTAATATTTTTCGTACTTACCGCCTTTCTGAAAGTTTGGTTCAATAGAATTAAAATAATTCCTAAGCGACATTAATTAACCTTCTTTCTCTATTTTTATTAAGCTATCTCTGAGGGCTGTTCCATATTCATATTTGGCAGGACAGGCAAATGTACACAAAGCCAAATCTTCTTCATCTAATTCTAAAGCTCCCAAGGATTGAGCAACATCAGTATCCATTACTAAAAGGGCTCTTAATAATTGAGTTGGCAAGTAATCTTGGGGCATTAAAGTTTCAAAAACACCTGTTGGCACCATTGCCCTTCGACCACCATTAAGGTTTGAGGTAAGATTGAATAATTTAAAAAAACTAAATGCTGAAAAAAGAACTGGCATAACAGAAAATTTATTAGGCTGTGGTTTTATCCAACCAAAAAAATGTTTTTCTTTATCTTCTTTTATAATTGTTATTTGACGTGAATATTTTCCTAGAAAAGCAGTATCATCATAAGCGTGAAAACCAGACAATATAGAGCCAGAAATTATTCTGCAATCTTCTGATTTATCATATTCACCCTCAAGTATATCATCCAATGATGCGCCTAAAACTGTATTAACTAATCTAGGCTCCTTTGCAAGAGGACCAGAGATTGCAATAGTTCTCTTTATGTCTAAATGACCTGTTAAGAAAAGTTTTCCAATTGCTATTACATCTTGATAACCAATTGACCAAACGATTTTTTCTGAATTGGGTGGATCCAAAAAATGTATATGTGTGCCAGCAAGACCAGCTGGGTGAGGACCTGAAAACTCATGGTTTTGAAAACCATCAACTATAATTTCACTATTTTCTTTGGTGCATAAAAATAGTTTGCCGTCAGATAAAATAGAAATATTCTTTAAACCCTCTTTGAACGCCTTAATGTCATCTTTTATTATCAATTCTGCATCAGCAGATAAGGGCTCAGTATCCATAGCAGTAACAAAAATTGATGAAGGTTTACTTTGTGGTGAAGGAACTTTAGAATAAGGTCTAGTAAGAAAAGAAGTCCATAAACCACTTTCAAATAAACATCTTTTAATATATTCTTTTTTGTTTTTTTCCTTTGCGTGTAAATCGACTATATTTATACCTTTTTCATCAATATCTTCAATTTCTATGACAACGCTTAATAAAATTCTTTTGTGACCTCTGTTTATCTCTTTAACAAAACCTTTACAGGGAGAAACATAAAAAATTTCTGGATAATCTTTATGACAAAATAGAGGGGTGCCTCTATTAACTTTATCACCCACATTTACTAGCATTTTAGGCTTTAAGCCATTATAATCTTTACCTAACAATGCCACAGTTTTAGGGGATTTTATGTCATGTACAACTTGCTTTGGAATTCCTAGAACAGGAATATTCAAACCTTTCTTTAGCTTAAATTTAGACATTTAAAGTTATTTTTACCCTTTGTTAAATTAAATTAAGGTTTGATTGAGCTTAGCTAAAATGAATTCTTTTTTTGTATATAATATATATAAAAAAAAACAAGCGTATATAAAGGTTTTTTTTATTTTTTTTTTATATTCCTATTAATTAATAAAAAAGTTAAAAAAAAGATTAATAGATAATCATAATTAGAATTATTAATGATTTTGAGAGAAAATTTAAAACATGAAAATTATACCTTCCCTAATTAGTTTTATTACATTTTTATTACTTTTATCTTGCTCAGAAGGTAAAAAGTATAATGCTGAAATAAAAGGTAATACTATGGGCACTTACTATATAATTAATATAGTAGATATACCTCCAAGACTTAACCTAGAATTTATAGAAAAAGAAATTAAAAAAACTCTTTTACAAGCAAACTCTATTTTATCTAATTGGGACGAAAAATCTGAGATTTCTCTTCTGAATAATAACCAGAGAATAGGTGCTTTTAAAATTTCAAACGAACTTAAAGAAGTTTTAAAAAATGCAAATATTATAAACCTTAAGAGTGAAGGTTATTTTGACATAACTCTTGATCCTTTAATAGAATTATGGGGATTTGGGTATAAAAAAGAAAAATTAGAAAAAATACCTGCTGATCACGAAATCAATAAAACACTATTGTTAATCAATCAAAAAAAATTTGTGAATATTGATGAAGATAAAAATGAGATCTATAAAAAAAATAAATTTTTAAAATTAAATTTATCAGCAATTGGTAAGGGTTATGGGATAGACTTAATAGGAAGGAAGTTAGATGCCTTAGGCTTGAATAATTATTTAATTAATATCGGAGGAGATTTACTTACAAAAGGGTACAATAAAAAAAAACAAGATTGGATTATAGGTGTTGAAAATCCGAAACTAGAAGAAAAAATGATTAAAGAAATTGTTAATGTTACTAATAAAGGAATTGCATCCTCAGGTGATTACAAAAATTTTTTTATGAGTAATGGAAAGAGATATTCCCATATAATAAATCCCAAAACTGGGAAACCGATTTCTCACAGAACAAAATCAGTAACAGTTATATCGCATAATGCTACATATGCAGACGGATGGGCAACAGCCTTATTAGCAATGGGTAGAGAAAAAGGTCTAATATTAGCAGAAAAAGAAAAATTAGCCGTTCTATTTATAGATGAAATTGACAAAAAATTAATTAAATTTAAAAGCTCAGAATTTAAAAAATTAAATTGAGAAAAATTTGTGTTTTTATTGTGTTTAGTATAATTAAATTAAATGGAATTATTTTTTATTACATTTGTGTTTTTAATTATAATCATAACCATTATGTCTTTAGGGGTTATGTTAATGGGAAAAAAAATTAAAGGAAGTTGTGGGGGGCTCAACGCAATATCAGGTTCTGATAAATGTTCTATATGTAATAAAGATATAGACCCCAATAATCCTCTTGTTAATCAATTAAGCTGCAAAAGAAATTAAATTTCCTTTAGACAATTAATTTAATAAAATAATCATAAAAAATGAAATAGCTGAAATGGATCCATATATCCATGACTTAAGTACCCATTTGTGATTTTGTTTTTTCCAATTATCTCGAAAAGCTTTACCTGAAAAAATCATAATTATGATTAAAATCAAAGCTTCATAGGAATTGTAAGAATAAATATTTAACATAAATATCTGATTATTATTATTTTTATCAAAGTCAATTTTCTTTTTTTTGAGTTTCAAATATATAAATACCAATAAAAATTAAAACTAAAGAAATTAGATGATAGATTCTAAAAAATTCTCCTAAAAAAAATACAGCTAAAAGAGAACTAAATATTGGAACTAAATTTGTATACAAGCCAGATCTGGCGGGACCTATTTGCTCCACACCTTTCATGAAAAAAATTTGAGCTAAAAATGATGGGAAAATTACTATTACAGCTAAGATTAAAATTCCCTTTGTACCAGGTAAAATCAAATTTTCACTATATACTTCATATACTAAACCAGGAATTGACCCTAAAAAAGCTATGTAAGAAAAAAAGGTTAATAGAGGAAGAGCACCTATTGTAGGTTTTTTTCTCAATCCTACTGCATATACAGCGTAAAGGGTACAAGCAAAAACCATTACAACATCACCCTTATTAATTTGAAAAGTCATCAAAGTTTTAAAGTCACCAGAACTAACCACAACCAAAACGGCAAAAAAAGTAATAAATACCCCTAAAATTTGAATAAGATTTACTTTATCTTTTAACCAAAACCTTGCAATGATGATTATAAATGCAGGCATCGTTCCTTGAACAAGTCCTAAATTGATAGCAATGGTATCATGAGCAGCAATATAGTAAGTAGAATTAAAACCGGTAAAACCAAATAATCCCATTATTGTTAACCATTTTAATCTTTTGTTTAAAATGGACCATGCGTTGATCAATTCTTTTCTACAAATTATGGTCAGAATGATTGAAACAAAAAACCATCTCGTGCTTACAATCAGTAATGGTGATACTTCTCCAACAGCAGCTCTGCCCGCAATAGTATTGAATGCCCAAAAAAGCGAGGTGAGCATTAATAAAAAATGTGCATTAGTTAAAATTTTCATAAAATAAAATTAATTAGAGACCTTGATATAAATATTGAATAAGATAGGATAAATTGTTATTTAAAATGTATAAGTAATTTTTTCTTTATATTCAAATTTATAATTTTCGGGAGATGATATGTCAGAAACTCAATACATTGCTGCTAAAACGATAGACGAAGCAGTAAATGCTCATAGTAAAGCCAACGGGTCAGCTAGATTTCTAGCTGGAGGCACGGACTTATTAGTACAAATCAAAAGTGGAATTAAAAAACCTAACTTAGTTATTGATGTTAAAAAAATTGTTGAGCTTAACAGCATTGAAGAAATTTCTGAAAATGAGTTCATTATAGGAGCCTCTGTTTCTGGAGCTAATTTAAATAGAAACAAAAAATTTGCTTCTCTTTGGCCTGGTGTTCTTGAAGCCTTTAGATTAATTGGTTCAGAACAAATTCAAGGAAGAGCTTCATTAGGTGGTAATTTGTGTAATGGTTCACCAGCTGGTGATAGCGTGCCAGCTTTGATTGCTGCAGGTTGTAAAGCCATTATAGCAGGACCAGAAGGTAGAAAAGAATTGCCTATTGAAGAATTTCACACAGGTCCTGGAAAAACAATTTTAAAAAATGGTGAAATGTTAGTTAGTCTCAAATTCCCTAAAAGAGAAACTAATTCTTCTGATGCCTATTTAAGGATGACACCTAGAACAGAAATGGATATAGCTGTAGTTGGCTGCGGTGTTAATATCACAATGAATAATAACAAATGCACTTCAGCTAGAGTTTCCCTTGGGGCTGTAGCACCAACGCCTCTCCTTATAAAAAATGCATCTGAAATTATGGTCGGAACTGATCTAAATTCAGAAATATTAGACAAAGTATCCAGGTTATGTATGGATGCATGCAACCCAATTAACGATAAAAGAGGCACAATTGAGTACAGAACAAAAGTAGCTGGAGTATTATTTAAAAGAGCCACATTAATTGCAATTGATAGAATTAAAGGAAATTAAAAAAATGGGAAAAATTCAAGTTTCAACTAAAATTAATAATGAAACCGTGGAGTATTTGTGTGAACCACATGATACAATGCTTAACGTTTTAAGAAATGAATTAGAATTAACAGGATCCAAAGAAAGTTGTGGGTCTGGTGATTGCGGTTCATGTAGTATAATTCTTGATGGCGAACTCGTTTGTTCTTGTTTAATGCTTGCTGCTGAAGCAGAAGGAAGCCAAATAGAAACTATAGAGGGAATGTCTGAGGGTGGAAAGCTTCATGCATTACAACAAAAATTTTTAGAAAAAGCCGCATTGCAATGTGGCATTTGTACACCTGGTTTCTTAATGGCCTCCAAAGCTCTTTTAGACCAAAACCCATCACCTACAGAAACAGAAGTAAGATTTTGGTTAGCAGGAAATTTATGTAGATGCACTGGTTATGATAAAATTGTTAAAGCCGTTTTAGAGGTGGCAGATGAAATGAAGGAGAGAGTATAATGAACGAATTAAGTAATAAATGGATCGGCAAAAATACTGTTAGACCAGATGGTGCAGAAAAAGTTACTGGACGTGCACAGTATTCTGCAGACACAACAATGCCTGGAATGATTTGGGGACATGTTTTAAGAAGCCCTCACCCACATGCTAAAATTAAATCAATCAATACTAAAAAAGCCGAGGCTCTAGAAGGTGTTAAGGCAGTAATTACTTCAAAAGATATCGTTGATTTTCCTCTTGATAAACCCGTCATATTAGGAATACAAGATATGCGTTGGATGTGTAGAAATGTAATGGCTAGGGATAAAGTTCTTTTTCATGGACATCCATTAGCTGCTGTTGCAGCAACAACAGAAGCTATTGCTCAAAAAGCATGTGATTTAATAGAAGTTGAGTATGAAGTTTTACCCTGGGCTATAGATATTGATGATGCCATAAAGCCAGATGCTCCAATTTTACATGATCATATAAGGTTTAATGACAAACCCTCTAATATTGCTGGTACTTTAGAACACAAAAAAGGAAATATAGAAGAAGGTTTTGCTCAGGCAGACGTAATTATAGAAAGAGAATTTAAAACGGAACCAGTACACCAGGGATATCTCGAAACACATTCCTGTTTAGTAAGTGTTGCTGCTGATGGAAGGGCAACAATATGGAGCTCTAGTCAAGGACAATTTATGGTTAGAGCAATGACTTCTTTTCTTACAGGCATTCCTCAAAGTAATATTAGGGCAATACCTGCTGAAATTGGTGGAGGTTTTGGAGGGAAGACAATCGTATATCTTGAACCTCTTGCTACTGTTTTATCTCAAAAAACAGGTAGACCCGTTAAAATTGTTATGAACAGAGAAGATACTATGAGAGCCTCAGGACCTACATCTGGTTCAAAAAGTAAAATAAAAATTGGAGCCACAAAAGATGGCAAAATAGTTGCTGCTCAAGGAACATATTATCTGCAAGCAGGTGCTTTTCCCGGATCTCCTATCAGAGGAGCTGTTGGTTGCTCTTTAGCACCTTATGACATACCAAATGCACATACATTTGGATATGACGTAGTTTCTAACAGATGTAAAGTAGCAGCATACAGAGCTCCTGGAGCACCTATTGGCGCTTACGGGGTTGAGTGTGTTTTGGATGAAATTGCAGAGGCATTAAAAATGTGTCCACTTCAATTCCGAAAATTAAATGCAGCTAAAGAAGGTACAGTTGCTGTTCATGGACCAACATATCCTAAAATGGGTTATTTAGAAACTTTGGAAGCTGCTATAAACCACCCACACTACAAAGCACCATTAGGAAAAAATCAAGGTAGAGGTGTAGCTAGTGGATTTTGGTTTAATGCTGGAGGTGAATCTAGTGCTCAATTAAATATTACGGAAGATGGTAATGTTGTTGTTACTACCGGTCATCCAGATATAGGTGGCTCAAGAGCTTCAATTGCGAATATCACCGCAGAACTTTTAGGAATTCATCATGATAGAGTATCTGTGCTAATAGGTGATACAGCAACTATTGGGTATAGTAACCTTACCGGAGGAAGCAGAGTATTATTTGCCTCAGCTATGGTAGTTACAGAATCAGCAAAAATTGTAATCAAACAACTCAAACAAAGAGCTGCCAAAATTTGGGGTATAGATGAAGAAGCAATTGAGTGGGAAAACGGTGAAGCAAGACCAGCTGGTGATAATGCTGGTAAATTTGATCCTCTTACTCTCGCTGAACTAGCAGACAAGGCCACAGCTACTGGTGGCCCTATTGGAGCTGGATATCAGGTCAATACAGAAGGAGCTGAAGGTGGGTTTGCAACTCATATATGCGATGTAGAAGTTGATGTTGATCTTGGAATTGTTAGAGTTAAGAGATATACTTCAATTCAAGACGTTGGAAAGGCAATACACCCAGATTATGTTGAAGGTCAACTTCAAGGTGGATGCGCACAGGGTATTGGTTGGGCACTTAGTGAAGAATACATTTATAATAAAAATGGTCACTTAGATAATACTGGTTTTTTAGACTACAGAATGCCTGTATGTTCAGACTTACCAATGTTAGATACTGTTTTAATAGAAATACCTAATCCTAAACATCCTCAAGGTGTAAGAGGTGTGGGAGAAGTTCCTCTAGTTCCCCCATTAGCGGCCATTTCTAATGCGGTTTATCAAGCACTAGGTAAGAGATCGTATAGCTTGCCAATGTCACCTCCCAAAGTCTTAAAGATAATAGAGGGATAATAAACTAGAGTAGTAGCTTTATTAATTGATTTTTATATTCAACAAATAAAGCTACACTCCTTTAAAAATTTTTAGACATACACAAAACATTATATATTTTAATTTAATCTATACATTATCGATTAATATTAAAATCATACGTGTATAAGTTCATCTTTTTATGAAAAAAAACTTAAAATCAATATATGTTAGAATTTATTCGAATAGTAAAAATTTTGCAGATTGATATAAAATTATATGAGTATTAGAAAAGGGTTTTAAAGTCATGAATATAGGTATCATTGGACTTGGCTCAATGGGCTTAAACTTGGCTAAAAATTTTATAACAAAAAATTATAAAGTTCATGCCTTTGAAAAAAATGAAAATATCATTCAAAATATAAAAAGTGAAAACATTGACGGCTTATCACTTAATCTTTCTTTAGAAAAAATGATATCTGAAATGTCCTCTCCAAGAATTATAATGCTTAGTCTGCCAGCCAATAATATTGATGAATGCATAAACGAATTAATTACTTATTTAAAACCTAACGATATAATTGCAGATTTAGGTAACTCTCTTTATCTGAAGTCTATAGAAAGGTATAACTCATTAAAAAATCAAGAAATAAGTTTTTTAGGTATTGGTGTTTCAGGTGGTCCTAGAGGAGCAAAAAATGGTCCCGCAATAATGGCTGGAGGTTGTGAAAAAGCATGGAATAACGTAAAGCATATTTTTGAAGATATAGCTGCTAAAAATAATAATAAAAGTGCTTGTTGTTTTTTTGGAAGTCCAGGTGCAGGTCACTTTGTCAAACTAGTGCATAACGGCATTGAATACGCATTAATGGAGGGGTTAGCTGAGATAAGTAATATATTAAAGCTATCTTACGGAATGAATAATGAGGAACAAACAGAAATATTCAATGATATATTATTAACTGAAACCTCATCTTTCCTTTTAAAAATTACTTCAGAAATATTGAATGCTAAAAATTACAAAAATAAATATTATTTAGATGAAGTTGAAAGCAAGATAGAACAAAACGGCACTGGTATATGGACTATAAATGCCGCCTTAGAACTCGGTGTTAGTATACCATCTATATACGAATCTGTATCGACTAGGTCTATATCAAACAATTTTACTAATGATAATATTGCTAATAAAAACCATTTGATAAAAAAACAAGTAATTTCAGTTTGCGAACTGGAACAAGTAATATTTTTTAATTTTGCTTGCTCGCTTTATCAGGGGCTTAACTTAATAAAAGAATCAAATAAATGGGAGTTTTTTAATTTCAAAATAGAAGATGTTTTTCAAGCTTGGAGTGCCGGTTGTATTTTACAAGGTGATTATCTTAACAAAATTTCTAAAATTTATAAAAAAAATGGAAATCTAAATTTCAATTTTTTATTTGATATAATTTCAGAAAAATGTTCTGGGAACTTACTTTCAATTAGAAATTTTAATATAAAATCAATAGAACTTGCTGTTCCCTGCCCTGTATTGTCGTCTAACATTGCTTATTATGATTTAATTTTTTCTAAACATAAGATTGGTGAAACAATACAATTACAGAGAAGTTTCTTTGGACTTCACCCTTTAAAAGATAAAGAAGGACGTGAAATAAATCCATACTGGACTAAATTATGAACCCTAATTACCTAACTTACTTATTTATGGGCGTTGCTGGTTCCGGTAAAACTACGATAGCTAAGAAGTTTTCAAAAAAAATTAATGCATTTGTAATAGAAGGTGATGATTTCCATAGTAGCGAAAATATAAACAAAATGAGCTCTGGTATTCCGTTAAATGATGAGGATCGTTATGAATGGCTAGTGAAAATAAAAGATGAAATTCAAAGCAGACAAAAAACTCAGAATGTTGTTGTTGCATGTTCTGCTCTAAAAAAAAAATATAGGCTTATACTCGAAGTTGATAATTATAAATTGGTATATTTAAAAATAAGTAAAGCGACAGCCCGGAAAAGAATTAGAAGTAGACTTAATCATTTTATGCCAGATAGTTTAATAGATAGTCAATTTGCAATTTTAGAAGAACCAATCAATGGATTAACTTTAAATGAGAATTTAAGTCCTAATGAAATGATTAAAGAACTTACATCCCATTTTCAAAAAGAAATATTATGAAGTCAAATAAAATAGTTATTGATTACAAAACTTTACCAGATAATTTTAAATTTGAAGATCAATTTGAAAATATATATAACCAAATGGAGTTCTCAAATCAAAATATTCTTATAAATGGTAAAGCCGGAACCGGTAAGACTACTTTGCTTGAATATTTTCGAATAAATTCAAAAAAAAATTTTGTGATACTTGCTTCTACTGGAATATCTGCAATTAATGCCAAAGGGAAAACCATTCATTCTTTTTTTTTATTCCCTCCAAGAATATTAATTAACGAAAAAATAAAAAAATTAAGAACTAAAATTATTCAAAAAGTTCAAACTATTTTAATTGATGAATGCTCTATGATTAGATCAGATGTTCTAGATGCAATAGACCAATCACTGAAACTTAATAGAAATAATGATAAGCCTTTTGGTGGCATACAAGTCATCCTTTTAGGAGACATTTATCAACTTCCGCCGGTAATTAGAGAAAATGAAAAAGATATTTTTGATAAATTTTATCCCAATGGACATTACTTTTTTAATGCAAATTGCTTTCATGAAAGTCAATTTAAAACCTATGAACTTTCAAAAGTATACAGACAAAAAGACAAATTTTTTATAAATATCTTAAACAAAATAAGGATTGGAAGTATCGAAAGCTCTGATCTTGCTTTTCTAAACAAAAAAGTATTAGACAAAAGTTATAATAATCTTCCAGAAACAATAATATTATCACCAACTAATAGAAAAGTAGATTTAATTAACAGAATGAACCTAGATAATATAAATAGCCAGATGTTTTCATACAAATCATTACAAACAGGTGATTTTAACGAAAAACCAGCTGATGAAACTCTTCAATTAAAAGTTGGCGCTCAGGTAATGCTTATAAAAAACGATGTTAAATCACCTAAAAGATGGGTTAACGGTTCAATTGGAATTGTTACTGATCTAACATCTGATAGCATTCACTTAAAAATAAAAAGTAAAATTTATAAAATTACTCAAGATACATGGGAGAAGTTTGATTATCTTATTAAAGATGATAAAGTGACTCATGAAGTAGTTGCAACATTCACTCAATATCCTATTAAACTAGCCTGGGCTATAACAATTCATAAAAGCCAGGGGCAAACTTTTGATAAAGTGATTATCGACCTGGACACAGGATCATTTGCCTATGGTCAAACTTATGTTGCTCTAAGTAGAGCTACGTCTCTAGAGGGGCTTTTTTTGACTAGACCCATTAAAGTATCAGACATAATTTTTGATAATAAGTTAAGGCATTCTTTTATTAATTAATTTTAAATTTTTTCGTTCCCGAAAAGCAATCAAAATTCCAGAAATTGATATAAAAAACATACCAATTAAATTTATTAAGCTAGGCCAAACATCAAAAAAAATTTTCCCCCAAATAGTTGCAAATATGAGGTATGAATAGTCCATTGGAGCAAGCCAGCTACTCTCAGCGGTTTGGTAGGCTTTAGCTAGCAATATGTTCCCACTTACATTCAATATTGAGCAAGAAAAGCAAAAGGCAAAAATAATCAATGTTAACTCAGGCCAGCCTATAAAAACAAATGGTGAAGTTTCTCTAAAAAGAGTATTTTGAAAAAAAAGCTCAAAAAACATTACTCCCAGGGAAGCTGAAAAAAAAAACATTATTCCAACAGCGAACGTAAGAGACATAACAGATTCTTGTCTACAATATTTTCTTATTAATACAATATTGCATGCAAAGAAAAAACCGGCCATAATTGGTAAGATTTGCAAAAGCGTAAAATTTTCTGACCATGGTTCTAAAATTAATATAGCCCCGAAGCTTCCTAAAAAAAGAGCAAAGGTTCTCCAAACACCAATTCTTTCTCCGAGAAAAACAATAGCCAAACATGACACAAAAATTGGAAATGTATATAAACCTGCAGCCATTTGAGCAAAACTTAATTTAGGAGATGCTGCAAAAAAACAAAACATGCATGTAGTCATCATAAGAGCTCGAAAGTATACTGGCTTCCATTTTATTGGCATAAGTATAGAAATTCCATTTGTAAGTCTTGCAATTAGAAATAGTAGTAGAATATTACCTATGGACCTTATAAATTGAAGTTGCCAGAAGCTAGTTTCACTTGACATGTATTTTATTAAACTATCTTGCAATGAAAGAATTATAACACCAATTATCAACATTGTTAGCGATGAAATAGGGTTGTCCTTTGTCTGAGGATTTAAAAAATTAAATTTCACAATTTAAGAACCATTAAAGTCTTGGAAAAAAAGATTTCTTATATAATTCATCTATTTTGTCTTTGTAAAAAGAAATAATCACTTGCCTTTTCATCTTTAAAGTTGGCGTTAATTGATTGTTTTCAATAGAAAAAGGTTCATATGAAAGAAAAAATTTTCTAATTTTTTTAGTCTGAGATAGTTTTTTGTTAACATCATTAATAATATTTTGAAAATCATTTCTTAGATAATCCTTTTTGTCTAATTTAGAATTTATTAAAGTTTCATTTGGAATAATTATAGCTATCAAGAAGGGTTTGTTTTGTCCATAAACCATCGCCTGCTCGATTTCGTCGTAAGATAATAACAAGTTTTCAATAGGAACTGGGGCAATATTCTCTCCCCCAGAGTTAACAATCATTTCATTTATTCTACCTGAAATTTTTAAGTATCCATCTTTATCAATTTCTCCTAAATCGCCAGTATGGAGCCAGCCATCAATTATTACACTATTTGTACTTTGAGCATCCTTCCAATAACCTTTCATAATAGATTTACCTCTAACAATGATTTCTTTTTTTTTAGATAGTTTAACCTCAAGCCCTTTTATAGCTAACCCAACTGTATCAATTTTTATACTATTGATTGGGTTACATGAAATTAGAGGAGAGCATTCAGTTTGCCCATAACCTTGTAGTATATTTATTCCTAGAGACTGAAAGAATAGACCAATATTTTTATTTAAGGCAGCACCACCTGAAATAAATGCTTGGAGGTTACCACCAAATTTTTTTTGAAATTTTTTTCTTACAATATGTTCTAAAAAATAATCTTGAATTTTTTCTTTTAAACTTAGATCAAAATTGTTAAATCTCTTTGATCCAAGTTCTATTGCTTTAAAAAAAATATTTTGAGTAATTTTATTTTTATTAAAAAGTTGACTATTTATTTTTTTATACAAAACTTCATAAAGCCTAGGAACAGCTGTCATTAAAGTAGGTTTTACAGTTAACAAATCGTTAACTATTTGATCACGATTTGTATTAAAATAAATTTCTGCGCCAATATAAATAGGCAAGAAAAAACCAGCAGTATGTTCATATGCATGAGAAAGTGGAATTATAGATAAAAATTTATGATTTTTAACTTTTATTTCTTTTATAAACTCATTGGCACCTAAAATATTTGATAAAATTGATTCATGAGTAAGCATAACTCCCTTAGGCTTACTACTGGTACCTGACGTATATATAATACAAGCAACATCGTCTTTTTTTATTTTATCTATATTTTGTATTATAAAAGCTTGTTTATAATTATTTCCTGATCCAATTTTTAACAATTCTTTAAAAGTATAAAATTTATTTTTAAATTTTAACTTTTCTGTGTCTTTTATTTCTTCTATCGATATTACATATCTTACATTTTCTAATTTTGGTAATATTTTTTCTATATTTGATATAAGCTTAGAATTAATAAAAATTATTGAAGTCTCTGAGTGTGATAATAGATATAATAATTCTTCCTCGTTACTTGTAGTATAACCAGGAACGGTTATGGCACCTAAAGAGATAGTAGCTAAATCTATAACACACCATTTGTAACTATTATCAGCTATGATGGATACTTTATCATTTTTTCTTACACCTATTTGATGTAAGGCATAACTTAATCTTTGAACGAGCTCAGAAGTTTTTTTCCAGGAAAGATGCTCCCAATTACCATTTTTTTTATAACCAAATAAAGTTTTATCTTGAAGAGATAATGAATTTTTAAAAAAAATTTGTGGTAAGTTGTTCATTATAAAAACCATATATATTCTTTATAAATATAAGGCATAATTAAATAATATTTAATTTTTTTATTTACTTTATTATTTTATGTTTAAAATAGAAAAGTTATACATTGAAGTATAATAGAG
>Ga0181595_10001349_pt1 | contig 26685 bp, 24 predicted proteins | sample 041ome_7_FD_145604 | JGI IMG/M metagenome (GOLD analysis project Ga0181595, IMG submission 145604) | Coastal salt marsh microbial communities from the Groves Creek Marsh, Skidaway Island, Georgia - 041401AS metaG (spades assembly) | ecosystem: Environmental > Aquatic > Marine > Intertidal zone...
CCCTATTGATGTGCGGGTATTGTCGGCGACTCACCGTGATTTAAAACAGGCTATGCAGGAACAAAGCTTTCGTGAAGACTTGTATTACCGCTTAAACGTGGTGAATTTGCAGCTGCCAACCTTAAGAGAGCGAGCTGAAGACATTCCATTGTTAGCTCGCCATGTGCTGCAACAAAATGCAGAGCGTCATGGCGTGCAGGTGAACCGCTTTTCCGAAGATGCAATGCAGGCGCTGGTGACCGCTCAGTGGCCTGGTAATGTGCGTCAATTGGTGAACGTGGTCGAGCAATGTGTGGCGTTAACCCAAAGCCCGGTGTTGAGTGTCGCTTTAGTTGAGCAGGCGCTGTCACAAAACCGCAGTTTCTGGCCGACCTTAAGCGAAGCCCGTGATCAGTTTGAACGCCAGTATTTGATCCGGGTGTTAAAAATGGCTGAAGGCAATGTGACCCGGGCTGCGGAGCTGGCCGGGCGCAACAGAACAGACTTTCACAAACTGCTGAAAAAGCACGAACTCAGCGCAGCTCAGGTGTCCGAGCAAAGCGATGAATTGGAATAACTGAAAATGGGGTCAGATCACATTGTTAACAGCACACAATGTGATCTGACCCCGAGAGATAAATCGATGCACGAAAATTTTGATGTAGAACCTGACGTACTGAAAGCGAAAATCATCAGCGAAACAGCCCGCATCAACTGGCTGGAGCTGCAAAAGTTTTATGCGGCCGGTTCTGTGGTTCAGGTGTCCGCTGAACTGGATTTAGTTGATGTGGCTTTTGCTTTTAGTCAGGATGATAAAGCAGCAGTAGAGAACTGGCTGCAAGCTGGTTTAGTCGACAGAGTAGCTGATACACAAGCCCAGCTTTGGGTGGAACAAAAAGCCGAACTTTGGGCAGTGGTGATTTCTCCCTGGATTCTGGTACAGGACAAAGCAGCTCAAGCTACTCATTAACTACGCAGGTCAATGCTTTATGTATGCAGAAAATTTCCAGTTAGAGTCTTACCTGAAACGTATTGGTTATAAAGGGTCTTTAGATCGCAATGCTGAAACCTTAACAAAGCTGATGCGTGCTCAGCTGTTTAGTGTTGCCTTTGAAAACCTCGATGTGCAAGCCGGTAAAATTGTCTCTCTGGTGCCTGAACAGATAGTCGACAAAATAATAGGCCAGGGCCGCGGTGGTTATTGTTATGAGGTCAATGGCCTTTTTGCGATGGCATTACAGGCGTTGGGTTTCAGCTACAAGTTTATTGCCTGTCGCCCGATGTTCTATCCGGTGCGCCGGCCTAAAACTCATATGATAGTGCTGGTGGAAGCTGATGGCGAGCAGTGGATCTGTGATTTAGGTTTTGGCAGCTACGGCATTCGTGCCCCTATAGCTTTATCTTCGTTAGAACAAATCCAGCAGCAAGACTTTGATCAGTTCCGTTTAACCACAGAGCCAAGTGGTGCTTATGTGGTGCAGGCATTGGTGGATGGCCAGTGGTTAAGTCAGTTTGGTTTTGAGCCTTATGCCAGCGAGTGGGTCGACTTTATGCCAGCCAACTACCTGAACTCCACTCATCCGGATACGATTTTTGTGCAGAAGCTTTTAGTGATTAAACACCATGAACAAGGCCGTGATATTTTGCTGGGCGATCAGCTCAAACAAATACGAGCTGATGGCACAGAAGTACAGCAACTAAGCCCGCAGCAGCGGGAAGACATACTAAAGCAGTTGTTGAGTTAGAGAAAAGGGCAGAGTGTATACTCTGCCCTTTCTTATTAATACCCTGCAGCCTGGCCGTCTTTACGGGATTCTGAAGCGCCGTAATACACTCCGGTTTTAGGGTCTTTCATAATGGCCTGATAACCACCAAATTCCCCTAAACCATAACGAACGTCATGGCCTTTTTTCATCAGTTCACGAGCCGTTTCGTATGGCACCCCTTTTTCCAGTTGAACATAACCGCCGTTAGTTAAATACAGAGGCTGCGCGTCTGTTGGTTCAGTGCTGCCCAGATGTTGCCAGCGCGCAGCATCACCTGCTTCCTGCAGGTTCATACCATAATCGACCATATTCACCACAATCTGCACATGGCCCTGAGGCTGCATAGCGCCACCCATCACCCCAAAGCTGGTCAGTGGTTTGCCATCTTTACTGATAAAGGCCGGAATAATAGTCTGGAAAGGGCGTTTGCCTGGTTCATAGGCATTCACGTGTTTTTGGTCCATCGAGAACATCTCGCCCCTGTCCTGAAAACCAAAGCCGGTGCCAGGCGCAACCACACCTGAACCCATACCGCGGTAGTTACTTTGGATCAGTGACACCATAGTGCCGTCTTTGTCGGCTGTAGTCAGGTAAATGGTATCGCCCTGATAGGCGGCTGGATTACCTGCATCGACGCGTTGCGCCGCTTTGGGACCAATTAACTTAGCGCGTTCTTTACCATAGGCTTCAGAAATAAGGCCTTTGACCGGCAACTTATTAAAATCTGAGTCTGCGTAATATTTGGCTCTGTCTTCAAAAGCCAGCTTTTTCGCCTCTACTAAGGTATGAATACTTTCAACGCTGTTATAGCCCATGGCTTTTAAATCGAAATTCTTCAGAATTTGTAACATTTGCAAAGCCGCTATGCCCTGGCCATTTGGCGGTAATTCCCAGACATCATAACCACGGTAATTGACGGATACCGGGTCCACCCAGTCTGACTTGTGGCTGGCGAAATCTTCATACCGCAGATAACCGCCATTGGCTTTCATAAAACCGTCGATACTTTTAGCGATATCACCTTTGTAAAAGGCATCGCGTCCGCCTGTGGCTATGGCTTTATAAGTGGTAGCTAAATCAGGGTTTTTAAATAGCTCGCCTTTAGCTGGCGCTTTACCATTGATGGTAAAAGTGCCAACAAAATCACCCGGCTGGTCTTTTAAGCGAGGAACAGACCTGTCCCAGTAATACGCAATCAGCTCACTGACCGGGAAACCTTGTTCGGCATAAGTAATGGCAGGTTGCAGAATTTGCGTCATAGGTAATTTGCCAAACTTCTGGTGCATCTCAAACCAGCCATCAACGGCACCAGGTACGCTGATCGGTAACATGCCATAAGGCGGGATGTCTTTTCGATCGAGCTTTTTCAGTTCTTTAGCTAACTGGTTATAGCTTAAACCTTTAGGTGAACGACCTGAGGCATTTAAACCGTAGATTTTATTGGTTTTACCATCCCAGATAATGGCGTATAAGTCGCCGCCTATACCATTGCCCGTAGGTTCCATTAAACCCAATGCTGCATTGGCGGCTATGGCAGCATCTACCGCTGTGCCGCCTTGTTTCATAATATCTAAAGCAATTTGAGTGGCTAATGGCTGACTGGTCGCTGCCATAGCGTGGGGCGCTATTACCTCTGAGCGGCTGGCAAAATCAGCGCCGGTAATTCGGTCATACGCTATTAATTGAGGGGATAATGCAATCAAACTGCAGAGCAGGAGTTTTTTCATTCTGGTTGTGCCTCTGAAATACAGGAGTACTCAAACTAATCAGGACTTGTTGAAATTACCAGCGGCACGCGACCAAAACCCTGATTAGCTGGCTGAAATAAGATGTGCGTTCAAGCTGACTTTTTGTTCATGGCTGAGTAAGAGTTTTTGTTTGGCGTCAAAGTCGTATTGCACCAGTACGGCTTTTCCTAAAGCACAACACCGACCTTGCTGCCAGGCTTCCTGATGAATTTCAAAAGAACTGTTTCCAACCATGCTAACTCCAGTGCGAAGTTCGACCGGTAAACCATAAAATAGCTCTGCCTTAAACTGCACACTGATGCTGGCGAGTATTAACCGCCATTGTTTGGTATTGAGATCAGGTGTAAATAATTTGAAAATAGGGTCTCTGGCCCCTTCAAACCACTGCGTCAGCACTGTATTGTTGATGTGACCTAAGGCGTCTGTCTCGTTAAATCGTGGCTGAATAATTTCTTTAAACATAACAATAACCTAAAAACTATGAATGATTTTATTGAAGTGTTCGATGATGTATTACCCCGTGATTTTTGTCAGCAACTGATCACTCTATTTGAGCAAAGCCCTCACACAACAGCTGGGCGCACTGGTGGTGGCGTCGACACCAGTAAAAAGTTGAGTACCGACTTGTACTTGAATCAGTTTCAGGAGTATCACCCGGCGCTGAGTGAGATTATTAAGTACACCACCACTTATATTGCGGACTATTTCAGAAAGTATCATTTTGCGTTAATTGGCCCCGTCAGCATGACAGTTGCTCATCCGACTGAACAGCGGATGGTCACTGTGACGGCCGAAAATTATCCACAACTTGGTGCTCCTCAGGCCGAAAACTTTATGCGCAGTTTGTATCGGCTTGGCCCAATACAAATGCAAAAATATCAGCAAGGTAAAGGCAATTATGGTTACTGGCACTCAGAGGTCTATCCGCAGCTCCCGAATAATGAGCCCTTGCATCGTACTTTGTTGTTTATGTTTTATTTAAATGATGTAGCAGAAGGTGGCCAGACCGAGTTTTATTATCAGAATAAAGCCATTCAACCTAAAGCCGGACGTATGGTGATAGCGCCGGCTTACTTTACTCACACGCACAGGGGCTGTGTTCCGGTGTCGGATGATAAGTACATATTAACCAGTTGGGTACTGTTTAACCGTGCCGAACAGTTATACGGTACAAACGCCTAGTGACCAGATTCAGCTATCGGACGAACCATCTCTAAATGTGGAATATCATCTTCCAGATAAGGTTCACTGCAGGCGATAAAACCAAAGGACTCGTAAAATCGTTGCAGGTAACACTGAGCAGAAATACGGATCTCCTGATCAGGCCAGCAACTGCTGGCTACATCCAAAGCTTTATCCATTAAACCGCGGCCCAACGCCAGACGGCGCGCTGTTTGTGACACACAGATACGGCCTAAGGCAGGGCTGTTTTCATAACTGACCCCAGGGGCCAATACCCGGGCGTAAGCTAAAATTTTGTCGCCTTTTTTCAGCAGTATATGCCGGGTTTGCGGATGGAGGTCTTTGTTATCCAGCTCTGGGTAAGGACAATTTTGTTCCACCACAAATACATCCACTCTTAATTGCAGCATGGCATACACCGTATACGAATCCAGTTGATTAAAGCCTGCAACCTGCCATTCCATTTGTCTGTCCCGTTATTTTTTATGGTTCTGGTTTTTACTATATCAAAGTCCCCTTGCTTTTGTCTGGTTGTGAAAAGGATACGGAAGCACAGTAAAAAAATCGGCATAAAGAGCAAACTTGCACCACACTTACTCAAGGCGTTGGATAGGCAGCGGCAAAAGGAGTTGGGATGTGGTTAAGTCAGATAGTTCAAAAGAAGCGCTACTGGCAGCAGCTGCTTAGTCTGTTGGTTGTACTGCTGATCAACTGCAGCTTTTATGCAATAGGTCAGTTACAACTGCAACAACGTCAACAGCAATGGCAACAATGGCTGGAATTACAACCGCTCACGCATCAAGCCTGGCTAGTCAGTGAACAAGGCCAGTTAAAACTTTTATCCAGCCCACCCAAAGCTGCAGCTGATTTTGTTGCTCTGGATGGCACAAATCCGGTATTACATCTGGCACCACAACTGGTGCAGAGTTGGACAGCTCTGGATTATCTGTTACTGAATCTGCCTTTTGTGATCTGGTTGGCCTGGCTAGTGTGGATCCGGCCTTATCAGCAACAATTCCGGCAAGAACTACAGCAGCTTGAGCAACAAACTCAGTTATTGCTGACTCATCTGGATTTACCTTTTCATCAGGAAACGAATCCTGTTACTCAGTTACAGCGAGTATTATTGAAGCTACAAAACTGGCAAAAACGTGACAGTGAAATTCGCCAGTTGGTGCGGGTACAAGGCCTGGTTGATCACGAGCTGGCAATAGGCAACAGAGTGTTTTTTGAAAGTCGTCTCAATCACTATTTGACTGAGAGTGGGGAAGTAAACAGCGGCGTTGTGTTTATAGTGCAGTTGTCTCACCCTGAAGTTCATTTATCCAATCTGATCAAGCTGCAACGTTTAAGAGGTTGTGTGGAATTAATCGCTGAACTGGTCTCTGGTTGGCCTGAAGCCGTGATGGCCCGGCTGGCCGAAAATGATGTCGCTTTGCTGATCCCTGGATTGAACGGGAAAGAGGCCGAACAACTGGGTGATCGTCTGGCTCAGGTACTGAGTCAGGCTAACTTTTTTGCTGAATGTCAGGATTTTGATTTAGTCCATATTGGTTTTGTGTTGTACCAGCAAGGACAGAGTTCTTATCAATTGATGGCGGAAGCAGATATGGCTTTAAAGACTGCTCAGTTACAGGGACCTAACGCTGCTTATGGTTTTAACGATCCACAAAAACCAAAAATCAAAGGTTCTGTCTGGTGGCGGACTGAATTACATAATGCGTTGAAAGAAAATAGGTTTTTGCTGAGTTTTCAGCCTGTCTTCAGTTGGCAGGATAATGATGTGTTGCAACACGAAGTGCTGGTTCGGCTGGCCGGTAGTGACGGAGAGAAATTAGCTGCTGCTGTATTTTTACCTATGGCTGCCAACTGTGGTTTAGCTGGGGCTATCGACCAGTATGTATTGCTCAAAGTTGCTAAATTGACTGAGACCGCTGTGCTTGAGCACTGCCGTTGTAGTGTGAACTTAAATGTGCAGTCTTTGCTGGATGAGGGCTGGTGGCATTGGCTGACCGCACAGGTAAATCAAGGCAGCCTGGAGACAGCGGATCTGGCCTTGGAGTTTCACGAACATCACTTAATCAAACATTATAAAAACCTGAAACCCAAGTTATTACAATTACAGCAATGGGGCTTTGAATTGATTGTTGATCACGTGGGATTGAGTCTGGATACCACCCCTTATACCGATGAGTTACCCATCAGGATGTTAAAAATCCACCCTGCGATAGTGCGCGGAGTTGATCATCAACTGGAGCAACAGTTATTTATCCGGGGTTTATTGGCGTCTTGTGTTGGCAAGGATATTAAAGTGATAGCGACAGGCGTGGAGCAGGATCTGGAATGGCAATGTCTGAAAAAATTAGGGGTAACGGGAGCTCAGGGGTATTATTTTAGTCAGCCACTGGCTCGTCTTATTGCACAGAACCAGTTGTCAGATTAAGGCTCCGATAAGGCCTGTTATCAGGCCGGCTCAGAGCCAGGCAGCAGACCACGGTATGCCAAGCCTTTGAGAGCCTGCAAACCGCCTGTATGGAAAAAACTCAAGCGGCTGCCGGCAGGAATTACGCCGCTTTTAATAAGTTCAAATACTGTATATAAGGCCTTGCCGGTATAGATAGGTTCTAACTGAACAGCCTGGTCTGTAAACGCCAAACAAAACTGCCATAACTGCTGATCAAAGTGGCCATAACGTGGTTGATGCAAAGCCTGGACTAACCGCCACTCCGGCCAGGAGCGGTCAGCAGGTAAAAATTGCTTAATTTTGTCTGGTAAACTCAGATCCTTGACCACAGCGATACCCAATACGGGCGTATTTTGGGCGCCATGGATCAGGCCTGCTATGGTGCCTCCACTACCTACAGCACAGATCAGCAAAGAAGCAGGGCCAGCAGGGGTATTGCGCATATCCAGTTCACTGACTCCTTGCACTGCGGCTGAGCAGGTGCCGCCTTCCGGGATCTGGAAATAATCTGGAAATTGTCTGGCCAATTGCTCTAACCAGACCTGATCGTGACGAGAGCGATAAAGCTCTCTGCTGACAGGGATCAGCTGCATGCCATAAGAACGGCACAACGTCAGCGTCGGGTTATTGATATCAACCTCTTCGCCCCGGACTATGCCAATACTTTTAAGATTATGCTCCGCCGCTGCCGCTGCGGTGGCAACTAAATGATTGGAAAAAGCTCCGCCAAAGGTCAGTAGCCCTGGATATTTTTGTTGCAGTGCTTGCTTGAGCTGGTATTTTAGCTTCAACAACTTATTACCGGATATGTCTGGATTGTTACTAGAGGTATAACGCAGCCAAAGCTCCGTTCTATACTCAGTTAAAACAGGATGTTGAAGGTTTTTCCACTGTAAATAAGGGCTTAGTTTCATCTGCAGTGGTCAATCTGGTGCAAAATTTCTATCATTTTTAACGTTTCTGCGATGATTTAGAGTTACAATAATTTAAAAAGCACAGTAGGTAGTATTTGCCGTTATGTTAACAAAGCTATTGACGCAGTTAAAAATCACCAAAAAATCAAGCGATGTATTTGCTGGCGTTCATTTATCTGCCAATAGTTTAAAGGTTGTTGTTGTCAGCCGGCAACCTGCAACTGAAACCCGGGTTGAACAAATGTTTCAGGAGCAATTTAGTTCCTCTGCACAATTATCAGCTGCTTTTAAAGCAGTGGCGGCAAAATTACCTCCAGGTTGCCACTGTACTTTAGTGATCCCGCCTGAGCGTTATATGGTGTTGCAGATTGATAAACCCGCGGTGCCAGATGAAGAGATCTCATTAGCCTTGCCCTGGACTATTAAAGACTTCGTGACTTTGCCTGACGATGATATGGTGCTGGATTATCTGGATTTGCCTCTACAAAACCAACTGCTGGGCGTCAAAGTCAATGTAGTGGTCAGTTCTAAAAGCTGGCTGGCTGACATAGTGGCTCTGTTTACGCAAAATAAGCTGCATTTAGTTGGGATCCAACCGGAAGAATGGTTAGCAAGAAACTTATTACCTGCTAAGAATCAGGCACTGATGCTGGTCTCGCATCAAAGTGGCCAGGACCTGGCTGTACAAATTGTACAGCAGGGGCATCTTTGTTTTTCCCGGCGTTTACGCGGTTTTAATCGTTTGGACCAATACAGTCTGGACGAATTACAACAAGGCGTGTTTGATAATTTGTTGTTGGAGTTACAGCGCTCTATCGATTATTTCGAGGGGCAGTTAAAGCAGGCTCCGGTGAAAGAAATTGCGTTGTTGTTGGTCAATAGTAACCAGAGCGGTGTAGTGCAGTTGTTTGTGCAAAATGGATTTTCCCAGGTCTTCGCCCTTTCTGCCAAAGATGCGGGTGTACAGATGTCAGCAGAGCAGTTTAACCTGTATTGGCTGGCTTTGGCCGGAGCTATTGAACCTCTGTGTGCACAACGGGAGGTGAACCTTGAAGCTGCGGGTTAACCTTTATGTGCAGGCTTTGCAGCCTGTCAAAGAGAAGATCAGTTTAAAGCTGCTGCTTGGCAGTACTTTAGGCTTGAGTGCTGTATTGCTTGCTATAGGCCTTTTGATCAATGCGCAGGCTGCCTCGAAGCAATCTGAGCTTTTAGTATTGCAACAGCAAGTGAAACGTCAGGAACAGCAAATAAAACAACTTCAGGACTCGCTAGGTAATCGCCAGCCTGCTCCGGTTTTGGTGAAACGGCGTACTGAGTTGAACCAGACCATAGCGCAAAAACAAAAGCTGTTGCAATTTGTGCAAGGTGAGCAATTAAAAACTTCAGTGCAATATTCCCCTGTATTGCAGTATCTGGCTGGTATCGATCTGCAAGGCTTTTGGTTAGGTAGCTTCAGTTTAAGTGCGCACAGCAGCCAGTTTAGTGGTTATGTCACTGAGCCGGAATTATTGCCGCAATGGCTGAACAAATTAGGCGGCACAGCGTTTTTTAAAGGCCATACCTTTTCTCAATTTGAGATTAAACAGCAGGAAAATACAGAGGCTTTAGCTTTTAAAGTCACATCTTCTGCGGTGGTTCTGACTACTGCGGAGGCTAAACCATGAGTGCATGGCAGCAAATGTCAGAGCGTTTCAGTGCGTTAAAAGAGCGGGAAAAGTACACAGCTTTGATGGGAGCTTTGCTGTTGTCTTTATGGCTTTTTATGCTGCAGCTTCTGGTACCGGCTTTTGAAGAATTGAGAAAAGTGGAGCAGCAAATCAGCAGCGCCACTCTGACAGCACAACAGCACAGCAATACCTTAACTGCATTAGAGCAGCAGGCCGGAGTAGATCTGGATGCTAATTACAGAAAAGAGTTAGAGAAATTAGAGTTTCAGGAGCAAGAGCTGCAGCAACAGATTTCTAAACTGACCAGCTACTTTATAGGGTCCGAGCGCATGGCCTCTGTACTGCAGGATGTGTTAAAAAGTAGCAATAATGTAAAAATGAAATCAGTGATTGCCAACCCTCCTGTGCCTTTAACCTTCGCAGAGCAGGGCACTGATAATAAAGCAGTTATTTTTCAACATTCGACTGTAGTGGTCCTGACGGGCAGCTATTTTGCGTTAACTGCAGTGCTGGAGCGTCTTGATGCATTGCCCTGGTCTTTAGGCTGGCAAAGTATTGACTACAAAGTCACTGAATATCCTGATGCAGAGCTGACTTTGCATTTACTGACGGTGAGCGATCATGAAAGTTATATTAAGTTGTAGCCTGTTGCTGGTTCTGAGTAGCGCGGTGCAGGCAGCTTCAGATCCAACCAAACCTGATATCGCCATGGCTGTGCCAGTGGCCGCTGGTCCTGTTCAGTCAGACCAGAGTGCTAAATTTAAATTAGGCCTGATTAAAAATGTGCAGGGACAACAGATGGCGTTGATTAATGGCCAGTCAGTGAGGCAGGGTGATGAAATTGATGGTTACAGGGTGCTGAGCATTAACCAGAAGCAGGTGGTGTTACAGCAAGCGGATGAGCGTTTAACCTTAAGTTTGTTTAAAGCGATGAAAACTCAATGAATTATTTTAAGAAAAACTATTTCACATTAGCTTTCATCAGCATAAGTTTAGCTGCGTGTCAGGGGTTGCAGGAAACTAAGGTGCCGCAACAAGCGCAAGCTGCGTTAGCTGAAGCGCAAAAACAACCCAAAGCGCCGGCTCCTGTGGTGCCAGACAGTGTGACTCAGGATTTGTTAGCCTTAGCTACACCTATGCAGCAAGGTCAGGCTATTCAACCTCGTTTTAATGTTGCTGCGGCTAATGTTGATGTGGCGGACTTTTTTACTTCTTTAGTCGCAGATACAGACTACAGCGTGGCTATTCATCCGGCTGTTTCGGGCCAGATCACGCTGGATTTAAAACAAGTGACCTTAAACGAAGCTTTTGCCGTGATTGAACAACTCTACGGTTACCATATTCAGCAAGTGGGCTCGATTTACAAGGTGATGCCGGGTGGCTTGCGCACTGAAACTATCCCGGTGAATTATTTATTGATGCAACGTTCTGGTAGTTCGTCTATTTCTGTCACTGCCGGTGGTATTAGTTCTGGCCAAAACGGCAATCAGAATAACAACAATAATGGCCGTAATAGTCAAAGTAATACTCAGATCCAAAATAATAGTAACGGTACTGAAGTGAATTCTAACTTCCAGACAGGAGCTAATACTTCTAATGGCAGCTCAGTGCAAAGTTCCAGCGAAACCGATTTCTGGAAAGACTTAAAAGAAGCTATTACAGGTGTGATGGGCTCGGGGCCGGACAGAGCTGTGGTGGTTAGTCCGCAGGCTGGTTTAGTCACTGTGCGTGGTTTGCCGGCTGAAATTGAAGCCGTGCGGGCTTATTTAGGTCAAACCGAAGCTAGTTTGCAGCGTCAGGTGATACTGGAAGTTAAAATTATTGAAGTGACCCTAAATGACGATTATCAGCAAGGCATTAACTGGAGTCAGATCGCCGGAACCATCGGCTCTACAGATATCAATTTCAGCAATAACAGCTTTAATTTGGGGAATAATATTACCGCTCAGATCGGCGGCTTAGGCAGCATAGGTTTTGAAGGCGATGATTTTAGTGGTGTGATTAACCTTTTGGAAACTCAGGGTAATGCTCAGGTGCTGTCCAGTCCGCGTGTCACAGCTATCAACAACCAAAAAGCTGTAATTAAAGTAGGCTCTGATGAATATTATGTCACTGGGGTCAGCAGCAGCTCGAATCTGACTGATACCACAGGAACTGGCACAGGCATTACCAGAGACGTCCCGATTCCGGAGCTGGAGCCTTTTTTCTCAGGTATTGCTTTGGATGTAACACCTCAGATTAACGTCGATGGTGATGTCATTTTACACGTGCACCCATCAGTGTCCGAGACCACAGAGCTGAGCAAGTCGATCAACTTAGGCGGTACCAGCGCTTATACTCTGCCTTCGGCTCAAACCAATATCCGTGAATCCGATACTATTATTAAAGCCCGTAATGGTGAAATTGTGGTGATAGGTGGCTTAATGCAATCCACTATCAGTGACAGTGAATCTAAGGTGCCAGTGCTGGGTTCTGTGCCGGTGCTTGGCAAATTATTTACCAGTATCAGTAAAGTGGAACGGAAAAAAGAGCTGATTATTCTGATCAAACCTACAGTATCGTCCGGCAGCGCTATGCAGCAACAGCTGAAACAATCTGCCGATTTGATTGATCAATGGTATCCGAAGAACTGATTATGTTGTATTTACGCCACTTTGGTTTACAGCAGACCCCATTTAGCTTGACGCCTAACACGGCGTTTTATGTCGATTTACCTCAGCATCATGAAGCGTTAGAGGTACTGACTACAGCCCTGGATGTAGGGGAAGGCTTTATCAAGGTGACGGGTGAGGTGGGCACGGGCAAGACTATGCTCTGCCGCAAGCTGATGAATGAAGCTGCGGACGATTGGGTGATTGCTTACATTCCCGACCCTTATTTGTCTCCACTGGAGTTACGCTGGGCTTTTGCCGCAGAGCTTGGATTAAAGCAGGCTGATACGATAGACAATCAGCAGTTAGTTCAATTGTTACAGCATCGTTTAGTGGCGCTGGCAGCTGAAGGCAAAAGAGTGGTACTTATTATTGATGAAGCTCAGGCTTTACCTGACGATACACTGGAAGCCCTGCGTTTGTTGACGAACCTGGAAACTGAGCAGCGTAAATTACTGCAGGTCGTATTGTTTGGCCAGCCAGAGCTGGACAAACGCTTAGCTAGTTATAAATTTCGCCAATTACGCCAGCGCGTCAGCTTTTCCTATTTATTGCGAGGCATGACCTATGACGAAGTGCAGGCTTATGTCAGCACTCGTAGTGAGATAGCGGGTGTCCGCCAGCCGCTGTTCTCAGCCGGTGCATTAAAAGCCATCTGGAAATACAGCAGAGGGATCCCACGTTTAGTGAATGTATTAAGTCATAAAGGCCTGATGTTAGCCTTTGGCGAAAATAAGCTGCAGGTCGATACCAAACATTTACGTTATGCCGCAAAAGATACGGAAGATGTAAAGCAGCACAGCTACGTTTTAAGTGATGTACTGCGTGGACTTTTAGTCTGCGTGCTAGTGAGCGCTGCCGCTGCTGCCTGGTATTTCAGGGAGTTGTGGATATGAGCGTGATCAATAAGATGCTGCGTGATTTAGATAAACAACAACAGCAGCCACAGCAGAACGGGTTTAGCCGTGTTAAAGCTCAACGAAAATCTCAGTGGCTTGTATGGATTGCGGTTCCTTTGGCTTTGTTGGCAGGCTGGTGTGGCCAGGCCTGGTATATGCAAGGTTTCTCCAGTCACACTGAATTGGCCCCCACAGCTTCTGATCTGCAAAAAGGTCAGGCCCATCCGCTAGCTGCTGTGACTGAGATGGCACCACAGGCAAACCATCTGGCGGCTTTGACTGGTGTCTCCGCTGCTGCCACAGAGCAAGCGGTTAGCCTGCAGGATGTGGTGGCCGAGCGTATCTCACCAGAAGCCGCAGCTCAGCTTGCAAAGACTGCAGTCACTGAGCCAGCCGCAGCCACATCAGAATTACAGCCTTTTGTGAATCAGCCTGTCGCTCAGGAACGAGTCGTGGAAGTGGTTTTGGCTGAACCTGGTTTAGCAACCAGCCATGCAGCCGAATTCACTGAACCAGTGGCGACTACCGATGTTCAGGTCAGTGAATTTGATCAAAGCGGTGACTTTACGGCTGAGTCTGAATCAGTCATAGCAGCGGACTGGAACGAGATGCCACAAGTTTCAGATAAACCCCGCTCTTTGGCGATTGAAAAAGTACAATTAAGCCCGGAGCAGCAAAAAAACTTACTGAAAAACAAGGCGCAAAAAGCTGAAGCTATTGGCAAGCTGACTCAGGCGACGGAGTTGTGGCAGCAAATACGGCAGCTTGAGCCCTCCCGCAGCGAAGCTTATTTCGAGTTATCCCGTCTGGCGCAAGTTCAGCGCAACGATATTGCCGCTGTGCAAATTCTGGAGCAGGCTCTGGCTTCTGGTATACAGGATCCAAAACTATCTATGGCGTTGGCGGCTTTAGCGCTAAAGCAACAGGACTGGGCCAAAGCTTTAAGTTATTTGCACTATGAACCTGATATTTTTAACTACACCGACTTTTATGCATTAAAAGCCGCTGCCTTGCAAAAAACCAGTCAACATCCTCAAGCTGTGCAGGTGTTTCAGCAATTGGCTCGTCAGCAACCTGAACAGGCACGTTGGTGGCTGGGAATGGCGCTAAGTTACGATGCGATGTCACAATCCGAACAGGCATTGCACGCCTACCGTCAGGTGGCTATAAATGGTGTCGGTTTATCGGCCCAGAGCCTGGACTATGTTAAAAAACGCATCGCAGCGTTAGAGTGATTTTATGTTAAAACCCAGACTTAAAATGCGGCTTGGCGATTTGTTGGTGCATGAACGTATCATCACCGAACAGCAATTGCAGCAAGCTTTAGCACAGCAGCAGAAAACAGGCCGTAAGCTGGGTAGTAGCCTGATTGATATGCAGTTTTTAACTGAAGATCAGTTACTGCAGTTTTTATCTCAACAGCTCAAAGTGGACTTGTTGGATATTAGCCAGCAGCAAATTGACCCCAAAGCTGTGGCTTTATTACCTGAAGTGCATGCCCGTCGTTTCCGCGCCTTAGTGTTGGAGGACAGGGGCAGTTCTGTGTTGCTGGGCATGAGCGATCCTGCTGACTTGTCGGTGCTGGATCAAATAGCGCCTATGCTGGCGCCAAAAGACATTGCTATCGCCATAGTGCGGGAAAGCCAGCTGATCAGCGCTTTTGACCGTTTGTACCGCCGTACCAAACAGATTGAAAGTTTTGCCACTCAGCTCAAAGAGGAATATGCCGAAACCGATATTCTGGATTTTGGGGCCTCAAGCGATCCAACAGACAACGACAACACTATTGTTAAACTGCTGCAATCTATTTTCGAAGATGCGGTGCAGGTACGGGCCTCTGATATTCACATCGAACCGGATGAAAAGCTGTTGCGTATTCGCCAGCGGGTAGACGGTGTGTTGCAGGAAAACGTCTTAAAAGAAGTCAGCATAGTACCGGCTTTGGTGTTGCGTTTAAAGCTGATGGCGCAGCTGGATATTTCTGAAAAACGCTTGCCGCAGGATGGCCGTTTTCAAATCAAAATTAAAGGCCGCACTATAGATGTGCGGATGTCGACTATGCCTGTGCAATATGGCGAGTCGGTGGTGATGCGTTTGCTGGACCAATCCGCAGGGTTACTGACGATGGAGCAAACCGGCATGCCGGATGCGCTGCTCAAACGTTTGCGCCGTATCTTAAAAACACCTCACGGTATGATTTTAGTCACGGGCCCAACGGGTTCAGGTAAAACCACCAGTTTGTACGGCATGCTCAGCGAGCTGAATAAAGAAGGTAATAAAATTATTACCGTAGAAGACCCGGTGGAGTACCGTCTGCCCCGTATTAATCAGGTCCAGGTTAATCACAAAATTGGCCTGACCTTTAGCAATGTATTAAGAACCAGCTTACGTCAGGATCCCGATATCATCATGGTCGGTGAGATGCGTGATCAGGAAACCGCAGAAATTGGCTTACGTGGTGCTTTGACAGGCCACTTAGTGTTATCCACGTTACACACCAACGATGCCATCAGCAGCACTTTACGTTTAATCGATATGGGGGCTGCTGAATATTTAGTAGCCAGCGCACTGCGGGCTATTCTGGCGCAGCGGCTGGTGCGACGTTTATGTTCTCATTGTAAAAAAACTTACACACCGGATTCTTCTGAAATCAGTTGGTTACAGCATAAACATATCACGCCGAACCAGCAGTTCTGGCGCGGTGAAGGCTGTCAGAACTGTAACTACACGGGGTATTCAGGCCGTATCGGCGTATTTGAGTTACTGGTGATGAACCGTGAGTTGGCGGATGCATTGCGGCGCGGTGATGCCGAAGGTTTTGCCATCGCAGCCCGCAACAACGAAGGCTTCCGGCCTTTGGGGGATATGGCGCTGGATTATGCCATGCAGGGCCTGACCAGTATTGAAGAAGTGATTAAAGTGTCTGAATACCTGGAACTGGAAGAGCCTCTTGGTACGGATGCCGCAGAGTGGGAAGCTAACTAATGGCCACCTTCAGCTACACCGCCAGAGACAGGCAAGGCCAGTCGGTCAGCGGTAGTATTGAAGCCAGTAGTGAAGCCGCTGTGGCTGATATGTTGTTACAACGTAGTCAGATCCCTATCAAAATACAACTACAGGAAGAGAAACAGGCCGGTACAGCTATTGTCTGGCCATGGCAACTGGTCAGTATGACCGAGCTGATTATTTTCTCGCGTCAGATGTACTCGCTGATGAAGGCTGGTATTCCTATTATCCGCGCTATTGTTGGTTTGGCTGAAAGCACCAGCTCTGCCGCGTTGAATAAGGTGTTGTTCGATTTAGCCGAACAGTTAGAAAAAGGCCGCACCTTATCTGCGGCTATGGCACAGCACCCGAAAATATTCAGTCGTTTGGTGGTGTCCATTGTGCATGTGGGTGAAAATACCGGTCGTTTAGACGAATCCTTTTTGCAACTTTCCAGCTATTTTGAGCAGGAGATGGAAACTAAAAAGCAAATTAAACAAGCCACCCGCTATCCAACTTTTGTGCTTTTTGCTATTGCTGTTGCCATGGTGCTGATGAATATGCTGGTGATACCACAATTCGCCACTATGTTTGCCAAATTTAATACCGAGTTGCCTTGGGCCACCCGGGTGTTATTGGCCAGCTCCAATCTTTTTATTAATCATTGGAAGTTAATGCTCGCGGTATTTATCGGCAGTATCTGGGCTTTAAGGCTGTATTTACAGACCGACAAAGGGCGGTATCAATGGAGTTACTGGAAGTTAAAAACGCCTTTAATGGGCTCTATCATTGTCCGGGCTACGCTGGGGCGTTTTAGCCGTAGTTTTGCAATGATGCTTAAAGCCGGTGTACCTTTAACTTCCGCTTTAACGCTGGTCGCCGAAGCTGTAGACAATGATTATATGGCAGAAAAAATCCGCGAGATGCGGAAAAATATTGAGCGTGGCGAAAGCTTGTTGAGGGTAGCGGTACAAAGTGAATTATTTACGCCTTTAGTGCTGCAAATGTTAGCGGTAGGCGAGGAAACAGGCCAGGTTGACGATATGTTGACTGAAGTCGCATCTTTTTACGAAAGAGAAGTGGCGTATGATCTAAAGTCACTGACGGCAAAAATTGAGCCTATTTTAATTTGTATCGTCTCGGGTATGGTGCTGATTTTAGCTTTAGGCATTTTTACCCCGATGTGGGATATGCTCAACGCATACAAGGGTAGTTAGTAAATAATCGGTAAAAATGAAAAAAATGTAAGACAAGTTCATAATAGTGAGTAAAATAGACGCAATTAGCGATAAACTAACAAATAAAGATATGGAGTTAATAAAATGAGACGACAGAGCGGTTTCACTATTATCGAAATTATCATTGTAGTGATAATTTTGGGATTATTAGCAGCCACGGCATTGCCGCGGTTTTTGGATGTTACTGAGCAGGCTGAACAGGCATCCATTGATGGTATCGCAGGCGGCTTCGCATCTGCTGTTGGCTTAGTGCGTGGCCAATGGGAAGTAGAGGGCCGTCCTTCTGCTAATGGTTCTACTGGCGCGGGAAATGACACTGATACAACTAGCGTGTCTATTGATAACGTGCGTATTTTGGTTGATGGTACCAGCACTGCTGCAGGTATTAGCCGGGGTTACCCGACTGGGGCCGCAGATGATGATAACGGTAGCGAGATTACCGATATTACTAATGCGCGTTGTCAGGAAATACTGAATGTCATTTTACAAAACGGACCAGCTTCTGTAGTGGCAACCAGTGCTACAGCCCCGACTCTTCAGGCGATTCGTGATTCTGCCGCTACTTTGTTTGTACAGGAAGGCGTTGCAACCACAACTCCTAGCTCTGCAAATGTGTGTTTTTACTATCAGGTGGCAGGTATTAATGCGAGACCGGCTCCTGGTGACGAAGCTAATCTGAATGGCTTTAAATATAATCCAGCGACGGGCAGCGTCGTTGTATTTAAGAACAAAGCTTAATCTATAAATTTTAATTACTAAACATAGGGAAGAAGTATGAAATCTATCAATAAAACTCAACAAGGTTTTACCTTAGTTGAATTGATCATCGTAATCGTGATTTTAGGTATTTTGGCAGTTACTGCGGCACCACGGTTTTTGAATTTCCAAGGTGATGCTAAAGAGTCCGTTGTTCAAGGTGTAGCTGGAGCTGCAAGAGCCGCAGTCTCTTTAGTGAATGGCAAAGCTATTATCGCTGGTGTTACTAATGAGTTGCCAACAGCTGCTGGTGATGCAGACGCTAATACTTTAAACACTATTGAAGGTGTGCGATTAACTTATGGTTATCCAAAGCCAACTAATGGTGGTATTCGCGAAGCCATTGAGTTCCCTGACGGTTGGGTAACAAGTGAAGATGCAACGACTAACCCTACTCCAGCTGATGCAGGTTTTGTTGCGGAAACTTTGGCAGGAACTCCTGTAACTCATGCTACGGCAGGTACTATTCGTATTGCAGCAGATTTAGCTTCGCTGCGTAATGGTGGCTGTTACGTGCAGTATGTAGGTGCTGGCAAGAATGGAGCAACCGACCCCACTGTTCTGCCAGTTGTAACTGTTGAAACTGACGGTTGTAACTAATAGCGAGATTTAGCCGTGAAGCATTCTTACGGCTTTACTCTTATAGAGCTGATTATTGTAGTTATTCTACTTGGTATCATCTCTTTCACCGCTTTGCCCAGATTTACTGGCAACAGTGGTGTTGAAGAAACTACGGTGCAGGACCAGATGATCTCTGTTCTGCGCCGTATGCAAACTCAGGCAATGCAGCAGACTTCTGTTGCATTTTGCCATCAATTACTGCTGACCCAGACTCAACTGGGCGCTCCCAATATCAATCCTTGTGATGCAGTGCCAGCCAATACTCAACTAACTACTGCGGCTAATCCTGACTCTGGTTTACAATTTCGTTTAGATGCGAATAGCGGCATAGTATTGCGTGTGTTTAATCACACCAATCCGGCAAGTGGTACAGTGCAAACTTTGCCTTTTTCATTCAGATTTAATTCCTTAGGCCAGGCTATTGATAATTCGCGGGCTCGTTTTCAAAACGGACTGAACATTCAAATAGCTGGTGCTGTGACCTACAGTGTTTGCATTGAATCCGAAGGTTATATTCATCCATGCTAAGGCCAGGTCTGTCCTCACCCGGGTTGTTCCAGGCAGGTTTTACCCTGATAGAAGTGATCGTTGGTATCGTCGTTTTGGCTATAGCGTTAACATTGATTACCGCGGTGCTTGGCCCGTTATCGCAAAAAAGCACTGAACCCTGGCATCAGGTGCGTGCTGCTGAATTAGGCCATAGTTTTTTAAACGAAGTGATGGCGCGTTCTTTTGATGAAAACTCCGATCGCAGCGGCGGTGCATACCGTTGTGACGCAACGAGTGAGCCCGGAGCCATCGCCTGTACCACCCCTGTATTAAATAACGGTCAATACCGTTTTCCGAAAGACCCGCTAGGTTGTATAGGCGCCAGCTGCGAGTCTCGTGATAATTTTGATGATGTAGACGATTTTGATGGTTTTACTGCGACAGGCAACGCTATCACTAATATTTTAGGGTTGAATCTGACTGGACTCTATAACGGCTATCAGGTGACAATTGACGTTGTTTATGATGGTGATTTTGACAATAACCCTAACGAAGGTGGGGCTGCAGAACGTTTAGCTAAACGTATTACCGTCACTGTTACTACGCCGGACGGACAACAATTCAGATTCGCGGCCTACAGGAGTAACTGGTAAATGAAGCCATCTTCTGTGCGGGGTTTTACGCTGGTAGAACTGATTCTGGTGATAGTGGTATTGGGTATTGTCGCTCTTGCTACGACCAGCTATATCGGCTTGGGTTCACGTATTTATGTAGAAACTGCAGACCGAGACAGGTTGTTGAATCAAAGCCGTTTTGCGATTGAGCGTATGGTGCGTGAGCTGCGAAATGTAGTGCCTAATAGCGTCAGAGTCAGCGGTAATTGCCTGGAGTTTATGCCTCTGATCAATGCGGGTCGTTATGTGAATGTGCCGACAGCTCCTACATCAGGCACAGGTTTTCAGATCTTCAGCGCTTCGCCAGCTGTCAACTGGACTGCACAGACAGGTGATTATCTGACAATTTATCCGGTACAAACCGATGATATTTATACATTGAGTCGCAACAGGACAGTGCGTTTGACTGGAGTAACCAATGCATGGCCTTTAATTACCTTTGCCTTTGCCAGCCATAGTTTTCCGACTTTATCTCCAAGCAACAGGTTTTATCTGATGCGACAGCCTGTGTCTTATTGCGTTGAGGGCAATCAGTTGTGGCGTCATACAGGCTACGGTTTACTGGCCTCGCAGCCCACGCAGTCGTCTTTTTCTTCGGCTGCAGGCTATCGCAGAGTGCTGATGGCAGAGGGCTTAAATCAGGGCACTCAGGCCCCTTTTGTTTTTACACAAGGCGTATTAAGCCGTAACTCTGTGGTGCATTTATTTTTGTCCTTCAGCTCTAATTTCAGCGATAACCTGTTTTTTAATCAGGAGGTTCATGTTCCTAATGTGCCATAAATCTCCATGGATCCTTAAAGTGAAACGTCAACAAGGTAGCGCTTTGGTCGTTGCCTTGTTTATTATCATTGTAATGGGATTACTGGTCGGTTCTATGTCCAGATTGCTGGTCATCAGCTCCGAAAGTATTTCTTATGAAGTCTTAGGTACGCGAGCGTTTTTCGCGGCTCAAAGTGGTATGGAGCGTTCGCTGAGCTTGTTATACGTTTTAGACGCACCAGTATTGACCAGTTGTCCCTCTACACCTGATATAGACTTTGGTGCTGTGGGTATTGCCGGACTTGAACAATGTAGAGTAACTACGAGTTGTACTGCTGCTGCATCGAGTCTAGATACCAGCATCACTCATTTTTATCTGGTAAGCACTGCAACTTGTGGTACCGGTATTTTTACCTCTTCACGCACCATAGAAATGGAAGTATGGCAGTGAGTAAATTAAGAATGGTGCTAAAGTTTGTTGCGTTATTTAGTAGTCAGTCCCTACTATTATTTTTTTGTCTGTCCGCTTCAGTCCAGGCTTTAACTATCAGTTCAACTCAAGCTCCTCCGGGCTCAACCTGTGTAAGTGGGAGTTGGACTGGCTATAGTTCTGGCTCAAACAGTTACAGCTGTTCTGGTCGTATAGATTTTGGTTCTAGTCAATCCCCTTTAGTTACTACAACCCCCAATATTAGTCTGATTGCGTCAGGTTCTGTCAGAGTCAGAAATATCATTGTAGGTACTAATAGTGCTCGTATAAACATCAGTTCTGGCAGCAACGGCACGACCTCTGAAATAAGCAACAGCCAGATATGGGGTAATATCACTGGTGGTAATAACAATTTTAATGTTGATGAATCAAGTATTAATGGGACTTTTACTATTAATGGTCGTCTTGAGATAGATGACAGTAGCATCAGTGGTAATGTGGTTACGTCCAATGGAGTGGATGCTAATAACAGCACATTTTCCGGCACTTTAACCAGTAACAATGGCTCTATTAATTTAGATGGCGGCTCTGTATCTGGCTTGATTACGTCTAATTGTTGTTCGCTGACTACTAAAAACACCAATATGTCTGGTGGTGCAACTATACAATCGGGTATGTCTATTGATGGTGGGACAATAGCAGGTAATTTTCGTATGACGTCCAATAATCCGGCAGTGATCAAAAATGTGATCATGACGTCAGGATCCGTTACCAGCGCAAGCACCATTCGTATCGAAAATAGTACTATAGGCAGCGCTGATTTTCCTGTGGTAATGACGTCAACGACAGGCGCTATTACTGTTGTTGACTCTACGGTTTACGGCACTCTGACAACCCCTAACTATTCCAAGGTCTATGTGGAGGGAACTTCAGTTGTCTACGGTGAATGTATACCTGAAGATGTACCAAGATATGCTTGTGGCGGCACAGGCAGCGCACCTACGGAACTGAAATGGAATTTCAATGAAGGCTTATGGAGTGGTGTAACTGCTGAAGTCTTGGATGCTTCGACCAACGCTTTACACGGTTCAGCCATTAACTCGGCAATGAATTCAAATACATCACCAGCCATTATTGGCGATCCCGGCACCTGTAATTATGGCGAGTTTGTTGGTTCAGGTGCTGCAACCAGCTCTTCGTCAGTAAAAGTCCCTGCTAATACACTAATGAACAGTGCAGCAAGTTTTAGTACTGCATTTTGGATGAAGATGCCTTCTGCAGCGCAAAATGGTCGCATTCAGGCGCTTGTGGTTTATGGCAAGGACGAATTCAGTAACACAGTTCGCTTTATTGTGTACCGCAATTCCTCTGGACTTTTAACTTTTCTCATTGGAATGAGGGATGGCTCTACACCTCAATTATCCGTCAATTCTGCTGCTTTTAATGGTAATTGGAACCATATTGCCGCAACATACAGTCGGCAAGAGAAGAGATTGCGTCTTTACCTGAATGGTTCCATGATTTCTTCTGGAACTATCAACTCGTCTTCAGGTGATGCATTAACAGCGAGAGATTTGACGGGCCAAAGTGGCTCTGCTTTTAGCATAGGAGCTTTTCCTGACCAAACTTTTGGTATGACTGGTTCTATAGACAATGTGCGTTTTTATAATAAAGAACTGACTAGCAGTGAGGTCAATACATTACGAACTGAAACTGGTCCTTGTCCTGTGTTTACTCCGAATTTGTCCTGGGATTTGAATGAAGGCTTCTGGAGTGGCTCAGCGGATGAGGTGATTGACTACTCTGGCAATAATCTTTCTGGTCAAACCATGAATTCAGTTACCTCTTCATTGTCGGCTCCGGCATTGAGTGGAGATCCTGGGACTTGTGGTTACGCCCAGTTAAATGGTTCGAATAGATACATACAGCGGGCATCAAGCCCTTTATTGAGTCCGTCGGCTACCTTGACAGTCAGCGCCTGGGTGCGGCCAGTCAGTACCCCTTCTGAGTTGATGACTATAGTTTCTAAAGATAGCAACTATGAGTTTCATATTAACTCCAGCCGCAGAATTTACTGGTGGTGGCAGGATACCAACAACAATACCAGAACCTTAACCAGCACGGGTCAGTTGCCGCTAAATCAGTGGACTCACGTTGCCATCCGTTACAGCAGTGGCAATCAGCGAATTTTTATTAATGGCGTCGAAGACACCAGTACCTCCTCTTTTACCGGAAGCTTAAAAACCAATACGGTGCCCTTTGAAGTGGGCCGTGATCAGGGGGCCGGACGCTATTTTAATGGTGATATCGACGAAATCCGTGTTTATGGTTCTGCGCTATCAACCTCACAAATTTTAGGGGTACGCGATGAGCGCAAAAGTTGTAGCCAGTGTTTCACTGAATCTTTTGTGAATACCAACAAATGGTATGCCTCGGCTTATGGTTCAGGCAGTGTGATCCCGAGTATTCAGACGAATCCACAACGCTTGCGTTTAACAACCAATCAAATAGAGCAGGCCACCTCTATGACCTTTAAGCGTCGTTTTCCGGCTGCAGGCAATAAGGTCTCAGTCGAGTTCACTTACTACTCCTGGAATAACTCATCTAATAACGGCGCCGACGGTATAGCTGTGGTGCTATCGAATGCTCAAGATGTGCCTTATCCTGGTAGTTTTGGTGGTTCTTTAGGTTACGCGCAACGTTCTAATCCGAATAATCCCGGGTTTAGAGGCGGCTGGTTAGGTATAGGTTTGGATGAATTTGGTAATTATTCCAGTGCTACTGAAGGACGGTCAGGCGGGCCCGGATATAGAGCCAATGCTGTAGCAGTTCGTGGATCTCAGCCTGGTTATCAGTATTTACGGGGCACAGCCTCCCTATCAAACGAGTTAGACAGAGCAAACACCAGCACTCCTCAGCCTGGTCACAGATACCGGATTTCTGTTGATGCAACAACTACCTCACCAAGCCAAAAAGCTTTGATAAAGGTGGAACGTGCAACCAATAGCTTGAGCTCAGATCCTGCTTATTCCACTATTATTCCGGAATTTGATGCGGCTGCCATTTCTGGCCAAACTGTACCACAAGACTTCTTCTTATCTTTTACCGGTTCGACAGGCGCTAATGTGAACTTTCATGACATAGCCGCTGTGAAGGTATGTTCAGTACAGCCGGCTCCCGAAGTGGAAATTGGCGCCCAGGTGCACCATTTTGAATTTAGTTATGCATCGCAAGGCTTAACCTGCGAGTCCTCTGCTGTAACCATCAAAGCATGCGCCAATCAAGCTTGTTCATCACTTTATACCGGTAATGTGACTCTGATGTTGTCTGCAACTAATGGTGCAAGTTGGGTGGGGGGCGATAGTGTCACTTTAACCAATGGGCAAGCGATTAAATACCTGAGCAAAACCTCTTCAGGTGAGACCAAACTTAGTGTTGCTTCTGCCAATGTGCTGAGCAGCAATAGCGAAGTGTGCTTCGAGAATTCAGTGCAGGATAGTGCCTGTACCTTTGACTTTGCCGATACGGGGCTTAAGTTTTCCACTATTTCTAATCAGGTTGCTGGCTTAAATAGTCCGTCGAAAGTCCAGCTCCAGGTTGTGAAAACTGATACGAACACAGGTGCTTGTGTGGCGCGGGTCACACCAACAGCTTCAGTGAAGTTTGCTTATCAGTGTGTTGATCCTACAACTTGCATTGTGGGTCAAACCTTTACTGTGGATGGCTCCTCTATTGCGTCTAATCCTGAGTCCGGGGTTAGCCAATACACAGCTCTACCACGCAGCTTCGATTCTGTGAATGCCAGAACCGAATTTACTATTAAGTACACAGATGTAGGCAAAATCAGATTACATGCGATGCTGGAACTAGCAGCTGTTAGTGGCCCAAATGGCCAACCAGCCCTAACACTTCAACAACAAAGTAATGAGTTTATTGTGCGGCCGGATAAGATTGAGGCGACTGTGACTCGTACCGATGGGTCGAGTAATCCTGAAACGACTGCTACAGGTGCAGGTTTTGTCGCTGCGGGCGAGAACTTTAAAGTAGTGTTGGATGTAAAGAACCGTGAGGGTGACAACACACCAAACTACGGCAAAGAAACAGTGCCAGAAACTGTCGGTTTAAACTCAGTACTGGCTTACCCTGTGATTAATGGAGCGGCTTGTGATGCTGCAACTAGTAATTGCCAGCCTAATCCTGCTGTAGTCTCGGCGACAGCCTTTACTCCGGTGGCAGGTTCTGCTGGCAGCTTTGAAACCACCACGGCAAAATGGATGCAGGTCGGAAGTATTCAGCTTAATGGCAAAATTTCCGACGAAAACTATATGGGCGCCGGAGATACTGCCTCGCCAAACCCGTCAGTGTTGGTTGGACGTTTTTATCCACACCATTTTGTGCTTACAGTACCTCCAGACTCAGTGAAAGATGCTTGCGAAGCAGGCAACTTCAGTTATATGGGGGCTCCGGCTATTAGCCTGGAGGCCAGTGTCGATGCGATGGCTATGGATGGCACAACTATTCTGACCAACTACAATTCGCTGGCGAATAAAACCTATACAGAGACTGCTGATATTGGATTGGTTGCTGAAAATGCGAATAGTGGTATAGATCTGAGCAGCAGACTAAGCACCGTGTCTGCGCCTTGGAAAGATGGGCGTTGGATATTTAACAGTACAACGATGAATTTTGCCAAGCTGACGACTTTGGTACCAGATGGACCTTATTCTGCATTGCAGTTAGGTTTAACTGTGCGTTCTGAGCGCGACAGCAGAAACTTTATCAGTACAGTGCTGAATATGAACGCGACCAGCAACACAGATTGTATTGCTGCCGGAAATTGTAATGCAGTGCAAACAGGTAGTCCTCTTGATGTTCGTTATGGTCGGTTTGCGTTATTAAATGCCGCTGGTCCGGAAGATCAAAACCTGCCTATCACCTTGCAAAGCCAGTACTGGAATGGTACTAGATTTGAGCGCAATCTGAGTGACAGTTGCTCCCTTTTTGCTGCGGCTAATTTAAATGTAACAGGCATTACCACCTTAAAAGGTGGCACGTCTGGAACCATGGTAACGGGGCAGAATCCTTTCTCCGGCATTTTCATTCCAGCGCCAGGAGTACCAGGTACTGCTACTCTACAATACCAGATCCCAGCTGCGCTCAATTATCTGCAGTTCCCGTGGAATGGCGGGACGGTACTCACAAACCCTGCAGCAGAAGCTCAGTTTGGTTGGTATCAGGGCAACAAGCGCCAAATCTTCTGGCAGGAGCGGCTGAACTAAAACTAATTCAGTGCTGACAAAACTTAAATTCATCTGCCTTGTCTGATGACGAAACAATTGGCTTTTCAATGGCTTTGGTTTAATTTGGTAAAAACTAAAGATAAAGCTATTTTCTTGGCGTTTTGTTACTTAAAATAAGCACCATTTCGTCGGGCACCTTGTGTCACCACCTCTTAGTTAAAAG
>Ga0181595_10001357_pt1 | contig 26599 bp, 20 predicted proteins | sample 041ome_7_FD_145604 | JGI IMG/M metagenome (GOLD analysis project Ga0181595, IMG submission 145604) | Coastal salt marsh microbial communities from the Groves Creek Marsh, Skidaway Island, Georgia - 041401AS metaG (spades assembly) | ecosystem: Environmental > Aquatic > Marine > Intertidal zone...
TGGTGGCATCGTTGCCGGTTTATTCACCGCCACAGAGGCTTCCGCCATCGCAGTGCTTTACACCCTTGTTCTTGGGTTTGTATACAAAGAAATATCGGTAAAAGACTTGCCTAATATTTTATTGGAATCCGCAAAAACCAGCGCCATAGTAATGCTACTGATTGCTGCCTCCATGAGTATGTCGTGGATCATGTCCTATGAGAATATTCCTCAAAATTTGAGCGACTTCCTTTTAAATATCAGTGACAATAAAATCGTCATCCTATTAATAATCAACTTATTGCTGCTTTTCGTAGGTGTCTTTATGGATATGACTCCTGCGGTTTTGATTTTTACCCCCATCTTTCTTCCCGTGGTTACGACCTTGGGTATCGACCCAATTCAATTTGGAATCATTATGGTACTCAACCTCTGTATTGGACTGTGTACGCCTCCCGTGGGTTCGGTGCTATTTGTCGGAATTGGAATCGCCAAAACCAGTATTGAAAAGGTCATTCGACCTTTGATTCCAATGTTTTTGGCGATGATACTCGCTTTGATGTTAATTACTTTTATCCCTCAAATTACACTATGGCTACCAAAAATGTTTGATTTATAAAACATCCAAAAACAAAAAACAGCTAGTGAATTTTTATAACACTTTACCCCCTCGTATATTACAATTTGGTGAGGGGAATTTTTTAAGAGCATTCATCGGCGATTTGGTCGATCAAATGAATGCCAATTCCGATTTCAACGCCGGAATCATCGTGATTCAACCCATCGCCCAAGGATTGATTCCACTCATCGAAAAACAACAGGGTGCCTATACCTTATTTCTCAACGGGATTAAAGAAGGACAAACTGTGGAGGAATACAAAACCCTGCAAACCCTCGTAGGATGCAATAATCCCTACGAAGATTTTCAAGGCTATTTGAACACTGCTCAGCTGGAAACTATTGATTTCATTATTTCAAACACCACCGAAGCGGGAATCAGTTATGACGCTGAGGATCGGTTTGATTCAACACCGCCCAAAAGCTTTCCCGCCAAGTTAACGCGCTGGCTGTGGGAACGCTGGAATCATTTTAAAGGAGATGCCGCCGCCGGGGTAGCCATCTTACCTTGCGAATTGATCAATTACAATGCTGACAGCCTTGAAAAAATTATTTTTCAATACATTGAAGATTGGCAATTAGCTCCGGCTTTTTCGCACTGGCTCCACTCCGCTTGTTCCTTTCACAACACCTTGGTGGATCGCATCGTTACGGGTTATCCTAAAGAAAACGAAGCGGCTTGTAAAGCCCTCACCGATTTTGACGATCAATTGATGGTGGTGGCTGAACCGTTTTTTTTATGGGTGATTGAAGGAGGCGAAGAATTACAACAAAAACTTCCTTTAGATCAAACCAATTTGGATGTAAAAATCGTTGACAACCTCCAATCCTTCCGAACCCGAAAAGTCCGTATTTTAAATGGTGCGCACACCTGTATTGTTCCCTTGTCCATCATGTTTGGCAACAGCACGGTGGCGGAAACTATGAAAAATGATTTTACAAGTACTTTTTTACAACATGCTGTACTAAACGAAATTGCCCCGCATTTGGAAGGAGATGCCGCTGAAATGGAACAATTTTCCAAAGCCGTTTTTGAACGTTTTGAAAATCCTTTTGTCAATCATTATTTGGCCAGTATCGCATTGAATTCCATTTCCAAATTTAAGGTACGTGTTCTACCCAGTATTTTAGCCTATAAAGAAGCGACTGGCGAATACCCTCCCTATTTGTGCTTTTCGTTTGCTTGTTTACTTCGATTCTATCAAGGAAATTGGCAAGGGGCTGTTTTGCCGCTAAAGGACGATGCGGAACAAATTGCCTTTTTTGAAAATTGTTGGAAAGCAGACCAACTGCATAAAACAATAATTAATATCTTGAAAAACGAAATCCTTTGGGATGTAGATCTCAGCCGGGAATCGGATTTGGTCGATCATTTAAAAATGGCTTTAACCGTGATAGAAAATCAAGGTGTTGAACAAGGATTTGCAACCTATATAACCTCACTTCGCTAATGAAAGCATCCGCTCAAGCGCTACGAATCAATACCAACGACAATGTGGCCGTCGCTTTGTGTGATATTCCCAAACACGCAACAATACATGTTGGATCGCTCGAAATCACTACACAAGCAGCCATTCAGATCAAACACAAATTGGCACTGATTGATTTTGAAAAAGACACCCCCATTTATATGTATGGAGTGTTGGTGGGCAAAGCTACGCAGCCGATTCCTCAAGGAGGCTTGTTAACCACCGAAAATGTCATTCACCAAACCGAAAAGGTACTCAAAAAAACGGCGGATTCGCATTGGGAGGCACCCGATGTTTCCAAATGGAAAAACAGCAGCTTTATGGGCTATCACCGTCCCGATGGGCAGGTAGGTACCGATAATATTTGGTTATTTTTTCCCCTTGTTTTTTGTGAAAACAGAAATATCCAAGTGTTGAAAGGAATCTTTGAAAAGGAATTGGCACCCCCAAAGAAAGATCCTTATCAGCAATTGTTGAGTAACCTCCTTCAAGGAAAAGAGGGATCGACAGAAGAACGTTCAGCGGACACCGCTCCAACCCAACACGCTTTTGACAATATCAAAGTCCGATTCATCACCCATCAAGGGGGCTGTGGCGGAACTCGTCAAGATGCCCAATCATTGGCACGTCTTTTGGCGGGTTATGTAAACAATCCCAACGTGGCCGGCGCAAGTGTTTTGAGTTTGGGATGTCAAAATTTAGAAATTAAATTGTTTGAGGAAGCACTCCAAGAAATAAATCCTCAATTTGAAAAACCCGTTTTGATTTTTGATCAACAAAAAGCCGGGACTACTGAGACCTTCTTAAATACCATTATTTCGGATTCTTTTGCTGCCATCAAAAAAGCAAATGCCATTAAACGTCAACCCGCTCCACTTTCCAAATTGACCATCGGTTTGGAATGTGGCGGCTCCGATGGATTGTCGGGGATTACCGCCAATCCTACTTTGGGAAGGGTGAGTGATCTACTCGCTGTCTTGGGCGGAAAATCCATACTATCGGAATTTCCGGAACTCTGCGGGGTGGAACAAGAGCTTGCCAACCGCTGTCAATCCGATGCTTTAGCCGACCGTTTTTTGAGTTTGATGCATCAATATGAAACCTCCGCGGAATCTGTGGGATCGGGTTTTGATATGAATCCTTCGCCGGGGAATATCAAAGATGGACTGATTACCGATGCCATAAAATCAGCAGGGGCTGCGAAAAAATCAGGTAACTCACCCATTAACGACATATTGGATTATACCGAATATGTCAAAGTCGATGGAGTTTCTTTACTTTGTACACCCGGCAATGATGTGGAAAGCACCACGGCCATGGCGGGATCGGGAGCCAATATCATTTTGTTCACTACTGGCTTGGGAACCCCTACAGGAAATCCCATCACGCCGGTCATCAAAGTGGCCAGTAATACCATATTGGCGGAAAAAATGTCCGACATCATCGATTTTAATTGTGGTACGATGATTACAGAAAACCACGATTTAGAAACCTTGGGAGATCTGCTCTTGGAGCTAATTATCAAAACGGCAAGTGGCGAAGTGGAAACCAAAGCTGCTCGCTTGCAACAACATGATTTTATTCCATGGAAAAGAGGGGTTTCCCTCTAAAAAAAATGAAAAGATGAATTCTAATTTAAAATAAAATAACTTGAAACTTGGGTTTGGAATTGTGGGAAGTGGATCGATTGCAAAAGTGCATGCACAATGTATTCAAGCACACCCCAATGCTGAACTTCTGGGATTTTTGAGTCCTCATATAGGCCGTGGTGAATTGCTGAGTACCACTTTTGAAACGGATCACTTTGAAACCGCTGAAGCGTTTTATTCCCACCCAAAAATGGATGCTGTGGTGGTTTGCAATGAAAGTGGCAATCATGGAGCAGCCATTACACTAGCGGCGCAACACGGAAAGCATATCCTTTGCGAAAAACCCCTCGAAGTGACCTTGCCAAAAATCGATGCTATTGAAAAGCTCATCAATACTGAAAAAATAACTTTGGGCGTGGTGTATCAAAATCGTTGGAATCCGGAATACCAGCGCTTAAAAGCAGCGATTACGGAAGGACTACTGGGAAATCTACTACTCAGTAATGCGCAAATTCACTGGTATCGACCCCCGGAATATTATTCTTTCAGTCCTTGGCGGGGCACTTTGCTCTACGACGGAGGAGCGGCACTGATGAATCAAGGCATACACACCATTGATTTGTGGTTGGATTTACTAGGAGATTTGAAATATATTTACGGCAAGATTGACACCAAGGTGCATCGCATAGAGGGAGAAGACATTGCTGTAGCCTATGCAGAGTTTAAAAATGGTGTTGTGGGAACACTCAGTGGCGGTACCGCTTTGTTTCCCGGTCATCCCGAGCGAATTGAAATCTATGGAAGTGGAGGCAGTATGTGTTTTTCGGAAGGAAAAATTACCTCTTCTACGATTGATGCAATTCCTGTTTCATCTTCCCAAAAAGAAGCTGCCGAAGGCAAAGCCGATCCGAAAATCAACGACATCCGCTTGCACCAGGCCGTATTGGATGATTTTATCACTGCGCTTGAGCAAAAAAAGTCACCAAAAGTAGATTTAGCAACCGCCCGAAAATCCGTTGCCCTGATTACCGAACTCTATGAATCATCAAAAAATAATCAACCGTAAACATGAAAAACATCACGAAATCCGCTGTAATTTTAAGCGCACTTGGTCTCCTTTTTTATAGCTGTGCTGAAGCGCCCATTACCCTAGAAGCCAAAGGTTTGCTTCCTGAAATCATACGTATTCCGATTGGAGCTACACAAGCAAACCCACTAGAAATTCTAAAAAATGAGAATGGAAAGCAAAGTGCTGTCGCCTATCAACAGGATGGGGAAAACATCCTTTGGAAACTCGATCCCAGCGAATCTGGAGCAGTGTCCATCAAGCTTGGAAACGGAGATACCGAAAACACAGCCTCCGACTTGGAAATGAAAAAAGAAGACGGGCATTTGAGTATCCTTTACCGGGGTAAAAAATTAATGGATTATCAATACGAAGTCACCGAAGCCCCCGAGGGGGTTGATCCGGCCTACCGAAGAAGTGGCTATATCCATCCCTTAAACACCCCTTCGGAACAACGACTGACCAGAATTCAGCCCAAAGATCACTACCACCATTACGGGATTTGGAATCCATGGACACACACCCTTGTAGAAGGAGATACCATCGATTTTTGGAATTTGGTAAAAAAAGAAGGAACCGTGCGTTTTGCTAAATTTTTAGATCAAAAAACAGGCCCTATTTTCAGTGAATACAGTGCCCTCCAAGAACATGTTGTATTAAAAAATGGTGCGGAGAAAGTCGTTTTAAACGAAGTTCAAACGGTCCGTGTAACGCCATTGGATGCTTCGCATTATTTATTAGATTTTGTTATTGATTATGAGTGCGCCACGGAGCAACCCTTTAAAATCATCAAATATCGATATGGTGGATTTGGATGGCGGACAACGGAATTTTGGGACAACAAAAACAGCCGAGTATTGAGCTCCGAGGGAATGACCCATAAAAATGCTGACGGAACTACTGCCCGATGGTGTATTGTTGACGGAGCCCTGCCAGAAGGGAAAGGGGGTGCCGTGATGATGTCCCACCCCGACAATTACAATCACCCCGAACCCTTGCGGATTTGGCCGGAAGATCAATACGGCAGAGGAGATTTATTTGCCAATATGGCAACTACCAAAACAACAGATTGGTTGTTAGAACCGGGAAAAAAATATACCTTACGCTATCGTATGCTCGTTTATGACGGAGAAATGTCTCCAGAAGTGGCCGATTGGGCATGGGGAGCATTTGCGCAGCCAAGAGTATTGCGCCTAGAAAAATAACAATCCTTAAAATAGTAACTTATAAAACCTTAGTCTCGTGAAAAAATCAAACATCAGTAGAAGAAATTTTATTAAAAAAACATCTTCCACCACCTTGGCCGCTGTGGCCATCCCTTCCATAGTCCCCGCTTCTGTTTTTGGAAAAAATGCTCCAAGCAATCGTATTCAGATTGGTCAAATCGGTTGTGGACGAATTGCCAGAGGACATGATTTGCCCGGCACGATGCAACACGACGTAGCACAAATCGTTGCCGTATGTGATTTTGATCGCAATCGTACCGAAGATGCAAAAGTGCTGGTCGATGCTTTTTACGATAAAAAGGGAACCAAAGTGGATACCAGAATGTATGACGATTACAAGGCGCTTATTGCCGACAAAGACATTGATGCAGTCATCATTAGTACTCCGGATCATTGGCACGCACAACCTGCGATTGAAGCGGCTTTGGCAAACAAACACGTTTATTTACAAAAACCCACCTCCCTCACTGTGGAAGAAGGGCGGATGTTGAGTGATATTGTAAAACAACAAGGAATTATACTGCAAGTAGGAACCCAACAGCGTTCCTCGCCACAATTTCGATATGCTGCTGAATTGGTCAGAAATGGTCGAATCGGTAAATTGGTCAATGTTAAAGTGGGGCTTCCAGGCGATCCCGCAGGTCCTATGGCGCAAACGGAACCCATTCCCACGGGTCTAAATTTTGACGCTTGGTTGGGCGCCACGCCGGAAATGGAGTATTCCGAAATGCTTGTTCATCCACAAAAGGGCTATGGACGACCTGGATGGTTGCGCCATGAGCAATTTGGTGCCGGCATGATCACGGGTTGGGGACAACACCATTTTGATTCTGCTGCCTGGGGTATGAATACGGAATATACCGGCCCTATAAGTGTAGAAGCTGTGGCTGAATTTCCAAAATCGGGAAGTTGGAATGTTCATGGAGATTTTATGGTTAAAGCGGAATACCAAAATGGACTTTCCATGTCTACTAGCGGCGGTTTTCCCAATGGAATTCGTTATGAAGGTGAGGAAGGCTGGATCTTTGTTACCCGAGGGGCCTACAGAGCAACGGCTTCTGATCCCATTCCCGAAAATAATGGCGTGAAATCTTTAGATGCCAGTGATCCAAAACTATTGGATTCGGTCATTGGACCCAACGAAATTCATTTGTACGAAAGTACAGAACAGCACGGCAACTGGTTGGATTGTATCCAATCCGGCAAGGAACCCATTTCTCCTGTTGAAATAGGACATCGTGCGTGTACGGTCTGTCTGATCAGTCATATCGCAATGAAACTTCCACGAAAATTAAACTGGAATCCTCAAACCGAAAGATTTATCAATGATGCGGAAGCAAACGCCTATTTGAGTCGTCCGCAACGAGCTCCTTATGGTACAACCAATATCAAATACTAATGCGGATAAAAAATATTGCTTGGGTTTTGGGAATTTTGTTAATGGCTCAATGTGAATCCCCGGAAAAAAAATATCCCATTCATTGGATTACCTTAGATCCAGGACATTTTCATGCGGCATTGGTCCAAAAGAGTGACTATGTTGAGATTGCTCCCGACGTTCGGGTGTATGCTCCAGACACCCCCGATGTAGACCTTCATCTGAGTAAAATAGACGCCTACAACTCGCGAACAGAAGCCCCTACCCATTGGAATTCTGTGGTTTATAAAGGAGCTGATTTTTTTGAAAAAATGCTCCAAGAAAAAAAAGGCAATGTGGTGATGTTATCGGGTAACAACCAAAAAAAGACGGACTATATTCTGGCGGCCATCGAAAACGGCTTCCATGTGTATGCCGACAAACCCATGGCGATCACTGCGGAGGACTATCCGAAATTGGAACAAGCCTTCCAAAAGGCGAGCGAAAAAGGACTTCTTCTCTATGATATTATGACGGAACGTTCTGAAATCACCACCGTTCTTCAAAAAGAACTGTCTCAAATTCCTGCTGTTTTTGGTAGCTTGCGGCAAGGGACTGCGGAAACCCCCGCCATTACCAAAGAATCCGTACATCACTATTTTAAATATGTATCCGGTGCTCCTTTGATTCGTCCGGCTTGGTTTTTTGACACCGACCAACAAGGAGAAGGTATTGCGGATGTGACCACCCATTTGGTCGACCTAACGTTTTGGGAATGTTTTCCAGAAACAGCAATCAACGATGCCGACCTACAATTGGATGCCGCGGAACGCTGGCCCACAGTGATCAGCAAAGAGGCTTTTTATAAAGTGACCGGAACCAACTCAATTCCGGATTACCTACAAAAAAACGTGCTGGAAGACAGCTTGCATATTTTTGCCAACGGAAGCATTCACTATCGCATCAAAGGACATCATGCCAAGGTTTCTGTTCGCTGGGATTACGAAGCCCCAGCAGGTACAGGAGATACGCACTTCTCGGTGATGCGCGGAACGAAAGCTGCTCTTTCCATCGAACAAGGAGCTGCGCAAAATTATATTCCCTCACTTTATGTAGAACCTTCAGAAGGATTTGATGCTGAGGCACTAGCACAAGCCATTGCTCAATTGGAAAAAACCTATCCGGGTATTGCCCTAGAAAATGAAGGCGAACGCTATCAAATCAGCATTCCCAAGGCTTTGAGAGAAGGTCATGAAGCACATTTTGCTGCGGTTACCAAAAGATTTATCTCGTTTTTTAAAGCCACTCAAATTCCGGATTGGGAAATCACCAATATGCTTTCCAAATACCGACTTACCACAAACGCTTTAATTTTGGCTCAAGAGAAATAGCTGCTCGATTTTTTCAATCCTGAGAATTAGCTTACTTTTAAACAAAAAAATGAAGGGGAAATTACTGTCCATTCTTCGATTAAAATGTCCCCGTTGTAGAAAAGGAAAGCTCTTGGTGGGACATCCCTATAATTTGAACTATTTTAATAAAGTAAACGAAAGCTGTCCCCGTTGTAAGGTGCATTTTAAAATCGAACCCAGTTTTTTTTATGGCTCTATGTATGTTTCCTACGGTTTGGGTGTCGGCATGAGTGTCGCCCTTTATGTGTTGCAATTATTGCTCGGATTGAATTTAAATATGATCCAAAATTTTATTTTAATTTGTGCGTCCTTAATCATTTTGATGCCCTATATCAATGCCCTTTCCAAAGTTTTATGGGCCGGTTTTTTTATTCCTTATGATGCTGAGGCAGAAAAAAATAGTAATTCAAAGTAGTACACCGACTTTTGTAATCCTCTTTTATGAAATCACCCAAACCCACCTTCTCTCCCACCTCCATCACTGCCACTACGAATGCTGTAAGCACTTTACTTTCTGATTATATTGCGCAGAGTGAGGCCAATGCTAAAGCCGTACTGCAGCAAGAAGAGCCGAAGATAATTGCAGAAAAATTAGCCCTAAAAAAATTAATTGAATCCGGTTTTTCGTCTCAAGAAAATATTGTTGATTTTGTAGCCACCTATCTGACTCACACCAATCATCTTAAAAACCCCCGATATATGGGACATCAGGTTGCCGTGCCCCAGGAGCTCTCTGGCATTCCAGATTTTATCCACGGCACCATCAACAACCCTGGCTCGCTCTACGAAATGGGTCCAGCCCCAGCTACCCTAGAGGGATTTATGATCAATTGGATGTTGGCAAAAGTGGGTTGGTTGGAAGATGACAAGCTCTATGATTTTGAATTTACACCCCATCGAGCGAATGGCGTTTTAACTCATGGAGGGTCGATTGCCAACCTAACGGCACTAACTGCTGCACGCGCCGCAATTGCTCCCGAAGCATGGACAGAAGGCAATCCCGACGACCTAGTGGTCCTGGGCCCTGCCAACACGCATTATTCCATCGGACGCGCACTGTCACTCATGGGGTTGGGAAAAAACGCTTTTATCCCCGTAGCTGTGGATGCGCATGAAGTGATGGATGTTGCTTCCCTAGCCGCTGTTTATCAACAGGTTAAAAGTAAAGGGAAAAGAGTCATGGCAGTAGTCGCCAACGCCTGTGCCACCTCAACGGGCCTATTCGATCCCATTGAAGCAATTGCCGATTTTTGTCAGCAACAGCAACTGTGGTTCCATGTGGATGGTGCTCATGGGGCTGTTGTACTAATGTCGGATAAACAACGCTTCAAAATGAAGGGCGTAGAAAAAGCCGATTCCCTCTTTTGGGATGCCCACAAAATGATGCGTGTACCTTCCCTTTGCACAGCCGTATTATTTAAAAATGGAGCGCATCTCCTTCAAAATTTTCAGCAAAAAGGAAGTTATGTGTTTCACGATTCCAAAGTGATTGGAATGGACACCATGCCCTACACCATAGAATGTACAAAGTCGGCTTTGGGCACCAAACTTTTTTGGGCCTTGGCATTGGAGGGTGAAAGCAAATTGACCCATTATGTAGAAACGCGCTTTGAACAAGCACTCCGCTTTTATGAAATCCTTTCGGCGACCGATGATTTTCATTGTTTATATCGTCCGCAAACCAATATTCTTTGTTTTCAATACCGCCCGGATCAATTGAACGATGCCCAACAATTGGAATTGCGTTATGCTTTAGTCAACCAAGGGGCTTTCTATCTGACTTCCTGCGAAATCCATGGAAAACGCTATCTGAGAGTGGTTGTAATGAACCCGCATACGCAAGCTTCCGACTTTGTTACTTTGATTGCTGTCATCCGTGAAAAAGCACAAGATTTATTTGACCTCTAATTAGGAATAAGCACCCCCTTTAAAACAAACGGGAGTAATTGTTCACAAATCAATAGGGATAAACTTTAATTCTTCTAATTTTACAATCAAAAATAATTGCATAATGAGCTACGCTGTCATCAAAGAATTTTTAAATCAGTTTTTTATAGACCATGGAATTTCCTCAGATTTTTCAGCACTTATAAGCTTGAGTCTACTGTTGGTTATTCATTTGATTCTGGGAGGAATTATTTTTTGGGTCACCCGTAAATTGATACTGAAAATTGCACACAGCATCGCCGAGAAAACAAAGTCCCAATTTGATGATTTACTCACCCAAAACAAGTTCCCAAAAAGGGTTTCTTACCTAGTTCCTTTATTTTATTTTCATTCCGTAATTCCCAATTTATTTGAATCCAACGAAGTCATTTATGGAGCCATAGAAAATATTGTTGAGGCAGCAACTGTGGTTATCTTCATTGCGCTGATTCGATCGCTTTTAAATACCATTCGTGATTATTTAAAACTGCTGCCTGCTTTCAAGGACAAGCCGATAGATAGTTATATCCAGGTCGTCATGATTTTTTTGTGGTTTATAGGAATCATCTTGATTCTGTCCATCCTCACCGGAAAAGATGTGGTCAGTTTTCTTACTACCATTGGGGCATTGTCCGCCGTTTTGCTTTTTGTGTTTAAAGATTCTATTTTAGGATTTGTGGCAAGTGTTCAAATTACTATCAATGACACAGTTCGGATTGGGGATTGGATCACCATGAAAAACAGCGATGCCGATGGGGATGTTGTTTCTATCAGCCTATCTACGGTTCAAGTGCAAAATTTTGATAAAACCATTACTTCCATTCCCACCTATAAACTTGTTTCTGATTCCTTTGTAAATTGGAGAGGAATGAGCGAATCGGAGGGGCGTAGAATCAAACGTTCGCTATTGATTAAAGTGGGGAGCATTCGTTTTTTAAGCCCAACGGAGGTAAAAGAGCTGGAGAAAATCGAAAAAATTAATCGCTATATTAAAGATCTCAAAGAGGAAATTGAACGCTATAATGATGCTCTTGAAGCTGACACGACCATCCCTGTCAATGGGCGAAATATGACCAATTTGGGTGTTTTTCGAAATTATACGGAAGCCTATTTAAAAAAGCATCCCAAAATCAATCAAAACATGACTGTCATGTGTCGTCAACTGGCACCCAGTCCGCAGGGAATCCCGATTGAGATTTACGCCTTTATCTCCGATAAAGAATGGGTACATTACGAACATATCAGCGCGGATATTTTTGACCATCTCTTGGCAGTAACTCGATACTTTCATTTGGAATGCTTCGAATATACCCTCAATCCTCCCGCGTATAAAGCATAAAAAAAGGTTGCTTTCCGAGGGAAGTAGCCTTTTAAAGAACCTAATCAACCACTATTCAATTCCTTGTCCCATGATATAGGGAGCATTGGCTGCTTTAAGTTCTTTTTCCAAAGCCGGTAATTCGTCTTTCGAAATGGATTTTACTAACGCGGTTGCTGCGGTTGCCAACTGACGTGCTTGTTCCAATCCCTTTCGGTGCAATGGTGTTGGTCCGTAGGTACTTCGCAAACCTCTTAGCGCAATGTACAAGAAAGTCTGCATACCCGCAGGATTGCGTTCTCCGATAGCATTTCGAGCGGGACTTCCCTCCATTTCCTTTTTTAGTTGATGAAGTCGATTCTCTACGGACACTAATTTTGCTTCCATAGCCCCCGTCGGGAGGGTAGATTTTAAAGCTGCTGTCCGCAGTGCTTTCACTTTATTCAAACTGCGGTCTACCGCATCATCAAGGGCACTGATGGTTCGAATCACAGCTGAAGTTTCTTCCCGAAAACGGTTGTAATCGGCATAGGAAACCCCTTGGAGTACGCCTTTGTGGATACGTTTGACCTCAAATCTAACCGGGCCATCCAGCAATTCCGTTTTTCCTTTGTCTTCCAAAAACAAACGTGCGTTGTAGGTTCCCGGACTGGCCAAGGCACCGTTTGACCCTCCGGCTTCGCCGTTTTCTTTAATTGGAAAAGGATTGTAATGTCTGAGATTCCAAGCGATACGATGACTGCCTTTGGCGGCCTTCTCTTTTACTTTCCGTATGATGTTTCCTTGTTCATCTTGAATTTCTAAAACAACCATCGCCTCCGTTTCCAACGTCTCTCTGTCCAAGGCATCCCAACCCGGAAAAGGGACCTGCTGAGCTTTTTCATTTAACTTTTTTTCCGATGCTTTGCGTATGGCTTTCGAAGACTTGTATTCTTGAGAAAGGTGATAGGTGAATACAGCCCCAAAGGTGGGGTTTTCCGCAAAATAATAATCCGCTCCAGTGTTTCCGATAATGCTTTTGGGAATATACCATTTGGCGGTTCTTGGCGGAAACAGTTTGCCTTTTCGGCTCAGGTTTTCTCCTTGCATTTCTCGCAAAGCACTATAGTCGTCCAAAACAAAGAATCCCCTCCCAAAAGAAGCTGCCACCAAGTCGTGTTCTCTTTTTTGAAGGGTCAAATCTCGAAAGGAAATGCGGGGGGTTCCCGGAAGTTGTTGCCACGATGTTCCGCCATTAAGGGAGGTGTAGAGCCCTTTTTCAGTAGCAATAAACAATAGGTCTTTATTTATAAAGTCTTGAACCAACCGCCAAACCAAATTGGGCTGGGGAAGATTACTACTGATGGATTTCCAAGTGGCTCCTTTGTCGGTACTTTTATACAAATAGGGTTTTAAATCCCCTTCCTTGTGATTGTCTAAGGCAACATATACCGTGTTTTCATCAAAGAAATCGGCTTTGATATCATTTACAAAAGAACGTTCCGGCAATCCCAAAGCAGTAACTGGGATTTTTCGCCACTGATTTCCCCCATCTTCTGTCACTTGAATAAATCCATCGTCGGTTCCGGCATAGAGTAAGCCCTCTTTTAGTGGAGATTCCGTCAAGGAGGTAATGGTGTTGTAGTTGGACATGGCGCCCACATCCCATGGGTTGTCATAGCTTTGTTGACGCCCCAAAATAGGTCGGGTGATGCGTTCTTCGTTCCGGGTCAAATCCCCTGAGATGGGGGTCCAATCATCCCCCCGATTTTCTGATTTCCAGACCCGATAGGAGGCGAAATACAAGCGTGCTGGATGGTGCGGACTTACCAAAATGGGGGCGTCCCAATTAAAACGTTCATGGGGTTCGCCCACCGCTGCTTGTGGCTGAACAAATACAGGTTCTCCGGTGGTCAAATCAATACGATGCAATCCCCCTTGCTGAGTTTCGGCATAGATGAGATCGTTGAATTCGGGATCCGTTGCCGATTGATGGCCATCTGCAAAAAGGGTTTTGTACCAATGTTTGTTGGCGATTCCTTCCGCTTCGTCCGTCGCTGAGGGCCCTCCCGCAGAACCATTGTCTTGAGTTCCACCAAAAATATGATAAAAAGGTTCGGCATTATTGACCGCCACTTTGTAAAATTGAGTGAGTGGAAGGTTTTTGATATAACGCCAGTTTTCCGCGCCATCAAAACTTTCATAGATACCGGCATCTGTTCCCAACATCAAATAATTGGGATCGTCTTTTTTGAATACCAAAGCGTGGTTGTCGGAATGTTTCTTTTCTTCTTTCAATTGCACAAAGGTTTTCCCGCCATCGTCTGAAGTAAGTACGCGAACATTCATCAAATAGAGTTTATCAAATTGATGCGGGCTGGCATACAGCTCCTGATAATAGTGGGGGCCCGTACCTCCTGAAACCGCATCGGACATTTTTACCCAGGCTTCGCCACGGTTGTTGGAGCGATAGACGCCCCCCTTCGTTAAATCTTCTTCTATGGCAGCATACACCACATCGGGATGTTGTGGTGAGATGGCCAAACCGATTTTTCCCAAATTGGAATCCGGTAGGCCTTGGGTAAGTTTTGTCCAGTTTTCACCACCATCATCGGAGCGATAGATTCCGGTTCCGGGACCACCGCCCATATAGGCTGCTACCGTTCGATGGCGTTCCCAAGTGGCAGCATATAAAACTTGGGGATTTCTTGGGTCGATCATAAGATCGGTGGCACCCATCCAAGCAGTATCGCCCAAAACTTGTTTCCAATGGGCGCCTCCATCCGTGGTTTTATACACTCCTCGATCTCCTCCTTTATTCCATAAGGGACCTTGTGCAGCGACCCAAACAACATTGGAATTCTCCGGATGAATAATGATTTTGGAAATGAGTTGGGAGTCTTTTAAGCCTACATTTTTCCATTTTTTACCTCCATCGGCACTAAAATAGACACCATCACCATAAGCGACATGACGCCCCCCGACATTTTCACCACTACCTACCCAGATATGCGCCGGGTTTTGAGAATCAATGGCAAGACACCCAATGGAATAAGATTCTTGATCGTCAAAAATAGGGGTCCAAGTGGTCCCTGCATTTTCGGTTTTCCACACGCCACCTGAGCCAACACCCACATACCAGACGTTGTCATCTTGAGGATCGAAAACGATATCGGCGATTCTACCTGAAAGAAAAGCGGGGCCAATATTTCGCATCTTAAAGGCATCCAAAGAAATTTCATCTGCTGAGCTTGCGTTTTTTGTGTCTTTCTTTTTTTGCGCTGAAGTAGAAAATATCGCCAAAAGGAACACCCATGGCAACATTGAAAATATTACTTTTTTCATGTTTAAATTTTGATTTGAATAGAACAAAAAGGTACACATTTTTTATAAGCAGAGGTGAAATGCAGCCACTTTTGCTTTATTTTACGATATTGCAAAAAAACGCAAGCATGAATCTTACACGCTTTTACCGCCCCCTCCGTTCTTTTCTTATTTTTCTTTTTTTCGGACTTCTCCTTGAAGTCACTTTCGCACAGGATAAGCAAGATTTAAAAAAATCCATCGATTCTTTAACCCAAGACTTTCAAAAGGATGAGGGTCTGATAACGAGCTATTTGAAGGGAGACAAACTCTACTTTCTGATTCCCGACGACTTGCTCCAAAAAGATTTGTTGATGGTTACACGTTATGTAGAATTGCCCGAAAACTTTTCTGCCTATACCAATGCCGGATCAAAAGCCAGTCAACTGCTCATTCGTTTTAAAAAGAAGGATAAAAAGATTTTGCTGCAACAATATTCGTTTGTGAATACTGCCCAGGCGGCAGACCCTATTGAATTGAGTGTAGAACAAAATAACTTCCCTCCCATCCTTGCTGCATTTGATATAAAAAACAGTGAGGAAGATCGTTTTTTGATTGATGTTACGGATTATTTTTCCAAAGATTCTCCCGGTTTTAATATCATCAGACCCACCATTAAAAAAGAATACGGATTGGGCAGTCCGGACAGCAAACGCAGTTTTATCGAACAGGTTCAGAGCTTCCCCAAAAATATTGAAGTACGCCATGTTTTGACCTATGACGCAAGCAGTCCAAAATCTTTTAATCCCTCGGGAGTGATGAGTTTTAACATCAATCACTCAATTATTTTATTGCCCGAAACGCCCTTGCAAGTGCGTTATGAAGACCCTCGGGTGGGTTGGTTTACGCTGAAAAAATACAATTACAGTTCTGAGGCGTTGAAATCGGATGAAGTACATATCATTCGGCGTTGGCGTTTGGAACCTTCGGATTCAGTGGCTTATGCCAACGGACAATTGGTCACTCCCAAAAAACCCATTGTATATTATTTAGACCCTGCCACTCCTCTCAAATGGCGTCCTTATTTTAAAAAGGGTATTGAAGATTGGAATGCTGCCTTTGAAAAGGCGGGTTTTAAAAATGCTATTATTGCCAAAGACCCCCCTACCGCCGAGGAAGACCCCGAATTCAGTCCGGAAGATATTCGGTATTCCACGGTACGCTATGTAGCTTCTACCACGCGAAATGCGGTGGGACCCAGTGTTTCGGATCCGAGAAGTGGAGAGATCATCGAAAGTGATATTATTTGGTATCACAATCATCTGCGTTCCTATCGCAATCGATATCTATTGGAAACCGGAGCTGCTAACCCAAAAGCACAAACCCTCAACACACCAGAGGAAGAAATTGGCGAAATGATGCGTCGCGTCATTTCCCACGAAGTGGGGCATGCCTTGGGATTGCCACACAATATGAAAGCCAGTTCCGCCTATCCCGTTGACTCGCTTCGATCGGGGGCATTCACTCAAAAAATGGGTATCGCAACGACCATTATGGATTATGCCCGTTATAATTATATTGCTCAACCTGGAGATCAAAACATTCGATTTGTTCGCCAACTGGGGCCCTATGACGATTATGCCATCGAATGGGGTTATCGTTTTTTTCCGGGAACTACTGCCGAAACAGAAAAAACTGAGCTCCAAAAAATGGTCGATGCCAAAAGCATGAATCCACTTTATATGTTTGGTTCGGGTGGGAATGATCCCGATACGCAAACAGAAAACATAGGAGATGATCCCATCAAGGCCAGTGCTTATGGAATAAAAAATTTAAAAATCGTTGCACAAAACTTAGACGCTTGGACCACAAACAAGGGGCAATCCTATGACGACTTGGGGGAATTGTACAACGAAATGATTGGGGTCTATCGCCGTTATATGTATCATGTGATTAAGATGATTGGTGGAGTGCATGAAACATTAATGACAAAAGGGCAAGCCAATATTCCCTATAAAAATGTTGCGGAAGCAGAGCAACTGCAGGCCTTATCCTTTTTGAATCAGCATTTATGGCGCACCCAGTCTTGGTTGATCGCTGCTGAATTGCTTTCTAAAATCAAGGGTGAGGGAGGGCTTAAAATGTTACAAGCCCTGCAACAAAGTGCGCTGCAACGTATTTTGAGTGAAACTACATTAAATCGGATGCTGTCCACGGCCACTACTTTGACGGGAAATGGGATGCATCCCGACCGCTTATTGAACGAATTGTATACCACACTGATGGAAACAGCGGAAGGAATGGATTCTTCATTTATGGCTTTACAAATTCATTTTGCTAACCGTGTCTTGCTGTTGAAAACAAGTGACGAACTCAACCCTAGAATACAATCGCAAGTGGAAGGTATCCGTGAAAAAATTCATAGGCTTGCCAAAAAACGTAGTAAAACGGGAAGTGAAAGCTCTAAAAATCATTATCGCTATTTAGCCCAAATTACTGCTGCTCCAAAAGCATAATTATTGTTTTTGTGAAATAAATACCCCCAAATTGCAACCTTCCCCCAAAAAATTGCGTCTATATCTATAGAACAAAACCTCAACGTCTTGAAAGTACGTACCCTTTATCTGAATGAAACCGAACTGATTGCGGAGGCAAAAAAAGCGAATCGCAAGGCGCAAAAAGCACTTTACGATCGCCATGCTTCCAAAATGCTGAGTGTTTGTCGGTATTATATCAACGATCTTCAATATGCTGAGGAAGTATTGATGAATGGTTTTTTAAAAGCCTTTACGCATTTGGGGCAATTTAGCAAAACCGATCATTTTGGAGCTTGGTTGCGGAAAATTATGGTGCGCGAGGCATTGAGTTTTTTACGTAAAAAACAGCCCCTCTTTTTTACCGACCTCAACGACGCCCATTTTGTCGCAGCACCCCTGCCCTCGGCTTCTCAATTGTCGGTTCATGACCTCCAATTTTTGATCGACCAACTTCCCGAAAATCAAAAAGTGGTTTTTGTTCTTTATGCCCTAGAAGGTTATACTCACAAAGAAATAGCTGCCACATTAAACATTCCTGTGGGGACTTCAAAATCCTATCTGTCTCGAAGTCGAAGTGTTTTGCAACAGCAAATAAAAACGTATTCACTAAAAAAAAATGAAAGCAAAAAAAGTTGATCGCATCATCAATGCAGCGCTAGCATCGCGCCGCCTTGAACCCTCACCCGAGCTCTGGGAACAGTTGGAACACCAACTTCTCAAACCCGCTACACCCTTCAAAAAACAACGCTATTTTCGTTATGCTGCACTACTGATTTTACTCTTTGGACTGAGTAGTGTGTTTTATTTTTGGGAGGCAAATCTATCTATAGCTGTGAAACCGGCAACCACAGTGGTACAAGAAACCGCTCCCGAACCGCAGCCTCCTTCCCCTGAAATTATTTTTGAGGAGACTCAAAATACGGTGGCCTATCGATCGCCACTACAACCGCTGTTTTTTAAAGGAGCGCAAACGATCCAAAAACTTCCCCTACCCTTCCCGGTTTCTGGGGCAGGTTCCCACCACATTCCAAGAATAGCTACCGTATTCATCGGCGCACCTCCAATCAGCGAGGACAGTTTGTTGTCCCTTGAGGCCGACGAACTGATTCAAATTGCTATGGAGCAAATCAAACAACAACAAGGAGCTACCGCTCTACAGCAACAAAAAGCGCTAGAGTTATTAGTTGCTATTGAAAAGGAATTGCTGTCGGAAACGTATTTAAAAAACCGCATCATAACCTTAATTAAAAATGGCTACTCTAAAGTGAAGATTTCTATGGACGATGACAATTCCTCTCAACCCCCTAAATAATAAATCATGAAAAAAATAAACCGATCTACACCCATGAAAAATAATTATTCCCAAAAAAAATATACTATTGCCTTGTTAGCAATGCTTCTCCTCTGCTGCTGCGTTAGTTTAGGAGCGCAAAATAAAAAGATGAATCTTTTGGATACGCCGAGGAAGATCGCATTGCAAAATGACGTTTCTCACCTAAAAATCTACTCGGGCATCATTGTCAACTTGATTCCTTCCGATACAAATCGAATGGAGATTTATGGCGATCGCTACGGAGGAATTGTTGCCACACACAAAGGAAATACCTTGAAAATCCGTATGCGATTGACGGAACTATTCCACTACAACAATGCGTATATCGACCTCTACTACAAAGCCCCTATCCACAGTATAAAAATGCACCAAGGGGCCGTGGTGGAAGCTACGCGCCCCCTAAAAAACGAAAAAATTGTCCTAAAAGCCCACGAGGGTGCCCAATTCAGCGGAACCATACAGGCGGAATATTTGATTTCAAAATCCCGAACCGGAGGGATGTTGCAGTTGCAGGGAAAAGTAAAAGAACATCGATTGTATGTGAGTGCAGGAGGCAGCTGTGAAGCAGAGGATTTAATTACGCACAGCACCCAAGTTCGGGTTTTTGCCGGGGGGTACGCTCGAATTTATTCCGAAAACAACATAGATGCCAATGTGGTCATGGGAGGAAATATTGGAATTAAAGGAAACCCCACAACAATTTCTGCCCGCAGAACTATTGCGGGTGAAATCTACGATGCCAATGCTTTTGACCATCAACACTTTTATCGCAACCGATCAAGAGGCTATCGCGCTTACAATTAAAATAACCCCAATGATGATGAAATTTTTCAACCCTTACACTTTTATTTTATTGGGTATGTTTGCCCTTAGTGGATATGCTCAAGAAGCACGGAATCAATACCGAAATGAACTGCTGCAAGAAGAAAAAGAACACCTCCTTCAAAACGAAAAAGAAGCCTTGAAACAACGCATCAAAGACATCAACGATCGACTGTTGCATCAAGAAATAACTGCCGAAGAGGCAGACCGCTTGAAATTGGAATATGCTGAGGAATCTGCTCGAAAAATCGAAGCACAATATTTGGCCAAAGAGAACGAACTCTATGAGGGCGCAACAAAATCCGAAACGGAAAATACTTTCTCCCAACCTAAAGAAACGGTCAAAGCATATCGTTTTGAAAAAATTCGATACAAGGGTTGGTCCAATGATTTGGTTTTTGCTTTGGGATTTAATCAATTATTGGAGGAAAATGTGCCTTTTGAAGACAGCCGTTTTGATTTTGCCAAATCTTGGTTTGTGGAAGTGGGATGGTCTTGGAAAGCCAATCTGATTCCTAACTCCAGTCTAATCAATCTCCGATACGGTGTTTCGCTTCAGGTCAATTCCTTGAGTCCAAGAGACCAGCAGGTGTTTTATGTCAACAACGATCAGGTGGATTTGCGGCCTTATGACAGCGAACTCAAAGCCAATAAACTCATTTACAGCAATTTGATTTTTCCCTTGCATTTGGAATTAGGATCCAAAAAGGGTTGGTTTGTCCATCGGCATTCTGACAGTCGTACTTCTTATATAAAAAACTACCGTCGAAATGGATTGGTTCTTGGCGGTGGGGTGTTTGGTGGATTTAACATCCACAGCATTCAAAAACTTAAAACAGACCTAGGAAAAGAAAAGTACGACCCGGAATTGGATTTTAGCAAATTGGTCTATGGTTTCAGTGCCTATGTAGCTTTGCCTCATGTTATGACACTTTATGGAAAAATCGATTTGTCACAGCTGTTTGAAAATCAAGCCCATCTTCAACATAATGTTTCCTTGGGACTGCGTCTTGGGATAAATTAACTTTAAAAAATTGCCTGGATCGCCTCAAAGGCTGCTTCGGCCATACGATTTCCTTTTTGATCCAATAAGGGATTGACTTCACAAACTTCCAAAGCGACAACTTTTTCGCTGGCAAGAAATCCTTGAATGATTTGGATCACTTCTTGAGGGTCGAATCCTTTGGAAACGGGAGTTCCGGTTCCTCGAGATATTAAATCGCAATCCAAAGAATCCACGTCAAAGGTGATATAGATTAAATCTACCATTTGGAGTTGTTCCAAAGCTTCCTGAACACAGCAATGCAATCCTCGGTGTCGGATTTCATGTACCGGATAATTTCTAATACCGTGGGCATCCATAATGGCGTTTTCCTCTGCCTCGGTGTCGCGAACGCCAAAATAAATTAAATGCTCCGGGAGTAGCATGGGACTTACTGAACCCAATTGTTTGAGTTGTTCCCAACTGGACAAGGTGGCTTCGGCAACGGTGTTGATTTGCTGGGCTTTGTTATCGTGTCCTAAAGCTGCGGCCAGCGGCATTCCGTGTATGTTTCCAGAGGGAGAACTCCAAGGCGTATGCAAATCGGCATGTGCATCGATCCAAATGGCTGCCAATGTCAAGTCCGGATGGGTGGATTTGATTCCCGCCAAAGTGCCTAAAGCCGAAGAATGATCGCCAGACAAAAGCAGCGGAAAATAATTTTGAGTTAGGGCATTTTGGGTTGCCGTTTTGACCCGTTCACATTGTTCCACCACAAAATTTATCCGTTTGGCCGTAGTGTTATTTACCCGGTTATAAATGGTTTCATTGTTGGTGGGAACATCGCAAAACGGATGCCGATTAAAAAAATCATTGTCTGCATTGATGGCTGCAATTTCTATCGCATCGATGCCCATGTCGGAGCCACGTGTGCCGGCACCTATATCGGATCGGTTTTTGATTATGAATAGGGGTTTCATAAATTGTTGATTAGCGATTAAAAATACAACCAAAATTAAAACCCATAGCCAAAACCATTTTTTTATCTTTGAAAAAATACTTGATTATGTCCCTATCTGATTTATTTTCCTCTGGCTTTAAAACTCGAAATCGCGATCACTTTGCTGCCCTCGCCAGTATTGCTCTGGCCGACGGAGTGGTTACTCCCGAAGAATCTGCCTTTATCCATCGCACGGCACAACGGTTGGATATCGAAACCCCTGAAATCGAAGCCATTATTTCCAACCCCGCTGCACATCCTGTTAATCCTCCCTATTCGGGAAAAAAACGTTTGGAGCGCTTGTATGATTTATCCCGTATGGTGATGGCGGATCATATTGCCGATGCTGCCGAGAAAAAAATGATGAAACGCTTTATCATTGGACTGGGCTTTCCGATTCAGGAAGCCGAAACCATAATGGAAAAATCTTTTGAACTTCTTCGAAAAGGGATCGATGAAGATAAATTTATTGAGGCCTTTTAAAAATCAATTTGCTTTAAATTCGCTGATGGTATAACCGACTTCCTCATCGGCTATCATCTTACTTATATCAAAATAAATATAAGTTGGGAATCCGTATTCGGGATCAAAGGTCAGCTCCTCAACCACAGGATTTTTGCTTTGTCTTTCTCTGATATAATCAAAAAATTCATCCAAAGTCATATAGGTTTCGAATTCAAGAGTGGAATAATCTATTCCGTTTACCGTTTGAATTTCATTGTTGCGAACTACGATCTTTTTGGGAAGCGTGTATTCGTAGATACAGAAACAAGTGATTTGTAGAGTGAATTCATAATCGGTAATTCCTTGGTCTTTCCAAATTTTCTCTTGTTTGGAAAGAGCATCTTCGGGTTCAACCTCAGCGGTTTTGGTGCAGGAAACTAAAACTAAAAGAATGAATAGATTCAAGGTAAAATGTAAGGGTTTCATAATAATTGTTGTTTTAAAAAAATTTGAGTCGCTCTAACCAAAAATTATGCCATATTTTTACCGTACAAAACCCGAGAACGGAAGTAGGATGCAATTCCCAAAAGCGTAACGACAACAATAGCATAATAGACAAAATTGGGTGTTATAATTTTATCCCCACTGGCATAGGAATGCAAGCCGACCAAATAAAAATTAACCCCAAAATAAGTCATCAATATACTGGCAAAAGCTACCACACTCATTAAATTAAAAATCCAAGCCCCACGTAATCCGGGAACCAAACGCATGTGAATGACAAAGGCATATACCATAATGCTGATGAGTGCCCAAGTTTCTTTGGGATCCCAGCCCCAATAGCGTCCCCAGCTTTCGTTGGCCCACATACCACCCAAAAAGTTCCCAATGGTGAGCATAATCAAGCCGACAGTGAGTGCCAATTCATTGATGATGGTGAGTTCTTTGATTTGCAATTTAATTTTTTCCTTGTTTTTCTCGGAGGCGACCAACATCAACAACAGGGCAACGGCTCCAATGATCATTGCCAAGGCAAAAGGACCGTAACTTCCGACAATTACGGCAACGTGTATCATCAACCAATAACTGTCTAACACAGGCACCAAATTGGCGATGGCCGGATCCATCCAATTCCAGTGCGCAATCATTAATATCATTCCTGCTACAAAAGCAGTGGAGGCCATGGTCAAGGTGGATTTTCGACCAAAAACAAGACCGAAAAATTGTGTTGCCCAAGCCACATAAATCATGGATTCATAGGCATCGCTCCAAGGGGCATGCCCCGAAATGTACCAACGGGCAATTAACCCGGCCGTATGAAGCAGGAACAAGAGCAGCATCAACCCTTTAAATCCCTTTACCAAAAGCGTAATAAATTTATTGGAATTAAAAATTTGAAAGATCAATACCACAAAAAAGAGCGTACCCGCATAGATATACCAACTGTATAGTTTTTTAAAAATATCGTATTTATTGTAGGTAATCTCGGTATTGATTTTGTCTTCCGAAGGCAAAACCGCACTACCAAACTTTTTTTGAAATCCGTGAATGCTTTCCAGAAGCGTTTGCGCTTGGGAATAGTCTTGGTCTTGTTGTGCCAAACGTAAGGATTGAAAATATAGAGGCAAAATATTGCGCACATACAGTGAATCCTTTCCCTGAAAGCTGCTTGCCTCCAACTCGGGATAGGACACCCATTTGTTATTATCGTCATTTGGAAGCGGAAAAATTCGCATGATTTTTCCCTCCAAAGCAGAGTACAACAAATTCACTCTGCGGTCCAATTCGATAAAATCTTTTTGAAATTGATTGGGTACTGCCGCGCGATAGGCCATTTCCAATTGCGGGGCTAATTTGTAATTCCCATCCTTATCAAAAAACGATAATAAAGGAGCGTATTTTGCTTTTTTATCTTGTCCGGTCAGTTGGCGAATACTGTCATTTCCTCTTTTGAGGAAAATCATTGGAACATTATACCAAATTGCCGGATTGTTCATGATCGATAATAGGACTTGATCGGAATTCAACCCCTTGTAAGTATCACTTTTGCTGACTTTTCGTAATAATTCAGAAGAAAACGTATTGGCGGGTTTCATACGTCCCCCTGCATCTTGAATAACGAGTTTGCCAAAGGTTGCTGCATGTTCCTTGGAAAACGCATTTGCCTGAATGATCGAGTCAAAATCGATCGAGGACTGCTGCACATGCGTATGTTCTTGTGCTTGCAAAAACGAGCTGTTTAATCCAATTAAAAGAAGCATTACTCCAAGCACTTTTTTCTGAGCTTTGATTTTATCCAGTGCTTTGGAAAGGTCTTTAAAACGGGTTTTGCCGATAAAGAAAATTCCAATCATACTCAAATAAAGTAAAATATAACCCGTATAGGTAATCCATGTGCCCCATCGGTCGTGATTCACAGAAAGTATGGTACCTTTTTCGTCGGGGTTAAAAGAAGCTTGAAAAAAACGATAACCTTCATAATCCAAAACATGGTTCATATAAATGTCATAATCAAACGAGGTGGTCTTGTCCTCTAGGGTTATTTTACTCATAAATGAAGCATAACTCTTCTCAGTTCCGGGATATTTTTCGGCAATAAAGTCATTGAGTTTAATGGCAAAAGGAAGTTCAATGGGGAGCGACCCGAACTGCAAGTAAAAATCAAGATTGCCCACCGTCACTTTTTTGGGATCGTTTACCGAACCTTTTCCCCCCAATAGGGTGATTTGTTCGGAGGCATTTCCTACGCTGACCTCCAAACGCAAAGCATTTTGAACTGCTTCGCCTTGGGTATCCGCTTTGACAATGTCAAAAACCCCTCGAAGTGCAGGCTCGGGAATGACAAACTGGAAATTAGGAAGCGTATACAAAGCCCGTAACTGGAGAGGAGTCGCCACATTGGCTTCCAATACTCCTTGGAACTGATCGGCCATTCGCATAAACTGTCCTTCAAATGGGGATTCAATGGTATATAATCCCTCTGCCACTTGAATATTGATGGCTCCCTCTTGGGGACGGTTGAGCGTAAATAAAATATTGTGGATGTTGGCAATATCTCCCTCTTTCAAATAGTGGTCGTGACGATTGCCATCTCCGGCTTCGACAATCTTGAGGTAGCGTTCTCCTTTATCGTCCAAAACCAAGCCTTCCGTAGCATTTTCAATAAAATTTAAATATTGAATTGAAAATTCTTGCTCGTTAAATTTATTTTTCCAACGAAAACTATTGTCAACATGTTCGGAGAGCAACAAATCGCCTTGTAGTTTTTTACGCTGTGCAACCCCATCTATTTCCCCATCCACATATACCGTGAGATAGGTTTTATCGGACAACATTTGATTTTCAGTAACGCCTTCTCGTATGGGCATCACTCCTTCATAGCCAATATAACGCGTCACAAAAGCGCCCAACAAAATCAATAAAAAGGAAAGATGAAGCAGCAACACGGCCCATTTTTCTTTACGCATTAAACGATAAATAAAAATATTTCCAACAAAATTAATGGCCATTAAAACCATAAGAAGTTCAAACCACCAAGCGTTGTAAATCCAAATTTTGGCGGTATCGGTACTGTACCAGCTTTCGATAAAAGTGCCAAAAGCCATGGCTGTGGGGTACAGGATGAAGTTTATTGCCGTTAAACGTGTAGAAAAAAGGTATTTAAAGAGTTGATTTTTCATCGAAAATTTGCTTCTAAAGCGATGCAAATATACGTCATGTAAAAGAAACCTTCACAGACTTTGTCCGATTAAAAAATCATGTTAATCACAAGTAAAAAAAGTTCGATGAGTAAGCCGTAAAAAAAATATTGAAAAGTCCTTTTTCTAGGCATCTGCCCGAGTACTGCCGCCAAATAACCTACCGCAGCAGCAACACAAATAATAAGTTGAATAAAGTTTAGTGGATGGAGCCCGTCAATCGTAAGATAGTAGGCTACAAAAGCCCCCATACAAGCCAAAATGATAATGGCCGCTGGAATAAAAAGATAAAATTTGCTGAGGTAAAAACGTTCAAAAGAATGGTAGAGTTTCATATTGTAAGATTTGGACTGTAAATTTAAGGAAAATGATTTTTTATTGCGGCCTTGCCTGATAAATTTTTAAATAAAAATGACTTCCCATGTTTCTCGCACGATTTTTTGCCCGCAGTGCGCACTCCCCTTCAAAAAGTGCATCCAATGTTTCAAACCAATAATTCAACCATACTCCAAAATGCAGGGCAGCTATGGAATACTTGTTT
>Ga0181595_10001358_pt1 | contig 26598 bp, 23 predicted proteins | sample 041ome_7_FD_145604 | JGI IMG/M metagenome (GOLD analysis project Ga0181595, IMG submission 145604) | Coastal salt marsh microbial communities from the Groves Creek Marsh, Skidaway Island, Georgia - 041401AS metaG (spades assembly) | ecosystem: Environmental > Aquatic > Marine > Intertidal zone...
AGATGATAACACAAGGGCTGCGCCTAAAAAAGCAGTGAGAGCAGATGCTCTTCCTGTTGATACCTTGCCTAATAATGCGATGATTTTATCACCCATCAAGCGAAATATCACCATTGCTAGCGAGAATGTAGCAAATCCAAGGGCGGCATCTGCCTGACTGGCGTGGGTTACCAGCACTAAATACAAAGCGCTCCAATCTGCAATGCCGCCTTCTCCAAGAGAAGAGCAAAAGGCAATAAGGCCAACAGCCATCAGTGATTTTTTTGGGATTGCAAATTGGCTAAAAAATGCTTCTGACTGTTTAATTTCTGAGCGCCACCCACTCATTAAAATAATCCCTAATATGGGAATTAAGAAAAATGCTCCTAGATAAAAATTTGCCTGAATAGACATTCCTTTTGAAGCAGCACCAAATCCTAAAATAGCGCCGATACCAGCTCCAAGACTAAACATGGCATGGAAGGATGATAAAATTTGTTTCTCATATCGCTTTTGAACTTCGCTTGCCCAAACATTCATGGCGATATCAAGCCCGCCATTAAACAACCCGAATAAAAACAGAAATAGCGCAAAAAATAGTATATTACCGGCTAACGGCAAACATACAAAAATAGTCAGGCAGGAAAAAGCCAGTATCTTGGATATGGTAACTGCGCCAAATCTGTCTGAGAGATACCCAGAACACGGAAATGAAAGAATAGCCCCAAATGCCAGAATAAATAAAAACCCGCCTAATGCTGCAGGGCTCAACTCAAATCGAATAACAAAAGCAGGTATTCGAGATGCCCATATTCCAAAAGTGCTTCCACTTAAAATAAAAGCACTCGCAACCATCACCCAGTCTTTGGAAAATCTAGATGCACTCATCTAACTGTTACGGTCGGTTTGCAAGGGTATTTTGCCAAGCAAGATAACTAGATTTGGGAGTTCTTTTCTGGGTGCTAAAATCAACATGAACGATACCAAATCGCTTGTCATATCCAAACGCCCATTCATAATTATCTAAAAGAGACCATGCAAAATAACCCGCAAGATGAACCCCTTGCGCTTTTAAATCAGCTATTCGTTCAAGATGGCTGTTGAAATAATCAATTCTATCCAAATCCTGGAGATTGCCTTGCCGAATATCATCTGCTGCAGCCATTCCATTTTCAGTTATATAATGAGGCAAATCAGGGGCGTAATGTGTTGTACGTTTGATAAAATGTGTTAGCCCCTCTGGCGCTATCTCCCAGCCCATATCTGTCTTGGGCAAATTGCCTCTTACGCATTTAAATCCGATATTAGGTTCTGATTTATCTGGTTGTATTAAAGAGCGCGTATAATAATTAGTGCCCACCCAATCAAGAGGCTCCTTAATTATCGCCATATCATTGATATAGTTATCTGGCATATGACCTTCAAATAAGGTTAATACCTCTTCAGGATATGTCCCGTTAAAAATAGACTCATCAAACCATCGATTATAAATACCATCAAATAGATGGGTTGAATTTGCAGCCTCTTCTGTTTCATCAAATGGAACTGCATATTCTTTATTCAAAACACAACCAAGATAGTTATGATTATGTGAGCGCATCACCTGAATTGAGAGACCATGTGCTAACTGGATATAATGCATGGATCTCGCAGCAGCAGAAATAGATTGAACTCCTGGCGCGTGGTGCCCCCAATAATGACTTAGCCAAGACACACACCAAGGCTCGTTAATAGGTGCTATAGAGAAAAGCCTATCGCCAAAATGGCGCATTACTAAATCTGTATAATCTGCAAAATAATTTGCGGTATCACGCATCTGCCAGCCGCCTTTCTGGGCGTACCTTGCAGGTAGATCCCAGTGATATAAGGTCGCAAATGGCTGAATGCCTCTCTCTAACATACCGTCTATTAGTCTGTCATAGAATGCTATTCCATCTGGATTCACTGTCTTTGCATTCTCTGGGAGAAGCCGTGGCCATGAAAACGAAAAACGATAGGCTTTAAAGCCTGCATCACGCACCAAATCTAAATCTGATTCCCAAAGATGATAATGGTCACAGGCAATAGAACCATCATCATTGTTAAACACACGGCCAGATTGTTTTGCAAATTCATCCCAGTGCGACAAACCACAATTTCCAAAGTCAGAGCCTTCAATCTGGTAAGAGGATGTAGCAACACCAAATAAGAAATCCTTTGGTAATCTTTGAATATGTGTATCAAGTGATAAGGACATGCTTTTTAGGAACTAAAAAAGATGCGCTTTAGAGGCATCAAAGCTAAAACTGATTTCCTGACCAACCGTTATTTCCGGGGTTTCAATGGTTACAAAGCGAAAGGGCAGTTTTTCCTTTACCGTAATAAGCTCCACTATTGTCTCAATTCCCAATTTTTCAATAAGTGTAATCTGACCTTTTAAGATACCTTTTGGGTCAATATGCAGATGTTGCGGCCTAATACCAAGTCGAACGTCATCTGATCTACCTTTTTGAGAAGAGACCAGCTTTATATTTTTAAGATCAAGGCTATCCCCTTTGAAATCTGCTTTGCCTGTATTTTTGCCCACATTCGTTATTGTACCATCAAAGAAATTCATTTTTGGCGACCCTAGAAAGCCCGCGACAAACTCATTGGCAGGATGATTAAAAAGGTCCATTGGAGCGCCCACTTGCATGACCTCTCCGTCTTTTAAAACTACTATCTTATCTGCAAGTGTCATGGCTTCTATCTGGTCATGGGTTACATAAATGGTAGTTGCGCCAAGATGGTGATGAAGTTTTGCTATCTCAACTCTGGTATCATGCCTTAATGCAGCGTCTAAATTGGACAATGGCTCATCAAATAAAAACACCTCTGGATTACGAACGATTGCGCGCCCGATTGCAACCCGTTGGCGCTGACCGCCTGATAAAGCGGCTGGCCTGCGTTCCAAAAGATGCTCCATCTGCAAAATCTTAGCCGCTGTATCCACACGGTCTTTGACCTCAGATTTTGTCATACCCTGAAGATTTAGGGAGAACGCCATATTATTGAAAACAGTCATGTGCGGATAAAGCGCATAGGATTGAAATACCATCGCTATCCCACGTTTTGACGGCGGCAAATCTGTTACCGATTTCTCCGCTATTTCAATCTCGCCACTCGAGAGTGTTTCAAGGCCCGCAATAAGCCGAAGTAAGGTTGATTTACCGCATCCTGAGGGACCCACAAATACAACAAATTCGCCTTTTTCAATCTCCAAGTTGATATTCTGTATAACCTCTGTTTTTCCAAAGGATTTATACACATTTTTTAGCTCAACTTGTGCCATTTAGATCTCCTCAAATGAAGCTGTCAAAGTATCAAAATCAAAATAACAACGCAACGTTTGTTGCTCTGAAATACGGTCAAAAATAATCTGCCTATCACTTCCCGACAGCTTTGTCATAGTGTTTGCCTGCATGAATGCAGGTTGGCTTTTACGCCATACCAGAAATTCAGAGAAAGAATTATAAATAGAATCTGGTTTCTTAACCTCGCCCAATGCAGCCTGTTTAAAATGCTGTTTTCCAATCGGCAACCATGTTTGATTGGCATCTGAAAAGCCGCCATGGCGCGCGTTTGCATCCCATACCATGGGGGTGCGACAACTATCACGGCCAGGGAAGGTAGCTGCAAATTCAATTCCCCACGGATCTTGCATTTTTTCAAGAGGAATGTCCGTTATATCTTCAAATGCAAGCTCCTCCCCCTGATAGATGCATGTAGACCCAATCAAACAGCTCTCTAGTTTTAAAAGTAGCAACTGCAAGTTTTTACTATTTTCTTTGTTTACTTTTAATGGAGCAATCTGGCGTGAAACCGAGCGGGGCACATCATGATTTGAGAATGCAAAACAAAGCTTCCCAGTGCCATTAAATGTGTTAACTGCATTATCTATCACTTCCTTCATTTCTTCGATCGTGAGTCCATCCCATTCAAGCAAGTCAAAATTATACGTCGCATGTAATCTATTGCTTTGCGTGAAAATCTCACTCACCTTCATCGCATCATTATTATCACCATCAACTTCTCCCATTAGAAAACGATCATCATAGCTATCAGCGACCTGTCTCATTCGAGAACTAAATTCTTGAATCTCTGGCTGATTAAGCTGTGCAGAATCATGTAGTTGCCGAAAGAATGGTTGCTGGTCTAATGGTAATGAACCTGGAGAAAACTTTAGATTAGGCAGATTATTTTTAAAGGGTGGTTTATTTGCATTGATTGTATGAACAGCATCAAGCCTAAATCCATCCACCCCAAAATCGAACCAAAAACGAGCAATTTCCTCAAAATAATCTAGAACTTTTGAATTGCTAAAATTAAAATTCGGTTGGGAAGCCAGAAAATTATGTAAATAATATTGCTGACGACGCGGCTCCCAACTCCAGGCATAGCCTCCAAAAAATGAAAGCCAATTTGTGGGTGCTGTTCCGTCAGGCATCGCATCTACCCAGTGAAACCAGTCAGCTTTGGCGTTGTCTTTCGACTCTCTGCTCTCCTTAAAGAAAGGATGTTGGTCAGAGCAATGTGCCGCAACAATATCTACCATCACTTTTATATTGAGCGAATGCGCCTTAGATAAAAGTTTCTCTAAATCTTTTAAATCTCCATACTCAGGTGCAATATCAAAATAATCTGACACATCATACCCAAAATCTTTCTGAGGTGACTTAAAGAAAGGGCTTATCCAAATAGCATCCACCCCAAGATTTGCAATGTAATCGAGGCGAGAGACTATTCCTTGTAGGTCTCCTATTCCATCTGCATTTGAATCCTGAAACGAGCGTGGATAAATCTGATAGATTATTGCGGTCTCCCACCATTTAAGCTGAGACATAAATCAGCCTCCCTTAACAGACCCAGCAAGCAAACCACGAATAAAATATCGCTGCATGGCGAGAAATACGATTACGGGGATTATCATTGAAATGACCGCGGAGGCATTTAATAAATGCAATTGGTCACCAAATGTACCTAATTGTTGTTCCAACAAAATAGGGAATACGCGTTCATCAGAGCCACTGGGACCAATGTATAACGCAACAAGTAAATCATTCCAAATCCATAAAAATTGGAAAATGGCAAATGAAGCTAACGCTGGCACAGATAAAGGCAGGATAATTTTTAAAAAAATTTGCATATGGGACGCACCGTCAATTCTTGCACTCTCTAATAGTTCTTTTGGTAATCCGACGATGTAATTTCGCAGAAGATAAATAGCAAGAGGTTGCCCAAAGGCAGTATGTGTAATCCAAAGTCCAGCAAATGATTTAGATGGCACAGCACAACTATCTGTCGCTTCGCAATCTGTTAGCAACTCTTGAAGCGCCATCATCCAAGAAGCGATGCCATTGAAACCCTGTAGTATAGGTAAAAATGCGAGTTGTGTGGGCACAATCATTAATGTTACTACACCTATAAAAATCCAGTCTCTTCCAGGGAACCTCATCCATGCAAACGCATATGCGGCAAAAGCAGCAATGGTTATGGGAATAATGGTAGCGGGTATTGTTACAATGAATGAAGAAATAAGAGCGTTAGGCACATTTTCATTATCAATTAGCACCTCCACATAGGCCTCTGGCGCAAATACAGGATCCTGATTGATAAACACATCTAGTTTTTTTGGTTTAAGTTTGGAACCGTTTGGAAATGTCCATATGAAATCTCCATTCTCTTCAAAAATAAAATCGCCGCCGCGAACCTCCATAGTCTCCCCGACTGGGACCAGTTTTTTCAGTAGAATCGTTTTATCTGGATTATTAGGATCTGGAACTCGCCCCTTAAACATAATAGACTCAACATTTCCTGAAACAGGAAACCAATCTTGATCTTTGTTTATTCTCTTAAAGATATTTCCTCTTAGTTCGTTTGATTTTAGCTCTTCAGTCTTGTCATGTGTGCTAAAGCGATGTCCTAATATGGTAGGGGTAAATGACGTCCAGAAACCAGAAGTTTTTGTTGCCATCTCAGAACGCAACGACGTTGCTACTAGCGCAATAAACGGTACAACCCAAACAATAACTATTAAGGCCAGCACAACATTGCTTAGAGTGCGATTTATCATTGCATTAAGCCCTTCAATTACCTAATTCTTTTTGTTCTTTTCTAAGCCGCCAAGCATTAAATATCATGTGGGGAATGACCGTAATCATCAACATAATTGCGATTGCAGCAAATAGATTATCCACCGCGTCCCCCCCTATTGACCAAGTATTTTTTGCTGCTTCCATCATAGTCGCGAGCAATAATTTATCGTCATCATTGGCAGATAAAGCATAGGGTATATCGAATACTTTCAGAACTTCAGTGACCATATATGTCCAAACTACTACGACAGTAGAGTATATCTGAGGCAGTTTTATTTTAAAAAATAATTGCCACGGATTTGCTCCATCTATAATAGCTGCTTCCACTGTTTCTTTTGGAACTCCTCGCAAGGCTGCCGAAAAAATAACCATAGCGAAACCAGTCTTAATCCAGACCATTATCCACATAAGGAAAAAATTTCCCCAAAATTTTAGATTGTATAAAGGCTCGTTGTAGGAAGGAGAATGCCCCAATATGGATTTTAATAACCCTGTTTGATAAGAGGGAGTGAAACCATTAATAACTTGTTGTGCTTCAATTCCACCTCCAGCAAAAATGTTTCGCCAAATAACAGCAGCACCAACAAATGAGATTGCCATAGGAACAAAAATAAATGTTTTTGCAACAACACCCCACTTCAATGAATCTGCAAGCACCGCAACTGCTAAACCAAAAATAATACAAAAAGTAGGAACTAGGATTAGCCACATTAAGCTATTTCTCATCGCAAATCTAAACTGAACATAGCCTAGTGCTTTTGGATCCCAAAGAAATGAGTAATTATTTGTTGTTAATGAGCCATTTGCTTCTTGAAACGAAATTCCCAATGTCATGAATGCGGGCACTACTAGGAATAATGTAAGCAACACGAGAGCTGGTCCAACAAAAATCCATGGCTGAATTGCTTCGACAATAGCAGATTGACGACCAATAGATTCTTTAATGCGCGCGCGTGCTAAACCGCTATTAAGCCAGTTAGTTATCCAAAAATATAGCGATGAAATGCCAACTGCGATTACTACTGAGCGAATAGCAAAGCTAATTTTAGCAAATCTTAATTCGGTTTCAATCGGCGCTAATGACCATTCTTGTGTTTCACGAAGCCATAGGCCAAAATTTGAAAATAAATCATCCAATGGCGCTGAAAGTGAATATGCAAATATTGCTGTAATTGGTAATACACAGATAACTGTTAAAAAAATTGCCAGTCCGTTACTAGCAATAATGCTCATTATAGATCGCATCTGAAAATTACCATACTTTTTAAATCATCAGAGCACAGGAATAAACCTGTGCTCTAAACTCATATTATTGAGATATAAGATTACTTAATAGCATCCCAAGCTGCTTGGATATTATCAGCTGTTGTTTGAGTGTCTTGACCGTTTGCAAATGCGGTCATTTCACTCCAGAAAGCACCAGCACCGATTGCACCTGGCATGAGGTCAGATGCATCAAATCGGAATGTTGTGGCGTTTGATAAAATCTGACCCTGCTTGCGAAGAAGGGGCGTTGCATATGCATCAAGACTAGCCCCTTTATGAGCTGTCAAAAACACGCCTTGTTGCATCCAAGCTTCATGAGCCGCTGCTTCTTTCAAAAAGTTAAAAAATGCACGAGTTGCTGGCGAATCCTTAGTCATTGTGTACAAAGTTCCCGCACCCAATACTGGATTTCCAAGGTTTCCGGACGCAAATGGAGGAAAATAAAATGCATCTGCCTCTCCATCTTCCACTTCTTGACCCTTGTTAGGAAAAAAGCCGGTGATAAATGATGCTTGACGATGCATCATACAACTTGGGGGAGACGTAAATAATCCCTTGGGAGCATCACCGAATGAGGTTGTCGCAACAGAGGATGCACCGCCTGCTACATAATCATCATTTTTGGAGAACTGACCAAATACATTCATCGCATTTATCACTTCTGGGCTGTTAAAAGGTAATTCGTTTGAAACCCACTGGTCATATTTTGCAGGGGACGCAGTGCGAAGCATTATGTCTTCCATCCAGTCTGTCGCAGTCCATCCAGTTGCGTTTCCAGATTCGATACCAATGCACCAAGGCGTATTTCCATCAGAAACCATCTGGTCTGAGAGTTCGATAAGCTCTTCCATTGTTGCTGGAACTTCATAGCCGTTATCTTCAAACTGTTCCGGTGAATACCAAACCAATGATTTTAAGTCCATTTTATAGGCAAAACCATAGAAGTCTTTTTTCCCGTTTGCATCTGCGTAAGTACCAAGGTCCACCCATGATGAGCCAGCGCCATAATTGTCTGTCATCCAGTCAGCCATATCATTGCCAAGAGGCACTAAGTGACCTTCTTTAGCCATATCAGCTGCCAGTCCTGGCTGCGGGAAAATAGCAATATTAGGTGCATTGTTAGAACGTAAATCAGCGACGACTAACGCTGCGAAATCCCGAGAACCAGAATATTGAACGGTTGCACCGGTTGCCTGTTCAAAGCAGCTCACTGTTGCTTCTAACATTTCCTGATCTGTTCCTAGCATAGAACCCTGCATGGTGATAATTTCACCAGGGAAACTTCCCAAATCACCTAATTGAGATGGCGTATCGCAAACATCTGCAAATGCAGACCCTGCGAGCAGAATTGATACAAAGCCTGCAACACCAATTACTTTGCGTGTGATAGTCATTTATTTCCTCCTAAAGAATTTGACCCATATTAGGATCGTAATTTAATATTCCAATCCCCTATTTAATCGAAACCATAAACATATTTCGCTTAACTACACAAGAAACTTATCACCATATTATTGCAAAGCGTATAAGGTTTTATTTTTACCTTTAGTTAATAATATTTAGTTTTGTTTAATGAAAAAAAGAAACCTCGCAAAGTCAGAGAGTTGAGACCCCCTAATGTTAATACATTATACTCAAAAAACCAAAGTTATTCGATAAAAATACTATGGCACTTCATGCCCGTTTGCGAGCTCATAGATCTCAAACCAACTTTGCCTATCCAACTTCACTTTACATCCCATTGAGAGTGATTTGATTCGTTCAATTGAGTTCGTGCCCATTACTGGCATAATGTTGGCAGGGTGCGCGAGTAGCCATGCAACAGCAATGGCAGTTGGTGATGTATTATGACTATTTGCCATCATGTTTAGAAGCGCAAATAATTCTTGATTGCTCTTATCAAACAGCCTGCCACCTGCAAGCGGCGACCAAGCCATGATTGGTAGTCTTTCTTTCTGCATAAACGCAACGTCACCATTGGTAAAACACTCATTCGCTAAAACGCTTATTTCTATTTGGTTGGTCACTAGTTTTTGATGCATATAGGACTGTAAGAGAGCAAAATCATGTGGTTTAAAATTTGAAACGCCAATGTGTTTTGCCTTACCTGATTGAACCAAACTATCAAGGACCGCCCCTGTCTGTTCAGCATCCATCAAAGGGTCTGGGCGATGAATTAAAAGAAGGTCTATATAATCAATATTCATGAGCTTGAGCGATTGTTCCACAGATTGGGTGATATGCTCTCTTGATGTGTCGTAATATTTAACCCGAGCCTCTTTATGCCTTCCAATAGGCGCAATGATGTCGCATTTAGTAACGATCTCCAGTTTGTCACGATAACCTGATTGTCTTAAAGCAGTGCCAAACACCTCTTCCGCTTCATAGCCTCCATATATATCGGCCTGATCTATTGTTGTAATCTGCTGCTCAAGACAAGCCTCAATCTTCTGATTTACATAAGATGGGCTGGTATCACTATCCTCTGTTAGTCGCCACATACCATAAATAATTTGAGAGAGTGATACATCATCACTTAGGTTAATTCTATTCATGTTAAGTGCGTTCTCCAGCTGCTAGTGGTGTAAATGGCGAGGTATCTGGCACCCTGCCATAAATATGCGGTAAAGAGCAGGTTTCTAACTGTCCCATAATTTTTGAGCCAAAATGAACACATTCATCCATATGTGGATAGCCAGACAAAATGAACGCTCTTATACCCATTTTCTGATAGGATTCAAGTTCTGATAAAATCTGGTCGGTGGAGCCTACAAGAGCTGCCCCGCACCCAGAGCGTGCCCTGCCTATACCTGTCCAGAGATGAGGTTCTATATAACCAAATCCATCTGCTATATCCCTATTTTTTGCCTGATGAGCTACCCCTAGAGAAGTACTGTCCAGGGCACGATCACGGATGCTACTACCTTTGCCATCATCAAGCTTAGAGACAAGCTCCTCTGCATATTCTCTTGCCTCTTGCTCGGTATCTCTTACGATAACATGAACTCGCAATCCATAATCTAATGTTCGGTTATGCTTTTCTGCCAGAACTGAAACTGACTTCATTCTTTGTGCCAGAATTTCTTTTGTCTCTGGCCACATAAGATATACATCACAAAATTCAGCACATAATGCCAAAGCAGACGGTGAATACCCCCCAAAATATAATAAAGGTCCGCCATTCTGCTGATAGGGTTTTGCAGGATCTGCAGTTACATTTTCAAATTGATAAATTTCACCTTTGAAATTAATGACATCTTGTGTCCATGCTTGTTTTAAAATCTGCACAACTTCACGTGAGCGCTGATAGCGATAAGCACTATCTTCAATTTGACCTGGAAAGTCAGAAGAAATGATATTTACAGTAAGTCTGCCCTCGAGCATATGGTCTAATGTTGCAAGCGTTCTTGCTAACATAATCGGCTGCATTTCCCCACATCTGACGGCAGCAAGTAAATTTATTTTTGAGGTAATAGGAGCGCATCCAGCAACAAAAGATAGCGTATCCTGACCCACTTGATAGGATGATGGGCATAATATATTGCGAAACCCCTGTTGCTCGGCGGTTTTAACAATTTTCGAGCAATGCTCCCAAGATGATTTCAACGATGCGTCTGGCACACCAAGATGGGCGTAATCATCTGAACATAATGCCGAAAACCAAGACACTTCGACTGCTTCAGAATCTTGTGAAGTAACTCGAACAATGGTCATTGTCTCTCCAAACTTAACAATTATGGTTATACTCTAATTTGCTATGTAGCATAGATGAAGCATTTTTAGCACCTCAATATGAGGCGATTTTGTAATAATGCTAATAACTAAATCCCTTCGATAACATCCAGCGTTATTTATAAGGTAATTAATCTTGTTACAAATCAAATATAAATATGTAAAGATACTTTTTATCACTAATATATAATGCTAAAAATGTAAGCTGGCCAAAATAAAGGCCTGATAAATAGAAGAAAGTCTTTTTCATGAACGCTGGATTGAATTACGGATTCGTTGGATGCGGAATGATGGGCCAAGAGCATATCAGAAACTTAAATCTGATTGATGGTAGCAACATTTTAGGTGTCTATGAGCCTGACGAAAATATGCGACAACACGCAGCGACCGTTGCCCCGAATGCGAAATTTGTATCATCCATCCAAGAATTATTAGAAATTAAGGCTCTTGATTGTATCGTCATTGCTTCCCCTAATCACTGCCATTTGAGCCAATTTGAAGAGATATTCAAAACACGCCCATTGCCTATGATGATTGAAAAACCTTTATTCACTAGTCCTGCGGATAATTCTCGTATTGCTTACCTTCTCAAACATTACCCTGAGCCAGTATGGGTTGCTATGGAATATCGATATATGCCACCTATTACCTACCTGTTAGATAATATGAAAGCAGCCGCAGGTAATATCTCTATGGTATCTATCAAGGAACATCGCTTTCCATTTTTATCAAAAGTCAATAATTGGAACCGGTTTAATCAGAACTCAGGCGGAACATTTGTAGAGAAATGCTGTCATTTTTTCGATCTGATGAGGCTTATTACCAAAAGTGAAGCCAAACTCGTAATGGCTCTCTCAGGTCAGGCAACCAATCATAAGGATGAAATCTATGATGGCAAGGTCCCTGATATCGATGACCATGGATATGTCTTGATTGAATTTGAAAATGGAATGAAGGGCATGCTAGAATTATGCATGTTCGCTGAGGGGTCGCGTTTTCAAGAGGAGATATCGGTTATAGGCGAATTTGGAAAAATTGAGGCATTGGTGCCTGGACCTGGCCGTTTTTGGCAACATCCGGTGCTACCTGCACCGCTACCACAAGTTATAATCTCTCCAAGATCCAGTGAGGGTTTGCGTATTATAGATCTGCCAGTTGATGAAGCTTTACTTGCAGCTGGCGACCATAATGGCGCTACCTTTTACCAACATATGCGATTTGCGGAAGCCATTACCAACAAATCGAATGTTGATGTAACACTGCAAGATGGCTCGGCAGCCGTTAGAATAGCCTTTGCAGCACAACAAAGTGCCAGCGAGGGTCGCGCTATAAAATTATAGTTTTATTACTTATCTGCATCGGTTTAGCAATTTAGTAATTTCTTGTCTGTATTCTCAAGATAAGAAATTATAAGCGAGCGCGAAAACCCATGCTGTTAACTCAAAAACGGATTTTGCAAATATTAAGCACGCATAATCACAATGATCTTGCCAGCAAATTATGCGACTTAACGCTTGGTGTGCTCATATTATTAAATGTTATGGCCGTAACATTGGAATCAGTGCCACAAATAGGGGCACGGTTTCATCTCCAATTTCATTATTTTGAAATGCTATCTATCAGCATCTTTACTATTGAATATGTAACTAGAATCTGGGTAAGTACTATAGACGTCAAAGGAAAAGGCAACACGAATTTTAAAAGAAGGCTTAGTTACCTTTTCAGCTTTACTGAGATTGTTGATTTGATATCGATATTGCCAAGCATTTTATTTATGTTTAACGGGCTTGATTGACGCTGGATGCAAGTATTACGGCTAATACGACTATTAAATTCTCGCATTACTCTCCAGCGCTCGAAAGCCTTACCGCTGCCCTACTAAAGGCAGAACGAAACTCTTTCACAGCTGCGATTTACTTATTCTTGATTGCTTTATTCTTTTCTAATGCTCTTATAGATATGGCTGAGCATGATACCCAACCAGAAATATTCACGTCTATTCCAGAAACAATCTGATGGTCACTCATTACGCTGATAAAGGTTGGATATGGTGACGTAACCCCGATAACGGCACCGGGAAAGATAATCGGCGGGTTTACTGCAGTGATGGGCGTATGTGTCGTAGCGTTACTTACTGGTATTGTGACATCCGCATTTTCTTCCCAGATATCAACCAGCATACAAATCATCGAGTTTGAAATTGCTTCAACCTTAAATGACGGTAGCATTAAGCAAGACGAGCTTCAAAAAATTTACATATTTAAACGAGAACTGAACCTATCCAACGATAATGTGAATAGCTTTATAAAGTGGTTGTCAGAGAAATCTAGCTAAAAATCAAATAGACTCACATTAGACTCTCATGACAGCATTATGGCTTAATCTGATGCAAGACATTCCTTTAGCGATGAGGACATGTCTCTTATCAGCTGGAAGTATAGGTCTGGGCCATTTTTAATCGATGAGCCTAGGGGATCTAAAACGCCTGTCCCAGCATTTGTATTTTCTGTTATTGTTGATACTAACCTCGGTTCAAACTGAGGCTCTGAAAAAACGCAACTTGCATCTAGGCTTGCTACCTTTTCTTGTAATACTCTTATACGGTCTGCACCGGGAAGAACTTCGGGCGAAACAGTTATAGACCCTATTGCCGATACATTAAATCTTCTTTCAAAATACTGATATGCGTCGTGGAAAACGATATATCCTCTGTCTTGAACTGGTTTTAACTCCTTGGTTACGTCATCTACGAGTTGGTCTAATTTTGCGAGCATTGCATCTGCGTTCGCTTCGTAAGTTTGCTTATTATCTGGGTCACTATCAGACAAAGCATCTGCAATATGGCTCACAAGAATGGCCGCGTTTAGCGGGTCCAACCATATATGAGGGTCGGTTTCATCTGCATGGTGCTCGTCATGTTTGTCATGTTCATCATGCTCGTCATGCTCGTCATGTTCATCATGTTCATCATGTTCGTGTTCATGCGAATCAAATGCGCCGCCTTCACGGAAGTTAACCTTTAAAAGCCCCTCTGTTTCTAAGAGCTGCAAAACTAATGCGTTTGTTGCAATTGACTCAATTGGTTTTTCGAGAAAAGCTTCTAACTTTGGGCTTATCCAAAAAACAATATCTGCGTTTTGAAGTTGCCTTGCTTGAGACGGTTTTAAAGAATAAGTGTGAGGTGAGCCGCCAGTATCTATAATTAAATCAGGGGTTGCTACCCCTTCCATAACGCCTGAAACGAGAGAATGAACTGGCTTTATTGACGTAACAACGTTAATATCCGCATTGGCAAAGGTGATGCTAGCAAAGAATGTTGTTGACGCTAGGGATAAAGTTTTTAAAAAACGCATTGTGAACCCTCAAAAAAAGATTGTAGGAAAATATGTAATGTTATAATATTACATATTTTTTGACTAATCAATATATTTATACGATGTACAGGAAAATCTAATAGATGCTTCAGGGAACAGATAAATTAGTCACATTGGATAATGCAGGTGTATTTAGATCTGGGAGGTGGCTTGTTAAAGGCATTACAATGAGCGTTAGCGCTGGTGAGATAATCACATTAATCGGACCCAACGGTTCTGGCAAATCTACTACTGCGATGATTGCTCTCGGATTACTTAATACAGATGAGGGGATAACCTACCGCAAAGAAAATTTGCGTGTTGGTTATGTTCCTCAAAAACTATCTATAGATTGGACGCTACCTCTAACGGTAAATCGCTTTATTTCATTGACTAAGAACATCAGTAATAAAGATATCAATTTTGCATTATCTCTTACAGATACATCACATTTGCAAAAAAAAGAGCTTCGAACATTGTCTGGCGGTGAACTTCAACGCGTACTTGTTGCACGCGCGATTGCAGTCTCGCCGGAATTATTGGTTCTGGATGAACCTGTTCAGGGCGTTGATTTTAATGGGGAGGCAAAACTATATGGCCTTATTGAGGAAACAAAAAAAAGATTAAATTGCGGTGTTCTTTTGATATCTCACGATCTTCATATGGTAATGTCAGCGACTGACCAAGTCATATGCTTAAATGGTCATATTTGCTGCTCTGGAACACCAGAAGTTGTAACTTCAAGCTCAGAATTTAAACACTTATTTGGAAATAAGGCTGCCTCTACAATTGCCGTTTATCAGCATAATCATAACCATGAGCATTCCCTAGATGGCAGTATAAAAAACAAGGCTATTGCCGAAGGTGAGCGCAATCAAAATTTAAATCACAGCAAAGACAAATCTCATGCTTGATGATTTTTTTATTCGGGCTCTTGTTGGGGGAATTGGCACTGCGCTGGTGACAGGCCCACTTGGCTGCTTTATCATCTGGCGAAGATTAGCTTATTTTGGTGATACCTTATCTCATTCTGCTTTATTAGGCGTAGCAATCGCCTTGCTATTTGAAATTAACATTACCTTTGCCGTTTTCATTACCAGCCTTATTGTTGCATTTTCACTTTTACTACTACAAAGAGGGCGCAATCTTCCCTCTGACACCTTGCTTGGCATGCTGGCACATTCAGCGATTGCTCTTGGTCTTGTGGTTCTTGCTTTTATGACATGGGTCAGGGTAGATCTATTAGGGTTTTTGTTTGGGGATATATTGTCTATTACAAAAACGGATATTGCTGTTATCTGGCTTGGCGGTTTGACTGTTTTATTAATATTAGCTCGAATTTGGCGCCCTTTATTTGCGGCTACTGTCAGCGCTGAAATTGCTAAATCAGAGGGCTTAAAGCCAGATTATATCAATATAATCTTTATGGTAATGATGGCTTTAGTGATAGCTATCTCTATGAAAATTGTTGGCGTAATGCTAATAACGGCATTGCTTATCATACCTGCTGCTGCTGCTAGAAGCTTTTCAAGCAGCCCAGAACAAATGGCTCTAATCGCCATTATATTTGGAAGCATAGCGGTATGTTTTGGACTTTTCGGATCGCTTGAATTTGATACCCCTGCTGGCCCAAGCATTATCGTATCTACTCTTTTGTTATTTATTATGTCAATTCTACCAAATCTGTTTTCCATTCGTAAAAAAAAGAATAGTATTTAAGTGACATACCTAAATTGCCTTTAGAAACATACCATGACTCAAAGCCTGAACACCAAAAACGCATTAACTAAAAACCAACAGCTGGTGCTAAATGTACTCAATAAAGCTGATATGCCTTTGAGTGCCTATTCTATTCTTGATGGCCTAAGAGAATTTGGATTTAAAGCACCATTGCAGGTATATCGTGCACTTAATAGATTGATTGAATTAGGAAAGGTGCATCGCATTGAAAGTATGAATGCCTTTATTGCCTGTGAGCATTCATTGTGCAAGGTAAGTGATATGACAGCTTTTACTATCTGTGATAAATGCGAAAAGGTATCAGAGGTCAAAGACAAAGAGCTGTCAGACTATATGCATTTAAGGGCTGAGAAATTTGGCTTACACGCCCCTAAAACAAATATCGAATTTCATGGCCTATGCTCTCATTGCTCGAGCAGGTAATGCTATCAAGTAAAGTTTATTTAGCTTGATCTTTAAGTTATAAAAGTTGGTTAATTATCTGATTCTAATAAAAATTAATTAAAATTTAGATTGACCTTTGGATCACAGGCTTTTAATTAACACTATGTGAAGTATGCAGAAATTGTCGCTTTACTAAATTGAAAAAAATTACGCAGCCAAGCGAGTAACTAATTCTATGCTTCAAATTATGGTTCCGTTTTTGCAAATCTGGCAAACTGCCATCTGCTTATTAAGACTATCTTGCCTAATAGTCTTATTGAATTTAACGACGGCAAACTTGGCTTATGCAGATGCTGATCAAGTTAAAAATGCTATCTCTGAAAAACAGAGTGCATCTAAAATTGAATTGACCTCAACCCTCCTTCCTATTCCAAAACCAGATCTCATCCTGTTTCTGGGCGGTGATACGGTATCGATGGAGGGACCCCGTGCGCGACCTTCTATTGAAGAGGTACTTCCAATATCCACTTCCACGGTTGCAGAACTGCTTGCTTTAGAAGAAGATGTGAATGTTAAACGAGAAATTAGTTTAACTCTTAATAAAAACGAAACCTTGGCAGATCTTTTAAAAAGAGCAGATTTCACGTCATCTGAGCTATATCAGGTAGCAGATGTTATGTCCCAGAAGATAAATGTTCGCAAACTGGGAATTGGAATGAATTTCACCATTGGATTTGATGAGAATAATACGCCTATTGCTGTAAAAACCAGCCAGTCCGATAAGTTTGATTACTTTATATTTAAAAACAGCTTTGGAACATGGCAGGGATTGCAGGCAATAAGACCTATCGATACAGAATTTGTTCATAGTGCTGGTGTTATTGATGGTACCTTATATGAAGCAGCCTTAGACGCTAATGTACCTCTTTCTACGTTAGATAATTTCATGCGTGTTATGGGATTTTCTGTCGACTTTCAACGCCAGCTTCGACAAGGAGACGCTTTCGAAGTTGTATATGAAAAAATTACAGACAGAATAACTGGTGAAACGTTATCTGTTGGCAAAGTCCATTATGTTGGAATGGTTTTATCAGGCAGGCAAGTGGGTTATTACCGGCATGAGAATAATGATGGTACAATAGGTTGGTATGATAAGGCTGGTAAATCCGCGGTGCGAACATTAATGCGAACACCTGTTAGCGGAGCAAGACTTGCATCAAGCTATGGCATGAGAAAACACCCCATCACTGGATATAACAAGCTCCATCGGGGTGTTGATTTTGCAGTGCCAACAGGAACGCCTATTCTGGCAGCGGGAAGCGGGCGAATTGAGATGGCTGGCTGGAATGGCAGCTACGGGCGATATATTCGGATAAGGCATAATAACACATATCAGACTGCCTATGCGCATATGTCCGGAATTGCCAAAGGCATTTATGCTGGCGCGCAAGTAGAACAAGGTCAGGTTATTGGATTTGTTGGCTCCACAGGTCGCTCAACTGGGCCCCATTTGCATTATGAAATTCTGGTTAATCGCCGGCAAGTAAACCCAATGACCATTAATCTGCCTACTGGGAAAAACCTTCCAGAAAGGGAGCAAGACCGATTTCAAGATAGGGTTGACAGCCTTCATGCCTATATCCACGATAATGATACTACAAGCTATGCAGGCGTCACGTTAAATTAGACTTTTGAAATTAGACTTTTGGAAATTATCGTTTGATAAAAAATAAGTATCAAAATAAAAACGCTAAACATACGCAATTGCGCGCTCCTACAGAATAATGCACCCTATTCAATCGATTCATTTTTTTCCAATAAAGGGTCTTCAAGGGTTCGAGCTAGAAGACTGTTTCTTGCGAGAAAATCAACTTCTTGATAATGATCGGAAATTTGCGCTTTCACAATCGCTGAATCATAAAGCTGCTACCTCGTGGCTTCCCAAATCACATTTTAAACAACTAGTGAATCAGCCCTCTCTTGCCAAAACACGGCTTTCCCTGATATCGCAAACCCCCCTTACCTTAAAGATTGAGGGCTACAGCGAAGCGTTTAATCTTAAAGATTCGGCTGCAAAAGATGCATTTGCTAACGCAATTACAAATCTAACCAACTCTAATGAGCGCGCAAATCTAAATTTGATTGAAGCTGAAACTGGGGGCTTAAGCGATACGCGCAGCCAGTGGATAAGTATCGGTGCAAGCGCATCTGCAAATAAGCTTATCCAACGTTTTTCCTTAGATGATTCCTACTTTCGATTTAGGCTAAATATCTGGATTGAGACACAAACCCCCTTTGAGGAATTTAATTGGGTTGGCCGAAAGGCTACGATTGGCAACGCAGAATTAGAACTTCAATCTCCGGTTGGTCGCTGTAATGCGATTAATGTAAGTGCCAAGACAGGTGATATTACAAGCCATCTTCTACCTCAAGAGATGAGAGCGCATTTTGGCCATAGTGATCTTGGTGTTTTTGCTCGCGTTATAAAATCTGGAAAAATATCACAAACCGATAGATTGATTCTGCAATAAACCATTAAGGTTTTTTGGTTATCAGATATGACTGGTGGCAATTAGACAGGCAGTGATTAGATTGGCAATTAATTAGAGGCCATCTTCAAAAGAGCTTAAGCAACTGCATCATCTGCTTCTTGCGAGACGGCTTTTGCGGTTTCACTCTTGCCAGCTTTTTCAACCGCTTTAGCTGAGGCCTCTGCATCTTGGTCTATAGTATTAGACATAGTCTCATCGTCTTCAGATGTTTTGTTTGTTATGTCTGCTTCTGTTTCTTTATCCGCATTCCCACCATTTTCTAGGGATGATGATACTTCCTCTGAAGATTTTTGCTTAGGTTCAGATTTATTTTCATGCGTATTTCGCTTCTGCTCCATAGCAGCCAGAATAGTTTGGTGGACTCTGTAATAATGATCTGCAAACTGGCTAAAGGCTTCTGCTGAAATGCGTTCACTCGAAGAGTTCGCATCTTGGGCAAGTGCTGTGTATTTCTCGAATAATTGTTGAGCATTTCCTCTCAACTTACCCTCAGGTCCATTTGACTCAAATGTGGTATTTCTATTCACATTTGGTTGATTAAAACCGCCAGGACGGCGTACGCGTCCGCGAGAACGCTTTCCGTTTTGATTATTTGGTCTCATTAAATATCCGTTGCCAATTTAACCAGGCTATATGCTGGTGTTCCGTATCATTTTCGGAGATTAGCCTTTACGTTATGGTAAATCATATACCTTAAAAACTAAGTTATATAAGACACGGCTACACTTAAATAACAAGCAAAAATTGCGAATTTTTCAATTTTTTTTCGATTTCTTGTAAAACTGTGTTGTTCTAGTAACACAGAACTAAACAGCGCGGTATCCCTTGTAAATCTGGCAATACTTCTCGTACATTCAGATTAAACCGATAAGCCAACTCTATCACTTGTTCTGACTGCTTATGACCTATTTCAACGCAAGCAATACCATTAGGGTTTAAAAAACCTGCCAATGAAGCAAAAATTATTTCATAATCAGCTAATCCCTGATTATTTGAGAATAAGGCTTGTTTAGGGTCAAATAGCCGCACTTCATCTTGCAAGCTTGCCTCATCCTCAGTTGGAATATAAGGCGGGTTGCAGAGAACCATATCAAAGCTGTTATCGCCAAGGCCATCAAACCAATTGGAGACAAAAAATTCGGAACGTGCTTCTAAATTCAGTGAGCGCGCATTCATTTGTGCTTGGATAATTGCCTGCTCATTTATATCAATCCCGACACCAGTTGCATGCTTTATCGCGCTAAGACATGCTAGCAACAAGCAACCGCTTCCTGTTCCAAGATCCAGCACCCTAAATTGCTGGTTTTGCGTGATGTGTTGAGATTCGGCAAACGAAATAGCTTTATCTATTAACAACTCACTTTCAGGTCTTGGGTCAAGCGTTGCGCTGTTTAAATTGAAACGCAAAGACCAGAATTCTCGCCAGCCTCGTATTCTGCTAATTGGTTTTCCAGCACATCTCTGAGCAATCAAGGTATCATAGTGTGCTATTTGCTGCTCTGTGGGCTGAACACTCATATGGGGATAGATAGCTTCATCACTGCCAGTTGCGATGCCAAGCAATAAGCGTGCTTCAAACACTGCCCTATCACCACATCTGTCACGAAGCTTTTTGGTTGCCTCGGCAATAAGTGATGGCAGATGACAAGATGCATTCACAAGACCCCCTAACTCTGGCCATCGGCGAGTTTTTCAGCCTGCTCCTCCGCAAGAAGAGCATTTATAATTTCGCTCAGGGCTTCCCCCATTAAAATCTTGTCCAGCTTATAAAGAGTTAGATTAATACGATGGTCTGTAACCCTTCCTTGCGGGAAATTATAGGTTCGGATTCGCTCTGATCTATCTCCAGAACCAACCTGCCCTTTTCGTGAGGCCGCTCTTTCTGCATTCTGCTTTGCTCGTTCAGCATCATATAATCTTGAGCGAAGAATCTTCATCGCTTTTGCACGATTTTTATGCTGTGATTTCTCATCTTGCTGACTAACCACAATCCCTGTCGGCATATGGGTGATACGAACAGCTGAATCTGTTGTGTTAACAGATTGTCCCCCTGGGCCTGATGAGCGAAAAATATCCACTCTTAAGTCTGTCTCTCGAATGTCAATATCAACATCTTCTGCCTCCGGCAAAACCGCAACTGTAGCGGCTGATGTATGAATTCTGCCACCAGTTTCGGTGTCAGGGACACGTTGAACACGGTGAACACCAGACTCGAACTTTAACTTTGCAAAAACCTCTTGCCCAGAGATATTCGCGGTTGCTTCTTTATACCCCCCAATCCCTGTTTCGGAGATTTCCATAACCTCGAAACGCCATCCTTGCTGTGAGGCAAATTTTTGATACATTCCAAATAAATCTGCCCCAAACAAAGCAGCTTCATCACCGCCTGTACCTGCTCTAATTTCCAAGATTACATTTCTTGAATCATCTTTATCCTTAGGCAAGAGCAATAATTTCAGCTGGTATTCTTCTTCCGTAATTTTTGGACGAATTTCCTGAATCTCGTCCTCTGCAAGAGCGACCATCTCTGCATCAGCATCTTGGTCTTTTACCAAATTTTCAGCGTCACTAAGTTCCATTTTCAGTTTTTGAACCTTTGCAGCTTGCTCTGCTATTGGGCGCAAATCTGACAGCTCTTTTGATAAATGCATTAAATCTGCAGTATCTAGAGAAGAAGAGGATAGTCTTTCCTCAATTTCATCTTTTCTGGATAATAGGCGGGATATATTCTTCTCAAGACTCATTCTGATAAATTGCCTTCTAGACCATGCTTTAAAAACGTTGCGGCAAATAATAATGCTTGTGATGTTTCCATTTGTTTTTGCTCGCCCGTTGTCATAATTTTAACTTGGATAGTATCGCTCTTAATTTCATTTTCCCCAATGATAAAGCTTAACTTACATCCAATTAAACTAGCTCTTTTTAACTTTTTACCAAGTTGAGGTGCCATAGGAATATCTATCTTTAAGCCTTGTAGGCGTAAATTCTGGGCAAGCGCAAATCCATCTGATGACGCATTGTCATCTGCAATTACAACAGCAATATCGTAGGTAAATTCCTGTTTTTGTTCTATGAGTAATGCAAGACGCTCAACGCCAGCAGCAAAGCCAACCGCACCGATATCTGGCCCCCCTAGCATAGCAGATAATCCATCATAGCGACCCCCGCCAAGCACTGTCCCTTGAGAGCCGAGTTCCTCTGTGATGAATTCAAATGCCGTGTGAGAATAATAATCAAGGCCTCTGACCAGATTAGTATCTAACTGCCAGTTGATACCAGCCTTATCAAGCGCGTTTGTTACATGCTCAAAATGCTGTTGCGCTTGGCTGGTAAGAAACGCTGGCAGTTGAGGTGCATTTTTTAGAATCTCACGATCCTCATCTGCTTTTGAATCTAGTATCCGCAATGGGTTTTCGTTTAGTCTGCGCTGACTGTCACTTGATAATTCATTTTTATAGTCTGATAGAAAAGCGACCAGCGCTACTCTGTAAGCATCTCTACTCTGACCATCTCCAAGAGAGTTTAAATGCAATATGCAGCTATCGAGAACACCTAATTCAGATAAAAATTGCGCCGCGCACCCAATCACTTCTGCATCAGACAATGGATTAAAACTTCCAATATATTCACATCCAATTTGGTGGAATTGTCTCATTCTTCCTTTTTGCGGTCGCTCATATCTAAACATAGGACCTGCATAAAAAAACTTCTGTGGCAATGATTGGGTAAGACCATTACTTATCAATGCGCGCATCACAGACGCTGTGCCTTCAGGTCTGAGTGTTAAGCTTGAACCCCCTCTATCTTCAAAGCTATATGTCTCTTTTGCGACAACGTCAGAGCTTTCGCCAAGAGGTCTGCTAAAAACCTCGGTAAATTCAAAAATAGGTGTTTCCATGTCCTGAAAACCGTATCTACTTGCAATAAGGCTCGCTTTTTCAAGAACAATATTCATTTGTGATTTCTGTCTAGGCATCAAATCAGCTGTGCCTCGAACAGGTTGCATCGGTTTCATTAACCTTGCCTTTCTAGATCTATGGGTGCGCTGGTTTCTCTAATTCTTGTTGTTTTATCATGGCAGCGCGTTTTTCAACCAGAGTGACAACATGCTCGACAATATTATTATCGGTAAAACGGTGGTCAGCTATTCCAGATAGATATATCTGATGCGTGCCTTTACCGCCGCCCGTAAGACCTATATCGGTTTCACGTGCTTCACCAGGGCCATTCACAACACAGCCAATAATAGAGACTGTTATTGGAATATCTATATGGGCAAGTCTCTCTTCAATTTCAGCAACAGACTTTATCACGTCAAATTGTTGGCGCGCACAAGATGGACAGGAAATAACCGTAACCCCTCTCCGCCTTAATCCAAGTGATTTTAAAAGCTCATACCCTACTTTAACCTCTTCAACAGGATCTGCAGATAATGAGACGCGAACCGTATCACCGATACCTGCCCATAATAGGTTCCCTAAACCGATAGCAGATTTGACAGTTCCAGCTCTAAGCCCGCCAGCCTCGGTTATGCCTATATGAAGCGGGCAATCAATCGCTTCAGATAATTGCTGGTATGCTGCGACTGCTAGAAATACATCAGAGGCTTTAACTGAAATTTTATAGTGATCAAAATTATGATCTTCTAATATCCTTGCATGTTCCAATGCAGATTCAACCAATGCTTCTGGGCAAGGCTCCGCATATTTTTCAAGAAGGTGTTTTTCAAGAGAACCTGCATTTACACCTATGCGAATGGAACAACTATTTGCTTTTGCAGCAGCAACCACCTCGGCCACCCTCGACGGGTTGCCAATATTGCCAGGGTTAATTCTAAGACAAGCAGCACCAGCATCAGCTGCCTCTAACGCTCTTTTATAATGAAAATGAATGTCGGCAATAATAGGCACTTCACTCTCATTGCAAATTTGCTTGAGTGCCTTTGTGCTTGATTCATCAGGACATGAAACCCTAACAAGGTCGGCGCCTGCATCCACAACTTGGCGTATCTGGTTTATTGTTGCATGCGCATCTGAGGTAAGTGTATTTGTCATAGTTTGAACGGAAATAGGTGAGCTACCACCAACCGCGACATTACCAACCATTATTTGACGGGTTTTACGACGATCTATCATTCGGAATGGTCGACAGGAAGATTGTGTCATTACAAGTTAAACCACATACTGATATTAGGTAAATTTATCTATTTTTGTATTTGGTATAAAAGAATTTTTAGCTCAACACTAGCATTAAATCACGAGAGCGCCCCTCGTATCAAGCACTAGGCAATTACTCTGCTAATCAAATTTTCTGCTAATAATGCTATCTGCACGCAAAGGAAGATCTCTTACTATTTCGCCTATCTTGCCAACCCTAAACGCAGGCAAATCCGTCAACTCAAACATTAACCCGCCAGCATTGCCAGTAGTAAGATATAACTTACCGTCTAGATTTGCAGCAATACTCTCACCCGTGCGCAGAAGTTTGCTGGTTATGACATCTCCGTCTGAATTCACCATTTCAATCCATGAAGAAGCAGTTGCTCTTATGGTTAGGGTATCAGAAAGCTCAACCTCTTTCGCAATAGCTGACGAAGGATTTGAGGATTGAGGCTCTGGATCGACTGACACCACCGTTTGAATATCAGTAGCTTGCAGTGACTCATCTGAAGCTGAGCTATTTGATGATAACGCTATCTGCGTTTCTTGATTTTCCAATTTCTCCAACAAAGGTGATGTCTCTAACGGCAATTCTGCTTTCGCGATTTCAGATGGGCTATTATCATCCACCTGATTATTTTCCAAATCAGAATTGGCAACCGCCACTTCAGAACCAGTGCCATCTATTATGGGTGGCGTTTGTATATCCAGCTGACCCGGCTGCTCGATATTAGTATTAGGTGAATTTTGAATGGCTGCATCACCCGCATCTGTCAGTTGCAGGACTTGTTCTGATACGGGCGGCACTGATACTACCTTATCAGGCGTGTCTCTTAAAACGACAAACCAGCTTGTATATCCAATGATAGCAATAATCACTGCTACCATCGCAACAGAACTCTTCGAAAACTTCGGAACAAGTGCTTGACCCGGCACTTCGTAAATTGGGGCAACATCTTTATCATCTACAGATGATAAATAGGCCGCGATAAGCGCACTGCTATCAATATCAGTGGCTTTGCAATAGCTTCGGATATATCCAGGGACATATGCGATTCCCGGTAAATTTTCAAAATCAGAATTTTCAAGACTCTTCAGGTAAATTTTTGGGATCCGCAAAGTATTAGATAAATCTTGAAGGGAGATCTCTTTGCTTCTTCTTGCTGATGCTAGAACAGCACCAATTTCACTTGCATCTAGCAAGCGCGCGCCCGTATCAATATGTCCTAGATCTATCGCCATGTGACCTGTTAATCTTTTTACTATAGTAATATAATCGTTTAGTTTATAGGGAAATTGTTAACATGAATTTAACTAATAACGGCAAAAAAAATAAAAAAATAGCTAAATTACAGCTATTTTCCGTATTTTTTTGAAATTTTACCCAATTTTTTCTAATTCAAAAGCGTCATGAAGGCTTCTAACTGCTAACTCTGTGTAATCTGCTTGAATCAAAACAGATATTTTTATTTCTGAAGTTGATATAACCTGCATATTGATCTGTTTCTCTGAAAGCACCTCAAACATCCGTTTTGCAATGCCGGACTGAGTTCTCATGGCCGTCCCTATCACTGAAATTTTGGCGATATTATTATCATGAACCAATCTTTCAAATGCCAATTCATCTTTCAGAATTGTAAGGTCGCTCACCGCTTTTTCAAGGTCAATTCTCGCAAGAGAGAATGTAATATCGGTTTTTTGCAAATCGGCTGAGGCACTCTGAACAATCATATCAACATTGATATGCAAATCTGCAAGCACACCAAATATTTTAGCCGCAATGCCAGGTTTATCAGGCAAACCAACGACGGTTATTTTAGCTTCTTCTGCTGAATAGGCAATGCCACTTACTTTCTGCTTTTCCATTTGCTTTTCCTCATTTTGAACTAATGTTCCAGGGGCGTCTGTAAAACTAGAGCGAACTTGCAAATTAACATGGTGCCTCATTGCCATTGCAACCGAGCGCGTTTGCAAAACCTTCGCACCAGCCGATGCCATCTCAAGCATTTCCTCAAACGTAATACTATCTAGTTTTCTTGCCTTTGGCATTATCCGCGGGTCAGTTGTGTAAACGCCGTCCACATCTGTATAAATATCACATCTATCTGCTTGAATTGCCGCCGCAAGAGCAACTGCAGATGTATCCGATCCGCCCCGCCCCAAAGTTGATATCCGACCGTCTGGCGCAATACCTTGAAAGCCTGCCACTACGGCCACTTGTCCTTGCTCTAGTCTTTTAATAATTTCATCTGCTTGGATTTCTTCTATTCGGGCAGCACCATGCACTTCATCAGTGCGGAGCGGAATTTGCCAGCCAAGC
>Ga0181595_10001368_pt1 | contig 26499 bp, 21 predicted proteins | sample 041ome_7_FD_145604 | JGI IMG/M metagenome (GOLD analysis project Ga0181595, IMG submission 145604) | Coastal salt marsh microbial communities from the Groves Creek Marsh, Skidaway Island, Georgia - 041401AS metaG (spades assembly) | ecosystem: Environmental > Aquatic > Marine > Intertidal zone...
TGCCAGTTTTTCCGAGGCTTTCAACAAGGCCTGGCAAGCGACCTGTAAAATTATCAGGCCTATGACAAGGGACAGGGCAGCATGGATAAAACTGTTGGGCATAAATTCGCCCACTTCCATGGTGAGGGAAATAAGCCACAGCACGATGCCAACAATCAAGCGCTTGATCCATGGTCTCAGCCCGGATGCCTGTGCATGAGCCTGCTGTCCAAACTTGATAATTGAGAGCCGGTCCGGATCTATGCCGGCTTGTCTTAATGGTTCCTCAATGCCCGAGTCTGCGCCGGGTAAACCAGCCCGGGCAATATTACTTTTTTGTTTGGAGTGATGTTTCTTCATTAATTTTTGGCAAGCCTGATCAGGATGCTTGATGATCGTTGATTATAAGACTTCCCGAAAAGAAGGAGCTGTTCAGTTCCTGCAGCAGTAGATTGTGCGTTTCTGCAACAGGTTTTCCAGTAGCCGCTATCCGGTAGCGGGACATGACCAGTTCAAAATCTGCCGGCACAACATCCGCCAGACTTGCGCTGAAGTTCTCATCGCTTTGAGTGACCACCTCAATACTGGCGCCCTGCATAGCCGGATAATTTTCGGTGAGCGTCCCATTAACAGTCACGCTAACAAGGCCTGCCAAAATCCGGACTTCTTCACTGGCGAAATCCTGGTAATGACCATCATCGAAATCACCATATAAGAGGGCGCTGGCCACATTGAAATGAATGCTCATTCTGGCCTGCAGGATACTGGTAAAAGGCCCCGGGTAATCACAGCCAGGATAATGGGCAGCGGCATAGGGCACGTTGATGTTTATGCTGGTAATCGCGTCTGCTACTAAAGTGTTTTCAGTTTTTACCCGCAAAGCCACCTGCGCCGCTGTCTGGGCATAATTGCAGGCGGGAACCTGTTTGAAAAATACCCTCAGTATTTCCTCATCAGAGTCACTAAAGGGAAGGGCTGGCGGGGTGGGAACAGCCTTGGCAAAGGCGGCAAACAAGCCTGCCTTACCATCCAGAGAACCCTGTGCTGCCTGCGCTCCGGCTTGTGCAAGTTGTGCTGCGGTAAGTCCGTTTCTGGCTGCGATGCCGGGATGAAAATACATATCATCACTGCCCCAGGCCGCCCACTCATTGAGTCCGGTAATGTAATTGGCAGCAAAGCCCAGTGCATTGGCGCTTGCTTCCGTATCAAGGTTATTCAGTTTCGCTGCAGTAGCCGCGGCGGCAAATGCACCTATCAGTCCGGTGGGACGGAAAGTGCGGGCAGTTTCAACGTCCATCAACATGGCGCCCAGTTTGGCGCCGGCCTCGTAACCACAGATGATGGCTTCCAGTAACTGTTTGCCACTGACCTGATTCTGTTCAGCCAATGCCAGTGCCACAGGGATGACGGCGACGCCAAGGTGGGACACGCTCGCTAAATGCATATCATCGCGGACCAGGGAATGACCCGCCACTGAATTGACGAAGACTGCATCCTGAAGTGAGACCTGCTGTGTTGAGCCGATAAGTGTTGCACCGCCAGTAGACCAACTGGGATCAATGCCGGAGTTGTTTATGGCCACTTGCCGGGCCTGCGCAACCCAGGAGAAATGCTGTGTGGCATTAGCGCAGGACAGGAAGTCCAGCACGCAATAGGCTGCCTTGGCCATGGCACCAGCGGAATATGTCTTATATCCGATCAGGGAGTCTGCAAACTGGCGGCACAGCAGGAAGTGGGAATTGACCCTGGCCGTTTTACTCAAAATTCAGATAACCCACACGATTATTGGCGGGGTCGGTAAACCAGAGTTTATCAATCAGGCGCTCAGGTGTCTGGCGGTCACTGCCGGCACTTAAACCCACTGCCCTGGCGGGACCATCGGCAATAGAAAACTCGATAATTTGTCCCGCCGGGGTGACTCGGCCCAGGGTATTGTTCTTGGTGTACCAGATATTTCTGTCAGGTCCGACGGCGATATTGATCGGGGTAGAGCCCTCACTGGGAATCATGAATTCAGTAATGTCTCCCGTCATGGTAATGCGGGCGACGCGATTGCCATCGACCGGGGTACTGTCCATATTGCCATTGAGTTCAAGAAACCACATATTGCCATCAGCGCCCGCAGTTATATCGCCGGGACCGGTGTTAGGGCGCGGTAGTGGAAATTCAGTGATTTCTCCTTGCGGGGTGATGCGGCCAATTTTTCCGGCCTTGAATTCTGAAAACCAGATATTGCCATCGGGGCCGGCAGCCAGTGCCCGCGGTCCGCTATCGGGTGTCGGAATAGTAAATTCGGTGACTTCCCCCTGCGGGGTGATGCGGCCGATTTTGCTGGCAGCAAACATGCCAATCCAGATATTGCCGTCACTGCCCAGCGCGATGGCGCGCGGTTGGCTGTTTTCGGTGAGCAGGGCGAATTCAGTGATTTCTCCACTCGGTGTAATTCTGCCCATTTTGTTGCCTTCATGTTCCGAGAACCACATATTGCCATCCGCACCCAGGCTGATAATGCGGGGAGAGCTGTTCGGGGTAGGGATTGGGTATTCAACCATGCCAGAGCCATCAGGGCTCATTCTGCCAATGGCATTGGCTACGCTCAGGGTGAACCAGATATCCCCGTCCGGCGCGATCGAGACAGTGGTCGGACCAGCATTTTCTGACAGCATGGTAAATGTGCTGACTTCGCCACTGGCTTGCAGGGAAGGGGGAAGATTGATCGATATGGTATCGGTAATTTCGCTGGAGTTGTCTTCCGGCATCTGCTCACTGCAGGCGGAGAGAAAACAGGCACTGGCTACTAACAAGCCAGGAAATAGTAATCGTGTCATCAAGGTGTCCTTCCAATCGGGCATGGTTTATCTGGTTTGAATCAGTGATAGCGGCGCCGGCAAGATGCAGATGGCATGTTATTCCGCCTAACCTGTGTTTTTGTTGTTTTATTGATCCCTGAATACAAAGTGGGCGATTGAGACTAGCAGGGAGCGTGACTGAATTCAACGACGAGGGCAGGACGACCGTTAAGGGGACGATTGCATAACAAAGGCGCATAATTGGCACAATAACGGCTTGTTCTGCAATTTGTTCTTATGTATCTTCCCCTCTCCCCGGGTTCGGCTCTCATTCAACTGTTGAGCAGGCTTAAAAAATTAAACTGTATTGAAAGTAGTCAAAAAAATGTCAGACGTTAATCATCCTGAAAACAGGCCGGCCAACAATAAAGTCGGACTGGGTATCGACTTCGGTACGTCCAACAGCACCGCTGCCATCTTTGACGGCGAGAAAGTTACCATGGTGATGCTGGAGCCTGACAGCCCGATCATGCCTTCGGCAAGTTATATCGACAGGGACTTTGTCACCAGTACCGGTCAGGACGCCATTGATACCTATATTGCCAGGAACCAGGGACGAAAAGTTGAAATGAGCCTTGAGGTCCTGGGCGAAGCCAGAACCAGTACCGGCCAAATGGACATGTCAACGCAACTGCCTTCCGAGCCTGATACCCAGTTGGTCTATGGGCAGGCATTCAATGATGGCAGTCTCCCGGGAAGGTTATTCAGGGGTACCAAGCGATTGCTTGGTAGCGTCGATACACACCGTGTCATGGTATTTAACCGGCCTTTCAGACTGGTAGCCCTGATCACACCCATTTTGTTGCGCATCAAACTCTGTGTCGAAAAATATGTTCAGCAGATGCCGATTCCAGGTATTCAGATTAACCAGGCCTGTATTGGTCATCCGGTAAATTTTGAAGGGCGTGATAATGACCATAACAAGGTGGCGATGGAACGCCTGAGCGAGTCCTATCAACACGCAGGCATCACTCATCAGACGTTTTATCCTGAGCCGACAGCCGCAGCCATGAGTTATCTGCAAAGTAATCCCGCCGAGCAAAGTGATGTCATTCTCACTGTCGACTTTGGTGGCGGCACCCTGGATTTATGTATTTTGCAGCGCAATGCAGAGCATTTTGATGTCGCTGCCATCCATGGTATTGGTCTGGGCGGGGATCATATCGACCAGTGTATGTTTCGTGAAATTCTGTTTCCCTTGCTGGGTAGGGGTGAGCGCTGGGAAAGGGAAGTGGAGGGTAAAACCGTTGAAACCCTGTTTCCCTTTGAAGCCTATGCAGATTTGCTGATTAACTGGACTGTCAGTTATATCCTGAATCAAAACGAATACACCACACCAGTCATCGACAAGATGCAGCAGGGTGGGGATTCTGCGGTTAAGTTTGAGCGTCTGTATGAGTTGATCACACAGAACTATTCCTACCAGGTCTTTCAGGCCATCAAGGATTGTAAAGCCGCGTTATCGGTTAATGATGAGTGGGTGCTGGATATTCCGGAAATAGATGTGGAAGTCACCATCACCCGACATGAGTTTGAGCGCATGATTGCGCCATTATTGGCGCGCTTTGAACGAGCTGTGGATGACACTCTCGACAAGGCCGGATTGGGAAGAAATGAAATACAGCTGGTGTTGAGAACCGGCGGTTCCTGCCTGATCCCTGCGGTGACCAATATTCTCGAGCAACGTTTCCCCGGTAAAGTGGTGGAGCATGATCCTTTTACCAGTGTGGCGGCGGGCTTGGCGTTGGCGGATTATTTTAATTACGGCACGAGTTTGGATAAAAAATAGAGGCAAGAGACAAGCAACCATTCTGCGAGGCATCAATGGTTTTCTGTAGGTCGGATAAGGACCGAAGGGACGCATCCGACTAGGCGATCTTTGATCGCCGTTTTTGTAACTTGTAACTTGTAACTTGTAACTTGTAACTTGTAACTTGTAACTTGTAACTTGTAACTTGTAACTTGTAACTTGTAACTTGTAACTTGTAACTTGTAACTTGCGATTAGGCGTCGCTAACTAATCTCGCCTTGCATCACGGTGGCGATGTTTTTCTTTTCCGCCACCTGTTGCAGCATGTAGCGGTAATAATCTTCGTAGCCGGTGTTTTGCTGGATCAGTCGGCAGAACAGGTCATCTGCTTCGGTAAAATTTTTCTCGTAATAACAATTCAGGGCATGATTATGCTGCTCAAGAATTTTTTTCATGTGTTCTGAAACTTCTGATTTCAGTCCCAGCGGATGAAATATTTTTGAGATTATTTTCTTGCCTTTGACATGTACTGTATCAAGTTCCATGAATTCAATATCGCTTACGGCCATTGCTGTTTCCTCTCTGCCGATGGTGTTGACATGGTAAACCCGGGTCACGCCATCAGCAGAGAAATCCTGTTCCTTGGAATGAAAAAGAATGGCGCGATTCACTGCTGTCAGAATATCTTCTGACTTTGCAGGTTTGGAGAGAAAATCAAAGGCTCCTTCACGGATAGCATCAAGGGCAGATTTTTCTTCATCCTGGCCGGTTAACACGATAATTTTGGTGGCATGCATAGCGGACGTGGTCTGCACAATGACATCCAGTCCTTCCTCTGTGGTATGAGCTTTGGGTGGGAGCCCAAGGTCCAGGATCATAACGTGGATGGTATTTTCATCGTCGCCAAGAATGGCCATAGCACCGACCTTTGAATCCGTCTCGAGGACATTAAAGCTCTGTATCTCGAGAATACTTTTCAATACGGCGCGCAAAGGGGGGATCATCTTCCACCAGCAATATGGTAAAGCCCCTGTTCCTGGCTTTTTTCTTTGCTGCATCATCCAGAGCCATGCTTTCTTCTGCTTCGTTGTTCATGGTAATTTGCCATCAACGGACTGTTTACTGCATTGCCGCAGGCAACTCGCCTTTGGATGCAGTGTCCCAGTGTTCAATAATCCTGCCATCTTTCATACGAAACATATCAAACCAGGCAACATAATATATTTCCCCGGGTTTGTTTGGATGGGGGCGCTCTTCCTGAAGCACCTGTACCACCAGATCCCCCTCTGCCACTATGGCGACCAGTGGATCTTCCAGAGTAGTTTCAATGGCTGAGTCCGGGCGCATGGAGAAATATTCCTTGAAGCCATCGCGGCCAGTCGCTGCATTGGGATTGTGTTGAATATAGATGGGATCGAGATAAAGCTCGGCCAATTCTTCACGACCGGCTTCAGGGATATGACGCCAGACATCAAAAGCCAGTCTTTTGTTGGCAAACAATTGCGGATCATCGTTATAAATCATGTCCAGTTGAGCAAGGCCACGAGTACCCACTACAGGCACGGGACCTCCATTACCAAAATCCGGGGTGTCCTGTCCCGGGGCTATTTGGATGGAATCCCAATGCTCGGCGACGCGGCCATTTTCAATGCGGAACATGTCAAAATGGGTAGAGGTATAGGTGCGTCCTGAACCATCAGGTTCCGGGTACTCACTGACAAAGGCCATTATTACCAGATCACCCTCAGCGATAATGGTGACAACCGGGTTCTGAATGGTTTCCGGAACCTCATCCTGGCGCGGTACAAAGGACGAGAAAATTTGCTTGAATGCCTCCAGACCGGTTGGGGCGGTAGGGTTGTGCTGAATATAATCGGCGCTAAGAAAACGATCGGCGGCTTCCACCTGTCCGGCATTGAGCACCGTGCGCCAGAGATCGTAGGCTAGACGTTTGTTGGTTCTCAACTGGGGATCATCACTCTCCAGTAGGAAGCGATGGTCCGTATGGGCTGTGACGGGGACCGCTTTGCCAAATACAGTCGCTGCAGGTGGCGGGGCGAGGGAGCGTGCAGTGGAGGCATTGTCAATGGAGCCGGTGGTGCTGCATGAACTAATCAGGGCCATAGCGAGAATGGCGAGCCCGGGTTTTATTGCCTTCAACATTTTTTTCTCCCCTTTTTTTATTTTCACGCCGGCTTAAACGTTTGGCGTAACTTTCCGCAGGCTTTTAGATGGATTGTAACAGAGCTGTTTCAGGAGGATTGGCAGAAGAGTCAGTTCTGTAATTGCTGAATAAGCGCTACTGTTGCTTCGTGGAAGACGCCATCAATACCGACAAAGCCGTATCCACCTGCCTGACCCATGGCAGCTTCAAGTGGCGAAATGCCATTTTTATCTTCATATTCCAAAATAGCGCCCTGTTCATGAAGAAAGCGTACTACCTCGGTGAGACCAAAAGTGGCTGCGCCAAAAATAGCGCTACGACCTGAATTATCCATGGCATTAATGTCCACGCCCTGATCCAGGCAAATCTGAATAGCATGAATAATTTCAGCTTCGGTTTTATAGCGTCCGGTGGTGTCGGATTCCTTGGTGCCAAGATTAGCGGCTGTCATTAGTGGGTTAATGCCCTGTTCGGTAGGCAGCGAAGGATCGGCGCCGTACTCAAGCAGTAATTCCATTGCTGCAATATCGGCACCTTTGGCGGCTCTGAGAAAGGCGGTGGTGCCCGCTACCAGCATGCCATCTGTACCACGGTCGAGCTTCAGACGATACGGGATCATGCTGCTTAATTGCTGATTAACATCAGCACCACGTTCCAGAAGATTTTCCATCAGGTCAAATGCGCTGTGTTCATTGGGAATCACATAAGGCGAAGGGCGATTCGATTCAGGCATGATATTAAAATGCACGGCCGCATAAAGAGGTGAGCGATTGGTGTCATCGGAAATATTGATATCGGCACCGGCTTCAATAAGTTCCCAGGCGATATCATAGTAGCCGTTAATGATAGCCATCAGTAAGGGAGTAATTCCTTTTGGGGTAGTAGCGTTGATGTCCGCGCCCAATTCAAGCAGCGTAGCAATGCAGTCGAGGCATCCTTCACGGGCAGCAAAATGAAGAGGTGTCATAACACCTGGAGGTAGCCACTTGTCCCTGGGCTCCATTGTTACCTGACGTTCCCATTTTTCCAGTGAAGAAGTGGCATTTACATCCGCTCCATATTCATCAAGCAGTGCAATTACCGGGGCATGCTTTTGTGCCGCTGCCCACATCATGGGAGTCTGGCCATGCCAGTCCTCGCGGGCATCAACCACGGCGCCTGCCTCAAGTAAGACCCTCACGGTATCCACATCGCCGGTGCGAGCCGCTGTCATCAATACGGTTTCGCCTTCATTAAATATCTCGTTGGCACTGGCCCCGGCATTCAGCAGAACCTGTGTCATTGAGCGGCTGCCATTGCGCGCGGCAAGGTATATCGGCGTAATACCATAGCGGGTTCGCGCATTGACATCGGCCCCGGAACGAATAAGTGCAGCTACCAGGTTGAGTTGATTATTAAGGACAGCGTAGTGCAGGGCAGTTGTGCCATCAGCCTCAGCGCTATTGACGTTCTGCGTCCCGTCCAGCAATACCCTGGCGCTTTCCTGATCGCCCGCCTTGACCGCTTCAAGCAGGGCCAGTTCCCGAGAGGATTGGGCAATGCCTGACTGGCTGACCAGCAAACAGGCTAACAGCAAAAAGGCGCTGATGAAGTGAAAGGCCGGCTTTGAGGGCATCATGAGTCTCATATCTGTTCAATGATGCCCGTGCTGTCACCCAGCTGTTCCAGTTCAACACCTGCCTTGTTGAGCATGGTCAGTACCAGGTTGGTCATGGGCGTACGCTTATCATAGCTGATATGCTGGCCACCCTTGATTCTGCCAGTTCCACCAAGCAGGACATTGGGCAATGGATAATGGTCATGCAGGTTGGAGTTGCTCATGTTGGATCCGTAAAGAATGATTGAGTTATCCAGCAGCGTGCCGTCACCTTCCTCAATTGAGTCCAGCGTATCGATAAACTTCCTGAATTGGCCGACATGGTAATTCTGGATTTTTACATTGCTGGCCATCTTGGCAGGATTGTTGGCATGATGTGAGGTGGCATGATGGCCGGTATTAACCCCCACCTGGGGATAGGTTCTGTTACTGAGTTCACGGGCCATCATAAAAGTGGAAACCCGGGTAATTTCACTCTGAAAGGCCAGGGCCATCAGGTCGAACATGATTGCCAGGTGGTCTTCATAATCAAAAGGAATGCCTGCCGGGGCATCGGGGATGTCAAGGTCGGGGTTTTCAACAATCAGCCGTTCCGCCTGCTGGATCCGGCGTTCAATTTCCCGGATATTTTCCAGGTAATCGGTAATTTTTTGACGGTCTCCATTGCCTAATTGAGCGCTGAAAGAGCTTGTCTGTTGTACAACGGCATCCAGAATACTGCGATCTTCCGCCTGTCGAGCGAGCCTGTCGTCTACTGAGCCGCCCTGACCAAATAATCGCTCAAAGACCTTGCGGGGATTGATTTCCATGGGGTTTGGGGTAGTCGGGGTGCGCCAGGAAAGGGTGTTCATATAGATACAGCCATAATCCCTGTCACAGGCCCCCAGCAAACCACTATGATCTTCCGTGGCGAGTTCCAGCGAGGGCAGGGGAGTATCCTGGCCAATGACCTGGGCGGCATACTGATCAGCGGTGACTCCGGCGAAAGCGTCAGAGCCCAATGTGGCTTTTGGCCTGATGCCACTGAGCCAGGTACACGGACTCAGGCTATGAACGGCGGTGGTGTCGGCAGCAGTATGACCGAGACCGCTGACTATGCTGAGGCGATCCCGATAGGATTCCAGTGGTTTGAGGATAGTCTTGAATTCGAAATCCGAGCCGACTTTATCCGGGGTGTATTCGGACATGATGGCGCCATGGGGAATATAGACAAAGCCCAGGCGGGGTTGCACCACCGAAGAGCTCTGGGCAAAAGCCGGCACCATGCTGGTAAGCAAAGGCAAGCTGAGACTCACCCCGGTCCCTTTTAAAAGTTGCCTGCGACTGATGTGTTTTTTGCTGATAAACATGTTGCCCCCCAGCGATTTCTTTAAATAATTCCTGTTGTTTTCCTAGCCTGTCAAATTTACTCCATTAATTGTCCCGATTATAGACTTTCTGCATTAAAAACCAACGTCTACGGCGAAGTGCATTTTTCTGACAAGATCGCTAAGCTGTAATTAATTTTCCATAACTGCCTACACTGGATGTCTTCTTTGTTACACCAGCTTGTCGCCTCTGTAGTGTCCCTGATTCTCGCATTATGCCTGCATAATATGGCGCATGCGCAGAGTGAATGGCGTGAATATCCCTCTATGGAGAGGGGAAATAATTCCTTCACTCTGCCTGCTGACTATCTTGAGCCCGGAGAGTTTGTCGTTGGCCGGTTGATGTTTCCACAATATGAGCGCGGTCCTTTTGGCAGTGGCCCCGGGGACTGGCGTCGGGGAGGGACTGCATGGTCGGTGGATTATCCTGAAGGGGACAGGGTATTTGCCATGTTACTGGAGCGCATGACCACCCTGGATGTGCGCGCAGTGGAGCAACCGGTGAATCTTGATGATGGCGATGATGTGTTTTTCTGGCCGTTCATGATTTCAGGCCTGGTGGGGAGTTGGGACCTGACCGAAGCGCAGGCGACTAAATTGCGCGAGCACTTGCTTAAGGGAGGCTTTCTGCTGTGCGATTCCTTTTATGGGGAATATGAGTGGAGCGGCTTCATCAAGACCTTGCAGCGAGTTTTTCCTGACCGGCCGATAGTTGATCTGCCAGATGATCACCCGGTGTTTCACATGGTGTTTGATTTATCCGACAAGCGCCAGATACCTACCTGGCAATATCTGCCCAGGGGTTATCGTCAGGGCGGTGATACACCAGGTTGGCGAGCCATTCTGGATGATAATGGACGCATTATGGTGATGATTGCTTTCAATAATGATATTGCTGATGGCTGGCAACGCGCAAATGATCCAGGTTATCCCCAGTTTGAAGCGAACCTCAGTATTCGTATGGGGGTGAATTTTGCGGTGTATGCATTGACGCATTGATGCACTCACGTGCATCACATGAGACAGGAAAAAGGATAAAGGAAAAAGGTGGGCGGTGCACGGAGGCGACAGGGAATTATGACAGGGAATTATAAAGAAGAGACAAGATACAAGAGGCAAGAGACAAGCAACCACTCCCCCGGACTTCAGTCGTTTTCTGGTGGTCGGATAATGACCGCAGGGACGCATTCATAAAGGCGACTGCAAGGTCGCCCCGTCTGAACAAACTTAACTAAACCAGGCCCAAACCTGAACCGCTCACCTTTTTCTTTTATCTTGCGACTATTGTTTAGCTACCTGTGCGCCGGAGGTATCTGCGGCCTGTTTCATGGTAAAAGGCACTGAATTGACGATGGCTTTTACTATGGCGGAGAAGCGGTAATTGTCTTCAGCGGCTTCCTTTCTGATGGCGCGTACTACGGGCATGTCATAGGGCTCGAGGCCGCGGCCAAGGGCGTAGGTAAGTAATTTCTCGGTCAGGTTCTCGACAAAATTTTCCGGTTTACTTAGCAGGGCGCTGCGCAAGTCACCAACGCCATCTATATGACGGCCATCGCCAAGCTGGCCACTTGAATTCACCAGTCCGCCTTCTTCCTTTGTTCTATAGCGACCAATGGCGTCAAAATTCTCCAGAGCGAAACCCAGTGGGTCCAGCAGACTGTGACAACTGGAACAAACGGGATCCTGCCGGTGTAATTCCAGACGCTGGCGAATCGACATCACATCAGAGCCAAGATTTTCTTTCAGGTCCGGCACATTGGGGGGCGGGGCTGGAGCCGGGGTGCCAATTATATTTTCCATTACCCATTTTCCCCGTAATACCGGTGAAGTGCGGTTCGGGTATGAGGTGACTGTCAGCACACTGCCCTGACCCAGCAAACCGCGGCGCGCTTCATCAACCTGGTCGACGCGGCGAAAATGAGTGCCGTAGATATTGGGAATGCCGTAATGACTTGCCAAGCGATCATTCACATAAGTCCAGTCAGCGGTTAGCAGGTCCAGTACGGAATGATCGTTCTGAATAATTTCGCTGACAAACATTTCGGTTTCAGTACGAAAAGCATCACGTAATTTATTGTCAAAATCAGGAAAGGTCCTGGTATCGGGCGCAACACTTTTCAGGTTGCGCAGAAAGAGCCATTGGGCGGCAAAGTTGTCCACCAGAGAAGTGGCTCTCGGGTCACGCAACATGCGCTCTACCTGGGTATCAAAAACAGAGCGGTCATCAAGTTGGCCAGCTGCTGCCAGATCAAGCAGTTCTTCATCGGGCATGCTGCTCCACACGAAAAATGACAGGCGCGATGCCAGCGCCAGGTTATCAAGCTTGTAGACTTCCCCCGGGGCGACATTGTCAGGATCCGGTTCGCTGCGGAATAGAAATTCAGGTGAGGTCAGGATGAAACGCAAGGCAGTTTGAATGCCCCGTTCAAATCCGCCCTGACTGTAGCCCTGCAGGTAGAAATCACCAAATAAGGCGTAATCCTCACTGGTTAAAGGTCTGCGATAGGCCAGCTTGCCGAGGCGTCCGAGAATTTCAGAAGCACATGCACTTTCTTCCAGAGTTTCCTCGGGGTAGCAGAAGAATATCTTTTGGCGCGAAAGGGTGTCACCAGGACCGGTGGCATTATAGGGGCCAATAATGTCCACATAATCCAGTGTTGGCAGTCCATTCATATTCTGCAGATCCAGATCACGGGTATGCAGCTCCAGAGGCTCATGGGTTTCTGCGGCATTTTTCTGAATGAAGGTGACTGCCACTTCATGCAAGCCGGCGGTGACGGGAATGCGGGTTTTCAGACGCTGGTCAATGATATCGGCAGCTTCGGCAAAGTTTTCATCGGACATCAGGTTATCTGCAGGGCCTCCAACCTGAGCCAGAAAGACACGCTCACCATCAATGCTGATTTCAAATTCATTCGGCCATTCCAGTCCAGTCATGTAACCGACGATATTTCTGGTGAGATAGGAATGCAGTTCATATTCACCATCGAGGGGAAAATTGTGTTCGATAAGGATGCCGCCTCTTGTGCCCATGGGCAGTCCTGGGAGATGCTGACCCTGTGGAGCGTCAGGTGCCACTTTATAAACCTTGGACAGGGCGTCCTGACGAGGATCGCCAACAGCCAGTTCGGAAATTTTTCGTGATGCCACCAGATACTGCTCCAGCAATGAAGGCGAGGTGCGCAGTACATCGGCAATATTGTCGAAGCCATAGCCTTCATCATCGGCAGGCAGATATTCGCTGATATCGACCTGCAGGTTGAGTAAATCACGAATAATATTGCCGTATTCAGTCCGGTTCAGACGATGCAGGGAAGAGGGGCCGGGATTGGGATTGGCGAGTGTGGCGCTATCTATTTTGTCCTGCAGGTAATTAACAAATACCTGTTGCTGGTCCGGGTCGGGTCGTGGCTGGCTCATTGGTGGCATCAGGCTGCCGCGAAACTTGAGCATAACTTTTTCCCAGATTTCAGCATCCGCCAGGGGATCGGCAAGATTGACGCCTTCAAGATCGAGGCTGCCTGCCCAGTCTTCAAAGTTGTGGCATTCGATACAGTAGGATTCTATAAACTCCTGCTGATGGGCAACATCTGCGGGCTGGGACTGAATGCTAAAGGGCAGAGCCGTCAGCGTGCATAATGCGAACAGAGCCCTGACTGTGTTTTTAAAAAGTGTAGACATGTTTTACTCCCCCTGAAGCGGGGAAGAATAATGGAGCACTCCCGGTAATTCAAGGTAATAGGAAAGCTCTGCCCGGGAATCTGGTACGGAAGCGGTATGAAACAATGGCGGCACGACCTGGTCCTGAATGTTTTCCGCTATATTTCTGTGTTAGCCATAGCCTGCCATAGCTTGTATTATTTTCGTACAGATTATGGACTTCAGGTTGATTGAATCTGTTTTTTGGCTTTCTTATGTTTGACGGATCATGTGGATAATTGGAGTACCCCTATTATGAAATTTTTGCAAAAGATTCATCTCCCTGTGCTGCTTATTGCCCTGCTTAACCCGGTCATGGGCAGTGCCCACCATGGGCTGGCAAATTTTAATCTGAATATCGATATAAGCGTAAAAGGGCGGGTAACGGATATCGCCATGATTAATCCACATTCGTGGATTTATCTGGATGTGATCAATGCCGATGGCAGCATTTCCCAATGGAAATGTGAATTACGCGGTGGGACAGTTTTACGCCGTTCCGGCTGGACCCGGGATATGTTTGAAGTAGGTGCTGAAGTCACTATTAGCGGATCACCGGATCGTTTTGAGGAAAACACCTGTTATACCGGGACAATTACTTTTGCCAACGGGGAGAGTCTGGACCGTTATGAGCAGATCATCGACGCAGAAAAATACCTGCGCCAGAATATTCAAATAAGCCGGCTTAGCAACGGTGATCCTGATATTAATGGAGACTGGGCCGCAGAACAGGTTGTAATGACAGATCCGCGGGGTCTTGAAGGCACACTGGTTCCACTAAGCGTGGCAGATCAGTTTGAGCCGGGTGAATTGCCAGCCGGTGCACGCGCCTTTCAGGGCTCACGAGGAACCCCGGAATCGTTTTCCCAGACACCTCTGGCAACGACCTGGGAGCGCCCCAGTATTCTCCCTCTCACCGAAGCTGGTCAAAGGGCAATAGCCGGCTTTGACGGTTCTTCAACGGACAATCCCCGGCTTCGTTGCGAGACTACGAATATTTTGTGGGACTGGGCTTTTGATAATCCCGTGAATCGAATTGAGCAGACAGAAAATGAAATTAAACTGATCTACGGCACGATGATTTTTGAGCGTACCATTCATCTGGATGAAGTCGACTTTCCGGAAAATATTGTGCCCAGTCGAGGCGGTTATTCCATTGGTCGCTGGGAAAACGATGAGCTTACGGTATATACCCGGGGGTTTGAGGAAGGGATATTACTGGCAGATACGCGAACGCCCCATAGTTCACAGTTAACGGTTGTGGAGAGATTCAGTCTAGATCCTGATAACGGTTCACTTAACCGGAGCTATGTGGCAGAGGATCCATTGTATTTCGAAGGTCAGTACCGGGGTGGTGATACCATGTTTATTTCCAGCTATCCGTGGGAGCCTTATAACTGTGATGATCGATCTTACCGTTCAGATTTGTAAGGGCGATGCGCAATGATGATCAATAGTTCGTTTGCAGTGCGTCGCGTCATTCAGGCCAGGTCATTTATGAAAATTATAGTCGCTTGTTTATCAGTACCTGCTCTGTTGTTCAGCTATGGTCTTGTTATTGCGGCAGAATCACCCGCCAGTCAGGGCAATACACCCATGCCCTGGGCCTACGCCCTGAATACGCCCGATGTGGAAATAGCCTTTGAATTCAATGTGCCGAGAACAGTTCCGGGATCTGATGTTGAATTTGTCTTTAGTAATCCACGCAACCTTTACCAGCCCCCTGACTGGCATCCTGAAAATCATCCCGAGATGCCGGAAATCGTTGCACGGGGACGGGAACCCCTGGTTTTTGCCTGTGGTTATTGTCATTTGCCCAATGGCCAGGGGCGTCCGGAAAATACCAATCTAAGTGGCTTGTCAGCGCAGTACATTATTCAGCAAATGGCAGATTGGCGAAATGGTCTGCGCAGAAGTTCCGAGCCCCTGCATGGACCCGCTTCGGCCATGCAGGCGATTGGTGTCAACGCGACAGAGGAAGAGGTCGAAGAGGCGGCAGCGTATTTTTCCAGTCTCACACCGAAGCAATGGATTCGGGTGGTTGAGACAGACACCGTGCCTGAAACAATAGTTGCTGGCTGGATGTATGTTGAGAAAGAAGGCGCCGGCAATGAGCCCATTGGTAATCGTATTCTTGAAATGCCCGAAGATCTTGAGCGCACAGAGTTACGTGATGATAATTCGGGATTTATTGCGTATGTCCCTGTAGGCAGTATTGCCAGGGGGGAGCAGCTGGTGCGCTCCAGTACTGATGGTGGGGCTCCCTGCAGTGCCTGTCATGGCGCAGAACTCAGGGGGCTTGGGCCGGTGCCTGCACTGGCCGGGCGATCTCCCAGTTATATAGCCAGACAGCTATTTGATTTGCAGAATGGTCGCCGCCGGGGGCTATGGTCACCACTCATGGCTGAGGTTGTGGCGGATCTTGCCATAGAAGATATTGTCGCCATTTCAGCCTATCTGGCGTCACTACAACCCTGAGCAGAATCGAGGCACGCGTGGCACGAAAGTCCGGCGGCAAAAAAACAATCATCATTGGTGGCGGGCATAATGGCCTGGTCTGTGCAGCGTATCTTGCCAAGGCCGGTCGTGATGTGGAGGTGCTGGAAAAAAGGCCGGTTCTGGGTGGGGCCGCGGTTACGCAGGAGTTTTTCCCGGGTTTTCGCAATTCTGTCTGTTCCTACACGGTGAGTTTGCTGCATCCGAAGATTATTACTGAGCTAAACCTTCACCGACATGGGCTGCGAATAGTCCCGCGTCGAGTAAATAATTTTCTACCACTGGCGAATGGTGAAAGCTTTACTGCAATCACGGGAGAGCTGGCTGCGGAAGTTCGTCGTTTTTCCGGCAAGGATGTACAGGCTTTACAGGAATATGATGGGTTCCTTGCGGCAGTGATGCCGGTCATCAAGGAAATCATGCTGATGAAGCCGCCTGATATGAAGAGTGCAGGCTTTTCAGATCTACTTTCGTTGTTTCGATTAAGTCGACATTTTTCATCACTCTCACGTCAACAAAAGCAATTTCTTTTTATACTGTTTTCCCGCAGCGCTGGCGAAATTCTGGATGATTTTTTTGACACACCCGCACTGAAAGCCCTGTTCGGATTTGATGCCATTGTTGGTAATTTTGTTTCTCCCTATACCCCGGGTAACGGTTATAACCTGCTGCATCACCTGCTGGGTGAGGTAAATGGAGAAAGCGGTCGCTGGGGGCATGCCATCGGTGGTATGGGAGCTATAAGTGACGCTATTGCTGCTGAGGGTCAGCTATACGGCGTCAGGTATCATACTAATAGCGCTGTTTCCCGAATTATTGTTGAAGATGGCAAGGTGAAAGGCGTAATAACAGAAGATGACAAGCTGTTTGAGGCAGATGTTGTCGTTGCCAATATTAATCCGGCATTGCTTTTCCTGAGTTTACTGGATGAAGACTGCGTGCCAGAAGAACTAAAAACGCATTTCAGGCAATACAAGTGTGGTAGCGGGGCATTCCGACTCAATGTTGCGCTTAGCGGACTTCCTGTCTATGCAGGCAGAACCAGTGCCCATTGGCAGGAGGCTGGAATTATTATAGCGCCCTCGCTGTACTACATGGATAAGGCATGGCAAAGCGCAAGAAATGCAGGCTGGTCTGAACAGCCGGTGGTGGAGATGTTAATCCCCAGCCTGGTGGATGATTCGCTGGCCCCCTCTGGCAGTCATGTAGCAAGTCTTTTTTGCCAGCATTTCTCACCAGCGCTTGGGCAACAGTGGGAAACCTCCAAGGAGGCCGCTATCGCTGACATAATTGCGGCAGTGGAAAACTTTTTTCCGGGGTTTAGTCAGTTGATTCTGGGGATACAGAGCCTCAGTCCCTGGGATCTCGAGCAGGAATTCAGTCTGGTATCTGGTGATATTTTTCATGGGCGACTGTCGCTGGAGCAATTGTTCACGGCGCGTCCTGCCATTGGCCTGGCCCAATATAATATGCCTCTGAAAGGACTATATTTATGTGGCTCCGGTACACACCCGGGTGGTGGTGTTAGTGGTATACCAGGGCATAATGCTGCGCGAGCAATACTTAACTGATTCCTGCATCGGTTTCCATGGGCAGGTCAGGGTCTGCTGTCCATTCTGTTAGCGAGCCGTCATAGACGGCTACGTTCTCATGACCCAAGAGGGTGAGTGCGAGAGCATTGGAACTGGCGGCTATGCCACCACCGCAATAGGTAATTACCCTGTCCTTTTCCACACAAGCCAATGGAGCAAACTTTTCCTCAAGGATCGCTTTTTCCAAATAAGTATTGGTGTGAGGGTTGATCAGGGACTCACAGTACAGATTCTTGCTGCCGGGTATGCGTCCTGCACGTTGATATGGGCTGACCTCGCCTTTAAACATTGGCAGGGGAAGTGAGTGCAGAAGTAAGGTTTTGTCATCATCACAGGCTGCTTTCACGGTCAGCTTGTCGACCATCAGTTCAGGACGATGTGTTACGGTAAACTTTTCTGCCTTCGTGTAGTCGGTCGTCCGGGTAGAGACATCTCTTTTTTCTGCAAGCCATTTTTTCCAGCCCCCGTCCAGTACTGCAGCATTATCGAAGCCACAGACACGTAACATCCACCACACTCTGGCAGCCCAGGCATGATTGCCGTGGTCATAACAGATTACTGCGGTGTTATCTCCAATACCCTTATTTCTCATGGTGTCAGCGAAGGCCTTGGCAGAGGGCATCATCAAAGTAAATTCATGACCATGATCTGATAGCTCGTCGCTTACATTGATAAAGATACTGTTGGGGATATGACCCTCTGACCACTGATCGAACCCCGAAACAAAGCCATAACTACCATCCTCATTGGGCTTCATTAACAGCGTGCAATCGAGAATTCTAATGTCAGGCTCATTGCAGTGTCTGGCAAGCCATTCGGTAGAAACAAGGGGAGTATCGAGTGTAATGGGCATTTGGTTCTCCTGTTAACCAGAGGCGATAATAAACATTGAAAGCACTTGAGAAAAGAGCAGAAGGAAAAAGGACTAACATTAAAAAAGCCGGGCCAGGGGCCCGGCTAATCTTTATCAGGTCAGAAACCTGTCAGGAGGGGAGCTGCATATATTACAAAATGGCCTCAAAAGGATCACTTAGCTCTTCTAATGCAGGTACGGACAACCCTGCGGACATTAATCTGATAGTCCTGCGATGCTTGGACTTCTTCAAGGCTGATGAGCCCATCATCATTGCTGTCTATCCTGTCGAAAAGCGCGTAGGCACGTTCTTCCAGAGCCAGACTCTGTTCCACCAGATCAATAAAGCCGTCGTTATCAAGGTCAACTGCGTCAAAACGATCTTCCACTTCACCTGGACCTTCCCAATCGGCAATGGTCTCCCTGACACACTGGATAACTGCTTCACGAACGATTTTCGGGCGATCATCGGGGCGTTTACGTCTGGCTTCTTCTTCGCTTAGCAGACCATCACCATTTTCATCTTTGCGATCAAATTGCCGATCAACACGGCTGAGACGCCCATCAATGAATTCATTTTCATCGACAAAGCCATCACCATTGCTATCAAGACGATCAATGATTTTTTCAGGATTACCTCCGGGACGACCGCGGCGATAACGGCTCTGTTTAGAATGAATCAGTTCTCCACCGCGGCGTGCGCTGACCTGAACACTCTCTATATCCCTGCTAAATCTTGGACGACCTTCCTGTGCAGTAGCGGTCGGAAGCATTGCTGCGCTTAAAATTGCTGTCGTGCTTAGTACAACCAGGCTCTTGAGTTTCATTATTACGTATTCCTTTTATTGTTAAATATAGTCATTAAGTATTTTTAAAATTGAATACCAGCTGGAATATTCAGTTCACTGTGTAAAACGCTGTGATAGAACATCGGTTGACAGGGAGAGACAAAAATTTGAAGTGGTTTTCTTTTTCTCTAACTGCGAAAATCTACCAGGCAAAGTCATTATCGTTACAAAGGCGCAATAGATCGGTAGAATAACACTTGAAAAAAAATCAGTAAAATGCTGGGAGAATGCGTTGTCATTACCGGAAGATTTACGACAGGAATATCTGGAAACATTGGGAATAGTGAGTTATTTTCCGCGTTTCATCCTGCCGGCAGCCCCGCATCCCCAAGCCTGTGAATGGCCTGAGTCATGGACGCAGGCACAGCCTGCCCAAAAGGATGCGATTCCAGATTACCCTGATGAAGGGCAAAGCGCCGCAAGCGAAACGGCCAGGGTAATTAATCAGGATGTGCAGGTTTCCCCACCGCCTGCGCCACCTTCACCACAAGTCCGGCTAAAGCCGGATTCAACCCCACCAGCCACATCAGCTCAAGTCGAGACATCGACAACACCCTCCAGTAAAAGAAAAGTCGCTGTGGAAGATGTCCGGCTGCAGTTACTTTGTATACGCGTTAATGACAATCTGGCCGTGTTGAATGCGATGCCGCATTTTGGCCCGGGGCAATTGTCACGTCAGCATTTGGCGCTTTTGCACAATATGCTGCAGGCCAGCGGAATGGATACACAAGATTTGTTAATAGATGAAAAGCCTTTTCACTGGCCTATGGTGCAAGGGGAATATGTGGATAACAGTAAGTCGGCAGCGGCCACTGCACTGATTGCCTTTCTACAGCAAAAGCTTGTGGACTGGCAGTTCAAGAATTTACTGGTGATGGGGGAGCAGGTTGTCACCGGATTATTTGTTGCTCCCGATGAGGCAAATAGTGATGGCGACAATGGTGACAAGCAAAATCTGGGGCCTTCGCTGGATCCCGACATGTCCGCAAGTGACCCCACAAAAGATTCAGGTCATGCCGTCAGTCGCCCCAAATTCGAATCACAGGCATGGCAGACATTTTATACCCGCAGTCTGGATGAAATCCTGCAAACGCCGTTCCTGAAAAAAGAGATCTGGAGTATTACCAGAAAAATTCGTCACTAGACGGGATTTTCTGTTCCAAAATGCATAATTTGCGAATCAGGAGAATGACCAAGGCAGATCTGCCTGTTGTTACAAAAATAGAAGCTGATTGCCAAACTCATCCCTGGACCCTGTTACAATTCCTGGACGGATTCAATGCCGGGCATCAGGGCTGGGTAGTCTGCAGGCAGTATGAAGAACGTGAAATGATCGTCGGATTTGCCATTGTTACCAGTGTTCTGGAAGAAAGGACCTTGTTAAATATTTGTGTCAGGCCTGCATTTCAAAAACAGGGAGTAGGACGAACACTGCTGGAATTCCTTTTGCAGCAGGCTAAAGTTGAAAATATTGAAAAGATCTACCTTGAGGTGAGGGCGTCCAATAGCCCGGCAAAAAGTTTGTATGAAAGTTTTGGCTTTGAAAAAATCGCAGAAAGGAAAGATTATTATCCAGCAATTATTGGCAGGGAAGATGGCTATGTATATTCACTCTCTCATTTTTCCTTGCTCTCGTTAATCCCCTCTGAATAATCAGTCTCTTCGGATAAATTTTCAGCCAGATCATCTGTGTACTTGAGTTCGTCATCGACGTCAGATTTGAGCAGGCAGTTCTTTAGCCAGCCAATTAGTTTAAAGACAGTGACTGCCAGCAACGCCAGCAAGACTATTGCAATAAAAAAAATGACTGTAGAGAGAATAAAGCGTCCTACATCACTCGCTGGTATATCAGCAAAACTAATAACCGCAAAAATTGCAGCAATGCTGACCATAATGCCCGAAACTACATTCCGGGTTTTTTTGTTCATTTTTTTCTTCATAAAAAGCTATGACATTTCCTGTAGCGCGGACATGGCTGACAACAGGCGTTTATTGTCTTGCGGGGTACCAATGGTTATGCGTAATTTATTTTCCAGGCGTTCTTCAGTGCTAAAATAACGCACCAGTATTCCCTGACCTTTTAGTGCCAGATAAATTTTTTCTGCCGAGGTGCCTGCGGGCATGGTGGCAAGCACAAAATTACTTTGACTCTCGGGTACCACACAGCCCATTTCGCGTAATGCCGCGGTTACTACCTGACGTTCACTTCGTACATTTTTCCAGGTCTCACTGGCATACTCCTGATCTTCAATTGCTGCCCTGGCAAGGGACTGGGAAATCAGGTCAGTATTGTAACTATCCTTGGTTTTCATTAATGGAGAAATGACGGCGGGGTTACCCAGACCATAGGCCATGCGTAGCCCGGCCAGGGAATAACCCTTGCTAAAGGTACGCAGAATGAGCACGTTATCGAATTCCTCCAGCAGACGCTCGGATTGATAGGAAATCGCCGGGTCAACAAAATCAATATAGGCCTCGTCCAACAGTAAGACCCCCTGAAACTCAGCTGCAAGCAAGGCTATTTGTTCAAGTGCGGTGAGCGTACCTGAAGGCGCATGCGGGTTTACCAGGAAGCATACTTTTGCACCGGATTTATTCAATAAATCGGCATAGTGTTCCGGATGGGTCCAGTCTTCATTCAGTTCAAAATTGGTGAGCTTGCAACCATGGGCTGCTGCGAGAACCTGATAGAGGGTATAAGTAGGGCGGGCTACGGCAATGCTGTCATTCGTATCAGCAAAAGTGGCAATTGTCATCCGCAGAAGTTCGTCGCCGCCGTTGGTAACAATAACATTATCCGGAGAAAGCCCATGCCTGACGGCGATCGATTCCTGCAGGCTGCGGGCAGTAGGAGAAGGGTATTGTCGCAACCTGGCGACATCACACTTGCCAAGAGCAACAGCGACCTTTGGACTTGGTGGATAGGGATTTTCGTTGGTATTGAGTTTCAGTATGCCGGGTGAGTCGATTTGCTCGCCAGGAATATAGGCCGCCATGTTTTCTATGTTTTTTCGCTCGTAAGCCATTTTTGTCTTAATCTCTTTGTTGTGTTGATCGATAGCATTGGCAACAGCTCAGGGTGAATAAGTATCCAGGCGATTATTCCAGCCGGAAAGCCAGCGTTGTTCATTTCTTTCAGCAGGGGCGTGATTCACTCGCGCCTGAAGGGTGTCGCGCGCCGACTGAATAAATGCCTGGATGGGGGGCAGATGATCATGGGTCGCCATACCCAGTAAAACCTGTTTCAAACCCCAACCCTGTGCCTGGTAAGTTTCTTGTTCTGAGGTGCCGGTGCCCTTGAAATTAACATAGTCAATCAATGCATATAAGCCATGAGGCGGAGAGGAATTGGCAACGGCATAAAAGTTTTCCTGTAACCGGGTTCTTGTTGTTATGGATGCTTCGGAGTCGAGTATTTTGTCCAGTGCAGAGTCGAAGCGATTAATAATAAAACGAGTTTGTTGCCTAGAATGTTGGGCTAAAAAACTTCTTAACTCCTGCATCTGTTCAGAGTCAATATCCGCCAGGAAAGCATCCCGGTTGTGCCAGGGAGAGTCTAAATTTACCGTGTCGATCCAGGTCGGTATTTTCACCCCTTCGGCAATGAAATAGCGTAACAGTTCGGGAAAACTTTCTTCGAAAATTTCTTCCTGCTTGGCCTGGAACCAGATGAAATGGCCAATACCAAGAGAAGGGAAGTTTTCTCCCTGGTTCCAGGCTGTCAGGCAGCCAGGTTGTCGATCGCATTCATTGTTAAAAATCTGATCGCCTATCCAGTCCACCTGCGCTGGAGCAAGGCTTGGATATTCAGCGCCATAAAATGTATTGGACACCAGCAAAAGTCCGGCACAGAGCTGAACTTTCAGTGAAGCGAACACGGTTCTTTGAAAACTAATCCGTACCAATCTATGTAAATCTTTAGCAAATTAATGGATGCTTTCAGGATTCTAGCATAAAGTAATGAGAGCTCAGACTCTTATCCCATGTATTTAAAGACAATTATTAAACTAATTCTGACTTAAATACTATCAAGAGGTAAGGGCATATTGCGTTATCGAATCTGTTACAGGTTCAGGCTTTCGGGCAAACTCAATTGGCCTTGTTGGCAAATTGAAGCAAAACGTGGAAGCTACAATTATTCGAAAATTTTAAGCAATATCAACATGAGTAAAGACAGTGAAAAATGGTAGAAGATACATCTACTGAAGACGTCATTTTTGAAGCTGGCTGGTATCTACAAAATCTTCAATGGCTTTACTGATTAAGAGCAACTCCTGATAGTTATTGCTGGATATCGGCATTATTCTCGTTTGGTTGGCAGTCTTAATGGCTGCACTGTAATCAGACCAAAAGGCTGATTTTTCAAAAATGCGGGTTATTTCACATATTGTTCTGAATTCCTTGAATTTCAGAACAAGGCGTTAGTGTCCCTGTGTTAGTGGATTATCTGTCCCTACGAGCCATTTTTGGAGGTAATCCACATGTTTAAAAGTATTGTTCTTGGATTTGTTCTGGTTGCCATGCTCCGAGTTGCCCTGGCAACCGAATTATTCTTGCGATTTGGTATCCAGCCTCAATTTTTTCTTTTATTTCTGTCCGGGCTGTTTATAGCAATGCTCCTGGTGCATCGCGGAATCACGGTTCTTTTCGCTGTAATTGTGCTGACTGTTTCAGTGTTACAGTCAGAGCAGATGTTAATAACTAACGGATTTGACAAGGACTTGTTGATGGTTGCTTTGCTTTCTGTGGTTGTCTACCCCATCGTACACAAAGCAATGCATTCCTGAGCTTTATCCGGTAACTGTGCCTTTTGCTGGTGGAAGCAAGCCATAGCTGGAATGTTGCGATGCACAATAAATCCCCTGGATTTCTGTATCAGTGCAGACAATATGTGTATCAGCCATAATCAAAAACTTAGGCATATTTTTAGTAAAAAAAATTGTGACGAAAAGTGCTGTTTTTATAGGTACTTTTCGTTTCACTATTTTTTTTACTAAAAAAATGCCGAGAAATTATGCACAAAAATATTTCGCGGTCTAATCAGCCTTTAAAAACAGGGGTTTTATGAAGACCCTGTTAATTTAATTTGTAACTCATTGAAATATATAGATATTTAATTGATTAAAATTTAGACAATTTGTAAAAAAACGCCAAGTTGTGGGCAGTGCGCTAGTGTGACCATGGCTTATCCATAGACTTATCCACAGATTCTGTGGAAAAAATAGTCTCACCAATCTTGCAAACCAGTTTCCACAGGTTGTATCCCTGATTTCCCATCTGGTGATATAATTTTGCCTTTCCGGTTATCTTTTTCCGGACTCCTATCAGAGAGTATTAATGATCGAAATAGATGAAAACATCCCTTTCCTCTGGCGTTTGAGGGCAGAGGAAGATGGTGATGGGTTTTGTATTGTTTCCATGGTCGTGCCATTCAATGCAGGCGATAGAAACCTGGAGCACACTATTGAGACAGATATAGTGAGCCTTACCGCGGATTACAGTGGCGAAGAAGAAGATGAAATCCTTGAATGGAACGAGGATGACATCAGCCTGTTTTTGAAGTTGATTGCCAGCAGCCAGTTTGGCCAGTCAAACAACACCGGCGGTACTATCAAGGTAGATCTGAATGATCCTGATACCATTGAAATTGTAAATATTGTCGCTGCAGCAGGTTTTGGTCTGGCACAGACCGGGGATAATTACCTGATTGACTCAGATAATTCGCAAATAAGTTTTAGCTGCGAGATAGGCTCACAAATTTCCCTGAACACCGTTACCGGTTACAAGCGCGGTGTCGTAGTTGATATGGATGACGACCATGTTGTCTGCGTGATGCAGGAGCGTATCGAGCAGGTATCGTCGAACCAGGATGATGAAATTCTGCCTCATGATGTCCTGCTGGTAAAACCTCACCAGGTACTGGACCCACTATATACCCGTAATGAACCTTACAAGTCGGATGTTCTGCATTAGCTTTTCTCTTCAACTTTTTTCATTCGCCTTTCCTATTTCCTAACATTAGATAAAACAGTAGCCACCTATGAGCAAGTTTGAAGCGGAAGTTTCCAAACGCCGCACTTTTGCCATCATTTCTCATCCCGATGCTGGTAAAACCACTATTACTGAAAAATTACTGCTGTGGGGAAAACTCATTCAGAAAGCCGGTACGGTTAAAGGCAGAAAATCTGACCGCATGGCCACCTCTGACTGGATGACCATGGAGCAGGAGAGGGGGATTTCTGTGACTTCCTCGGTGATGCAGTTTCCCTATCATGATCGAATGGTCAATCTTCTGGACACGCCGGGACATGAAGACTTTTCAGAGGACACCTACCGCACCCTGACGGCTGTGGATTCAGTATTGATGGTCATTGATGGAGCCAAGGGGGTGGAGGCGCGCACCATTAAACTTATGGAAGTCTGCCGCTTGCGTGACACGCCAATTCTGACCTTTATAAACAAGATGGATCGGGATATTCGCGATCCCATCGACTTACTTGATGAAGTGGAAAATATTCTAAAGATTGAATGTGCTCCTATCTACTGGCCTTTAGGCATGGGCAAGGAATTCAAGGGAATTTATAACCTTTATACAGACACCATTTACGTTTATGACCATAGCCATGCGGATGAGGTGAACGAAGTGCTGACCATAGATGGCCTGGACAGTGATGAGGCGGCAACATTACTGGGCAGCTATGTGGAAGATTTCCGTGAAGAAATTGAACTGGTACGTGGCGCAAGTCATGAGTTTGATCTGCAGGCCTATCTGGAAGGCAGGCAGAGCCCGGTCTTTTTTGGTACAGCACTGGGTAATTTTGGCGTCGAGCAGATGCTCAATGATTTTGTTGAGTGGGCGCCAGCGCCTCAAAACAGGGAAGCTGCCAGCCGTGAAGTGGATGCCAGTGAGAAAGAATTTTCCGGATTTATTTTCAAGATCCAGGCCAACATGGATCCGCGTCATCGCGATCGAATTGCCTTTATGCGTATTTGTTCAGGCGCCTATGAACAGGGCATGAAAATGAAGCATGTGCGAACCGGAAAGGAAATTCGAATCAGTGACGCGGTGACTTTCCTGGCGGGGGAAAGAGAGCAGGCTGAGTATGCGGTATCCGGCGATATCGTTGGTTTGCATAATCACGGCACCATCCAGATTGGAGATACCTTCACTTCGGGAGAGGATCTGCAATATACCGGAATCCCGCATTTTGCTCCGGAACTTTTCAAACGTATCCGCTTGAAGGATCCACTGAAGCTCAAGCAACTGTTAAAAGGTTTGCGACAGTTATCGGAGGAAGGATCTAC
>Ga0181595_10001374_pt1 | contig 26427 bp, 46 predicted proteins | sample 041ome_7_FD_145604 | JGI IMG/M metagenome (GOLD analysis project Ga0181595, IMG submission 145604) | Coastal salt marsh microbial communities from the Groves Creek Marsh, Skidaway Island, Georgia - 041401AS metaG (spades assembly) | ecosystem: Environmental > Aquatic > Marine > Intertidal zone...
TGATAAATATAGTTTTACTGTTGATGTAAGTAGTACTACACCAAGACCTAGCATAGGTGATTACTTTATGTTTGCTAAAAATAATGTAATAAATAGTAACGGCGTTTTAGGTTACAATGCTAACGTTAAACTAACTAATAATTCAACTGATTTTACGGAGTTATATGCCGTTAACTCTGAAATACAAGTAAGTAGTAATTAAAAATAAAATATTATGGCAACTGGATTTGAACAATTTCAAAACTTTAACCCTGGTACAATACAAGCACCAGGCTTACCTAGTTTTCAACAAGGTCTAGCTGGTATACCCGCTGCTCCTGCCGCTCCGGCTATGCCTGCTGGTGGAGGTGGTGGTATGACACCTGGAGGTGCTGCTGGTGTTGCGGGTATTGCTACAGGTATTGCGGGTATAGCAAGTGGTATTATTGGCGGTGGCAAGAGACGTCGTGAACAAAGAGCTGCTGAAGCTGAATTAAAACAACGCAGAGAAGCTTATGAAACATTTGAGTTTAAAGATCCTACTGCTCAGATGACAAATCCTTTTGAAGACTTAACTGTAAATCAACAGCAAGCTCAATTTGAGTCGCAACAACAACAGCAAGCTTTAGCTAGTACACTATCTGGTTTAGGTGGTGCCGCTGGTGGATCAGGTGTTGCATCACTAGCACAGACGCTAGCTCAACAACAATCACAGAACTTACAGAGATCAGCCGCAAGTATTGGTCAACAAGAACAGAGAAATCAAATGGCTGCAGCGCAGGGTGCTCAACAGTTACAAAGTGCTAGAGCACAAGGTCAAATGCAAAAACAAGAGTTTGAACTCGGTAGAACAGAAACATTATTAGATATGGCAGGACAACGTAAAGCTGCTGCTGATGCAGCAAGACAACAGGCTACACAAGCTATCGTGGGTGGCATTGGTCAAGTAGCAAGTGGTGTTGCTAGTGCTGCAACTGGTGGTATGCCTATGCCATTTTAAATTAAATAATTATGCCAAGTAGATATTACAATCCAAGATTAGCAAAAAACTTAGCGGATGCATACAAGCAAGAGGTGTTAGATTTAGCTACACCTATAGAGCGTGCATTCCAACCTTTCGTACAGATGACTGAAAAACGTTATCAAGAGAAGTTAATAGAAAAAGAAAAGTACGAAAAGCAAATGGAAAAGATAAGAGCTGAACAAGACTCTTTCTTTAAAGACATGCCAGTTGTTGATCCTAATAAATTAGATGATTCAATTAGAGATTTTGCTACTCAAGATTTAATGCGTAGTCAACAAGAGTATAGATGGACTGTAGAGAATACGCAGGGTTACGATAGAATAAAAGGTACTGGTGATATAAAGAATAATATTAACTATTGGGGTGAAATAAACACTAAACTAGCTACATACCAACAAGACTATATTGACAGAAGGAATACTGATCAACCTGGTGGTGACAGAACTAGTAACGTAAACGATGCTGTTACTATTGAAATGGATAGACGTAAGGCTAATAAAGAGTTTGATGCTGTATACAGAAATAAAGAAGGTCAGTTAGTAGCATTGTTTAATCCTAGGGAAGATAGTGCTATAGAACAACCTATTGAACTTCCTTTTGATCAGTGGGATAAAGCTTTTATACCTAAAGAAAGACAGACAAAGAAATATGTTGAGGCTATTTCATCTTTTGATAAAATGATAGATACAGCTAAAAGAGAATTAAGATGGGAAGATGATCCTACTAATATATCAGAAATAGAATCAACACTCGAATCACTTACTTTTAGTAAAGATGAAGCATTATCTATAGCTGTTGATCAGTTAGGTCTTGAGCCAGAAGAATATGCTGGAACAATATCTGCTGATTTAGATAATGATGGTATACCTGGTACTATAGATGATGTAAACTTTTTTATAAAAGAAAATTTACGTCAAGGCGCTTTAACACAATTATCTGATTTAAGAGGTGCTTATGAAACAAAATTAAAAGAAACTAAAACACCTGAAAAACTAACTGTAGCTGAACAAAAAGAAATACAGCGTGTAGATAATTATAATTATGTTGGAGATAAACTTGAAGCATTTAAAGAACAGATGCAAGAAGGTCAACCTGATATAATTAAAGGTCAAGTTAATTGGTTACAACCAGAATCTACTTTCTTCAAAGATATGGCTTCAGGTATGGGCTTTAGTGGTTTTGTGAATCATCTCGATGATGATGATAAGGTAATAGCTGTTGAGGTTACTAATGAAGTTACTAATAATAAAGCTTATATACCAGTAGGTTCAAATACAGAAGAGGTAATAAAAAGACTTATGATAGCGGCTGGTGCTACACCAAGGGAAGCTGACGCATATTATATTAAAAAATTTCAAGCCTTACCTGGACTTGAATAAAATCAATATACATGAATAAAATTTATATTTATAATGGAGCTGAATACACTGAAGATCAGGTAACACAAGCTGCAACAAATTTAGGTTTATCTTTTGATGAATATATAAGTAAATATGGTTTAACACTTAAAAAAGAAAAAGTGGGAAAGCCGGTAGCCACAGTGGCGGGTGCGCCTGTGGACAAAAGTCTAGCACCCGAATCTTTGGAATTAACATTAACGGATACTACTTCGGTATCACCAGAGATTGAAATACCAGAGACTGTACAGACTGGTACAGTAGCTGACACCGTAGCACTTACAGAAGAAGAACAAGAGCAATCAAAGAATATAGTATCTACAATAACGGGTAGGGCAGTAAGAGGTGTTTCGCAGGTAGGCGCACAGCTGATGACTATACCAGAGAATTTGTTGTACACTGGTATGGCTTTGCATAACCCAGATATGACCCGTGAGGAGAAGCTAGCATTGAAAGATGCTATTAAGGGAAGTATGGATATTGCAAGTCCTTATTCTGCATCTGACTTTGAGAGAGTATCTAAGTCAGTTGAACCTCTAATAAAGAAATACGACGACAAGGATATATACACAGCTATTGATAATGGTAACTACGGTGATGCGTTAGAGATGGCTGTAGGAGGCGCTGTAGAATCGCTGCCTTCACTAGTTGCCGCTAGACTTGGTCCAGTCGGTATATTTTTATTTGGTGCATCTGTTATGTCTGGTAAGTTCGACGAAGAGTTACGAGCAAATCCAGATCAAACACTATCAGCTTTAGGAAGTAACAGTCTTTTAACTGGATTAAACGAGGCTGCTGGTGAGTTGTTGACTAGAAAACTACTATTCGCAACTAAGATTATAAAAGCTACTGGTGCTGCTGGTGCTGCTAAGGAGTTTTTAAACAAGGGTCTTAATACTATAATATCTAAATATGGTGTAAAACCAGCTGGTGAAGGTTTCTCAGAAGCATTAACTGAGGTAGGTAATGTTATCATAGATAAACTTACGTTAGGTAAAGATATAACTTGGTCTGAATTAAGAAATCGATTAGTTGAAGCTTTTACTGTCGGTGCTATAACTGGTGCCGGGGTTAATACTATTCAAGATGCATATACGCAGCCTATGGATCGTAATATGGCTGAAACTATATTAATGCCTAGCCAAACACAATTCGAGCTCAGAAACAGAGCTGAAAACATGTCTAGACTGGCATATGAGCTGCAGAGATCACAAGATCCTGGGGAACAACAAGCTTATATAGATATGATGACTGAAGAAGAGTTGGCTATCGTAGATATAAAGAACAGAAACAAGTTCGAGTTAAATACTCTAGAGGGCTCTATGATGAACAAGTATGTTAATAATAGAGACGAAATATATAAGCTAGACGAAGCTAATAAGAAAGAAGGTATATCATTTGAGGTAAAGAAAAGAAATCAAGAGCGTATTGCATCTCTTAACAAGATGAACGATAACATACTCGAGATGTCTGTAGATAGACGCTACGAGAAAATGCTTAGTTCTGTTCAGCGTGAGGCTAGAGACATGAGTATTGATGTTAAGGAGTTTAAGACGAACGAAGAGTTTCAAAATTACATAGAACAAAAGACAGGAAAGAGACCAGGTACTGGTGTAGAAGGTACATTTTACAGAGACTCAGGTGAAATTGTAATAAATAAGCAAGCTGCTATAGAGAGTAGAAACGTAAATGTTGCAGCACACGAGCTACTACACGGTGTACTTACTAAGACTATTAAGGATGGTGAGCAGAACGCTGAGGCTTTAGCTAACTCTATGTTCGAGCAGATAAAGAATATACCAGCTGAAGAGTTTCAAGATACAGAATACTACCAGAGACTTATGACTTACATGAGTAGAATAAACTACGGTAGATCTAAAGTAAATGAAGAGGTAGCTGTTCTATATGGTGATGCACTTGCTAATGGTGACGTAAATCCAGATGAAGACATTCTTACGGAGATGGGTGATATGATAAGAAGATCATGGTATAGTCTAGGTTTTAGAAGAACGTTTAATAAACCCAAAGATGTTCTTAATTTCTTGAAGGACTACAACAGGTCTATTCAGAAGGGTTACGTGGATAGATCTATACGTCGTATCGCGCGTGAGGGTATGAGGGGCAGGATATTCTCAGAGAGCGATGCTGTAAATCAAGATGTAGGAGAGATGTTATCTATCTCTAAAGCTGATCTTGTAGCTGAGAACAAGAAAATACTTGAACAAGCTGGTGGTGCTGCGAATCTTACTCCAGAGCAGAAGGCACAGATACAGGATAATGTTGATAAGATTAATAATATTACCGAGGCTCAACAACCTAAAGTACCGGAGGGTGTAAGTAAAGATGCTGTAAAGAGATCTACAGAGACACAGAAAGTCTATGAAGAGTTAGGTGCATCCCCAGAGGCCTTACTTAAAATAGCTGATATAAACGCACCTTTTATAAATCAAGTTGCTAATAAGCTTTATAAGAACTATCCAGGGTTTAAAGAATCAGGTTATACTAGAGAAGATTTTATATCTGATCTAAAAGTAGGTACAATTGAGAGGCCTTCTAACTCTCTATTAGCTCTGTTGAGATCATACAAACCTGAGACTGGTAAAGCTTTATCTCAATATATAATGGCTAATCTTGAGAACAGGGGTAAGGGTTTGTTGCAGCAGATGGTAGGTGAACAAGTTACTGTTGGGGCTGGTGATATAACAGAAGTGTTAGACTACGGTACAGATCAAGAGCTACTGGATACTCCATTTAGAGCACAACGTAGGATAGCTTCACTAGGATTAAAAAGATCTATACTTGACAAGGTTAATAAATTAGTACAAGAGAAAATAACCGACAAGCTGCCGATTTATTACGGACCATTTTTCAAAAACAGATTGCAATATGAATTTAGAACTACATTTACTGACATAATATTTAAGTCTTGGCCTGTTGATAATAATCCTAAGGGCACGATGAGATGGACTGAATATGTTATCAAAAATGCCAGAGGTATATACGAGACTCTAACAGATGAGAAGGTTAAAAAATCTACTAGAAGTGATTTGAGAGAGATACTCTACGATGGTAAACAAAAGAGACCGTTTGAAGAAGTAAAAGATGATCTTATAGAATATTATGTAGCGCCTAGAAAAATAGGTAAGTTAGTTGGTCCTAAAAATAATAGAAGATATGCAGATATGACACCTGAAGAAAGAGCTAAAGCTCCAGTGTCATCTCCTCGTAAAACTCAACATAGAACTCAATTAGCAAGACAGATAGCAGATGCGTTAGGTTTTGAAGCAGCTGCAGATATACTACAGACCGACAGTCAGGTTGCAGGTCAATTCAAAATCAATCAACGTAAGGCAATGGAGACGGCAGGTATGGCTAGATCATCTTTTAATGAGAACGATATAGTAGAAAATGCTGTCAGATTTATTACAGATAATATTAGAGACATAGACTTCGATGCTTTGGATAGCAATCAAAAGAAATTAACTAGAAACTTCAGTAGAGCAGCATCTAAACTATTAAGAGATAGTAAGTTTAAAGATATGTCTATACTTGACATAAACAATTTCTTTATAAAAGAGTTTGGTTTAGATTATGTTTCTGCTGCAAACATAGTTACTACACAGTATAATCTATTAATGTATGTAGATGAGACTGAGGCTATGGACAGAGACGAATTAAAACGTCTTTATGATGAAGCATACTACACTGTAAAATTAGCTATAGTCAAAGATGATACACCTGAAGATACATTCAATAGGTTTAATGATTTTGAAGCAGAACAGCTAGGACACAAGGAGAATAACGATGAATTTTATGCTTTAACAAAGAAGCAGGCTATAAAAGGTTTTACTGATTGGGGTATTCCTCTTCCTAAGAACTATAAGAAAATGACCGCGGCTGAGCTTTTAGATTATCAACTCAACATGCCTGCTGAGGAGATGAGTAAGTATTTAAAAATAGAAAAGGAGCAGAGGGATGAGTTAGATCTTAAGTTTAACGAAATACTAGAACAGACTAAAGGTGTAGATAAAGAAACTATACTTTCAGCGGCACAAGCTAGTCAGATAGCTAAGAAGTTTAGGTTCTCTTTACCTCCAATATTACATCCTAAAGCTAATGATTTCGAAGGTATATTGTATAGATTCTTAGCTAGTGGGAAAGTAGGAGAAGAACAATATAAGTTTTTCAGAAAAACGCTATTAAACACTTTTGCCGAGGGTATTAATGCTTCAGATAGATTTAAAAATGGTCTACTTAAGAGACATAAAGACTTAATTAAGACTTTAAACGTTTACAAAAACAATAGTAGATTAAAAAGAAGTAATGCTGTAAAGAAATATTTCCAAGAGGAACTACCAGGAACAGTTGTAACGAGAGAGAATGCTGTTAGATTATATCTTTGGAGAAAAAATGGTACACTAACGATACCTGGTGATATAGGCAAAGACGGTAAACCAATAGGTGATAAGGCTACTATAACGGATATAACAGTTCAGCAGTTGGATGATATAATGTACGAGATGAACCAACCACAAAACAAGGAGTTAAAAGCGTATGCAACACAGATGGGAGGTTCAACACATAATGTAGGTCCAGACGGAAACAGAATGTTATATATGAAGTTTATGCCTAGTTGGTTAGGTGGAACTATAGGTACAGATCTTCTTGATTATGCTAATGGTACTAAAAGAAAAGAGTTCTTACAGCAGTGGTCTGACAATGTAGATAGAATATTTAACGAAGACAACTACAACAAGATTAGAGCTATATATGGAGTTAAGACAGAGAGAGCTCTAAAGCGTATTATAAAAAGAATGAAGTCTGGTAGAAACAGACCTGTTACAGAAGATGTTATTTCTAATAGAATTATAGATTACTTGAACGGTTCTGTAGGTACCATAATGTTCTTTAACATGAAGTCAGCCGCATTACAGACTATATCAGCTATAAACTATATAAACTGGTCTGATAACAATATCGTTGCGGCAGGTAAAGCTTTTGCAAATCAAAAGCAGTTCTGGAGTGACTTTATGATGATATTGAACAGTGATTTCTTAAAAGCTAGACGTGGTGGTCTAAAGATAGATATATCTGCAGATGAGTTAGCTCAATCTGCTGCGGATAAAAATAAATTCTGGAGATTGTTCTCGAAGATGGGTAAGTATGGTTTTTTACCTACGCAACTTATTGATAGTGTTGCTATTTCATTTGGTGGTGCATCTTTCTATAGAAATAGATTAAAAACATATCTTAAACAAGGCATGTCTGAGAGTGATGCTAATAAACAAGCTTTTATAGACCTACAGGAGATATCAGAAGATTCACAGCAATCATCAAGACCTGATAGAGTGTCAGAGCTTCAAGCTAGTACTTTAGCTGGTAGATTAGTATTCTCTTTCGCTAACACATCTATGCAATATATAAGAAAGATGAATAAAGCTTACCTAGACATAATAAATAACAGAGGTAATCAAGTGGAGAATATATCAAGAATAGCTTACTACGGTGTCGTACAGTCTATATTATTTAACTCTCTACAAAATGCAGTTAATATGCTTGATTTCGATGACGAAGATGAGGAGCATATGGACAACATAAAGAGAGCTTGGAACGGTGTGTTGCAGGGTCATCTTAGAGGTTGGGGTATGGGAGGTGCTGTGATAGCCGCTCTATTAGAGATACAAAAAGAAATAGAGACACAAGAACAATCAGGCAGATCTGATACTGGTAAGCTGATTATAGCTGGATCATCTATATCACCACCAATACAAGCTAAGCTTAGAAAGATTGTAAGAGCGTATAATATGCAGAATGTATACGGTGATGTTATAAAGAAGTCTAACAAGATGGGATGGAAAATGGATCTTGATAACCCCAAGTTTAGAATATATGCAAACTATATAGAAGCTACTGGTAATATACCTGTTGCTAACTTACTTTCTAAGACAGAAAACTATGCTAGACTGCTAGACGATGATATAGAGAACATAGATAGATTACTACTTTCCATTGGTTGGGATCAATATACATTAGATCTAGTAGAGAGACAAAAACCAAAGAAAAAAGGTTCACAAAGAACATCAAAAAGAACATCTAAAAGGTAATAAAATGGCACGTAAAAAAATGAAAAACCCTTGTTGGAAAGGATATGAACCAGTTGGAATGAAAAATAAAAATGGTAAAAAGGTGCCTAACTGTGTGCCAATCACTATGAAGAGTAAATATTAAAATGGAAGACTTGAAGATTTACGGAATAAGTATATCAGCTCTTACGGGTAGTGTCATCAGCGACATTAATCCAATATTATCTACTTTAGTTTTAACAGCTACCCTTGTATATACGCTTATACAAATAATAGAAAAATTAAAAAAGAAAAAATAATGGAAAACCCTTTCAAAAATAAAGAACTCAGAGGTTACATAGGTGCAGCAACAGTGTTTATTCTAGTGATGTGTTTGTTACTGTTTTTAGCATTTTATGAGATACCCGAAACAAATAACGACATATTCAAGGTTATCGTAGGTATGCTTGTTGGATCTTTATCTGTTGTTATATATACATTTATAGGTAAAAATCCAGAAGAGCTTGAATCACTTAAAGGCAAAAATGAATCTTTAGAAGCTCAAATATTGCAAGTTGTAGATGAAAAAGATAAACTTGAAAAAATGCTAAGAGATTATCAATCAGAAGTTATTGATAAACTAGCATTGTCAGGTGATAACTTTGAATTTAAAAACAAAAAATAATGGCTAAAGTAGATCTAAACGGAGACGGTAAAGCGGACATTAGCGTTAGCTTGCCACAGATTATTACCGTATTAGCAATGTTTGCTTCTATAGTAGGATCGTACTATACCCTTAACGCAAGAGTAGAAGCAGTTGAATTGTCTGCTAAAAAATTAAAAGAAAACGAACAGAAGTATACTTGGCCTAATCAAAGAAAAACAGAAGAAGAAGTAAAAGCTCTTGAAGCTGAAATGAGAGCATTCATGAAAGATATAGAATATCTTAGAAGAGATATTGATAATAAAAAGAAATAAATTGCTTTTTAGCACAGCTTATAATACATAATAAGCAATAAGTTGCTTTTTAGTACAACTTATGATACATAATAAGCAATAAGTTGCTTAAATAAAAAAAGGGTAACCAAACGGCTACCCTTTCTTACATAACAACAAACAACTTTTTTATCCATCGCAGGATAAACAATCAGGATTCATAGCCTCGGCTGCTATGTCGCCTCTGAGCACACTTTCTGTTCTCATATAATATAAAGTCTTCACACCTCTTTTCCATGCTTCTAAATGCACCTTATTAAGCCATTTAGGTTCTACACTTGATGGGAAAGCTAAATTCAAACTTACAGATTGATCTATATAGTCTTGACGTATACCAGCTTGATTAACTAATTCTAACTGGTTTATCTCCTTAAACGTTTTAAATACGTTCTTGACTGGTTCACCTTCTTCTTGGTTTAACCTACCGCCGTGATCATAAAACCAACCATCTAATTCCTTTATGTCTTGGACAGATCCACCGTCCTTAAGAACTTTATCCCAAGTCTCCTTGTTGTCTATAGCTAATTTACGAAATACTTTCTTAAGTTCCGCATTTTTTCTAATAAAAGTTCCTTTTGCAGATTGTTCTGTAAATACGTTGGCAGCCCAAGGCTCAATTCCAGGAGATATATTACCACTAAGCTTACTATTAGAGACTGTAGGGGCCACAGCCCGAAGATGAGTGTTGCGCATACCAGTACCGACACACCAGAGCGGCTCGCCATATACTTCTGCAAGATTTCTCGATGCTCTCTCAGACTCAATTTTAATTTTACTAAATATCTCACGTGTTTTAAATTGTGCTAATAAACCTTCAAAAGCAATACCATTCTGTTGTAGTAACGTATGCCAACCAAGTACACCTAGACCTAGTGCTCTACCTTTCTCAGCAGATCTAACTGAGTTTTCAAAGCCTCTCATATTTTTTGCCTTCTGTATAAACTCTTCTAACACACCATCTAAGAACCAGACAGCATCATACACTAAGTTAGTATTCTTCCACTCATCGTACTTAGCTAGGTTTACTGAAGACAAACAACAAACAAAACTATGTGACTCGTCTGTATGTAATGTTATCTCACTACATATATTGGTCATATGTACTTTTAATCCATTCGTTTTGTAAGCAGAGGGATTATTCTTGTTTGTATTTCCTTTAAAGAGGATATATGGCTCGCCAGTTGCTTTACGTTTTTGGAGTAACCTGCTCCACTTTTTCCTAGCTTTTTGATCTCCCGCTTCAAGCTTTCGCATAAATTTATCACCAATGACAACACACTGGTGTAAGTTAAGAGATTGTCTATTGACGTCTCCTTTAGGCTCTCTAATTTCCAACCACTCATCGAAGTCATCATGCTCGATATTGATATTAACGCTTGCAGCTCCTCTTCTAACGCTACCTTGGTTGGTTGCGAGTATAGTTGAGTCATAGATTTTGCAAAACGGGACAACTCCATCTGATGTTCCATTACCTGTTATTTTAGCTCCGGCGGGTCTAATCATATTAATGCCAATGCCAACACCGCCGCCATGCTTGGCTAATAGCATCATTTCTAAGTTTTTATTACCTATTTCAAATACACTATCACCAACATCAATGCCAAAACAAGATATAGGTAAACCTCTATCTGTACCTGTATTCGATAATACTGGTGAAGCTAAACAAAGCCAACCATCCCATATGTATTGAAAAAACTTTTCAGCAAGTTCAGGTTTATATAAACGTCTTGCTACTGTAGTAGCTACTCGCATGTAAGCATCTCTCGGTGTTTCCCAAGGTTGTAGATAACCACCAACTATAGTTTTTTTATAGACTTCAGTATCACCCCAAGCAGGATAGTCTTCGCCTTTTTTCCAGTCGTTATTCCACATCTTTATTTTCTTTTTCTTTTTTTAGATCTTCTGTTAGAGCTTCTATTGCTTTTTCGTAGTCAGGTAGTTTCTTTACAAGGCTCATCGTCCCAATAGATAAATCTCTGAGGTTGTTTAGCTCTGTTATTATCTGTTGTACGTTTTGACCAAGTATTTCTACTCTGTTCCACATTTCTATTAGTTTGCTTTCTTTCATTGTGCATTATATAAATAAATTAAATATCCTATTGTTACGTTTATATTGACAGCAACTAAATTCCACTGTTTTGCTACAAATACTTGAGGCATAGATAATATACCACCGATTACATATGTAATTCCACCTATTTTTCCATAAGATAATAAATGGGGAGACATCATAATAAACGCCGTCCCCATATATCCCAGTCTATTAGCTAATCTTTCAGTAGCTGTTAATCTTTTGTCTTGTACTAAGATACGTAAAAATCTTTGTTTAAAACGATATTCACATTTTTTACAAGTTCTTTTTCCGTATCTAAACTTATGTGTTGGTTTTTCTTTATTACATTTGTTACACTTTCTCACTACCAAATATCTTCAAAATCTTCTCCCTCGTTTGCTTTGGAATAATCAGTCGGACGAACAGCAAAAAAATCAGTATGAGTATGCCCCCCGGTAAGATGATAGAACCAGTCAAGATTTGCCGCTGATTTTTCATCATACTCAAAGTACTCCCCGTCGTTGCTGTAACCAAGTTCTTTAATTTTTTCATTGAGACGTTTTCTGATAAATTGTTTGAGATCGTAGGCTTTAAGGTTTTCGATATCTCCAAGCTCAAACATCTTGTCGATATATTTTTCCTCTGCGTTGAGCATTGTTGCTGCTGCTTCATATACCTCGTTTTTACAATCATTTAAAAGCGAAGGTATTTCTTCACACATGTGTTTGAATAATTGACAACCCATTTTACTGTGTAGTGATTCATCACGAACAGACCATTTCATTTGTTGTCCAATACCCTTGAGTAGATTACGTAGTTGGAAGCTATAAAGAACAGCAAAAGCAGAATACAAACTAACTCCTTCTGCGAATGCACTAAATATTGCCAATGATCTACCAATACCCACGGGATCGCTACCATTGTAAGCAACGAGATTATCAAATCTATCAGCCGTTGCTGGCTCGTGTAAAAATGCTTCAAAGTTTTCAAGTCCTAATGTTTCGTTTAAATAACTGTATGCTACCGCATGTATGGTCTCTTGAGATCCAAACATCATAGCCATCTGTTGTATCTCATGTTTTGGAAACCATGATACAACTTTCTGCGTCCAGTAATCAGAAACGGCACACTCCGTCTGCGCAAAACCCAGTAGGATATTTCCAACCAAGTTTTTCTCTGACTCTGTAAGCTTTTCGTTCCAATCCTTGACGTCACCTGACATCGGGATCTCGGTATGTAACCAGAATGCCTGAGCTTGTTTAAGCCATCCCTCAGTATAGTATTCTGGGTATTCAAATGGCTTGTACGGTATTCTCTCATCAAATAATCCCATTATTTATTCATAATATATAGTTAGACATATTTCTACAAACGGCACGTAAAACACATGCTCAACAAATGTTTCTTCAGGATAGCTTCTAGCACCTACACAAACGCCAGGGTATAAACCTATAGCTAATTCCCAACCTTTCATCTTCCTTGAGAATTATAAGGTTTAACGTAGTTTTTACTACTTTTTAATCTAGACGTTTTACTTTTAGCGTGAACGCCTGGTCTTTTTACCTTGTGTTTTATTCGGTAATTCCCTGTTATTAATTTTGCCATCTTTTAGTATTTGTATTACACGATCACATTCTTTTTGGTTTTGAGGTTTAAATAACCTATAACCTGGAAACTGTTCTGTCATTAACTTCTTAAATAATTTCCAGCGAATAGGAAAAGATTCATTAGGTCTACCTTTAGTTTCAATTATAAAGTTATCACCAATAAAATCAGGTGTGTATTTAATAGGTAGTATTCTTTTACCACCCCTGTTTGTAAACTCACCTTTGCCATTAGCTTGTCTTTCGTAAACTTCGTTTTCAAAATGAAAACCATTTACCAGAACAAACGTCTCGCCCTCGTATTTAGCTCGTATTTTAGCTTTCTTCAAGGCCATGTACATGTATCTCTCTAAACCAGATGCAAAATTAATACCATCATATGATATTTTTTTAGATTGTACAGGACCTTTTTTACGTCTCCTTTTTATCATTTATATAACACTCTTCAATCTCATCACGCAAAGAGTTTTGAGCAGCTTGGATATATAGTATTGCATCCATTAACTCTTCTTTAACGTCTTGTAAGTAATTTTTTAAATCTTTTACTCCTGATGTTTGTTCGTCATGTAGTGTTTGTCCGTACTTAGCATAACCTACAGCTGATCTGTTGTCAAATTCTTGTACAATACTATGTACAACTTTATCTTTAGATTTTAATTTCATTTTTTATACAATTTATCATATTTAGCTATAACCCATATCTTGTCGTCAGAAAGTGCAACGCCAAAACCTACAGATTCACACTCTTCACATAATAGCTGTTTAAATGTGGTTTGATCTTCTTGCTCTAATATCCAACTTATAGTAGCTTCTAAAAAATAATCTCTTGATATAGTAATATAGTCTGTATAAAAAACACTCTCTCCTAATTTATCATTAGTAAATACAACTTTGTTTATATCAGCCGTAACTTTAGCCCTTTTATAAGCTATATTGGTAAGAGTATCATTTAAAACTAATGGTTTTAAGTTATAATAACCTCTTATGGTGTTATGCATGTTTAATGCAGAATTAAAATCCTGAGCTATACTAATAGCTGGAAACAATAATAGTAAAATTAATTTTCTCATGTTTGTTGTTTTAAAGTTAATTGTAATTATAATGTGTCCTTTACGAACGTACCGTTTTTCATTCTACCAGTTCTACTAGATATCTCATCATAAGCAGAGCCAATACAAGTTTCAATATCTGTGCCGACAAGATGGGCGAGATTAGTGAGAACAACAACACTATCACCAATAGCATCGACAATATCTTCTTTGTTATCTTTAAGTAAGGCCTGTGCCAATTCTCCTGTTTCTTCATATAGTTTAATTAATTGTGTCTTAGGATCACCTTGATCATATATACCTCTAGCACTAGCCCATTGTCTTATGTTTTCAAACATACTAAATATGTCTATTTCTTTTTGAGCAAAAGCTTCCTTCATAGCTTTATTATATACAAAGCATTTTTCTCTGTCAAACATAGACACATTAGAGTTCTTGATAATCCATTTAGCTTTTTCTTCCGTATCTATATTAATTACTTGATCATCTAGGTTAATGCTCTTACCAAGTATTAACTCTTTAGTTAAATCAGCTTTACTACAGTAAAATGTAGTTGTTTGTGGTGTTGTGTTTAATTTCATCTTTACTACGGTTTTATATTCATTAACATCTGTCTTATACCTATAAATTTTTTGTAAGTTAAGTTCTACCTTAGAAGCTTTGTCAATATCAGAAGATGCAAATAATATTTCATATTCGTTTTTCTTCCAACCTTGTTCTTTTTCTACCCTACGCTTTAAGTTGTTTGTGCAACCTATTTTTTTTATTTTAGGTATATGATAAATGTAATACATTTTTTTAAATTATAGTTTGTGGTTGATAATTTTTCCCTACAAAGTCTTCATAGACGTGTAGATTATTTACAAAGTGATAGTATATACCAACATCAATAGACAGCCTCTCTGCAACTGTTTTTTGTAGCATTGAAAAACAATACTGATCATTACAAAAGCCATACCAGATGTCATTAGAACGCATCATAACAGACATGTTCAGCACGTTGTCATGTATATAAAAGTGTATAGCATAAGTACAAGGAGTATCATTACGATACGTATCGATTTCTTTTCCATCATAAATAGAAATACTAGCTTGACGGGTATCAGCATTATCTCTAAGTTTAGCCACAACTTTATCAAGTTGATGATTACGTTCCCACTGCCAACCATAATTAGATCTAACATTTCCATCTGAATCCATCATTTTGTACCATATGGGTGCGCGTTTAGCGATTTCTTCCGCGTTAGGATCTCCTGATAGATACCAAGCCCATTCTCTTTCCGCATACTTAATATTCCAAGCACGATACTCCGTGTGTATTTCATTTTGAAGCGGATTGGTAATTTCGAAACCCACATTAAATAGACATCTTGTGTCACCGAAATCATACCCTTGCTTACAAAGAAGCGGATAAAAATAAGCAAACGCTTCATCCGCTGTATTAAACTTGTTCGTTGTATTTATCATAGTAGTATTTATAGTATTCAAATATAATTTTACCTAACTCATATTTATTAAATTGATCATTACCACAACTTTCTTTCTTGTTGACCTCTATACAAATATAATATAATTTATTTTGCATACCTCTTTCAACTGGTTTTGGATATATTCTAATATTGTTGTCATTACACCAACTCATCATTTTTATATCAATTTTAGTTGGTACATATTCTATTCCCATGGCATATCACCGTCTTCAATTACGTTTTCTAAAGGTACATAATTACCAGATCTAGGTTCCCATCTAAAACTAGCCTCAGCTTGATTTTCACCTAAATTTTGAAACTTAACCTTTAGTACCTTTACCTTAACAGTCTTTTCTTGATAGTTTCTATGAACTAGCAAACCGTGATAACTAGCATCATACCATTCACCACCACCTTTAATGTTGTACATATTTGGCTCTTCAATCTCGCCATCTTGATTTCTATTCATCTTAGTAGGATGAGCTACAATGATAACTAATACGTCATACTTTTTACAAAACGTATCAATACGAGTAAGATATTCCATTGTATATTCAGTAACGTTTAAACCATTACCATCACTCATACGTACTTTGTTGAACGGATCAATTATAAGACACTTAATACCTTTACGTTTTACAAGCTCAGCACCTTTTCTAAGTACACTGTCAAGATCAAAACGCTCCATGTCTATAAAATAGAAGTTGTCGTTTATATGACCAGTAACTTTATTCCATTTCTCTGATCCTATCTGTGACTTATCAGGCATATCATTCCAAAGCTTTCTTATAAGCTTATGACTATGTAAGAATATAGGTTGGTTCTCAGGTGATGCAAATGCAGTCTTCCAACCATATTTCATGTTGTACCCGATAACCATTCGATCAACAAAATCAGACTTACCACTACTAGGAACGCCGGTAACGGTGATGAATTGTCCAGTATAAGTGGAGAAGATGCTATCAAAGTTTTCAAGGCCGATTTGAAAGCCTGGTTTGAAGCCATTTTCGACAAAATCATTAAGATCATTTTCAACATCTTTAAGTGTAGTTACGTTTTCTAAAGGAACAGCAGAAGCAGTATCAACGAGAGACTTAAGACTAGCGGCGTTAGTGCTAGTAAGATACTCATTTGCATCTTTGTAACCGTTGAATGTAACAGTATAACAGTTCTCAGCCCCAAGTCTTCTAATAAGTTCTTGTTTGAGCGCGACTCCAGCTTCATCAGTATCGACAGCAATGATAATCTTATTTTTGTTCTCAAAGTATTCAATACAATTATCAAGATAATCCAAGTTGTTCCTATTAATAGTAGCTCCGTTTGGAACAGATACAACATTATTGATACCAGCTTCAATAAAAGATAAAGCATCCATCTCACCTTCCACAATAACACACCAGTCATAATTAATAATAGAGTCGATATTATAAAATACTTTTTCCGCTCCTTTATAAAGCTTAAAATTCTTTGCACCGTCTCTATATTTAATATTGATAAGTTCATTATTTATAAAGTAATTAAACTGTATTGTGTTTACTTCTTTATTTATCTGAGGCATATACTCTACGCTCTCAGTTATTTTCATCTGTTTCAGTACACGTTGCGATATGCCACGCGATTGAAACCACTTTACTACATTATCAGATAACTCTGTGTTGTTTACATATGTAGGTTTTACATATATCTTAGTAGCATCGTGCTTACGCTTAAAAGTATGTATTTGAAATACTTGATCGCAGTTATGACAAGTACCTAAACCTGTCTCCCAATCATATGAAGCACACTTTTTCTTTTGATTGTTTGCTTGCCTATCATGAGAACAAAGAGGACATATGCCCTCTTTCTTACCTACTTCTAAATCATACTGATTAAACGTGTCGATTTTAAATCCATTGATCTCTGTGTTGTTTACTGTCACTGATTGTCATTTTAAAATGGTAAATCGTTTTCTGCAGCAGCGGGTGCTTGCGTTGTTTGTTGTTGAGGTTGTCCTTCTAATTTCTGTGTATTACCATTAGTCCATACAACTTTAACATTACCTAAAAAAGTTTTATCTGCTTTTGCATCTCGTTCTTCTTTAGTTTGTTGTACTATAATAGGTCCTTGATTTCCAAATTTATCTAATTCATCATTTACTGTTATAGTAATAGGTAGATATTTAGCTTTTTTACCAACAATAATTTTATCGCTTGGTATTTCAGTTAATTTGATACTTCCGTTAATAATAATTGCCATAATATAAAATTTAAAGTGTTTCTGTTTTAAAATAGTTTTGAGGTTTAAAGTTAGGTGTCTCGTAGTATAGTTTATAATTATCAAGAGCTAATTCTACATTCATTTTACCTTCTGACAAAAATACATCAGAACAGTCAAATACACCTAGTTTTATTTTACTTTTTAAGTCTTTCATTGTTTTAGCTTCTTGCATTTCTTTTGTTGTTGGTTTCTTAACCACGATAAATACGAAGTCATAACCAAACATTTTAGAATATATATATGCCTGAGCGTTATAGTAATAATCCTTAGCAGACCATCGGAACCGATCAAGATTACTACTGGTTGTTTTTAGGTCTATTATCAACTTCTCATTGTGATTGACAATATCAGCCTTGCCTTTAAAATCATAGCCATCGATTTTTGTAATGTTAGGAACTTCATATTCTACTCCATCTCCTTGTATCATGCTCCTTACATAATCGTTGTCCATAACTTTTTCCTTCAACGTGTCAATCATTTCAGCTTCACGCTCAAGCATACATATCTCTCCACCAGATAATTCTTTATATGTCTTAGTATTTCTACTAGACGATTTAATTATAGTAAATTTATCTAGCTTATGTGGTTCTAATATACAAGTATGAAAATAACCTCCTAAAACAAAGTTAATATTATTCTCTTGAGGTTTTTTAAAATCCTCAGGATTATTAATCAGAGTGCCAATGTCAGAATAACTAATATACTTCTTGCCAAACTCTCCGTAGTAATCTTCGTCATTGCGAAGTTTTTCTAATACTTGTTCTTTTTTCATTTAATTATAGTGTTGCTTTTTTAAAATCACCTTCATCTTCACTGAAATGGCCAAGTGCATAGAAACCTGTTAGCTTTAGTACAACTCTACTCATAGCGCGTTTCTCAGCCATAGCTACTGGATATGTCTGTCTACAGTTACTGTTACGATCAGCTTCACCAAAGGTCTCTATCTCTTGATCATTGTATTTACCTGTAGCCTTGAGAACAACAAAGTCTTTTTCAACCACTATTGGCTCATACTTTATATCAATATTAGCCGCAGCTTGTATCTTGTCAATACCTTGTCGTCTAAATATAGTCCAGCCTTGTCTAGCTTCTTTAAACATATCCTCTGGTAATAAACCATAGGTCTTGTACATCTCATTTAATCTGTCTGATTGTGTATTCATAGTTATAGAAATTTAATAAAATTGTTTTTGTCTAAGTTATTATATAATTTTTTAATAGCCTCCCTTTTTATTTCAGATACCCGTACTTGTGAGTTTTCTCCTTTTAAACCTATCTCTAAAGCTATCTGTTTTGCTTTTAGTTTGTCCTCACTTATACCGTAACTCTTTTTAATTACTACTTGTTCTTTGTCATTTAGATGCTTATCAAGCATGTCGTTTAGCTCTTTGTCATTAAATGGTTCTGTTACAGAGTCAGGATCAATTATGCTGTCAATGTATCTCGTATCATATTCGTTGTAACTATCAAGTTGCAAGAATATAGCTTTTAAGAATTGATTTATAATTTCTTCGTCGTCGTTTGTTTCTCTAAATTTTTTTTTTAATCTGTTCATCTCTGACTCGGGTACTCTCATATTAGTTCTGCTATTATTTATAGCTCTACGTATTGTACCTTTAATTCTCTTGGACAAGAAACTCTTTAACGTTTTTTCAGGCTCTACTGAGTCGTTAATTATATTCCAGTCTATACGATCAACAGCCTGTATTAAACCTATATTACCCTCTTGAATCAGATCTTGTAAGTTTAATATACCTATATATTTAGCTTCAGTTGAAAATCTACGTGTAACTTCTTCTACTAAATACATATTCTCTACAATAATTTTTTCTCTATCATTTTGATACTTCTGCGATAATAGCTTTTCTTCTACATCGTTCTTATACCTAACGTAGTTCTCTACATTATATTTTTTCATTCAACAATTTGTTAAGGATGTTCTTCTCGTGCTTTAAATCATCAGTCATCCTACGATAAATTGTTCTTTGTGTTACGTTTAAATTCTTTGACAACCGGCTAACAGTTATCTTTTGGTTATTATCATTTATAGCCACCATCGCCTCGTATATGTCGCTCTCATCTATCTTTTGTGATCTACCGATGATGCTACCTACAATTTTAAGCTTCTGTATTACATCTAATGTACAACTATCTTTAAATATAATCTTTCTAGCTTTATTCTTTGGTGGCCTTTCTAAATCCTGTTTATATACATAATCAATAATGGTGCCAATTTTTTCTTCATTTAAGGTAAATGTAACAAAATTATTATTAATGTTACACAAGTGATTAACAATTTTTCTAAAGCCATCTATATCAACTTCTGGGTTTAAATACCATATAACTGTCAAATGCCATATCAATGATTTAATAGTTGTAATCTTTGCTTTACTCCTAAAAAGTTCATAACACTCGTGCGTGCCGTCTTCGTAATACATATAATCATCAGTTACTTCTGTTGGTTTATCTGTTATCGGAAAACGTCTGTATATTATCTTGTTGTTATGTAAGTAATTCATTTTACGCATGACAATAGCCTGTTACTATCAACTTACTAATAGCCAAATGTCACCATTTTTTACGTAATTTCTTTAATTGTAATTCTCTACGTTGTAATAGTCTGGCATTTTTGTTTACTCTAAATAAAAATCTACCTTGTTTTAATCCTTTATTGGCGTATGTTAGACATAGATTTATAAGTGTATAACGATATGTAAAACACTGCTGCTCTAATTTACGTATCAGTAACTTTTTACGTCGTCTACGTTGAATTATGCTATACAACGTATTCAGAAACTTCGTAATCATATTTGTCTTTTATCACTCTGTTAAAATATTTACCCATTGAGTCTGAATATTTCAGTCCTAAGAATACATCATATTCTACGTCTTTATACTTATATTCAGCACCGCTGATAAACATAACATACATTTCTTTTTGATCACAGCTGTATACTATAGATACTATAGCTGAAGATCTTACATCTATTTTTTCTTTTACTATTTTATTCATATTTCTTGTATTTTTCTAATAATATCTGATATATCTTTTGAAGTCTTGCTAATTCTTCGTACTGTTCATTCTCTAGTAGTATAGGTATTTTTCTTTTTATATTTACCATACGTTCCATCAACATATCTCTCTCGTGATATTTTGAATTACCAAATATATCTTTTTGCATATGTTCATCTATTGCAGAATCAACAACAGTCTGTACGTGTACTTCAATAGCACCATATTTTAATATTTCCCATCTAAGTTTCAGTTTGTCGAATATTATTCTGTTTATCTTCATGTACCAATTTTATAACAGCATTTTTTATTGATTCTAAATCCTCTTGTAATTTATCTATTGAATCTAATATGCTAGACAAATCTACTAAATTATCTGTTATATATTCTGAAGCTTGAAAACTAACAGCATGATATGAGTCTTTTAGATATTTAAATTCTTTGTTATAATCTACAAGATCATCAAACTTGCTAATACCGTAAAGAGCTGTAGCATGATCACGTTTTACAACCTTACCTATACTGCTTAAACTTGATTTACTTATATCTCTAGCTACTTTATAGTACAAGAATCTAGCAAATACATAGTCTCGCTGCCTTGTCTTTTTTGATATGTCGTCTAAACCGAGATCGGCTTCAACTAACTTTTTTATTTTCGTTAATGCTTTGTATTTTTTATTCATATTATATATATTAATGAAACACTAATCCTATTTTGTTGTTATCTGTATACCACTTAGTGGCCAACAGGTCGTTATCCATAGAAGACACATAACCAGCATGTAGTAGATCTTCATGTTTTTTAAATATACGAGCGTGTCTATCTCTATCAAAATCTATTAGACTATCTGTTTTACTACCTTCACTGAATATAATATCCATATTTTCAGGTATAATATCTTTGATAGTATCTAGCTTAAATAGAGATATAGACTTAGTATATGCGTAAAATCTAACTTCAGGAAGTTCATTTGCTATTTCAAACCACTTGTGTATGTATCTTACGTTGTAAAAATCACCTGCATCGTGTATTCTGATAACATCAGCTCTTTTACTTATTATCTCTTGTACCATTACATCTACAAAGTCAGATCTTTTTGTTAGTTCATATCTTTCTTCTTGATACTGCATATTTCTAGGTATCTTATAAAAAGACTTTTGAGCATAACAATACTTTACACAGTCTTTAGCAAAAGGGCAAGTTACCTTACCAGACAAAGACTTGTAAGCAGGTATGCTAAAGTTAAAACATCTAAGACCTGTTGCTTTAGATGTCTTTCTAAGCTTACCGTTTTGTGTCAGTATATTCTTTAGTGTCATGATCGATCATATAGAGTTATATCTACAAACCATTTAAGCCAACAGATTTGTATCAAAATTGTTTGTTCATCATATATTACAGCAAATGATGGTGTAATGTAAAAAGCGTTTGCAAGGTCGCCAGCCGAAAATATTTCTTTCATAATTTAATTATTGCGGTTTTGTCTTTGCCAAAGTGTTTCTTAGTACCAAAGCCATAACCAGATTTGAATTCAATTTGTATGTTCTTAGCTGGCGGAGTGTTAGCCCCGCCACCACAGAACTTTGTTATAATATAACTACGTTGTTTTTCAGTCATTATAATGCCTCAGATAAACGTTGTTGATTACTTAAAGCATTAGCTATCAAAACTTTAAATAACAGCTCTATATCGTCTTGTTGAAAGCCGTCATCTAGTAATGGTGCCATGATCTTGTCTTTGATCTTGTCTTCTAGGTACATTAACTCGTACTTGTCAATCTGACTGATCATACGGTCTATTGTTTCTTTTACTTCTAAGTAATTAAGGATTTTTTGATTTGCCATTGTTGTTGTTTTTAGTGGTTAATTTTTGTTGGCGCGGCAATGTGTATAGCAAGTATTCTTGTTCCTGCCAGTGAGCTGAAAGCTCTTGCTCACGCATGTGTTCAAATAGTTGTTTTGTCTTTCCCATATATTTCATTGTAAAATTCATCTACTATTTCAGATCTATTATATATGTAATCTTTAATATCTATATCGTGATTTTTGTAGTTTACTGACAACCAAGACTCTATAAGATATTTAACCTGTTCAACACTGTCGTACTTTACAACTGTGTTGAAGTAGTTTCTAGTAGCGTTATCTATTGTCATGATAGTAACTCTGTAGCAAGTAAAACAATAGCTGAACTAATAATACCGATAACAAATCCTAGATCTGTACCGTCTAACATGTGCGAAAATTCTGTAAAGTTGCTCATATAAAATTAAATTTAAAGGTTAATAATAGGTGGCTAACCAGGAGTCGAACCTGAAACTATGCTGAGTACGGACATAGTCGTTTCCTTTATTAACTTAGCCACGGGTGTAATCAAGTAAAACAAATAATTATTATGAAAAAATGTACTCATTATATTTTCATATATATTATCAAACAGTAATATAATCTTGCGTCGAATCAAGCATTGTGCATTAATTCCTTTTTTAATTTAAATTTTTCATCACTTAGTTCTCTGTACAGTTTTAACAATTGCATCTGAGTATCTAAAGTGTTACCACCCTTCTTGATAACAGCTTCTATACTCTCCATGCTTTCGTTAATTTCCTTCAATCTAGTAACCATATTTCATATAGTGTTTTATAGTTTCTGTACTAGCTTTGTTAAAAGCGTGTACACGTTCTCTGTATTTAGGATCTGTGCAGTACTTACGCATAGCGCGAGATTCAGTACACTCACCCCACTTAGCTTCAAACTCATCAACTTGTTTGAGCTTGTCTTTCATCATTTGTTCTGTAATCTTCATAATTATACTTGTAATACCGAAACATGACCACTACGTCTGACACGTCTGTAATTATTTAGTCTAGTCACATATCTAGCGTAGTCATATCCTTGATTATCAATAAGATACCATTCACCTTCTTGCTCTGTTACCCAGAACTGTGGATGATATATCTTGTTACCTTCGTCGTCACGGTTACCATATTGTTCGAAAGCGTCGCTGTAAAAACCGTGTATAGCAAAACGGTCGATACTTATGTACGGTAAATTGTGTATTGTCTGAATATTATCATAAGGTATATCCATACAATCTATCTCTGTTGTTACATCTTCAAGCAAATGAGGCTTGCGTGTAAATTCTATTGAAAATAGAAATTCTGCGTGTTTGTTTGTTGTATACATTTTTTTGTTTTATAAATTATCATTTAGTCAAATCCAAGTGCGTCGTATTCACGTCGTAGTAAACCGATAGCGCGTCTTTGTTCAAGGTCTGTAAGCTCATAATTAAAATCATTTATGATCTCATTCATTTCATTAAAAGTAAAAGGATCACTCATATATCTTACTATCCAGTATTGGATCTTTAACTCGTCCATGTTATTCAAAGTCATCTTCGTCTATAAATTCACAGTGTTCTCTACAGTCAGGACAAATACCGTAGTCTTCAAATCTTATGTCGGATGCTCCGCAGCAGTTACTTATCATCATGTTGTTTGTATTGATTCTTCATATAAATTGTCACATAAATCGCCTAGATAAGTGGCTTCTTCAGCTAGTTGTTTTATAGCTAGATATTCACGATCTCTATCTTGCATGGCTTCGTCTTTGCCACCATTTTCTATAAGATCTATTAATTGTCTAACTGCACTCAATGTGTTTTCTGCAGCGCAATATGTCATGTTAGGGTAACTCATTTTCTTTTATTTTATCTATTAGTGTTTCATACATTTCTTCCCACAACCAATCAGGTAGTAGTTCTTCTTCATCAGAACAATATACTGTTGTACCTGGTGATACTTGTGGTAGCCACTCTTGTATATGAGCGAATAAACCGTCATCATAGTAAAATACATCTTCTGGTATATTTATGCGACGTTGATCTTCTGTGTAAACGTACAGTGTATAGCAATCTTGTGTTTCTGTTGTATAAATGCTTACGTCGCCGTCAGGCATATCTGTAACCTTTATATCAAGAAAATTACATACTTCATCTTTATAATTCATATTGATTCTATTAGTTTTTTAATTTTACTTAATTTGTTATGAGTGCCTTGAGCATTCATGAAATAACGATAGTCAGGGCCAAGGTCATACAGCTCTTGTACAATCTCTTTAGCTGTGTCTAATCTCTTGTTATAATAATCTACACCTATTTTCATTCTTCTGAGGTTTTAAAACATGCTGGATTATTATCTATAAACGGCTTAGCTATTCTGCGTACATACGAGCTGTTACTGTTAGCAGCAGCGCATATAAGTCTAGCTAGCTTGTCTTGGATCTCAAATAGATCCTCTTGCCATACCATATCTTCGACAAGGAAATTTTCACCTAATATCTCTGCAAACTGTTCGCAGAAATTTAGTGGACCTTCTACTATTGGATTCTCATTAGCTCCGTCAAACCATTGTTGTTGTGTACTCATGTTTATTTATTTAAATTAATTATCATTACTATAGTTCAAAGTGCATCGTATCGAGATAACCTACTATCCTTCTGACTGTTTTAATTTCTGTGTCAGGATCATTCCACTGCCTGTTTATGCCTGATGGATGAGGTATCTTAAGATGATTGATCTTCTTCTTAGCACACCATATTGCTGGTATGTTGCCTAGACATATGACTTTGTCGTAGCTGTTGACCTTATCTACAGATATCTCTACCTGTCTCATACTTGGTATACTACACTTAACACTTGATAAGTTATCCCAGTCAAAGTTTAATACTCTGCATCTAAGCATTATATTCTTGATCTTCTTATAACTCATAGAAGACTCTAGAGTTGCTGCCTTACCTGGAGATATACCTAATACTAATATACTCATTCTATTACGTGTTGTTTAAAATCATCTACCACACTGTGTGTCGCTGGTTCACACCAGTACTTAATATAAAACTTAAGTAAGTTTATCTCACTACCTTCGAGGTAGAGGTCTAACCACCTGTTAGGTGATTGTCTCGCGTCAGTTATTCTTACGTTATGCTTGTACATATCTATAAGAAAATCTTGTGTTGGATCGGTTGATTCTACTACTATTTTCATTTTAGTTGATTTAGTTGTTTTTCTACTCTATTTGCCATATCTATAAGCTCAGGTGTTCTGTCGCTAGAGTGTACATCAGTTAGTTGCTCGAGTAGTGTCTCAAGCGCTAGTTTTACAATATACTTATCCATTGCTTTTTTCATTAAATATTACATAGAATCTAATATCATTGAGTAACAAGTTGTAGTCGTCTTCAGACATCTTATCTTTAAAGTGTGCAAAGAACTTACATATATCTTCGAAGAGATAGTCATGGTATTTTTCTTCAACCATATAGTCTTTTAAGAAGTCATTAAATAGTTTCATAGTTTGTTGTTTTACATTATTATTATCATTTACTTTGATACAAGTGTATCGAATAAAGTTTTAGTGGCGTCCCTTTTGCGGGTTCTTCAGGTAATTACTCCCTATCCTCACCGAAGCCAACGGGGTAGAGGACCACTGTATATTTTCAGGAGCAGGGTTTGAACCTGCATCTCCAACA
>Ga0181595_10001387_pt1 | contig 26238 bp, 17 predicted proteins | sample 041ome_7_FD_145604 | JGI IMG/M metagenome (GOLD analysis project Ga0181595, IMG submission 145604) | Coastal salt marsh microbial communities from the Groves Creek Marsh, Skidaway Island, Georgia - 041401AS metaG (spades assembly) | ecosystem: Environmental > Aquatic > Marine > Intertidal zone...
CCGATACCGAAGCGACTCAAAGAAGCACGCATGGCCAATAACGTCTCGCAACGAGAACTTGGAAGGCGTTTAGGATTTGAGATATCTGTGGCCAGTAGCCGTATGAATAATTACGAGCAGGGTAAGCGCACGCCTGACTTCACGACGCTGGAAAAGTTAGCTGAAGAGTTAAATGTTCCGGTGCCATACTTCTTTTGTAAGTCGGATAAGATGGCTGAGTTGCTTTGTATATTCGACAAGTTGACTGCCGAGCAGCAAGATGATCTGCTTGTTCAGTTGCGCGAAAACGCTCCCAAATCTGATGTTTAATGCCAGTTTTCACACCATTCACTCAGCTAACTATTAGACACTGCCACTACGAAATAAAATATGTTAGCTCTGAGTTAACTTTAACAAGAAGCTGAAGTGTGTAGTCTGTAGAAAGATATTACCGTGTAAGTCTCGATGCACTTTGACTAATGGATCCGTCGTAGTACTCTAGGTTTAGAGTAATTGTCTTGTCTGGTCTCGATAATATGCTTCAAATGAAATACCTTCCCGATGAATCTGTTCAAAGTTGGATTTATCGCAACATTTATGTTTCAGGTAGTTTCGATTTCTCGACAGTTATTGGACCTAAAGGTGAATGGCGCGCTTACCCTACGTTTAATGACGATTCTAATTTTGATAAAAACCTTATAGAGGACGTTGATTTCTTAGCATTCTTGCGGAGATCTGGTCTTGCCAATAAATCAGCTGATTTTTTTGAAAATCCCGTTGACTATTTAGCTGATATAGAAAGGGTTTTTGATAAACGTATGAATTCCTCGAAAACTACTTCCGGCAGCAGGCCTGTAAGATATTGTCGTTATTGCATTGAAGATGCAATAAAAGAACATGGTTTTGCGTATTTCAAGTCATGCTGGCTGAGTGAAACAGAATGCAGTGTTCACTCCCGTGTGCTTTATGAAATAAACGCTTTAGGACGCAAAGAGAATGAGGTTTTAATTCAGAAAATCTTAGGAGGGATCGAGATCCCCGCTGAGTTTATAGGCAAGGCTAAGAAGAGGAAGATCGGTGTAACTAGCCATAATAATGACATCCAATTTCACATGATGCCCTGTTTTCAAAGTGATTTATACAGGTGGGCCTTGTGTGAACGGAGAGATTATTCGCGTGGGATGGATGATGTAGAGTTCCACTATCCAGATGGTCGTCGTAAGTCTGTTGGAACGAGCGTTTTTTCTAAAGCGTACTACTTTTATTTATATCAACACCCTAAACAATTTGCTGAATTTTTTGAGGCTATTCATGAGATTAAAGAATTTAGATTTGGTTTTATGCAACAGTATAGCCTACAAGAGAAATTACTAAAAAGTAAACATCATAACTGCTCCAGGTGTTACTTATGGAGCAAAGGAGGCGCTTGTCCTATTTGGCCAATAACATTAAAGCATCTTGAGCCTGGTTCATCGTTTTACAATTGGACTAATCCGTGTGATTTATTTCTGGAATACCAATTTAAAAGGAATACTCAATATTTTACAGGTAATTCAGATGTCTCTAGATCTGATTTTGTTGGCATAGCTTGTCGTCAGATCTCGAATCAGGCTAAAAAGTAGGGCTGACAAAACATCAATTGTAGCCCAGAGCTTTCTCACCTCGTAGAGCAATCCATAATGTTTCCCAGACTAGTTGATGGCGAGTAGAGACTTTGCTTTAACTCAATTCTAAAGCTAACCGATTTGGATCGTCCTGAAGCACTTTTTGACTTTGTTACGTCTGGCATAATCTACCCGTAATTGATACAGTATTTTCGAATGATGTCTTTAAAGGATGAGAGATGAAAAAAGTTATCGCTGTCGTAGCGTGTTTACTGAGCGCCTGTTCGGCGGATAGACCGGATGATGAAGAGTTAATCAGTGCTTTAGCTGGACTAACGCAGAAAAAGGCATGTATAACGTCTACGTTGTTTAATCAATGGCCTGCCCAAGGCAGCTCTGTCGCGCAAAACAAGGCCATTATGGAGCGATTGACGGATGTTGGGTTGGTAAATTATTCCAATGGTTCTTTTGATCTCACACCTAAAGGCAAAGAGTATTTCGATAAAGAAGAAAGTGGTTTTTGTTATGCCTCCGGTCATGCAGTTTCAGAAGTGACTTTTATTAAGGAGCTTCCGAAAGAGCAATTACCTGCTGCGGCTTATCGCGCTTGGCAGATTTCATTCAAAATAGCCCCAATGGTGACTGGTGAATGGATCGATAATGATGCGCTGCTGAAACTGTTGAGGGTTGAATTCCAAGCAATAACACAACCACGGGATTTTGTCGTACGATTGATAAAAAGAGATGAAAACTCGAAAATCGAACTGTTAGATCCTCGCTTTTCGTTTTCTCCGAACCACCACGTTCAAATGGGGTGGAGTCTTTAGCTCGCGATGCTTTAGGTTGAACTCTAAAAAACCTGTCATCTTGTGGGCGGCTTTTGAATGAGATCTTCGACGACATCGCCTGATGTATGGCCAAAAAACTAATTAATCGTCTTCGATTTTTTGGCCATATTCATCTCTATGTACGTGTTCATAATGACCTTGACCTTTGTATTCTAACCTACCGTTGTACTCATTTTTTCTTGGTTTATCATCTTCTGTGTCACAGCCCAATAAATACTCTCCAGATAAACTTCAATATTTTCATGTTTTTTAAATGCTTATTCTGTCATTCAGGCTATCGAGACTAGCAAAATTAATACATTTTATCTGTATGCATTTTAGTGATTTCAGAAAAAAACGTTGAAATAGAGGTACATCGGCGCTTATAATTTTCTAAAAATCCGGGTAGGGTAGCATGACGGACAATGCGGTAAAAAAGCCTAGAGCGATAAAAGGTGTGAGTGAAGAGTTAACTGAGTTTTTTACCTGCCTTATATTGCACATGTTGGTGCCATTGTTACCTTTAATCATAGAAACTTGGAAGATGAAGGGGGCTCCAACGGAGGCAACTTTGGCAATAACTGCCTCGATGTATTCGATTTCTATCGGTCTGTCGTCTAGAAATAAAGCTGTTTTTTCTTTGGCGTTATTTGTTGGTATTTTGTTTTCAATGGCCTTTGGGTTTTCTATAGGAACTGACACTTCTGTTGATTCCTTACCTTCTGTAAAATTTGGAGCTGTAGTTACAATTTTACTAGTTTTCGGTATTCATGCATGTGAAAGGTATAATAAACATGTTGTTGAATGCATTCCATTTTGGAATTTTGGCAAGAGGGGGGCTAGCTAATGAATATCAGTAATTTTATTGCAGAAATTACTAATTTAATTCCTGGATTACTTAGCACTCTAGGTTTAGTTATTGCTGCATACACTATGCATAAATCATCAAGTTTTCTTCGGTATCGTTTGCAAATTGAAAGAAAGCTTGCTCATAATCTCGCTTTGGAGCTGAAGAAAAGACACATTGAGTCGCAAGTAAGTTGCGAGCTAAATCGTTTAGAGATTCGAGGTTCGTTAGATAGCGATAAAGACATCCAAGAGATTGAATCAGAAATTCATTCCGCGATAATGAGTGCTATTCAGCAGTTGGTTGAAGAGGAGCAATTACTTATTAAAGAGTCTTTAGAGCAACCGTCTAAGCAAGGCCAATTTCACTATATTCGTAAACTGCTAAATAATTCACTTCAAGAACTGTCTCATCAAAAAGCATAATCATGTCGATCTTTGGGGGGCGCTAGCCCCCTGTAACAACCTCTTGTTAGTGCATATATCCCGAGTATTAGACTATTGACTGATAAAGTTTAAGGCTTGCAAATTAGGTTCTTTTTGCAATAGAGCGGACCGTCCTTTCATCTAATAACTCCAGATGATGATTTCCTGCTCTTGAAAGAAGGGGCTTAATTCAAAACCTTGAGCTTCCTTATCCCATCCATATTGATTGCAAATGGCTATGATTTTTTCAATTTTGTGTTTAGGTGCTTTTGGTGGTGTTCCGATGATTGCGTGAACCGGATTCATGCTTAAAAGAGTCAATTTGTAGCCAGCTTCCATCGCTTTGTTGGCAAGTTTTGATGCTATTTTAAAGCCTCCTAAGTCTATATCCCCCCAATGTTGCACCAATTCTGGCTTGATAGATTCTAAAATCCTTAGGTATGCACCAAGAAACGCTGGAGTCGGATTTCCTGCCACATAGATAATCAGTAGCTCTTCAGGATTACGGCTATGCTCTGCGGCTTCATTGAAACTAGCTAGGTTTTCAATAGTGATGACTCTTTTTATCCGATCTTTACTACAATTCAGAGATATTATTTTATCGGGTCGTAAACCTATATACGGCCTTGCTAGAGGGATATGTTGATCTTCTGTATGAACAGTAACTACTGATGCTCCGCTTAGCAGCATTGGCTGTGGATGCTTGACCAAACCAAGTTCAGTGAAAACATCATCATCTTCTGACTCCGACTCACCATCCAATAGAAATGTGAGCGGATGACGAAGTGATTCAATTCGTTTTGAGTCACCAAATAGCTGTATGCTTAGTCTTCTTAGCATAACGTCTTTATTGCCAGTGTTTAACATGCGTGAAGCTTCAATAACTTTTAGAGCATCAACAAAATGGTGTGATTGTTCGGCCGCTATGCCACCAGGGGCTTTCCCACGGCTCCACGCATCTACAATTATTTTAACACGCGGGTTATCAATGTTTGATGCATGTTCAAGTTCATAAATAGCTTTTTTTGTAGTATCCCATGGCAAATCTATATCTAAAATTTCGGCTAATTTGTATGGGTTCTCCAGAGAGATACGAGATAATTGGCCTCGATCTCCCGCGTTTCTATCCCAAACAGCACTTACAGCACCTGCTTTTACAAATGTCTGTAATCTTGCGTGATAATCTTCTCGATGTGCAAACCGTTCAAGATTATAATACTCAGGTAAACTTGATTCTGTTGCTGGTAAGCTAATTTTTGGGTGTTCTTCAGAAAATTGCAGATTTCCAGCGCTAAATACGCGGCTAGCTGCTCGGTTCATTAGTCTGATTAAAGTTCTATTACAGGCTAAAACGCCGGTGTTTTCTGACATTGTTATTCCCAGATATCTTTTATAACTTCTTTTTTAGTTTGTTCAGGCGGAGTGAGACCTAAATCCGCATATGCATTGAACACCACTTGAGGGTTTTCATAAGGCATATCGCTGACTATTAAGGCATTTCCTTTAGGTGTAAATTTGGTTCTCTCCATTAATAAATCAAAATCCTCTCGATCAAGATCGTAAATTGTCTGCGACATTGGAGCTAGCTTAGTTCGTTGATTTTCATCTGCTGCCATTATTAGCTGTAACCCAATACTGTTTAAAAACCTCGCTGTTGCCAAAGCGTTAGTTGTATCCATGCCATGGAAAGCCTCGTCCAGACAGATGATCCCTGTTCCCGTCTGTTGTCCCTTTCGATTTTGCAGTCGATAAGCTTTGGCTAGCGCAGCTCCTGCGGCGACATACATAGGTGTAATATGTTCACCATTTGAACCTAAACCTTGCCGATTACTCATTCGCTCAACGCATCTGCCGTCAACCAGTATTTCCAAATCAAAGCTAAAAAATTGTCGATAGTCCAACACTCCACGAGCATCACTAGATTCTGCTGCTTCCTCGATAAGTGCTCTTAACGCTTGGTCTAGCTCTTCTGTATCTGTAGTGAATAATGATAAGTTCTGCTCGTTTTGGGCTATCTGATTGATGTAATCAACCAGAGTTTTATATTTAGGTATGACTGAAGACGTAAATCTATACTTTTCTCCACCCGTAAATGCTGGGCATGAGTCCAGAACCTTATTTCGCTCTCGTCTTTCAAGTTCCATTTCTTTAAAGCGATCATTTAATGACATCGCGATATCTGATCGCAGCGTATCTTCTGCCGCTATGCGAGCTTGTTCAGCCTCATCTTCGTAATGCTGAAGCTGGGTGTCAGTCAACCGGACTTTCTCGTCGATAGTCCACTGATGACGGTCATGCCAGTTCATCGTTGCAAATGGAAGATATTGGGAATATTTGCTTAATTCTAAAGTCGCTTTTTCAATATGAGTTGTAGTTCGTTCATTATGAATTTTCACTCTACTGTCGACTTCATTGATTCGCTCACCATATTCCATATGGCTGCGTTCAATTTCACTTTTTAATGTATCCATGATCTCCATATCAATGAACTCGTTTTTAAATGCTCGCTGCTCAATTTCTTTGGCTATAGGCATCTTATCTTCGATAGTTTTTTTACTATCTGAACGATGTTTTTTGTCATTTTCAAGCCCTGCGGCTAATGTAAGTAATTGTTTATAATTATCTTCGAGTATTCCCAGCTCAACTTCGGCAGAATTGAGCTTCGCTCGTAGTTCAGATACATGAGAGACGTCCAATTCTCCTAATTGCTTTTCGGCTTTCGCTTTTTTTGCATGTGCTTCTTCTAATTGTGAAACAGTGTCTTGCTCTTCACTGATACCTTTGTCATTTAATGCAGCAGTTAATTTATGGAATTTTTCTAAGCGCATTTTTAGGTGGGTGACTTCGCCCTCTAATGTAGCCATGTGTCGGCATAGATCAGCGATGTCTTCTACTTTTCGACCAATACGAAGTTCACTTAAAGACAATACTTGTATGGATTTCGTCAATCCACCTTGACTCAACATACCGTCTTGAGTAATAGAACGAGCGAACGTCTCTAATTCTATTTCAGTATGAACAAGACGCATATTCCCAAGCTTTTTCCATAAGAATTTTCGGGCGGTTTCATTGTCGCACTCGATGATCCCAACTGCGTAGTCTGCACTCTCTCGGGAAGAATCAACATCTCTAAGGTGGTTTGGTTGGATAATTGCGGCTCCACCAATCGGAAGTCCCTGACGTCGAGCGTCTCTCAATATCCGTACGGCCTCTCGAACATCTCCTTCAGTGATAACTAATGCATCTCGGTCACCACCCAGATATGCTTCAAGTACTGGCGCCCAGCTTGCATCCGTAATACGAGCTAGTGCGGAAATAGGTTCTGACTTGATTCCTGCATTGGAAAGTAGTTCTAGCAGTTGTGCAGACCCACCGCTTATTAATCTCCCAGTTTTTGTTGCGGCGGAAATTCGTAGTCTAGAGTCCTCATACTCCTCTGATAGCTTGGTATGTTTAATAGTCAGTAACCGAGAGCTTTGTTCTGAATATTTTTTTATAGGAGTTAATTCAGCATTGAGATTTAAAAATGCTTGAGCAACAGCTTTGGCAGGGTTTTGCTGTCCTCTTTCTAGTACGAGTTTGTCAATAACAACCTGCATCTCCTTAAACACACCGCGCAATTCACTATCTTCCATTAAGTCTCTAATAGCATTAATGAGACGATTTGCACGACTAATTTCTGGTTGTTGATAAGCTTCAACCAGTTTTTGACAAACGTCGATTTCGTTTTGATAACGGAGGCGTCGCTGTTCAGTCTCGTCTGTTTCTAGGATTATTCTTAGATCTGTAACTTCAGTTTGTTTATGAACTCTTTCTTGGCGAGTTTGCTCAGCTTTGCTTTCGGCGTCTTTGCACTTGACGGTCAATCGATCAATTTCGTCTTCCAAAAGATCTATTTGCTCGGCTAAATATTCGACGTCGAACACGGCTTTCACAGCTTTTAAAGTAATGCTTTTGATTTCATTCCGCTTAGCATGCTCGTAATCTTTAAGGACACCAGCGAGTTGGGATATCTTTGCCTTAGTTTCTTTTATCATTTCACGCAGAGACACAAACTGTGCGACTTGTTTTTGGAACGCTGCAATATCTACTGGATTTGGTTCAACAACATATGCGCGAACAAACTGGTCTATGGAATCCACATTTTTAAGTGTCATAGATTTTACAAATGAAGACATAAAACGCTTGGAATCAGGCATGCGTTGGCCATTTAATGCATATAGAAGTTCAGAGACATACTCACCTGATTTATCAGTAAATATTGGGGTCCTACCTATTGTTTTAGACCTCTCACGAACATGCTCTCTAAAGTCTGAATAGGGCATGGGAATTTGGTTTTTTCCTTCAAGCACTATGCAATCTTTTGCAGTAATACATTGTCCAGGAAGTATAAATAGTCCTTTTATTTCATGCTTTTCGGAATCAGAATCAGCTTCCACACAAAATCCAGCTGAAAGCGTTCCCATCTCAGTTCCGTCACTAAACACAAGTATTATATATGTCCGAGCTTCATCGCGAGCTCGCCCAGCAATCTTACTTTCACTATCAGGGCTGCGTAAAACGCCTAAACAATAGCTTGTTAGGCTTCGACCTTTCTTACTTGAAACTGATTGAGTGTTATACGTAACGTAGTTCTGGTTACCACCCAGCATTGCCAACTGAATCGCGTCAAGTGTAGTTGATTTGCCTGAGCCATTTGGACCAAGAAATGCTGTTGATCCATCAAGCAAAATATCACTAGCCTCGTGAAGGTAAAACTGTACTAACGTTATCTGCTTAAGCTGTTTCATGGTCGTCCTCTACTGATATTGAAGAGTTTTCTTTTCGATCTTCAGGCTCGTACATCCCTTCGGCATAAGCCTTCAAAATAGCTAAAGAAGGCTCATTAATTAAACTTTGAATACCAGGTAAAATTTCGACAAACCAAAAGTTCTCGTTCAAGTTTTCATCTTTAACAGCCCGAGCTATACCCCAGCGTTTAGTCGCCTCAAGTAATTCAAGCAATTCAGATTGCGGCTTCATCGGTAGCTCACGACCTGTCGATGCTTTATAAGCTGTTTCTAACTCTAGGAGGTCTACTCCAGCAATTCCTGCGTTAAGTGAACCTCTATTCATGTGATGGTCATAGAGTTTTCTTAATACCAGTACAAGTAGTGTATGTTTTAGAGGAATTTTGCTTGTTTCTGTATTCGTTGGAATTGCAGCTACATATCTATGGAGACTATTGTGATCGAGATAGGCCCCAACGACTTCCATAGCCTTTGAAAATTCGTTCTCGTACTTCGCGATCAAATCATAATCCATTCGCTGCTTTGGATTGGCTTGGTATAAAATCTGTTCATTAAGCAGTCGCATAGTTGCGTGCTGAAAGTCCGAAACACTATAAATATTTTGCAGTTCTGCTACACGTTTCCAATTAACTGTCATGACTACCTCCTTCTTTTGTCACCAAGCGTTTAATTAGAATTACAGGGGCGTCTAGGTATTCATTTTCAAATCGCTCTCCCGTCAGTTCAAAGGAGACTTGACTAAATAGATTTCGAAAAGGTTGGGCTCGAACTTTTTCCGCTTTGCTATTCCTATGATTTCGCTCTGCGATTAATCCAAATCGAGTAAATGTTGCCATAACACATATATCACTTACACTTTCTATCGTCATAGTAGAGGTTTTAATTTCTCCACCATCAGGGATGTGCCGATCAATGTAAGACAATATTTGGCCTTCTGACATTTCTCTGTTGCCCCGCATGATTTGCTTAATCAGCCTTCTAACTCTAGCTTCAGGAGTAGGTGTTCTTTTTTGGATGATGGCGCCTTTTCTCTTTTTAGGTTTAGCTGTTGGCAATTTTAAAGCGTGATTACTGAGCAACTTTCCTTTTGCAAATCCGGTAGGTAATAAGAAGTTTTCATCAGCGAGAGAATTGGCTGTTCGGATTATTGCGTCGATAGTTAAATCAATTGCTTGTTCAAAGTTTCCTTGAGACCTTATTTTGTATTCAAGATAACCAAGAGCCTGCTCATTCGTTTTTGTAACCGTGTTTTTTAATCGTCCAAGCAGCTTATCAACATCTCTTAATGCAAGAACTTTTGCGGTATCAGCTTCCAACAAGATATCGGCTTCTTCATCAGTCCTACAGCGTAGATTTTTTCGATACCAGCGTCTTAGTTTTTCACGACGCTCGGGATCTTCTGTTATCTGGCAAGCGAGCTCTATTATTTCCCACCTTGAAGCGAGAGGGTGATTACGCGAAAATAATTCTGCATAGTCGCCTATGTATAGACCTGAGACATAATCACCAAAAAACTTGATTACGAAGATCTCTGTTGAGTCTTGCATACGCAGATAGTCACTTGCTTCTCTAACTCTCATACGTGTTGTATTAAGCATTTGCAAAAGAGCTGAACACTCTTTAGCTGCTACTTGGAAAACTGCGGCGTTCAACTCTGGATCTGAGTAGACTTGTATTAAGTTGTTACGAATTGACTGAACTCGGCCACTAATAAACTCTGGCCCTTGTTCAGCAAATGTTTTTAAAAGTTCAAATAAGCTTTGAATGGTTGGGCGCATAATAAGATATTGAGTAAACCCAATTCTCTCCAGAGTGAGCCAATCGCTTTCAATTAAGCTGCTCAGTGCGTCATGCGCTCTAATATTCAGCGGTGTGGCACGTTCCTCAGCTATCACGTCGTTTTCATCATCCCAGCGTTGTAAAAATTGCTCGACGGATATAGTTATACGCTTTTGTGACCAGCCTTCATCCTCAGGAGGCTCTGCTTCTGGAGCAAAAAAAGCTTCGTATATATGGCAAAGTAAAGACCAGTTACGCCTCGAGTGCTCTGTAGCGCCTAACGGTCTAAAAATACGTTCAGGCACCCTGTCAAAAAGGCTGCGTGAGTAATCTTTGGTATTTTCCATTATGCTATACGCCAACACTTCATTGTGTTATCTCTGATGATAAGTTATCATTAAGGTCAAGTTATCATCAATGATAAATTATCGTCAAGGATAACTGTTTGTTTTTAACTCAATGAGAGAAAGTACAGTGTGATTACAGATAAGCGTAAGTTACATCAGTTTGAATTTATTGAGTTCATATTGGCATTTGAAGGAATCATTACAAATCGACGGTTACGGGAGCAGTTTGACATTGCTATTGTGCAAGCTTCGAGAGTTCTTACTGCTTACCGTCAAACCTTCCCTCGGAATATAGATGTTGTTGTAGGCGAAGGTCGGGGACGTTATTGCATAACTTCTCGGTTTACTCCAAGAGTCGCTAAACTCCATGTAGACAGATATTTTGAGCTGGTGAGTGGTAAAGATGAAGGTGTGCGAAAAGAGATAGTTAGATATGATCTAACGAGTATAGCGCCTGAAAAATTTCGAGTGCTTAACTATGCTATTGCCAACAATTCGGCTGTCTGGTTGAGTTATCGCTCTATGAATCATCCCGAAGGAAAACCGCGCATTATCCACCCTTTGACTTTCGTGTTTGCGGGGCGTCGTTGGCATGTTCGTGCCTTCGATGAGGAGACAAAATCTCATCGTGATTTTAATCTATCCAGAATTGGTGATCTTGTATCGGGTAACAAGTCGATAGATACGCCAGAAGATAGCGAATGGAACGAGCAAGTAAGTCTTTTATTGAAGCCTCATCCAAAGTTAACTCCAGCTCAAAACCAGCTAATAAGAGATGAACTTTTTGAAGGGGCAAGCAGTCGCCTTATAACGACTCGAAAAGCGTTAGTCCAATACATGCTAAGGGAGCTAGAAGTGGCTACTGAACCTGAGATACAACTACCACCGGAATTCCAAATTTATTTGCATAGAATAGAATAGTGAAATGGGGTGATCTTTAGAACAGCTATAGCGGAGAAAATTGGCCATTCGAAAGCTTCTTCCTTACAGACGTTTTGATGTAAAATTTTTAAATCAAAGTGATTAGATTAATGTCTGTTCAACATCAAAGTTTAACGCCTAAGGCAGAAAAGTCGCATCTGTGGTAAGTAGCTTTTTTCACCCGAGATAATCGGTTTTAAGTTGTGCTGCGGGCCAACTTTATTGTCAAAAACAGCCTTTACGGGCCAACTTTATTGTTGTTGCACATAGTTGTTGTCGGAATCTAAAAAATAGACAAACCCGGGTTTGTCTATTTTTTTCGTATTTTCTCCGGCAGCGAAGGTTGAAATTGCAGTTAACAATTTCTGCATTGTGCAAACATAATTCTTCCGACATGCTGCGTTCTGAATTAAAACCATTCTCCCCGCTTATTTGTAAATAAACTGAATGCCTGTGATATAACGGGGTTGAGTCGCGTTCGAGGAATACACCACGATGCCATAGATCGTATTTTCGATCTGAACAGAGGTGGACACTCCTGCATTTAGTTTACCGATTTTCTTGGCAAGGTCCCCTTCGTTCCATTCAAGCATTTGTAATAATGGCGATCCTTTACTGCCTGCCCATGCCGTACCGGCGATGCCTGTAATGGACGACACTCGTTTCAAGAGCATGGTGTCAGCATAAGCTTGTTGGTCTATCGGGTTTAAGCCTCCGCCAAATCCACCTGCAATTAATGCTCCGGTTTTCGCATCATAAATACCGTCGAGTACAGCACTTCCCTGAAATGCCAGCTCTGGATAAATATCTGAAGAAACCTCGGTGGCGAAGGATGTTTCCCGGCCTATTACAATGCTTCTCTTCGCTGACACCATTTCAACAATAGTAGGTGCCGAGTCAAGCTCCTGATAATGAGCGACCAGTTCATAGATCCCGCCTTCGGTAAAGCGCTCAGCTGAAACATAGCCATTCACCACTCTGAGGGCAGGGTCTGTGTTCCAAGTCACAGCTTGTGTTACGTCAAAAACGCTATTATCTGAGTATTGTGCTAAAACTCGCAGCTGTACACCAAAGAACTCAGTGACTGTTAACTTGGGTGCACTGACTTCCAAAGCTATTACTACCGGATCAGTGACAGTAAGCTCAAGTTCATCGAAACACTGTCCCTCATAACAATCTGAGCGAACAATGATAGTGGCTGATCCTGATTTGAGCGCTTTCATGACCCCTTGATTTACTTCGACTATGTCTGACGAATCAGTGTACCAACTCAAACGACTGTCTTTTGATAAATCGACTAAAGTCCCATCAGACAAGCGTCCGGAAAGGTTCACAGTTGCTGATAATCCTTTGGGCAAGCTCAGCGTTCTTGTTTCAAGCACTAGCTCCACCAGGACAGCATCTCTAATGCTCAATGTTGTTGACGTCGAGTATCTCTGTCCCCGGTATTCCGCGGTCAGAGTGACTACCGCATCGCCAACACTTACCCCTGTCACAACACCTTTTCCGCCAGAACTATTACTAATTTGCAGAATGGCCGGAGCTTCTGTATACCACTGAACACGCTCGTCGCGGCCGACATCTATCACTCTATTATCGGATAATCTGACATAAGCTTGGAGCTGCGTCTGTAAACCTACAGCCAGTGAGTTACTATCATTTTCAATCCAGAGTTCGATGATCTCTGCTTCAGTGACTGTCACTGTCGCCTGTGCACTAAACTCCTGACCATTGGCGCGGCCGCTGGCTATCAGTGTGGCGCTGCCAACCGCTAAGCCGGTTACCTTGCCGTCTTTGACGTCAATCAGCTCTGGCTGCGGGGACGACCAGCGCAGCGCTGCATTCTCTGTTACATCCAGCACTGCACCGTCTGAGAGTTTGGCGTAGGCCGCAACACGGCTACTGAGCCCCAGAGCAAGCTGCTGCTGAGCCGGGGTGATCCACAACTGCGTCACCACGGCGTTGGTGACGGTGACCGTCGCCTGTGCACTAAACTCCTGGCCATTGGCGCGGCCGCTGGCTATCAGTGTGGCGCTGCCAACCGCTAAGCCGGTCACCTTGCCGTCTTTGACGTCAATCAGCTCTGTCTGTGGGGTCGACCAGCGCAGCGCTGCATTCTCTGTTACGTCCAGCACTGCACCGTCTGAGAGTTTGGCGTAAGCTGCAAAACGGCTACTGAGCCCCAGAGCAAGCTGCTGCTGAGCCGGAGTGATCCACAGCTGCGTCACCACGGCGTTGGTGACTGTCACTGTCGCCTGTGCACTAAACTCCTGGCCATTGGCGCGGCCGCTGGCTATCAGTGTGGCGCTGCCAACCGCTAAGGCTGTCACCTTGCCGTCTTTGACTTCAATCAGCTCTGGCTGCGGGGTCGACCAGCGCAGCGCTGCATTCTCTGTTACATCCAGCACAGCACCGTCTGAGAGTTTGGCGTAGGCCGCAACACGGCTACTGAGCCCCAGAGCAAGCTGCTGCTGAGCCGGGGTGATCCACAGCTGCGTCACCACGGCGTTGGTGACTGTCACCACAGCCGTATCTGACGCTAGCAGATACTCACCTCTAGTGATCGCTGCGGTGATCAGCGCCTGTCCCTGGCGCAAGGCTATAACTTCGCCAGACTGATTGACTGTCGCAACAGAGGGATCACTGCTAATCCAAGTAATGGGGACTTGATCTGAGCTGGCAACAAAGCCTTGCAGTTTGCCGTCATACTGCAAAATTTGATGACTAAAACTCTGACTGAAACCAACAGGCACATCAGCCTGTGAAGGGGTGACGGTGAGTTTGTAAACTGGAGAATGTGCTCCGGGCAAGCGTTTGTCTTCTGCATGACAGCCTGCAAGTAACAACAATATGACTAGACAAAAGAAACGCATTGAACCCCCGTTTTTTTGGTCACCTTACAGTATCCACCCGACGAATTAGCTCCAGACTCGATGTCCATGAGTGAAGTCACTAAATTTGCATAGTTACCTTGGTCATTTTCCGTTTTTTTGAACTGTAAGTAGAGACTGAAGCAATTGCTCTGCTTTTTCAAATTCGAAACCAGAAATTAGCTGCTTCAACTGATCCATTTGGCGTAGTTGTTCAGTAGCTAATGGCAAATTTTGCAGAGCCTCTACCTCTGCAATGGCTGATGTATCGCAGTTTTCCAGTAACGCGAGTAATTTTTCTAATTGAGCTGACCAATCATAAGGTGGGTGATTAGACTGAGCTGCTCCGGCTTTTTGTGGGCTATCTGCGAAAAATTGCTCTAAACCCCGTAAAATAGGCGTGATCAGGGTGTCTATCTGTTGGATCTGAGTATTCATTAAGACAAATTCTTCACCAAGTTGTACTTGCCGTTCCAGTTCAGCTGCAGCATCCGCAACCTGTAATGCACCTATAGTGCCTGCATTACCTTTTAGGGTATGCGCCAACCTACTGAGTAAGCTGTAATCCTGTTGCTGCAGGCTATTTTGCATTTCTGCAATTATTTGTTTATTGGACAAGGTAAACTTACGTAGCATGCGGCGATACAGTTCATGCTGATGCATAGTGCAGCGCAGACCATGCTCTGTATGCAGCCCTTCAATGTTCGGCAGATCTGCTATTTTACGAAGTTCTGTGTCAGAAAGTGTATTCTGTGTATCTGTTGGGGCTGAGTTAGCAAACCATTTTGCCATTGTGGCGAACATAGTATTAATATTCAGTGGTTTAGCTATATGGTCATTCATGCCAGCGGCTAGGGCCAGTTGCCGATCTCCTTCCATCGCATTGGCTGTCATCGCCAGTATGGGTAATTCTGTGAGCCCCAATTCGGTACGGATCAGTTGGGTTGCTTTATACCCATCCAGTACCGGCATCTGGCAATCCATTAGTACACCGTCAAAGTTACTATTTTGCCGAAGTAATTCTAAGGCCACAGCGCCATTTTCGGCCAAAACTACATTGATACCGGCTTGTTGTAATAACTCAAGCGCCAGTTCCTGATTCATTTCATTATCTTCCACCAGCAAGATTTTTTTCCCGCATAGCTGTTTACTGCTGTCGGCCGTGATGTCCTGCAATTGATGTTGACGGGTTTCAACCAGGTTGGACTTACCAAGCGCATGGCCAATGGCTTCTAATAAAGTGGATGGAGTCACAGGTTTGCTCAATACAAAAGGCAGAGGAACACCAACTTGTTCAGCTTTAAGCTGAGCATCTTCCCTGCCAAAGGCTGTCACCATCACAATAGCCGGAGTTTGTTCATAACTGCTTTGCAGCCGCTGTATTGTGTCAATACCGTCAAGGCCGGGCATTTTCCAATCCATCAGCACTATGTCAAAAGGTCGGTTTTGTTGATAAGCAAGAGCTATTGCAGCGAGTGCCGCAGTGCCATCTTCGGCAATTTCAGTATTTAGACCAAAATGCTGGCTCATGGCGGCCAGAATCTCACGGGCCATTGCGTTGTCATCGACGACTAAAGCTCGCGCATTCGCCAGCTCATCCGCTCTGAGCATGCGTTTAACCACTGGGTCAGTTTGTGGTGATAAATTCACTTCAAAATGAAAGCAGGAACCTTCGCCCAGTCGGCTATCTACCCAGATCTGGCCATCCATCATCTCGATTAGATTTTTAGAAATAGCCAGACCTAAACCTGTGCCACCATATTTTCGGGTCGTTGAGTTATCTGCCTGTGAGAAAGACTGAAATAATCGGCCACATTGTTCTTCGTTCATGCCAATGCCTGTATCATGGATCCAGAAATGCAGGCGCACCTGATTCTGACTGGCCTGCAAAGTACGGACACCCACTACTATCTCGCCATGTTCAGTAAACTTCACTGCATTATTGCCGAGGTTCACCAGAACTTGCCCCAGCCTCAGCGGATCCCCAACTAATGCCGTCTGTAAATCAGGTTCAATGTCAAATAGCAGTTCAAGTCCTTTGCTGTCGGCATTCATTCCCACCAGACTGGCAAAGTTTTCCAGCACATCTTCAAGGCGAAATGGGATCTGTTCCAGATTCAGTTTGCCCGCTTCAATTTTGGAGAAATCAAGAATGTCGTTGATGATTCCCAGTAAGTTCTCTGATGCTTTATGCACTTTTTCAATGTAGTTGCGTTGTTTTTTATCCAGGTCAGTTTGTAGTGCCAAATGCGACATACCAATAATGGCATTCATTGGTGTGCGGATCTCGTGGCTCATATTGGCCAAAAAGTCACTTTTGGCTTTGGTTGCGGCTTCGGCAGCGTCGCGAGCCCGCATCATTTGTAGCTGCATACGCTTACGTTCAGAGGTATCTTGCCCTATCACACAGAGCGCAAAGGCATCACCTTCAGAGGTTTTTAGCGGAAATTTCAGCAGTTGCCTGCTTTCAATGAGTTCGCCCTGGCCATAGCTGTATTCAAACTCCATCAGTTGTCCAGCCTGCAAGGTTTGTTGGTCTGTCTCATTTATCCAGGTCGTCATTTCATTGTCAGAAAAATCGTCCAGCCGATGTCCAATCAGGCTTTCGGGTGCAATATTCAGTCTGCTGCTCAGAAAGGTGGCGAAAGATTTATTGATCAACAGGAACTGGCCCTGCAGATTTTTGATATAGATATCGGTTGGAGAATTATCCAGTACGGCCTGCACCAGTGCCTGAGATTTCTCTAATTCAGCAAAGGCCTGCTGCAGTTTTTGTTCCGCCGCTTTGCGTTCAGTCACATCACGTACTGAAGCACAAACACAAGTGCCTAAGCCGTCTATGGCGGTTAGTTTTGCCAGGCTGACATCCACTGAGATCTCGTTGCCATCTTTACAGCGACCATGCACTTCACGACCAGCCATCTGACGGGTCGTTCCGTTGGTAAGATATCCTTCTCGCAGTTTAGGGTGTTGTGCTTTGATTACATCAGGAACCAAGACATCCAGTAGCTGTCCCTGCAGCTCGTCTTCTGTATAACCAAACATGGCTGCGACTTGAGGATTGGCCAATACAATCAATCCTTTAGAATCACAGACTAATAAACCATCTGGAGCTGACTTAATAATGTCTCTGTACCATTGTTCCGTGACTTTTAATTCCGTTTGTTGCCGTTCCAGTTCTGCAGTCTGAGTGGCCAACAGAGCTGATTTTTCCTGCAGTGCCAGCGCCTGCAGCTGGCTTTCCAGCAGTAGGTCTTTGGTTTTTAGCGTCCGCTCCATTATTTCCAGACTCATCGCCAGCAGTGGTAATGCGCCTTCAAGTAAAGAGGTTTGACGTTCAGTAAAATGATGAAAACTGGCCATTTCCAGCACCGCCATCAGTCGACCATTGCGGATCACAGGATAGGCTGCAAGATGAGGAGCTTTAGTCTGGCCTAGTCCAGAACTAATCTGGATATAATCTTCTGGCGCATCGGTGAGAATAATAGGCTGCTTGTCCAGTGCTACCTGCCCCAGAATGCCGTCACCTACAGCAATAATTTGTTTAAGGTTTTTACGTTCTTTAAAGGCATAGCTACCTGCCAGTTTCAGCGTCTGGCCAGAATCATCACAGACATAATAAACAGCATGTCCTAATTCCAACATGGGGCCCAGTTGCATCAGGAAATTTTCCGACAATTCCTGATAAGAGGTGACTTGCTGCAGACTGGAGGATAGCTGAGCCAGATTGGTTTTTACCCAGCGCTGAGTTGTCATTTCAGACACCACATGGCGTAGCTTTTCTACGCAACGTGCCAGACGACCAATTTCATTGGGGTAGTCGGTATGGGGAACTTCAACTTCATGCTGACCTTCGGTCAGTTGTTGCAGTCGTGTTTCCAGACGCTGAGAGGGACCGTTGATCGAGCGGGTTATTAATGCAGCCACCAGTGCACCAGCCAGCATGGCGCCAAGTAAGCCAGCAATGGTAAACCATGTGGATTGATAGGCTAATGCTTCTGCATTCTGTAAAGTATCATCGGCAATTTGCCTTTTTAATTCAGTATGCTGTGACAGTGTTATATGTGCCTGATTCCATAAGGTCTGAAATTCTCTACTGTCTATCAGGATCTTTAACTGCTCTTGCTGACCAAACAGTGCCTGGTCCAGCATCATTTTGTATTGCTGGTAAAATTCCTTAAACTCTTCCAGCAGCATACCTGACTTGGGATTGACGGCTCTTTGCTTCAGTTCATCAATGGCCGCTGTCAGTTTGCTATCCGAGCTGGCAATAGTATTCATCGCTTGTTGCCGGGTCAGAGTATCCTGCTTATGGGCTAATTGCTCAATCTGGTGAGCGATGTTGGACAGGTGTAATTCGCTGTCTTTACTGTAATAAATCGATTGCAGCTCGTTATTATAGAGTTTGCTGAGCTGACCGTTCATCATCTGAATGTTGTATAAATTGTTTAAACCTAAAGCCAGCATCATCACTAACATGGCACTTAAACCAAGTGTCAGTTTTGCGGATAGACTTTTACGTTCAAGAAGATGAAGTAGATGATTCATAAACCAAATCCTGTTACAGGTCTGAAGGTGGTGAAAATTGTGCTAATGTGGCCGCTTTGTCTTGCAGCTCTTTGTCACTATCAGCAAACTGAGTTGCTATCGCATAAAAGTCCTGATGAATATCTAGAAATGCATCTGTGATATCAGGGTCAAAATGTTGGCCACGGCCTTCTTGAATAATGGCCACGGCTTTTTCGTGCGGCATACCTTCTTTGTACACTCTGCGGCTGATCAGCGCATCGTACACATCTGCTATGGCCATCAGACGAGCCGAAACAGGAATATCATCGCCTTTCAGGCCGTAGGGATAACCTGAGCCATCCCATTTTTCCTGATGACTTAGGGCTATTTCTTTGGCACAAGACAGAAAGTCGACCGGTGTGCTCAATTGCTGCTCAGCATGTGCAATGGCGTTGTAACCCAACACGGCATGAGTTTTCATGATTTCGAATTCATCTGGTGTAAACTTGCCAGGTTTCAGCAGGATCCTGTCAGGTATTCCGACTTTACCTATATCGTGCAGTGGCGCAGACTTATACAAAATTTCAATTTGTTGCTCTGTCAGATAGTCGCTGAACCTTGGATGTTGCTGCAGCTTTACCGCCAGTGCTTTGACATAATTCTGAGTGCGGCGGATATGATTGCCTGTTTCGTTGTCCCGGGTTTCTGCCAATGAGGCCATAGCAAGAATGGTGACGTCCTGAATGGCCATCACTTCGGCTGTTCTGCGTTTCACTTCATTGTCCAGATAGGCATTTTGACTACGCAGCCAATCGGATTGTGTTTTTAGCTGTAGGTGCGTTTTAATCCTCGCCAGTAACAAGGGTGGGCTGATAGGTTTGGTGATGTAGTCGACGGCACCCAGTTGCAGGCCTTTTTCCTCATCCTCATTGCTGTTCATTGCGGTGAGGAAGATCACTGGCAAGAGTTCAGCGTCCTGCATCCCTTTGATGTGGGACAGCACCTGATACCCATCCATGCCAGGCATCATAATGTCCAGTAAGATCAGATCAGGTCTTACCCCTTGGACCAGCAGCTGCAAAGCTTTTTCGCCACTATTGGCCACCTTTACTTTGTAGAAAGGATTCAGCAGTGCAAAAATCAGTGCAAGATTGTCTGGAGTGTCGTCTACAACGAGTATAGTTTTTTGATTATCAGTAGCTTGGGTCATGATCGCCAACTCCTCAGCGCCTAATGGGATGGTTTCATACGTGGCAGTGACAGGGTAAATACAGTTTTAGCGTTATTCAGTACTTTAAAGCTGATATCGCCATTCTGGACCAGAGTCATCATGCGTGCAGAGTAGCTGCCAAGACCTGTTCCTTGCGCTTTTCCACTGGTGACATATTTATCAAACAATACGTCACGTATGGCCTCTGGTACAGCGCCTTCGTTATAAAATCGAATGCTGACAGAGTCGTGTAGTTCTTCTACGCTGATCATCACTTCACTGCGTTCCGGTGCTGCCTCTACCGCATTTTTAAGCAAATTATTGAAAATAAAATAACAAAGTTGTTCTTCACCCATAACCACAGGTTTTTTGACAAAAAATTTAAAACTGATTTGCAAATGTTTTTGTTCAATCTGTTCAGACAAATCAAACCGTACTTGTTTTAGTATAGGTTCGATCTCTATAGGTTCTGCCTGTAATTGATAAGTACCATTTTCCATTTTCAATAAATCTGTACTTTGACTAACCAGCCCTAAAGCCATTTGTGTCGAGCGACGCATCTGACTGAGTTGTTCTTTATACTGAGCTGCCAGCTGCGGGTCGTCTAAAAGTAAATTGAGTTGCAGCAATACGCTACTCAATGGGTTTTTCACATCATGGCCGGTCAGATGCTCCATATCCTGTTTTATGCGGGCGTTCTCCAGCAGGGCATCTATTGTTCGGCGTAGTTGTACTCTGGCGTCACGTAACGCTAACTGAGTACGAACACGAGCCTGCAAAATTTCTGGTTGCAGAGGTTTGATGATGTAATCCACAGCACCTAAAGCAAAGCCTTTGGTGACATCTGTCACTTCGGTTTTTGCTGAGACAAAAATCACCGGGATATCATGGTTGGTATTACTCATGAGGATTTCACAGACTTCATAACCGTCCATTTCCGGCATCATAATATCAAGCAAAATCAAATCTGGCGGAGTGTCAGAGGCAACTATACTCAATGCCTTTTTGCCATTGTTTGCAATTTTAATACTGTAATGTTCTTTCAACAGATTAAAAATCAGTTCCAGATTGGCCGGTTCGTCATCTACCACCAAAATAGTAGGTTTAGCCTTGACGGACGTCTGGACTGATTCAATGTGGTTCTGTGCAGATTTTGGGACTGTAGAGCCTGTTTTGCCAGCAAAGAGATTGATTTTGCGTTGTAATACACCTACAACTCTTTCTTTCAGCAGGTTCAGGGTAAAGGGTTTCACGACAAAGTCATTCACCCTCAAGGCTAATGCTTGAGTAACCATTTGTTTGCTGCCATCGCCTGTCATCAACATAAAAGGCAAATGGCTGTACAGCTCATGATTTCGAATAGCCTGCAACAATTCCAAGCCATTTTGTCCTGGCATATTGATATCGCAGAGCACCAAATCAATTTTTTCGCTTTCTAGCAGAGGCCAGATTTGATTAGTGCTGGACAAACCAAATACGTTGAACATACCACTTTGTTCCAGCCCAGCTCTTATGGTATTGCGCATAGGCGCAAAATCATCAATGACCAATAACCGCCACCTAGCTGCCATCCTTGATATCCTTCCTGCTGAATTGCTTTCAGCCTAGCACAATAAATGAACAATGAAACTGCAATTCATTGTTCAATAACAAGAAATGAAACTTGAAATTAGTGTTTACTAAAGTAAACCGGCAAGGGTAAACACTAAAGTCTATACGGTTGGTTTTGTTGCTGGTCATTCCCGTTTTAGCTATACAGATCAGACCAATAGCCGTTTGACCTCAACTTCATTTCAGGGCAGTGTAAAGGCAAGATAAATTAGCAGAGGGAAGTACGGATGTTCAAATTAAAGTTGGGATTAGCAGCCGGATTGGCTTTGACTTGCCTGAACACGGTAGCGGCAGAGCCAGTACAGCCATCACAAATTGTGACACAGGCTGAAGCTAAAGCTGAAAAAGGCGATGGTTATGTGTTTTACAGCTACTTTACCAAGCCTACTTTTGGTACTCAGGACGCGCTGACTGGTGTGGCTGTGATTGAACCAGGCAAAGAAATTCATCCACCTCATATTCATGCTGAAGAAGAGTATCTGATGGTGGTGGAAGGCGAGGGGGTTTGGTCGCTGAAAGATAAAGATATTACTGCTAAAGCCGGTGATATTTTATATGCAGCGCCCTGGGATTCGCATGGTATCCGCAATACAGGCAAAACGCCGCTGAAGTTTGTCGTGATGAAATGGCATAGCAAAGGTGTGCCAGTTCCTGTTGATCCAGCTACAAAGGCCAAGCCTTAATCAGGTTAAAACCGGTAATGCAGCATAGTCTCAAAAAAGCTGCTGTTGCGTAATGCCGGGCTTTGATTACTGCCGTTTTGGATATCAATAAAGCTCGCGACCAGTTCTAAGCTGATATGCGGGCTGAATCTATATTCGGATGTAAAGCTGTAGTTATTCGCTAAAGCTTTACCCGACGACTGATCGGCCGACAGTAACAGGCTTTGGCCTGGTCCATAAATGGCTGAGTCTTGTTTTACCTTATAGAGTTTTTTCGCATCCAGTCCCAGACTGAACTTGTCTGTAACCGGATAAAGCCAACCAAGGCCAATATGCTGAATATTCGTAGTAGCAAAGACACCAGCTTCTGAATAATAAGGTGCTTTAGCAAACAGCGGCTGAAACTCGTGGCTGTCCGCATCTTGTGCGCTGCCGCCTGAAGCATAACTGGCAGTGAACGACAGCCGGTGCTGCGCTACTGTGTAAGCCCATTCCAGTTGGCTAAACCAGGCAGAGACTTGTTGTGGACCACGATCGCCAAACTGGTAAATCAACTGATAAAAAGCTTCAAAAGCCTCCATTTTTTGCTGATATTCAGTTTCTATCGCATAAATATCATCCTGATTTTGGTCACGGTTGTCGCGGTAATTGATCGCGTGAACCAGCAGTTTCTGCTTGCGAAGAATGATGCCGCTTGCGGTTAAATCGGGATCTCTGCTGTCATCCATAGCCTTAGCTTTACTTTTCACACTGTAACCATAATAAAACGACATTGTGCTATCACTACTGAGTTGCTGGTCCAGCAATACTCCGTCAAAACGACGCCTGACGTTGGTGCCTTCTCTTTTGCCGAGCTGGCGCTGATTGCCAATAGACCAGACATGGCGGCCTAAGCTGACACTGGTGTTGGCCACAGCAGTTTTAAAAATCAGTTGGTGAATATCTGCCGTATTACGTTCCACCGAATACCTCTGGTTGTCGTAACTGGAATCATAAGCGCTGATCCCCTCCAGCAGCAAACTGCTGCTTTCTGAGGTTTGCCAGCTATGGCGGATCAAAAAACGGCTGAGCAGGGCATGATGATCGGCATCTGTTAGTTCTTGCTGATAAATATCCTGATGTTTAATAAAACCTTCCAGCTCAACTGCAGCAAGGCCTGGACTAAATCCTGCTGCGCTTAGCAACGCCACAGAGGTCAGGGCTTTCACTTGCATCAGGATTGCTCTGTTTCAAGGTTGCAATAATGTTCTTTGCGTAGCAACCATAACAGAATGCCAATAGGCACTAACACAGCCCAGAAGCCCGCCTGTATATAACAAAAGCCAGCCACAATAGCTCCGGCTGCAAAGGCCGCTATAGGCCAGAAGGACTTAGAAATTCTTGCTTTGGTGGCTGCATCGCCTTTGCCTAACATCAGTTCAATCAGATCCAGCACTATTTGCGTGACATTGCCTGTCATCATGGACGTCGGGGCCAGATGCGGCAGCAGCAAGCGGGTATAAGCACTATGTGCACCCATGGCCGCTGCACCCAACATGCCGCAAATCATCGCCAGAGTAGTGGGTTCTTTGCCAATAGGTGAGGCCACTAAGCCTACAGCCATAAAAGCCACCAGCAGCACCAACTGCAGTAAAACAGTCAGTTGGATTTGCAAGTTTTGCTGCTGTTTGGTATCCAGCCAAATCGTCAGGATCCGGATAGCAGCTATACCCAAAATAAAAGCTGGAAAAGCTAAAAACTTCATCAGCACAGCAGAGCTGGGCTCACTGACTAAACTGGCGCCTATCAACACAAAGTTACCTGTGATCAGTGCTGTCAACAAACCAAACAAGGCGACAAAACCTAAGGTATTCACATAACCTGCCAGAAAGCCCAAGCTGATGGCCTGAAAACGGTGTTTAGATTCGATGCTCATACAAGCTGTCCTTTTTTAGCAGGGAAAACCACAAAACGCCCAGGGCCTGCCAAAGCTATAGTGCTAAACAGGATAATCAGCAGCCAGCCGAATTGACCTTGCTCCAAAGTCCAGTCAGCGTGGACCAGCAGCATTGACACCAGTAATAAAAACAACAAAGGCAGGCAAGAGAGCCTGGTCCAGACTCCGGCCATAATGGCCAGCGGGCAAAGCACTTCGGCAAGAAGTGCACAGGCTAACGTCAGGGCTTTGCCTAAATGCAGCGGGTCGTCAATCAACTGCAATTCGGTTTGCCAATGCAGCAGCTTAGGCCAGCCGTGGATCAGCAGCGCCAATAAGGAGCCACTGAGACGTAAAAACAGCAGGCCCAGATCTGGCTGTTGTAAAAAAGCTGGGGTGGTTAGTTTCATAAGTTCAGCTCCTGTCCTTAGAAAGCAAAACAGCTGCAACCTAACACACCCCAAAACGAGTGATGATCCGACACCGGCATATCGGATCGGCGCGCCACATCATGTGAATGGCCATGTACACCACAAGAGCCTGCACATTGGTGTGGTATGGAACTGATCAGCGGATGTACCCTGGCATGACCAGGCACTAAAGTGACAGGAGACCACTCAGGGATCACCGGAATGGGGGCCGGGCCATAGCAGGAGAAGTCATTGACGGCATACACTACTTTGCCATCAACCACTGTCATTACAGACTCAATGCCTTTGATTTCTTCTTCAGGTACGGAAAAAAAGTCAGCACTTAATACAGCTAAGTCGGCCAGTTGTCCTGCTTTAATCCGGCCTTTTTTATCCACATCACCAGAAAACCAGGCACTGCCCGCAGTCCAGAGTTCCAGCGCCGTATCGCGCGGTAAGCAATCTTTATCCAGATACAAAGGGGTGCCGCCCACTGTTTTGCCTGAGACTAACCAATACAAAGCTGTCCATGGGTTATGGCTGGCAACCCGGGTGGCATCTGTACCACCGCCGACGGGCACGCCCATTTCTAACATTCGTGCTACAGGAGGAGTTTGTTGTGCAGCCTGCTGACCGTAACGACGGATAAAGTATTCGCCCTGAAAAGCCATACGGTGTTGAATGGCGATACCGCCGCCTAAAGCCCGTACCCGTTCGATATTTTTTTCCGTGATGGTTTCGGCATGGTCAAAGAGCCAGCGCAAGCCGTTAAATGGCGTGTCTTTGTTCACTTTTTCAAATACATCCAGCATACGGCTGATCGATTCGTTGTAGGTGGCGTGCAGGCGGAAAGGCCAGCGGTTTTCCACCAAATGCCGCACTACTTGCTCCAGCTGCTGCTCCATGTTGTCGGCTAAGTCAGGTCTGGGTTCAACAAAGTCTTCAAAGTCGGCGGCGGAGAACACCAGCATTTCGCCCGCGCCATTGTGGCGGTAAAAATCATCGCCCTGACCAGGTTTGACTATCTGAGTCCATTTCCGGAAGTCTTCCAACTCTGCGCCTTTGTTTTGGGTAAAAAGGTTATAGGCGATACGTATTGTCAGTTGGCCTTCTTTGGCCAATTGCTCCACCACCTGATAATCATCAGGATAATTCTGGAAACCGCCCCCTGCATCAATAGCACTGGTGACACCTAAGCGGTTGAGTTCCAGCATAAATTGCCGGGTCGAGTTGATTTGATGCGACAAAGGCAAAGTAGGACCTTTTGCCAGAGTGGCATACAAAATCATCGCATTTGGCCGTGCTATCAGCATACCGGTTGGATTGCCTCTGGCATCACGCTGAATTTCACCACCCGGAGGATTAGGTGTGTCTTTGGTATAGCCCACTGCTTTTAACGCAGCACGGTTGAGTAAGGCTCTGTCGTACAAATGCAGCAGAAATACGGGAGTCTCGGGTGCCGCTTTATTGATTTCGTCCAGCGTAGGCATACGTTTTTCAGCAAACTGAAACTCTGTCCAGCCACCAACGAC
>Ga0181595_10001392_pt1 | contig 26214 bp, 23 predicted proteins | sample 041ome_7_FD_145604 | JGI IMG/M metagenome (GOLD analysis project Ga0181595, IMG submission 145604) | Coastal salt marsh microbial communities from the Groves Creek Marsh, Skidaway Island, Georgia - 041401AS metaG (spades assembly) | ecosystem: Environmental > Aquatic > Marine > Intertidal zone...
ACTAAAGTGACTTTATTAACACTTCCACTCATTTGAAACTCCATTTAATTAGAAACATATTATAAAACAGCATTATACTAAAAAAAACAATTAATTAATCTTTTTCATTGACATTTAAGGGATCAAAGTTAACTAAATGGAAAGTTAAATTTTTGATATACAAGGATAGGCTATAGTTATGTCCCAGACACTTGAACCAAACCAGTTTCTTAAAGTTCGTGGAGCAAATGAACATAATTTAAAAAATGTTGATATTGATATTCCTAAAAATAAATTAATCGTTATGACTGGTGTTTCTGGTTCAGGTAAAAGTTCCCTTGCTTTTGACACCATTTATGCTGAAGGTCAAAGAAGATACGTCGAGTCACTTTCAGCATATGCAAGACAATTTCTACAAATGATGCAAAAACCAGACGTTGAATCTATTGAAGGTCTCTCCCCCGCTATATCTATTGAACAAAAATCAACAAATAAAAACCCTAGATCTACTGTTGGAACAGTTACTGAAATTTATGATTATATGAGGCTTTTGTGGGCTAGAGTAGGTATACCTTATTCACCTGCAACAGGACTTCCTATAGAAAGTCAAACTGTCAGTCAAATGGTTGATAAAGTTTTCAACAAAAAAGATAACACCAAAATCTATCTTCTTGCACCTATAGTAAGAGGTAGAAAAGGTGAGTATAGAAAAGAATTTATAGAGTTAAGAAAAAAAGGATTTCAGAGACTTAGAATTAATAATGAATTTTATGACATTGAAGATCTACCCACTCTCGATAGATACAAAAAACATGATATAGAGGTTGTTGTAGATAGGTTGGTTATAAAAAAATCAAGTGAGCAAGAAGATAAAGACTTACTTCAAAGGTTAGCTGACTCAATAGAAATATGCCTTCAACTTTCCGAAGGCTTATTATATACTTTAGAGGCAGAGTCAGATAAAAAAGAAGTGTACTCCTCTAATTTTTCTTGCCCTGAAAGTGGTTTTACAATCGATGAAATTGAACCAAGAATCTTTTCATTTAACAACCCTGCTGGAGCTTGTGATAAGTGTGATGGTTTAGGTAACGCAGTAGCATTTGATCTAAAGTTAATAGTACCAGATGAAAACGTCACTTTTAGAGATGGCGCGATTGCTCCATGGGCTGTCAACACAAGCAAACTATATATTCAAACACTTCAATCTTTAGGTAAACACTACAAATTTGATATTGATGATAAGTTTTCAGATATTTCCGAAGATGTTAAACAAAAGCTTTTATATGGTTCAGGTGATGAAAAAATAGAGATCGTTTATAATGATGGGACAAGAGTTTTTAGAACTAATAAAGCATTTGAAGGAATTATACCAAATTTAACTAGAAGGCTAAAGGAATCTGAAAGTAAGTGGGTTAAGGAAGAACTAGGTAGATTTCAATCAGATAAAGATTGTGAAAAGTGTAATGGCAAGAGACTTAAACCTGAAACTTTAGCTATCAAAATAAATAAAAAAGATATAGCAGAAGTCTCAAAACTAACCATTGAAGAAGCTAGAAATTGGTTTTTAAGTTTAAATAAAGTATTAAATAAACAAGAATTAGAAATTTCTAAACAAGTTTTAAAAGAAATTAATGATAGGCTAGGATTTTTAACTAGTGTTGGGCTTTCATATTTATCTATTTCACGAAATAGTGGAACCTTATCTGGCGGAGAAAGCCAGAGAATTAGGTTAGCAAGTCAAATTGGATCAGGATTATCAGGCGTACTATATGTGCTTGATGAGCCAAGCATAGGTTTGCACCAAAGAGATAACGAAAGATTACTATCAACTCTTCAAAAATTAAGAGACCTGGGAAATACTGTAATAGTTGTAGAACATGATGAAGAAGCAATATTAATTGCAGATCATGTTATTGACATCGGCCCCACTGCAGGAATTAATGGAGGTAAAATTATAGCCCAAGGAACACCGCAAGAGATTAAAAGCAATAAAGATAGTATTACTGGAAATTATTTGGCAGGACTTAAATCCATCCCTATACCTAAAAAACGTCGAAAAATTAATCCAAACAAACATATTATCATTAGAGGTGCATCTGGGAATAATCTACAAAACATTGATGTTGAGTTTCCTCTTGGAATATTAACTTGTGTAACAGGTGTTTCCGGAGGAGGAAAATCCACACTAGTGATACAAACGCTTCAAAAGAGCTTGTCCAAAATATTGAATGGGAATAGTGCTATGCCTGCTCCCTATAAATCTATTAACGGTATATCACAAATAGATAAAATCATTGATATTGATCAATCACCAATCGGAAGAACACCAAGGTCAAACCCAGCTACATATACAGGAGCGTTTAACCATATTAGAGATTGGTTTGCAGGTTTGCCGGAGGCTAAAGCTAGAGGTTATTTACCAGGTCGTTTTTCATTCAACGTTAAGGGAGGAAGATGTGAAGCATGTCAAGGTGATGGAGTTATAAAGATAGAGATGCATTTCTTACCCGATGTTTATGTACAATGTGATCAATGCAAAGGGAAAAGATATAATAGAGAAACCCTCGAAGTTAAATGGAAAGAATTTTCAATTTCAGATGTTCTTGACATGACAGTATCTGAAGGAGCGGAACTTTTTAAAGCAGTTCCTCTAATTAATGAAAAATTAGAGACACTTGAAAGAGTTGGACTTGGGTACATTAAAATTGGCCAAAGATCAACCACTCTATCTGGTGGTGAAGCTCAGAGAATAAAATTAGCAAAAGAGCTCTCAAGAAAAGGAACCGGAAGAACAATTTATATTCTAGATGAACCAACAACTGGGTTGCATTTTCATGATATAAAAAAACTTCTCGAGGTTATGCAAGAGCTTGTAGATAATGGTAATACCATGATTGTAATTGAACATAATCTTGATGTAATAAAAACCGCTGATCATGTGATTGATCTTGGCCCTGAAGGTGGTGACAAAGGTGGATATGTTGTTGCAAAAGGAACACCTGAAGAGGTGGCGAAAGTCAAAGAAAGTCATACAGGCACTTTTCTAAAAAAGCTACTTGAAAACGAAAAATAAAATGAGTTCCTTAATGAAAATTAATGTTGTAGGTGGAGGGCTAGCTGGTTCTGAAGCCGCTTACCAAATATCAAAATTTGGTATTAATGTTGATCTTTATGAAATGAGACCTAAAACAAAGACAGAAGTTCATAAAACAAATTATTTAGCTGAATTAGTGTGCTCAAATTCATTTAGATCTGATGATAAAGAATATAATGCTGTTGGGGTTCTCCATGAAGAACTAAGAATGGCTGATTCATTAATTATGAAAGTAGCTGATTTAAATAAAGTTCCTGCAGGATCAGCTCTTGCTGTAGATAGAGACGATTTTTCTAAGCAAGTTGACCATACTATAAGGGAAATTGATAATATTAAAATTATTAATGAAGAAGTAACTGATTTAAACAAATTTAATGATGAAATTGTGATCATTGCAACTGGGCCACTAACCTCAAAAAAATTAAGTGATAGTATAAAAGAAAAAACATCACAAAATTCATTAGCCTTTTATGATGCTATTGCCCCTATTGTTTACAAAGACAGTATAGACATGAAAATAGCTTGGAAACAATCTAGATATGACAAAGGAGATGGTGACGACTATATAAACTGTCCTTTATCAAAAGAACAATATTACACATTCATCAACAAAATAAAAAACTCTGAAAAAATGAACTTTAAAGATTTTGAAGACACTCCATTTTTTGATGGTTGCATGCCTATTGAAGAAATAATAAGAAGAGGCGATGAAACGTTAAGATACGGTCCAATGAAACCAGTTGGTTTAACAAATCCTCATAAAAGAGAAGAGCCTTATGCAATTGTTCAGCTTAGACAAGATAATAAATCAGGAACATTATACAATATTGTAGGGTTTCAAACCAAAATGAAACATGCAGCTCAAAAGGATGTTTTTAAGACAATACCAGGCTTAGAAAAAGCAGAGTTTGCTAGATTAGGAGGCCTGCATAGAAATACCTTTATAAAATCACCTATTTTACTAGATGAAAAATTACGCTTAAAGATGTCTCCAAACTTAATATTTGCAGGGCAAATTACTGGTGTAGAAGGTTATGTAGAATCTTCAGCTATTGGTTTAATAGCAGGTTTAGTTGCAGCTTCTGAATATGAGAAAAAAAATTTTCAATTACCACCTGAAAATACTGCACACGGAGCATTATTAAAACATATTACTGTAAATGCCAATAAAGAAACATTTCAACCTATGAATATTAACTTTGGTCTTCTGCCAGAAATCAACCAAGTAGCAAATAAAAAATATTTAAAAGGTAGAGATAAAAAAAAGGTACAATCAAATATTGCTATAAATGCATTTAAAAAATGGGTTGAACAACTATAATTTATTTATCTCTTTCATATTCAGGGATACTAGACTGATCATCAACTTTTTCACCCTTATTAATATCAAAAAAAGTTAGGATTGATACTGCCACAAATATCGAAGAAAAGGTACCAATCAATACACCCCATATCATAGCTAAAGCAAAATCTGATAAAACAGCACCTCCAAAAAAGAAAATTATGAACAAAGCTATTAATGTAGTAACAGAGGTGATTATAGTTCTAGAAAGTGTTTCATTTATTGATTTATTATAAATAAAATAATGATCTTTTGATTTATAACGCCTTAAATTCTCTCTTACCCTGTCAAAAATTACAACTGTGTCGTTGATTGAATATCCAGCAGTTGTAAGAATTGCAGCTATTGTAGCTAAATTAAACTCCAATTGAAGAAAAGAAAAAAGCCCTACTGTACTTATGACATCATGAATTAGAGCAATAATAGCAGCAATAGAAAACTGCCATTCGAATCTAAACCAAATGTAAACCATAATTGCAAGAAGAGACACAGCAACTGCATAAATGCCTGCGGTTTTCAGCTCATCTCCCACAGTTGGACCAACAAATTCAGATCTTCTAATAGTGTATTCATTTTCAGTAAGAGTCTTGACTTTCTCAATCATGGCTATTTGCTGACTCTGATCCCCTTCTTGTTTTTGAATTCTAATTAGAAAATCACCCTCTTTACCAAAACCTTGTATAGAAATTTCACCAGCTTTTAAAGTAGACACCTGTGTTCTCAAATCATTAATGTCACTATCTTGAACATTTTTAGCTCTGAGCTCAAGTAAAATTCCTCCTTTAAAATCAATACCATAATTTAAATTATTAAAATATAAACTCAATAATGTTCCAAATATAATTAATACAGAAAACAAAAAAGCAAAATACTTTAAAGATAAAAAATCAAAATCAGTATTAGCTGGAATTAATCTTAATAATTTCATAATTATTCCTGGAATATAAATTTTTTAATATCTCTTTTCTTTGAATACAATAGTACAAGATATTTAGTTATAATAATCGCAGTAAACATTGAAGTAACTATTCCAATCATCAAAGTAACAGAGAAGCCCTTAATGGGGCCACTTCCGAAAGAAAACAAGGCCAGAGCAGCAAATAAAGTTGTTAAGTTAGCATCAACAATAGTGGAAATAGCTCTTTGAAAACCAGATTCAATTGCATCAAAGATTTCTCGACCAGACTTAAATTCCTCTTTAATTCTCTCAAAAATTAAAACATTTGCATCAACAGCCATACCCATTGTCAACACAATACCAGCTATACCTGGTAAAGTTAGGGTGGCTTGTAATAGACTTAACAATGCCAAAATAAAAATTATATTACAAAATAATGCAATATTAGCAAAAACACCAAAAACTCCATATGTCATTAGCATAAAGATCATTACTGCTATTAAACCAGCAATACTCGCAATTTTACCAGACGAAATTGAATCGCTTCCAAGTCCAGGGCCTACCGATCTTTCTTCTAATATAATCATTGGTGCCGGCAAAGCACCTGACCTTAAAACCAATGCTAAATCATTAGTTTCTTGAACACTAAATGAGCCAGTTATCTGGCCAGTTGAAAATATTTGAGACTGTATAACAGGAGCACTTACAACTTTGTTATCTAAAACAATAGCAAAAGGTCTACCAATATTTTCACCAGTTACTCTTCCAAATTTTTTACCTCCCAAAGGAGAAAGTTGGAAAGAAACTGAAGGACTATTATTTCTATCGAAAGTTGGACTTGCATCCTTTAACATTTCTCCAGATACCATTACCCTTTTATTAACCATATATAGTCTATTTGGATTTTTATCTTCTTCTAAAATAACGTACCCAGGAGGAGCATTTGCCTCTTTCTGAATATCATCTGAACTAATAGATGGATGGACTAATTGAAAATTAAGTTTGGCAGTTTTACCTAAAAGTTTTTTTATACGACTGGGATCATCAAGGCCAGGCAATTGAACAATTATTCTATCAGCACCTTGTTGCTGAATACTTGGCTCATTTGTACCAGTTTCGTCTATTCTTCTTCTTACAATTTCTATTGCTTGGATCATCGTTGCTTTTGTAATTTCCTGTTTGTTTATTTCAGAAAAGTTTATAAGAAATCTATTATTTTTAATTTCTACAATTAGATTTTTATCTAAACCAAGAATAGCAGACTTAATATTTTCATTTAGTGTTTCACCTCTTTTTTCAAAAGAAACAAAACCATTTCTTGCAACTAATTTTTTGTATCCAATTTTTGATTTTCTTAGTGAATACCTAATATCAGACATCAATCCTTCAAGTTTTTCTTCAAAAACAGTATCCATATCGGCTTTTAAAAGCAAATATGACCCCCCTTTTAAATCTAAACCAAGATTTATCTTTTTCCCTGGTAAAAAACTGTATGAAACACTATTACTAGAAAAATTTATGAAATTGGGCATAGCATATATCACACCCAAAATTATACTTAGAAAAATTAAAAGAGTTCTAATTTTGGATGAATTTTTCATGATTACAAACGATCTTCAAGAGATAATAAATTTTAAGTAAAGATTTATTTTTTTGGCTTTGGCTTCACTTTTGTTTTGTCATCAACGTTTTTAATTTTTTCTTCACCTCTTACTTCAGATATCATCTGCCTTGCTAACTCTACTGTAACACCTGTTGCAATTTCAACACTAACTGTTTCAGAACCTTCAACTGCTTTGGTAACAACCCCTAAAATTCCACCTGCAGTTAAAACTTTATTACCTCTTTTTAAACTTTCTACCATTAGTTTATGCTGCTTAACTCTTTTTTGCTGCGGCCTAATAAGTAAAAAATAAAAAATTATAAAAATTAAAACGAAAGGAAGAAGTCCTTGAAGCGAAAATCCACCAGCTCCTCCAGCAGCAGATTGAGCGAATGCACTAGAAATCATAAATACTCCTTAAAACATAAACAATGGTTTAGGTTATATAAAAAAAAACTAATAAAGACCATAGATAAAATTTAAAAAATATATATATTACAACTTTTTATAATGTTAGGTAATGGAAATGGTTGATAAAAGTACTAATATATTTTTAGAACGAATAGCAAATGCATTAGAAAGAATTGCTCCACCAGAAAAAAAAATAAAAAACCTAGATAAAAGTGAAGGTTTTGTTTTTGATTCAAAAACTGGATTAATAAGACCTGTTGAGCAAATTAATAGAATTTCACTATCATTGCTTCAAGGAATAAACCATCAAAAACAAATTCTTCTAAATAATACTCAGGACTTTGCAGAAAATTTACCAGCTAATAACGCTCTACTATGGGGAGCAAGAGGCACAGGAAAATCATCTTTGGTTAAAGCTGTGCATGCAGAAGTTTTAATTAAAACAAAATCTAAATATCTTAAACTAGTTGAAATTCATAGAGAAGACATTTCAGAACTGCCAGAGTTACTCTCTTTATTATCACAAAATAAGGATTACAAGTTTATTTTACTATGTGACGATCTCTCCTTTGATGCTGGTGAAAACACATATAAAAGTCTTAAAGCAGCTTTAGATGGAGGCATAGAAGGAAAGCCAAATAATGTTATATTTTATGCAACCTCCAATAGAAGACACCTTATGCCAAGAGATATGATGGACAATGAACGTTCTACGGCTATTAATCCTTCAGAGTCGGTTGAGGAAAAAGTTTCTTTATCAGATAGATTTGGATTGTGGGTTGGTTTTCATAATATGTCTCAGGATGTTTTCTTAGAAATTGTATATGCTTATTGCAATGAATTTAAAATACTGGTTGATAAGGATGTTTTAAGATCAGAAGCCCTGGAATGGTCTATTACAAGAGGAGCTCGCTCAGGAAGGGTTGCCTGGCAATTTGTTCAAGGTTTAGCAGGAAAACACAAAGTTAAGATCAATTAATTCAAATATATTATTGGGTTAACTGGATTTCTGTTATGCCTAAGCTGAAAGTGAAAAAAACCTTCTTGATCTGAGCTGAATGCTATTATGTCCCCTTTTTTAATCACAGCACCTTGACTAACATTAAATTTTGAAACATTCGAATAAGCGCTAAGCCAACCATTTTTATGTTTTATAAGAATAAGATTTCCAAATTTTTTGATCTCTGAGCCAGTGAAAGCAACTGTACCCTCAAACACGGAATAAATAGGGGTATTAGCAGATGTCTTTATATCAATTCCATCATAATATTGACCTTTTCCAAATTTACCAAAGTTCTTAATTATATCTCCTTTTGCAGGCCAAATAAACTCTGGTGAATTTTTAACTTTATTAAGAGAAGTTTTATAATTCTTAGGTGTTGTAGTTATTTTAGGATCTTCGTTATAAATATTTTTGTCGATTATTAAATCCACTACTGAATAATCTCTATTTTTAGGGATTAAAATCTTATTCCCAACAATTAATTCATATGGCTCTCTCAATTTATTTAGATTAACAATATCATCCTTATTAACAGCAAATCTTAATGATATTTTCTCAAGATTATCTCCTTGTTTAATCACGTAAACATTTTTATTTCTTAAGAATAAGATTTGATTTGCTTTTAAGTCATAAGGTTCAATAAGATTATTATCTTGAATAATATCAGTAGGTATAACTTTATATCTATTTGCTATAGTATAAATAGTATCTTTTTCTTTGACAATAATCATTCCATTAAGGGGAACCTGAAATTGTTTTCTTAGATCTGATTTATCAAAAACAGTTACATTTTTTTCAAGAGCAAAGTCTTGTTTCACATTATTGATTACATTTGAAGCTTTACAGCCTAAAAAAGAAAATAAAGAAACAAAAATAAATAAAATCTTCAAACAAAACACCTATGATTTTTTTATAAATAACTGAAATAATAAAAATTTTCAATCATATTCGCTTATTAACGGAACAAAACTGACTCTACCAAGATCTTCCCAGATATCGTTGTCTCTTTTATCTTTGATAGTAATTTTTTTTAATCTTTGCTCTTTTGGAGACACTGCTACTGGAGCTATACATATACCATTAAACCTAACCTGATTTAATAATCTATCATCTACATTTTTAATGGCACAAGTTACAATTAAATGATCAAAGGGAGCTAATTTAGGCCATCCCAAAAAACCGTCTCCATGATCACAAACTATATTAGTCAACTTTAGTTTCTTAAAACAAGATAAAGCATTTACCAGTAAAGGTTTAATCCTTTCAATAGAATAAACTCTTCTTGACAAGAGTGATAAAACTGAAGTTTGATACCCTGAGCCGGTTCCTATTTCTAATATTATTTCATTTCCTTTTAGTTCCAAAGCTTCTGTCATTAATGCTACAATGTAGGGTTGACTTATTGTTTGTTCAAAGCCAATAGGTAAAGGATTGTTTTCATAGGCATATGAATGAAAATTTGATGGCAAAAACAACTCTCTTGGTACTTTTTCTATAGCACTAAGCACATTATTGGATGAAATACCCATTGACCTTAAATTCATAATTAAGTTAGCTTTTTGAATTGAATTTTCATATAACATCGTCAAAAACTTTTAAATTAAATATTTTTTAAAATTTCTTCATTAGTTAAGTTCAATGATAATGGAGTAACAGAAATTTTATCTTTTTTTATTGCCTCTAAATCTGAATTTGAAGAAGATACTTTTCTATTAATCATTCGTCCAATTATAAAAGAGTTTGCTTCAGCGTTAATCGTCAACTCATCCTCCATTTTTTGAGATGCTAAATTTGTAAAAAAAAAGTTTTTTTTATTTTCTGTTTGAACATAATTATTGGGAAAATTGATATTATAAAACTTCGGCAGATTATTATCTAAATTGATTAAAAAGTTAATTGTATCATAGCTATATCTTTTAGATATTTCATAGGAATAAAGAGTACTATCACCACCATACTGACTTAGTGCAATTGAGTTTATTCCTCTTATGGCACCTTCCCATGCTGCAGCGACGGTGCCAGAATAAGAGACTTCATCTCCTATATTACTCCCAGCATTAATACCACTAAGAATTAAGTCTGGTTTTTTTTCTTTAAACAAATGATTTAGTGCAAATATAATACAATCAGTTGGAGTACCGTCAATTATCCAGTAAAAATCAGATATTCTTTCAAAATTAATTTCTTTTCTAATGGTTATTGATTTGGATTTTGCTGATTGGTTAACTTTCGGACAAATAACAAAAACATTATCAGCAAGTTGTTGCGCAACATCTTTAAGTATTTTAAGTCCAATTGCTTCATATCCATCATCATTAGTAATTAAAACATTTTGTATTTTTTTTTTCATTTCAGCTAATTTTTTACTTCAATTTTTTTTAAACCCCTCATGTAAGGTATCAAAACATCAGGTACTAAAACAGATCCATCCATTTGTTGATAATTTTCTAAAATGGCAATCATAGTTCTTCCTATAGCTAAACCAGAACCATTAAGCGTATGCAAAAACTCAATCTTATTAGTTTCTTTATCTTTGAATTTAGCGTTCATTCTTCGAGCTTGAAAATCACCGCAATTTGAACAAGATGATATTTCTCTATAAGCACCCTTCCCATCATTTTGACCAGGAAGCCATACTTCTAAATCATATGTTTTTTTTGCAGAAAATCCTACATCACCAGAACATAACATCATCACTCGGTAGGGTAATTTTAATTGTTGCAGAATTTTTTCAGCACATGAAACTAAATAATGTAACTCTTCACCAGACCTAAGAGGATGAGTAATGAACACCATCTCTACCTTTGAAAATTGATGTTGCCTTATCATTCCTCTAGTATCACTTCCAGCGGCACCTGCTTCAGATCTGAAACAAGGAGTATTGGCAACAAATCTCAGTGGTAAGGCATTTTTATCAATTATTTCATTGCTCACAATGTTTGTAAGAGGAACTTCAGCTGTTGGTATTAACCATCTATCGTCAGTTGTATGAAATAGATCGTCAGAAAATTTTGGAAGTTGACCTGTCCCAAATAAAGCATGATCCTTTACAATATAGGGCGGAGAAATTTCTTCGAATTGATGATCATTCAAATGTGTTTCTATCATAAATGAAGATAAAGCTCTTTCAAGTAATGCTAGCTGCCCTCTAAGCAAAACAAATCTAGAACCTGATATCTTAACACCTGTTTTAAAATCAATTTGATTAAGTTTTTCACCAATTACAACATGATCAGAGGGTTTAAAAGAAAATTGAGGTTTTTCTCCCCAAGTTTTTATTAATTGATTTTCATCTTCTGAGGTGCCATCGGGCACATCATCGTCAAGAGAGTTAGGTAATTCAATCAAAAGTTTATTTAAATTTAACGTTAGTTCTTTAATTTTTTCGTCTATTAAACTTAAATCATTTTTATAATCAGAAATATTTTTTGTTAAAATTGAAATATCAGAACCCTCAGAAACTAATTTGCCAATTTGTTTGGAAGCTTTGTTTCTTTTCTCTTGTAAAACTTGTAATTCTGTTTGAAAAGCTCTAATGGAATTATCAATATCAAGTATCTCAGAAGAATTGATAGAAATCCCCCTTCTACTCATCATTTTTTCAAACTGTAAGGGATTACTTCGAATATACTTAATATTGTGCATTTAAGAACTCATTTATTTTGTGCTTAGAAATCTAGAAAAAATTATAGAAACTTCGTATAAAGCTATAATAGGCAAAGCAAGTAAAATCTGAGAAATAACATCTGGTGGTGTTAAAATAGCTGCAATTACAAATGCTGTTAGAATAGCATATTTTCTTTTCCCCGCAAGATCATCTGTTGTAATTATACCTGTCTTAACAAGCAACAGCAATATCACAGGAAGCTCAAAACATAATCCAAAAGCAAAAATTAGCTTCATTATTAGAGACAAGTACTCTGATATTCTTGGTTCAAGCTCAATGGGCAGAGAACCATCAACACTATTAACCTGAAAAGAAAGGAAAAAATCCCAAGCTAATGGTATGACCACATAATAAACCATGGCTGCACCAGCCAAAAAAAGGACTGGTGTAGCTAACAAAAAAGGAAGAAAAGCTTTTTTTTCATTTTGATACAGACCAGGTGCAACAAAACGCCAAATTTGAATTAAAAAAAGAGGTAAAGAGACGCAAATAGATATAAAAAAAGCAACCTTTACTTGTGTAAAAAAGCCTTCATGTAGCGCAGTAAAAATCATTCTACCACCATTTTCTAAAATTTGAGCTGCAAGAGGTGCTTGTAAAAAATTATAAACAATGTCAGCTAAATTTTGATTATCACCAGTGAATTTAATAAAGCATAAAAAAAACATAAAAAGAAAAGCACAAAATGAAACCAAAAGTCTATTTCTTAACTCTATCAAGTGATCGAGTAATGTCATATCGTGATCTGACTTTTTAACTTTTGCCATCCTATATTCTCAATACTTATGCTTTTTTTTTCTTTGAATATGATTTCTTAGCAGTATCACTTGAATTTTTGATTTCATTGACATCTTTTTTGATAGAATTAATATCTAAGTCGTCTTCAAAATTTTTTAATTCTTGAATTTCTGAATCCATAATAGATCTATCATCAAGCTTTTTTACCTGATTTCTTAAATCTGAAATTTCTGCTTCATTAGCTAAATCATCAATTCCTGAATGAAATTGTGAAGCCATTGATTTGATTTTTTTTATAAATGAAGACACAGACCTTAAAACCTTAGGTAAATCTCTAGGGCCAACAACGATTAAGAGTACGAAAGATATTAATAAAAATTCTGGAAAACCAATATCAAGCATATGCTACTTTCTAAAAAATTTAAGAATTCTTTTTACTGGTTTGCTTTTTTTTATCTTGTTTTTTGGTAACTTTTTTTTTGGGAGTAGTTTTTTTCTCTGAAATGACCTCTACATCATCTTCATTATCTTTATTAGACTTAACCTGATCTTTAAAGTTTTTTAAACCTTTGCCAAAATCACCCATTATACTTGACAACTTACCCTTTCCACCAAAAAGAATAAGAACAACTATAAGAACGATAACCCAATGCCATATACTAAATGCACCCATAAAACATATCTCCTGAAATTTGTATTTAATATATCTTAAAACAACAAATTTGAAATAATAAAATTAAATGTTTTAATTTTAATTAAATTTATTGTTTAAAAATAAAAATCTGCGAAGGATCTGAACAAACTGTAACCTTCTCATTAACATTAAAAAAGTTTAATCCAGGAATTCTTGCATGAATATGGAAATCAGAATTATTAACTTTTAGTGATAGATGTACAAGAGTAGAGCCTGCCAATAACCTAGCCTCCATCACATGCCCTATATATGGTGAAATAATATACTTGTTCTTGTTAGTATTTTTTTGAAATTTTTTCTTATCTGAGTAAAGCTTAATTGCCTCATTTCTAATAACTATTTTAACTTTGTTTTTATTAAATTTTTTTGAACAAGAAAATGTTCCTAAAACAGTATTGACAAAACCTTCTTCAACTATACCATCAAAAATATTAATCTCGCCAAAAAATTCAGCTATAAAAGCTGATTTAGGACGCAAATAAAGATCTATCGGACTTCCAAACTGTTCTATAAAGCCATTGTTTAAAACTCCAATCTTATCAGACATGAACATAGCTTCTTCAGGATCATGAGTTACTAACAAAGCAGAAATATTATATTCTCTTAATAAATGTAACATTTGATCTCTGATTTTTTCTTTTAGCCTTGAATCTAAGTTTGAATAAGGTTCATCCAACAAAATAATTCTAGGTTCTGAAGCCATAGCCCTAATTAATGCAACCTGTTGTTGTTGACCACCAGACAATTCATGCGGATATTTATTAGAAAAATTAGATAAATTAACCTCATCCATTAATTTTTTAATTTTTTGAGTTTGTAATTTTACTTCACTTTTATTCATCCCAAAAAAAATATTTTCTAAAATAGATAGATGAGGAAATAATGCACAATCTTGAAAAACGTACCCAACACCTCTCTTATCAGGACTTAAATGGATATTGTTAGATGAAACTATTTGATTATCTAATTTAATTTCACCTTGTTGCACTTTTTCTATACCACTGGCAAGTTTAAGCAAAGTTGTTTTGCCACATCCAGAAGGGCCCAGCAAAGAAACAACTTCGCCAGCTTGCAATTTCATAGAAAAGTTATTCAATATTTTTCTATTATTATATCCATAAGAAATATTTAAAAATTCTAACAAATCTTACTCTTTTAAAAACCTATTCATTACCTAATGTTTCATCATTGAAAATTATCTTATTTTTATCTAAAAGACCGGCATTTTTTAGATCATCAATACCCGGAAGATCTTTTATTTCTTTGAGTCCAAAATGGTCTAGAAACAAATTAGAAGTCTTCCATGTCAAAGGGTTGCCAGGTGTGGATCTCCTTTGCCCGGGCTGTATCCACCCTAATTCTAGAAGAACATCAAGAGTACCTCTACTAAGAGAAACACCCCTTATATTCTCAATTTCAGATCTAGTTATTGGTTGATGATATGCAATTATTGATAAAGTCTCAGTAGCTGCTCTTGACAATGGCTTGGGAACAACTTTTTCAATATTTAGAAATTCAGATATCTCTGAAGAGGTTCTAAAAGCAAAGGTATTATTTATTTTAAGTAAATTCACCCCTCTAGAAGAGTATTGAATTTCTAGAGATTCTAATATTTGATTTAAAAGATCTTCATCATTTATTTTGTTTTTTAAATCATTATATGAAATAGGTTCAGATGAAGCAAAAATTAATGCTTCAATTATTTTCTCTTTGAAACTAAATTCAATTTCATTAACTTTTTTTTTGTTACTATCCATCAAATTTCCAAATTAACTATAATATTCATAATGATTTATATTTTTTTGAAGATAAAAGTATTGCGTCCTGAAAACTATCTTGTCTCAAATCTACATATCCATCTTTAACCAATTCAAGAGAAGCTACAAAATGAGATGCTAACGCTGACTTTCTTTCAAGTTTATTTTTAATATTTTGGGGAATAAAATCTAATAAATTTTTCCATTCATCTGAACCTTGTATAAGTTCTTTTAATCTAGTTAGAGCATTTTCAACAGAATAAAGTTTGGTTTCAGCAATGGTGATAACTTCGGTATCATTCTTAGTGAGAATATTACCGTATGCCTTTATTAAATCGTATAATGAAACACTATATGAATATTTGTTATTAATATTAAAATTTTCTGGATTTCCTCTTTTAAAAAAATGTGTGCCTAGTTGGTGCCTGTTAAAAAGAAGTTTTGATACTTTTTGAATTCCTTCTAATCTTCTCATTTGAAATTCCAACAATTCCGACAAGTCTTCTGCGCTTCCAATATTTTCATCAGTATCATCTGGTAATAAAAGCTTGGATTTTAAAAAAGCAAGCCAAGCTCCCATAACTAAATATTCAGCTGCAACATCTATATCTTTATTAATTGCGTAGTCTAAAAACTCTAAATATTGTTCTGCTAACTTTAAAATGGATAATTTTGTTAGATCAATTTTATGATCTCTTGCCAAACTTAACAAAAGATCAATTGGCCCTTCAAATCCATCAAGTGAAAGGCTAAGAACTTCTATTTTTTCGTTTTGTGACTGTTCCATTAAATCATTTAATTGTTTATCTGTAAAATACAAACAACCTTTTGTTTTTTAAATTTATTACATAACTCTAGACCAAAAGCCTTAGTCAACGGTGTTGTCCATACTCTATGAAATGAAGCAGCTTTGTCATTTGTATAGGTAAAGACTTCTAATTTAACATCGGTTAATAAATTGCTATATTTTTTATCCATTTTTTCTTTTGCTTGAGTAGCTTTTTTAAAATTGCGGAATGATCCAAACTGTACTCTATACAAACCAATTTTATCAGTTGCAGGTTTTAATTTATCATCAGTTATAGGTTTTAATTTATTAATATTTTTATCATCAATATTTTGAGGCTTATTTATATTATTTTTTTTACTTTCAGATAATTTTTGATCACCTTTAGCATTAACATCTTCTTTAGTTTCATTGTTCTCATTTTCAATAATATCTATAGGTAATAATTCCGGCTTATCTGGCAAAGGTCTGATTTTTTCATCTTTTTTCAAAGCTGATTTATTATTTAAAATTTCAATATCGAGGTTTGATACCTTTAAACCACCAGGATCTTTTGGTTTCAAAATGACATTTACATTATCAGGACCAAGAACTATTAATTCGTTATTTTCTTTATCTTCAAAGAAAATCTTTAACCCAAACATACCAATTGAAGATATAGTACCAACACTTAAAAAAAATATAATTAATATTTTGAGTATGTTGTTCATTGTAGCTACATTTCAAGAACAGGTTCAATAGATAATATTTTTAAACCTTTTCTTATAGTCATAGCAACTGCTTTTACTAAACATAATCTTGAATTTGTTAACTTTTTATTGTTGTCAATAATAAATTTAAAGCTTTGATCATCCTTGCCCTTATTCCATAAGCTATGAAATAAACTCGATAATTCAATTAAATAGTAACAAAGCCTATGAGGTTCATGATTTTTAGCTGCTAATTCCAAAGATCTAGGCCATAAAGAAATAAATTTAATAAGTTCTATTTCTTCTTTAGTAGTTAGGTTTGAAAAATTGTCTGCTAATAGGTCTTTTTCTAAAACATTTGCAGATTTAAAAATTGAGTTGCATCTAGCGTGAGCATACTGAACATAAAAAACTGGATTATCTTTTGATTTTTCTGTTACCTTTTTAAAATCAAAATCTAAAGATTGATCATTTCTTCTAGTCAACATTATAAATCTTATTACATCTTTTCCAACTGCATCTATAATGTCTGAAAGAGTTACAAAATTACCTGATCTTTTGCTCATCTTTACAGGTTTTCCATCCTCCAAAAGGTTAACAAGTGAGCATACTTTTGTATCAATTGATATAGACCCATCAGAAAGAGCTTGAACAGCAGCATTAATGCGAGAAATATAACCTATATGATCAGCCCCAAGGACATTGATTAAATTCCCATTTGTCCTATTAATTTTATCTAAATGATATGCCATATCAGTTGCGAAATATGTCCAACTTCCATCAGATTTTTTTAAAGCTCGGTCTGTGTCATCACCAAAATTGGAGGATTTGAAAAGAAGTTGTTCCCTTTCTTCCCAATTTTTGGGTTTAGTACCCTTCGGTGGATCTAAAATTCCTTTATAAATTAAATCTTTATCTTCTAATATTGACAATGTTTTTTCTAACAAACTTCCTGAAATGATTTCCTTTTCACTCGTATAAACATCCATTTCTATACCTAGTCTTAAAAGATCATTTCGTATTATTTTCATAATCACATCCAGTGAAACCTGTCTTACTAATTCAGAAACTTTTGAAGGTTCATTCGATTTTAAATCACTCCCAAATTGCTCAACAAGTTTTTGTCCAACTTCTTTAAGATATTCTCCAGGATATAATCCTTCTGGTATTTCTTTAATTTTTTTTCCAAGACATTCTTCATATCTAAGTAAAGCTGAATTTACCAATTTGTCTATTTGTGATCCAGCATCATTGATGTAGTATTCTTTTGTAACTTCATAACCAACTTCTTTTAACAATGAAGCCAACGCATCTCCAAACACCGCTCCTCTTGTATGACCAGCATGCAAGGGTCCAGTCGGGTTTGCAGAAATATACTCAATATTAATTTTTTTACCATTACCAAGATCGGTGGCATCCCATTTTTTTTCATTAGATAAAATACTTTTCAAGCAGCTGTTCCAAGTTTTCTCAGTCAACTTAATATTAATAAAACCAGGTCCAGCAACATTAACCTCATCCACTCCTGGTAATTTAGCAATATAACCAATAAACATATTAGCAATTTGAATTGGTTTAAGACTTAAATATTTACTTAAAATCATTGCTAAGTTTGTAGACATATCGCCATGATCTAAGCTTTTAGGAGGTTCCAAGGTTAACTTTGTTAAAATTTCATTAAAATCAAATGTCAAGTTGTTATCAGATTTAAAATTAAAAAGTAACTGAGTTAATTGATCTAAATATATCTTATAGACATTCATAAAAACTAAATTTCCTCTTTAAAAAACTTTATATATTGTTTTCTTAAAAAATTATCACTCATTCCAGCAATATAATCTGTAATCACCCTTGCTTGTTTGGCAGCAGTTGATGTGTATAATGAATGTCCTTTAAAATTTCTCCATTGATAAGGTAGAAATGATATATTTTCTTGAAATAAATAAAACAACTTTTCTATCATTACAGAATATTTTGATAATTTATCTAAAATTATTTTATTATGATACATATTTTTGAATAAAAATGATCTAATTTCCTCCATATTAGAACGTGCTTTTTGAGATAACTTTATCACATTATCATTATGATTTCTTATATCTTCAACTGTTCTAAAATTATTTTGGGTTATAATTTGAGATGAGTTAGAAATAATATCATTAATGAAGTAGCTAACTAACCTTCTGATTAACTGATGAACTAAAATATCATCTTCAATATTAGTGTACATTTTTTTAATATCTAAAATTATTAAATTTACAAGTTCAACACATTGAAGATCATTTATTGTAAATAGTTTTTCTCTTAGGCCATCATCAAAATCATGTGTTAAATAAGCAATATCATCAGAAATATTAGCAACCTGTGCTTCTAATGAAGGATATTTTTTTAACTCTAACGAAAACTTTTTCAATATTTTTTGTAATTCACATGGAATATATTGAAGATCAAGATACGGTCCATTATGCTTAATCAAGCCCTCTAACGTCTCAAAGGTTAAATTTAAACCATCAAAATTTGGATATTTTTTTTCTAGAAAAGTTACAATTCTTAACGATTGCTGGTTATGATCAAAACCATTATAATTTTTCATTAAATTTTTAAGAACCTCTTCACCTTTATGACCAAGTGGTGGATGACCAAGATCGTGGGCTAGAGCTAGCGTCTCTGTTAAATCTTCATTGATTTTTAATGATTTTGCAATTGATCGAGCTATTTGAGAAACTTCAATAGTATGCGTTAGACGAGTTCTAAAATGATCTCCTGAATGATAAACAAAAACTTGAGTTTTATCTTTAAGTCTTCTAAATGCTTCTGAATGAATTATTCTATCTCTATCTCTTTGATATTCTGATCGCCCTAAAACTAAATTTTCGTCAATGTAAAACCTACCTCTTGTATTACTACTATGGCATGCATAAGGCATTATATTAGGGATATCGTTTAAATACTTCAAAATAAAATCACAAATATTAATTCAATATAATCAAGATACGTGATATACTATTAAATATAAAAAGTTAACTATTTCAATTAGTAAAATTTTAGGTATTCACATGAATGTTATTGATGAAAACCATCAAATTAGTTTTAATATATCTCAAGCGGCTTCTAATAGAATAAAAACTTTACTTAAAAATGAACAAGGGTCTTACTTTAGAATTTCTGTTTTAGGTGGAGGTTGCTCTGGTTTTCAGTATGACTTTTCTTTTGCTGAAAAGCCAAATGAGGATGATTATGTTTTTAATACTAATGAAATTAATTATCTCATAGATAAAGTTTCAATGGATTTTTTACAAAATAGCAAATTAGAATACGTATCTGAATTAGCTGGATCATTTTTTAAGATTGAAAACCCTAATGCCACAGCAAACTGTGGATGTGGAACAAGTTTTTCAATATGAAATTAATATAATTATATGAATCTAAAAATTGCTAGTTTTAATGTAAATTCAATAAAAATGCGTTTAAATAATGTTTTAGAATGGATTGAAGACTCTAAAACTGACATCATTTTAATGCAAGAAACTAAAACTGTTGACGAAAATTTTCCTCATTTAGAATTCAATAATAAAGGATATGAAACTATTTGTTGTGGACAAAAGTCTTATAACGGTGTTGCCATAGCCAGCAAGTTTAAAATTAAAGAGATCTCCCGTAGCCTTCCATTTTATGATGAAAAAAATATTGAAGATAATCAAGCAAGGTTCCTACATGTTAAAATAGAAAAAATGAATTTAATATGTATTTATCTACCAAATGGGAATCCTGCTCCAGGCGAAAAGTATGACTACAAGATTAGCTGGATGAGGCGTCTAATAAAATATACTAAAGAAATTTATGATAAAAATGAACCGCTAGTCATAGGTGGTGATTTCAACGTTATCCAATCAGAATTAGATTGTTATGATATTAATAAATGGACTGAAGATGCATTGTACCTTGAGCCCACTCGTAGAAAGATGAAAGAATTAATCAACATAGGTTTAACAGACTCATTTAGATTAATTCATCCAAATAATAAAGAATATAGTTTTTGGGACTATCAAGCAGGTGCTTGGCAAAAAGATAATGGAATTAGAATAGATTTTTTTTTAATTTCACCTGAAATAGTAGATATACTTAAAAGCGCTGGAATAGATAAAACACCTAGAGGCAAGGAAAAACCTAGTGACCATACCCCGATATGGATTGAACTAGAAGGTAAAACAATATTATGATCTATAAATATTTTTAGGTATAAAATCTGATCTTTCAGCTTCTCTAGGGTTAGGAACCCAAAGATTACGGTTTGGATGCATTCCAGCACCATAAATAGCAGAAACAGCAGAACTTCTCATTCTATTTAACAATCTAGTATCAGCGTCTCCCATAGAAGGATGGTTTCCCCCATGATTTTTTATTATTTCTTCCCAAGAAGCTTTTCTACTATTAAAAATTTCGACATTGTTAAGTTGAGTACAATTTATTTCATTTTTATTTAAATCAACTATGATTTCATCACCATTTTCAATAAGTCCTATAGGACCACCTATTGCTGCCTCAGGACCAACATGACCTATAACAAGGCCAACAGAGCCACCTGAAAAACGACCATCTGTCATTAAACCTACAATAATATTTTTTTCTCTACATAAAGTTGTAATTCTAGATGTGGAATCTAACATTTCTGGCATACCTGGTCCACCAACAGGACCTTCGTATCTTACAACTATCATGTCATTATTAACGATTTTTTCAGGCTCATTTTCTAAGGTATAAAGAAGACTTTGTTCACCATCGAAAACTCTGGCTATCCCTTTGAAAACATTATTTTCCAACCCACCTTCTACACCAGCTAGTTTAAGAATTGAACTGTATTCAGGAGATAGATTTCCACCTAAAAGTCTTAATCCTCCGGTTTCCTTATAAGGTGATTTAACGGAATAAATAACTTTCCCATCTGGATCTTTAGGTGAAAGTCTTTTTATTTGATCCGATAAAGTTTCACCGGTACAGGTTAAAGTATTTCCATTTAATAAACCTGCTTCTAACAAGTCTTTAATAAAAACCTGAACTCCACCCTCATTATCAATATCTACCATTGAGTATTTCCCAAACGGTCTTGCATCTACTAAAACAGGGACAACATTTTTGGATAAGTGGTTGAACTCCTCAGCACTCATTATATCTTGAGTGAAATTTGAGTATCCAGCCGCTCTGGCTAGATCAGGTGCGTGTAGCATAACATTAGTAGATCCACCAATAGCCATAGCTACTATGAGAGCGTTTCTTATAGAATCTCTTGTAACAATATCTCTAGGCTTAATATCATTTTTAACCATATTATCTAAATAACTGATCAGCTCATCTGGAAAAGTTTCAACTCTTCTTTTATCATCTGATGGTGGAGCTACCATATGTAATGGTTGCATACCAACTACACCAATAAAGGTTTGCATTGTGTTATAAGTAAACATGCCGCCACAACTTCCAAAACCTGGACAGGCTTCACAGGCAATTCTTTTTTTTAAATCTTCATCATTACTACCAGCAATTTGATAGCTTGAGATTATATCTAGAGGTTCATTGGTCACAGAATCAACACCTGGTCTAATCGGCCCATCAGACATAATTATAGCAGGCCTATTATGTTCTAAAATTGCTGACAAAGTTCCAACAGGAGGCTTGTCACATGCAACTACAGCTATTGTTCCTTCAAGACCTGATGCACTTAAATGTTCACACAAAGTGTCATTAGTAACTTCTCTGCCTATTAATGAGTATCGCATTTCTCTAGTACCATTTCTGATACCATCTGATGTGGCAACAGTATATTCTGGTTGAACTAACCTCATTCTTATTTGACCAGGATTTTGACCAATTCTTAGACGAAGTTTTTCGTGAATTGTTTTAACCTTCTCTTCAACCCCTAAATAACATTGGGAGTCCCCTTTATTTCCAACAACACCTACTGATGGTTCATGAATTAATTCAAGATCTGTATTAAGAACTCGAGCAATTCCATAGGTTTGAGAATTTCTACCAGGATTTTTATCAATTAACACTGTTTTCGAGTTCTTCATTCTTATCTCCAATTATCATTTTATAAATTTAATAAAGCTTTTTCTATCTCAGATTTCCTTTGATTAAAAACATCTTGTTTGTTTTTTACTTCCTGAACAACTTTAGGAGGAGCTTTATCTACAAACATTTTATTATTTAATCTATTATTTATTAAATCAATTTCATTGTTAATATTAGCAAGCTCTTTATTCAATCTATTTTTTTCAGACTTTGTATCTATTAAGCCTTCAATAGGTATCATTAAAACCATTTCATCAAGAGTGCTTATGATAAAATTTTCTTGTCCCAAGATTTCCTCAGAAGCAAAAGTTAGATCATTTAATTTAGCCAAGTTCATAATTAAATTAATGTTGTTTTTAATAGTATCTTGCTTTCGTTTATTTGTGTTTTTAAGAATAAGGTTTATTTTTGAATTTGTTGGTATGTTTTTTTCAACTCTAATAGATCTAATTAATGAAATGACTTTTATTACCAAATCTATTCCATTAGTTAGCGATAATTTTTTAAAAAGTGGTTCTGGCCAATCTGATGAAATAGCTAGTTTTGATGACTTAAAAAGATTTTCTAAAATTTCTTCTGTAACGTATGGCATTATAGGATGTAGCATTAATAAAACATTTTTCATAACCTTAGTGGCAATGAATTTTGTTTCTTCTAGTTCTTCAAAATTATCTTTATTATTTAAAATAGGTTTAATAAACTCAATGTACCAATCGCAATAATCCTTCCATATAAATTGATATAATGCTTCGGCAGCGTCATTAAATTTATATTCTTTTATAGAACTTTTAACTCTAGTATTTAAATCATTATATTGATTAACTATCCATTTATTTACTTCAAGATCAATTTTTTTAATTTTACGATCAACATCTGAAACACAATTATTAAACTCTAAAAATTTACAGCCATTCCAAATTTTAGTACTAAAATTTCTATATCCTGCCACTCTTTCTTCTGAAAGCTTAATATCTCTTCCTTGTGCAGCCATTGCAGCTAAAGTAAATCTTAAAGAGTCTGCGCCATATTTAAATGATAAATCTAAAGGATCTAAAACATTTCCTTTTGATTTTGACATTTTTTGTCCCTTATCATCTCTAACAAGAGCGTGAATATACACTTCTTTAAAAGGAACTTCTCTGTCCATAAAATGAATGCCCATCATCATCATTCTTGCAACCCAAAAGAAAATAATATCAAAACCAGTAACAAGAACACTTGTTGGGTAATATTTTTTTAAATCATTTGTAGTCTCAGGCCAGCCTAATGTAGAAAAAGGCCAAAGTGCTGAAGAAAACCATGTATCTAAAACATCTTCATCTTGGGTTAATTCAACCTTTTTACCATAAAAAATCTCAGCTGCCTCTAATGCATCTTTTTCACAAGATTCAACAAAAACTTTATTATCTGGTCCAAACCATGCCGGTATACGGTGACCCCACCAAAGTTGCCTTGATACACACCAAGGTTGAATATTTCTCATCCATTCAAAATATGTTTTATCCCAATTTCTAGGAATAAAATTAGTTCTTCCTTCCTCTACAGCCCTAATAGCTGGAACAGCCAGTTTCTTTGCATCAACATACCACTGATCCATGAGCCATGGTTCTACGACAACATTAGATCTGTCACCATGAGGAACAGTATGAATTATACTTTCTTCTTTAACAAATAAATTTAACTCTTTAAATTTATTAATAATTTTTTTTCTAGCTTCAAATCTATCTAGTCCCTCAAACTCTTTAGTACCATTTTCATTGATTGTGGCATCAGCATTCAAAATATTTATAATATTTAATTTATGCCTTTTGCCCACTTCAAAATCATTGAAATCATGAGCAGGAGTTATTTTTACCGCCCCTGTACCTTTAGTTGGATCAGAGTAATCATCAAAAATAATAGGGATAACTCTATTTACAATTGGAAGTAATACTTTTTTACCATGTAAATGCTTATATCTCTCATCATTTGGATTAACAGCCACTGCTGTATCACCTAACATTGTCTCTGGCCTTGTTGTCGCTATAGTTAAAAACTCATCACTATTTTGGATAGGATATTTAAAAAACCAGAAATGACCATTCATCTCTCTCTGTTCTACTTCTAGATCCGAGATTGCAGTAAGTAATTGAGGGTCCCAATTCACAAGACGTTTATCCCTATAAATCAATCCATCTTTATATAATTTAACAAAAACATAATTTACAGCTTTTGATAAACCTTCATCCATAGTAAAACGTTCTTTTTCCCAGTCTGGGGAAGCACCCATCGCTCTCAACTGGTTTGTAATTCTATCGCCTGATTGTTCTTTCCATTCCCAAACTTTTTTAATAAATTGTTCTCTTCCTAAATGATGACGTGTAATATCTGACTTAGCTAATTCCCTTTCAACAACCATTTGAGTAGCAATGCCAGCATGATCAGTTCCTGGTTGCCATAGAACATCAAAGCCTTGCATCCTATGAAATCTAATCAAAATATCTTGAATAGTGAATGTTAAAGCATGACCAATATGTAAAGAGCCCGTTACATTTGGAGGGGGCATCATTATTACATATGGTTTTTTTGGGGAAGAACTATTTGAGGCAAAAGCACCACTTTTTAACCATTTTTCATACCACTTAATTTCTATAGATTTAGAGTCAAATCTTTTATCCATCATGATTAACAGTGCCCGTTTTTAATTAAACATTTTAAGATCAAAAATTTTAAAATCTAATTTTTTATTTTTTTGATTAAAATTTATTTGATTTTCACCAGTAAATTCATTTTGTGACAAATTACCCATAATGGATTTTATATAAAACATTTCATAAATTTCGTCAGCCTCACTAGTTATTAGATTTGCAGATGCATTTAAATAATCAACTTCTGCATCTAAAACATCTAAAACAGTTCTTATTCCAAATTCAGCTTCTTTTTGTATACCCTCCAATGCTAATAAAGATGATTTTTCTTCACTCATTGAAGCTATTGTTTTTGCAACTGCACTTTGGTAATTTTGAAAAGATGAAATAGCATTCAACTCTACTTGTCTAAGTTGTTCTGATAAATTAATAGATGATGCCATTGCTAGTTTATCAAGTCTCCTAATAGAGTTTTTAGAAGATTCATTGTAAAAAAGCGGTGTGCTAAACGTGAGATTTGCTCCATAGCTCTGATAATCACTTGCTGATGAATTTAATGAAGATTGACTATCTTTGGCAAAAAATTCTATTTTAAAATTTGGCCTATTGTCAGATTTTTCTAAGTCTATATTCTTTTCAGCCAAATCTCTTTCTAATTTAGCAATTAAAATATTAATATTTTTTTGGGAAGATATTTTAATAATATCTAATTCTGTTTCAGGAATTTGGAATTTAAGAATTGGTAATTTTAAATTGTGCGGAATAGATTTAAAATTAGTAACACTTTTAAATTTAGAAACTGATTTATTAAGATTACCTTCAGCTAAAATTAATTCATAATTGGCTTTAGCTAATTTTG
>Ga0181595_10001403_pt1 | contig 26108 bp, 14 predicted proteins | sample 041ome_7_FD_145604 | JGI IMG/M metagenome (GOLD analysis project Ga0181595, IMG submission 145604) | Coastal salt marsh microbial communities from the Groves Creek Marsh, Skidaway Island, Georgia - 041401AS metaG (spades assembly) | ecosystem: Environmental > Aquatic > Marine > Intertidal zone...
TATGAATTTGTTACAGTCCGACAATGTACCACGCACTATATTTAAATACAAAGGGTATGGTACCTTGGGTACATATGGCTATACGATGTTTTACTCTACTGAATTCATGTTTTGTTGATTTCTCTCTCCCTCTCTCTCTCTCTCTCTCTCTCTTTCTCCTTCTTTATGTTGTTTCGTTCTTTTGCTCCGAAGCTTTGTCCTCCTCCTTCGTAGACACTAACTCTACATCCTCGAAACTACCCCTCGGTGTCATTCGGAAGTTGTTCAAAAACGCCAAGCGTTGGTCTCTCGGCGAGTCTGGTATGTCTTTCTCGTCAGCCGAAACTCTAAGTCGCGAGAAACCAAGAATGCCGACCCGCTTTGGTTTCCCGCTGGGTTTTGCGTCGGATGAGTTTGTTCGCAAATCAGAGCCATCCTGGCCGCTCACCCTTGAATGTTCTCTGGAGCTTGGCACGCTGTCTGACCAACGCATGGTCGCAACAATGCTCTGAGCCAACCCTTCTGGAGCTATGAACTCGTCCAACGAAATCTCGCCTTTGTCTTCCTGGTCGAAGGCGCCCCAGACCGATCTCACACTTTCCGCCATGGCCCGTAATGACCTCACTTCGGCGTTCAAATTAAACGTTTTTACCAAAGCTCTGATTAACTCTTCCGAATCTAGCGTTCCAGAGTGATCCTCGTCCCAATATTCGAACCATTTCCTCGGTTGCATCTCCAAGTTCGGACAGTTTCGAAACCGTCTCTTTGGCGTTTCAAACGTCTTCAACAAATAATCTAACAATCCGTCCGGTTTTAACAACTCATCTCGACTGATAAACCCTTCATTATTCACGTCGTATTTCGGCCAAATCTCTCCGGTTAACTTCTTCTCGATCGTTCTCCAATCGACTAAAAATTGCGCCCGCAAAATGGTCACCAAATCCGTCGGCGAGACTTTTCCGTCGGCATCGATGTCGACGATATCAAACCATAAATTCGGATTCGTCGAGCACGACGGCACGTTCACTGATCCATACACTGGCACTCGACATATAGGACACGTCGCTGATATTCTATTTTGTTCGTTATCGTTTCTTCCATTTTCGTTATTATTATTATTATTGTTACCGTCGGTATTACCACGACTTCCTTCACTAATGTTCCTCGTTTCCGCGCCTTCTTCGTCCAACTCCTCTTCAAACTCCCCCCGTTGATTAATCATCATTTCCTGGTTCGCGTGTTCCAACAACTCTCTCGCGCACGCCGCGTGGAAATAGTGCTTACACGTCCTCGTTTTCCCGTCGCTTTTCACGAAAACAGCCGTTCGGTGCGAACACAAATCGTCGTAACACACCGCGCACTCTTGATGCTCCTCCGTGATGTGGATGCCCTCTTCTTCTTCCCCAGCGCCGCTCTTTTTCTTATTCTTCTTGTTCTTCTTCTTATTCTCCGCGGACGTCGTCGTCGTCATCGATCCAGCCGCGTTCGACGACGACGCCTCCGACGAAGTCAACACCACCGGTGGTGCGTAGTGATTCGACAGCAAATCTTTGTTCGCCTGCGTCTCCGGCACGTACTTCGGGAAGCACATGCACGGCATGATCTCTCTCTCTCTCTTCCTCCTTCTCCGAGATCCGCGACGCGTATATACCGCGCGCGCGTGTTTCTTCTTCTTCTTCTTCTTCTTCTTCTTCTTCTTCTTCGCGCGCGTGTGGTGCTCTGCGTGGTGTGTGAATTTGGAGTAATCGCCGGCAGAGAGCAACGACTTTTTTTTTGTTGCGAGGCGTGTTCGTTTACGAATACTTTTCGCCACGCGGGGAGAGCCACGCGGACGGACACGGGGACGAGAAATAATGGAGACGTGTCCAAATGTTCAAATTGAATCCTCTTCTTTTCACCTTTTCTTTTTTCGAAAAAAATTCCCGTGCTTTATGCGTCGTGATTGATGTCTTCTCGTGCGTGATGCGAGAAAGAAGAACTGTGTGCTGTTTTATTAAATATTACGTGCGCAGCCGCTCGCGCGGTTTTTTTTATACGTATGTATCTTTTTACACATCGTCGCGTCTCGTCTAAAATACAACAAGTTTCTCTCGCGTGCACTGGCTAAGAATTCGCGTTCTAATACGCGCGCGCGTTTCGATTTCTTTTTCGAAGTGGTATTAAAGCTCCACGCGGCCAAAGTTTTCTTCCTGGCGTCTCGCTCCGCTTCCTCCGTTTCCTTCTCGTCCTTCGCGAATCATGGTATCCTCGTCGATGCCGTGGAAGCGGGCGTCGCCTTGCGCCATCATGCCGGATGGTTTTGCGGTACCATCATTGCCACGTCTTTTGCCCTTGGAAGATGATCTCGGGAACGCGGCTTTTAATAAGTTTGAGTGCATGGCTTTCGGTAACGTTCTCAAATACGGACGCAACGAGCGTTTTCGGTTTATTAAATAATCCGTCGTGCGTTGCATCGAGCCTTGGGAAAAACGGTAATAATACACGGATTCCGGGACGATGTCAACTTGAAAACCACGCATGGACGCATTGGCGTACATTTCCCAGTCTTCAAAACCAATCTGCTTATCTTCAGTGTACCCGCCGATTTTCTCAAACGAAGTCGCGCGGACGCAACAGTTGGCGTCGCCGAAGCAATTTTTGAACGCGCCTGTTTCAGCGTCTCCGCCGAGGAACAAATACGACGGTTCGTCGTCTACGATTTCCTTCGCTTTCAGTGGATTATCATGGCTCCAAAAAAATTGAACTAAGGAGGTCAACACGTCCGCGTTGCCATTTTCCATGGCGACGACGAAGGTGCGCAACTCGTAAGGTTTCGCGTAGTTATCGTCGTCCATGAACATGACGTACTTTCCTTTCGCGTGCTTGAAGCCGACGTTTCTGGCGCCTCCGAGGTACAAGTTTTCCTCGTTCCGAACGATTTTCCAGTTGCGGACTTTGAAATCAGCCTCCAGTGAATCTAGGAAGCGTCGCGCGTCGTCAGAAGGCGATTTATCGTCCACAAGAATGAACTCAAATTTATCGTGCGGGTAGTCTTGATCGATGACGCTTTGAATGGCGACTTTACACAACCGAGGCCGCTCGTAGTGCGTCATGACGATAGATACGAATGGAAGGTCCGCGTTTTCAACTTTCGCGCCTTTTATGGAAACCGCAGAGTCATCATCTCGATAATTACTCGCTACGTTTGGACCGCCCCGTTCTGTTTTGTATTCGGCTACGACGCGCGTTGTCCATCGCAACCACTTCTCGTCGTTTTCAACCGCATCGTATCTCGGCCGCGCACTAAACGCACCGTTCTCTAAAACCTCTTGAATTCTACTCGCTAATAACTCGCCCGTCATGGCCATTTTTTCGTGGTACGCGTCTTCCTCCGAATAGCCAATGAGCGACATTGCTCGATCTTCTTCGCGCAACAAATCGCGCGTGCCCCCTGCATCGCTCGCTAAGAATGGAATCCCAAGTTCCGCGCATTCGTACACCGCGTACGGGGAATTTTCAATCAGAGATGGCAGCACCGCTAACTTTCTCTTATTCGTTCGTCTATTCGCCGGAGTGCTCAAATACTCTTTCGCCTCTTTACTTCCAAATCTGGTTTCAATTCGCCACGGCGTGTTCGTCCATTTCTTCGCCCTCTCCCTTACGTAATCGAGACCGTTTTGACCTAACACAGATGCTGCGCGCCCTAAAAATGTAATTTTACTAATCATCAATGCAGTCGTTTCGTTTTCGAGCAAAATGTCTACGGCATCGCAAAACTCAACTACGCCTTTACGCGTCTCGAGGCGTCCAAAAAAGACCAACTCGTCCACCATTACTGCGCCTCTCCTCGTCTCGTTGTCAACTACTTCTTCGTGACTATCTTCGTGACTACTACTATCGCTACTAGAACTTCTACTATTCCCAATTCCTCTACTTTCCTCGGGTAGCAAGTTTGGGTGCACAATCGCTTCTCCGTTTGTATTTTCCGCCCACGACTCTCTTCGCATCCACTCCAACAAATACCTCGACGGCGAAACCAAGTAATCGGCCAACTTAACCGCCCTTCGCTCCATAAAATCCATCTCCAACTCGCCGACGTCTCCTAAAACCTCGTTGTTCCCCACAACTTTTGCCCATTTGTTATTCCCATGGGTTTGAACCACGACCAACAAATTCCTAAGAAACAATCCTTGTGTCTTGGCCAACAGCGAATAATACGCCGCGCCTCTGTAATCATGAAAATGCGCGATGTCAAACACGTGCTCGTGCGTTTTCAAATACTTGTACACCTCGTGCGATTCCAATAGGTGACGACCGATGTAGTTCTTATTCGGACGATACAAACCAACTAACGTGATATCGTGCTCCTCGCGGTAAAATTGCTCCCAATACGAGAACGGTTTGTTTTGACTCCTGCGTATTTGAAAACATTGACGACGAGACGACGACGAGGACGCGAATGTCAGACAGAACGGGACGAGAAGAACACGAGGTCAGACGAAAGCACAGACATAAAAGGAAGAAAAAGAAGATTGAAAATTGATAAACGCGCGCGCGCGTCCGTGATAATACGCAAACGTGCGATAACGAAGTGTGCATATGCGAGTGTAAAATGTTATTACCTCTCGCCTTCGGTGAACACCACGGTCACCCGGTGCCCATTTTTGGCGTACAATTTCGCCAGCGCGGTAAACTGCGTGCCAATCCCACCGTTGTTCGTCGGCCCGTCGAACTCGCACGTGACCAACGCGATGTTCAACGTTTTCCTCGACGGATTTTTCGTCAGCGTTCTCTCGAGTTTGTTCTCGTTCGATTGGTGCTCGGCGTCCGAGACGGTGGGGAAACCGATGGAAAATGCGCGTTTGTTGTTGTTGTTGTTGTTGTTGTTGTTGTTATCTTCTTTACCATAACAACAACTCGCGGAGAGAAAGAGGACGAAGAAGAAGAAAGAGAAGACATGATGAACGCGCATATTCTCTACTCTGTCCGTCCTTCTTTTCTTCTTCTCGATGTGAGCTGTTCTCGCGCGAGTCGTCGAGAAGTATTTACGTGTATAAAAGTGGGGAATTCGATTTTCGATTCTCTTCTCTCTCTCTCTTAAAGTCTCTCTCAAAACATTTTAATCGGAATGTCAATTACAAACGCGACGACAAAGTGCTATTACTACCAACACGACTACTGTTATTCTCAGCACTACCACGAACACCGTCCAACTTATTACAAACGCGACGACAAAGTGTTATTACTACCAACACGACTACTGTTATTCTCACCACTACCACGAACACCGTCCAACTTCCTCGCCGCGTTCTCCGCCACATTTTCAATCACGCGATGCAACTCGTCCCAAACCGGCGGGTTGATTTGCCGCACCGCGTCTATCCACCGCCGCGTGCGAGGTAAGTTTTCCAACAATCGCGAAAGCGAAGAAAGTTCATCGCGAAAAGGCGACCCTTTCAGCAACACCAAGTTGACGATATCCTCCACGACGAGCAAATCCGCGATGGACGGATGTTCGCGCTCGTTCAAAAACGGCGTTCTATCTCCCAACCACTTCGTCTCTAAAACCTCCAACGCCGTCTTCAAACGCGACTCGTAATGTTTCGCCAACGCCAGCGAAACCTCTCCGCCCATGTTCGCCGCGACGAACGCGTTCCAACACACTCCAGCCGCCGATGAACGTATCGTCGTCTGGTACCAATCCATGGCGGACCATATCTTCGCTTTATCTTTTAAATCGTACGCGGCGTACAGTCTTGTCTTTTCGTGGTGCTTTTCGCTCAGATATTTGAGTATCGCCGAGCTTTCCGAAAGGACGAAGAACATCTTCGCTTCGTTTTCTTTTCCGTCTTCTCGTTCTTCTTCCACGAGAACGGGAACTTGCCCGTGCTTGTTCAGGCGTAAAAAAGCTTCCGTTTTGTGCTCTCGTTTGCCTAGTTTTATCAGTTTTATCGCTACCGGGAGGTTGGAGATCCTGTTGGCCCCCGATCGTCGTTATCGTCATCGTCGTCGTCGTCGTCCGGAAGAAGAAGAAGAAGAAGTCGCTGTGGTGAGTTCGTTAAAACGCGGGCGCGCATCGATGCGTGAAATGAAATTTAGGGGAAATCACTCACCTGATGAAATACGCGCACGCGCGCGAAGGTTGGGACATGTAATCCACGTATAACGTCGATTTTACTTTCGCTGTTGTTGGTTCTGAACCTCTCGCATCTTCTCCCGTCGTCATTTTTCTATCTCATTATATATATTATGCGCGCGAGAGAAAGCGTTTAAAAACTAGGGGAAAATGTCGCCACGTTCTGACGCGCAAAGCGTGTATTTATGTGATAAACATTTTAGGACGACGACGACGATGGAAACGAGCGGCAGTTTTTTCGGCGGTGGTGGTCGCGAACGCGAGGTCGTTAAGAGCTTCTTTTCCTCCTCCTTTTCCTCCTTTTCCTCCTCCTCCTCTCGCTTTGCGTCGTCGTCTTCTTCGCGCATCAGATGTCGTCGAGTTGTCTTTCTCGTCGTCTTCGCGGCGTTGTTTCTCTTCTTCTTCTACCGAGAGAGCGGAGAAGGAGCGGGCATTTTTGACGAGAATAATGGTTCTTCGTTTAACGACGCGAGGATGACGACGACGACGATGCCTAGCGTCGAGTATTTATCGGAGATGATCGATGGGAACGAGGACGAGTTAGAGGGTGGAGGACGAACCGCTTTTGAGATGATGAAACAGACGACAAAAGAAGACGACGATGAAGATGATAGTGATGACGATGAAGAGAAAATGACTTCGACGAGCGAAGGGGAGCAAATGCTGTCTTCGTCGTGCGCATCGTCGGAGGAAGACGAACGCAGCGCCGGTTTCATCACGAAAGCGACGAAAACGAGGCAAGCGTGGGCGTTTAAAGCGTCTTCGTCGTTGCAATACGCGCACATGCCGACGCACGTGACGCACGGCTCGATGGTGCTTTTAGCGTTTCAAGGCGCGAAGAGAAGTGAAGGCCAGGCGAATCAGAGGATATATTTGGTGCGGTCGGAAGATGGAGGGAAAACTTTCGATTCGTCGAACGCGAAGAAGCTGAACGCGTTAGTTGTAGAAGGTGGTAGGAGTAGTTTTAGCGGAGAGAAGGAGGATGCGAAAGTTGAAGCGCAGTGGGGTCCGGCGTTGTTTAAAGAGGAAGAAGAAGAAAGCGTCGGTAGGAAGAAAGATAAAAAGAAGAAGATACCTCTGCTGCGTTTGTATTACTCGCAAAGTGAAACGTGTTTCTTTTGCAGACACAGAAATACCTGCGTTTCGGACGCGAAAGAATACCGCGCCGGAGGGAACCTTTACGAAACCACTTCGAAAGATTTCGGCAAGACGTGGTCGAAACCGAAACTGATATTAAAAGAAAAGGAGAAAGATCCGACGAAAGGTGGGAACTCGCCAAAAGTTGTCGCGAGTCCTCCAATTCGAACAAAATTGGGAGGCGCTGAAAAAAACGCGACTTCCGCTTCATCGCACCTTCTCTTACCGTACTGGACGCAAAAACCTCGAGTGGGCGCCAACGGCATCAAGAGCGCCTGCGCAAGCGAGATGAACGCAAAAGATGGACCGAGAACGTTGCACTCCAAGGATAACGGGAAATCATGGCATCCGTTGGGTACGCGCGCCGTTCGGCACGAGGACGCGCATCGAAAAGCGCCGGAGATCGATCGGCTCTTGGAAGGTGCCATCGTTTCGTCCAATTCGAAAATCGTCCAATTCTTCCGAGCGACGCGACCGAGAGTGTACGCGAGTTTATTCGACGAGAAAAAGACGGAGTGGGGAAAACCGTTCCCGGTGAGAGCATCGACGCCATCGAAGCACCACAACCACCAACATCATCACCACCACCACCGCGACGATTTCCTCAAAATGCCCAACGCCAAGCTCCACGCGATATCGATACCGCACCAAACCCAAATCCTCCTCGCGCACAACGACCACCCGTACAGAGTCCGCCAACGAGGTAACCTCGTCGTCCAAATAAGCGACGGCGTCAACCCGGACGGAAACGGCCTCGCGCCTTTCCGCAAACTCCTCGACGTCGAAACCGCGCGAGGACGAAAAGAAGGCGAGATGGTCACGTACCCGCACATGGAAATCGTCGTCGCTTCTCCCTGTCCTCGTCGCAGCAACAACTACGAGCTCACGTTGTCCTACAGCGACCACGGCAGAGGCATTCGTTTCGTTCGCGCAAAGTTAGAATAATAACAGAGAGCAGTAGTAGTAGTAGTAGTAGTTTAGTAGCGGCAGAACTTAGAGTAAAGAGTAATAGCAAACATTTTTTTCAAATTTTTTCCCTTTTACATTCTCGAAAAGTCGACACTTTTCGGGCGCAAACTCTCTCTCCCGTGAGAAAGAACGCGAGAGCGCAACGCACGCCACGCGATATATACATACATATACACACACATAAAACACAGTTTTTACGAAAAGCAGAACGAGCGATGTTGCGTCCCTCCGCCTCTCGCCAAGACTCGCGGAAGAAATCCTTCAAGAAATCCGCCGACGCGGAGGAATCTCGACGCAAACGCGAAGACCAGATGATCGCCATTCGGAAAGAGAAGAGAGAGGAGGCGATGGCGAAGAAGCGCATAAACGTCGGAGGAGGAGGGTCGTCTTCGCAACAATCCATGGGTGGGGAGATTAACCCGAACGTGTTCGACGCGAGCGATTCGACGGCGATGACGCACGAGCAAAGGACGAATGCAAAGGTATTATTATTGTTTTAGTGTATACGCGCAGAGATCTCCTCTTCGTGTGCGTGGTGTTTGCCCTAAAAAAGGGGGCTTTACCCTTCAAAAGCAAAAGGGAGAGAGACAAAAAAATTTCCCGCGAGCGCGAGCGATTGCACTTTTTGTTTTCGTAATACTCGCAACGCGTCGTTTCATTCTCTCTCTCTCTGTGTGTGTGTGTCTTTCTGTGTGTACGGCGTTAATCTCGTCGATGTTAAGTGCATAAACTCTGAATACTCACCTTTTTTTGTTCTTTCTCATACGTTATGACGCGCAGTTGGAATCTCTGCCGCAAATGGTGGACGGGGTGAACAGTCCAGACCCGGCGGTGCAATTGGACGCGACGACTCGATTTCGTAAATTGCTCTCCATCGAGCGTAATCCGCCGATTAAGGAAGTCGTGGCGACCGGCGTGGTCGGGAAGTTTGTGGAGTTTTTACAGAGAGTGGATTTTCCGCAGTTGCAGTTTGAAGCCGCGTGGGCGTTGACGAACGTGGCGAGTGGGACATCGGAGGATACGGCGACGGTAATCAACTCGGGAGCGGTGCCAATTTTCGTGCAGTTGTTGTCCTCGCCGAGCGAGGACGTGAGAGAGCAAGCGGTGTGGGCGTTAGGGAACATTGCCGGTGATAGCACCAAGTGCAGAGATTTGGTGTTGTCGCACGGAGCCTTGCACCCGCTGCTGTCGCATTTGAACGAGCACTCGAAACTGACCATGTTGAGAAACGCGACGTGGACTTTGAGTAACTTTTGCAGAGGGAAGCCGCAGCCACAGTTTGAGTTGTTGAAAGATGCGTTGCCGGCGTTGGCAAAGTTGGTGCACTCGACGGACGAAGAAATTTTAACCGACGCGTGCTGGGCGTTGAGTTATTTGAGCGACGGGGTGAACGATAAGATTCAAGCTGTGATTGAGGCTGGTGTATGCAGAAGGTTGGTGGAGTTATTGTCTTCTCAGTCCGGCGCGGTGTTGATTCCGGCGTTGAGAACGGTTGGGAATATCGTCACCGGGGACGATTACCAGACACAAATCATCATCAATTGCAGAGCGTTACCGTGCTTGTTGGATTTATTAACCGGGGAACACAAAAAATCCATTAAGAAAGAGGCGTGTTGGACGGTTTCAAACATCACCGCCGGTAACAAAGATCAAATCCAAGCCGTCATCGACGACAAGTTGATCCCACCTCTGATTTATTTGCTCGGCCACGCCGAGTTTGACATCAAAAAAGAAGCTGCGTGGGCTATTTCGAACGCCACCAGCGGAGGGACGCACCAGCAAACTCGCTTGTTGGTCAACGAAGGGTGCATCAAACCTTTGTGCGATTTGATTTCGTGCTCGGACGCGAGAATCGTCACCGTCGCCTTGGAAGGTTTGGAAAACATTTTGAAAGTTGGCGAAGTGACGAAGGAAGAGGAAGGAAGCAACTTGTTCGCGGCGTTGATTGACGAAGCGGATGGGTTGGAAAAGATTGAAGCGTTGCAAAACCACACTAATAATGACATTTACGAAAAAGCGATGCGAATTCTCGAACAGTACTTTGGGTTGGAGGACGAAGAGGATCAAAATTTAGCGCCGGGGATGGATGCCAGTGGTACGCAATTCGCGTTTGGCGGTGGCCCTGCGGCGCCACAAGGCGGCTTCAACTTCTAAGAACTGCGATTGACAATATATAGTAAAGTTTGCGCTTATTTCTATAGCCGAGCGCTTTCGATAGCTGACATAACGCGAAGCGCGGCGTACCACGTGAGCATTTTTTTTGACGTCTCACAAGCCGCGACGAATAACAGGAACAAAGCACCAAAACAACAAATTGGGAATACATACGAGCAAGTACCAAATCTACATACTGCAATTCTTTCATCATCATCATTAATATCACAACTTTACGCTCACGCTCACCGCATCGTCTTTCTTCGTCCACGATTTGTCCCATACGCTTCGATCGTACTCAAACGGCGCTTCTTTCAACTCAGTCGTGTACCCGTTCGTGTCTAAATAGGCTAAAAAATCAGGCGCACCTGGGTAGATGACGTTATCGGCGACAACCACCGTGCCTTTCTGAATCATCCCAGCTTCCTCTAAACTCACTAAATCTGGCTTCAAACACGGTTTACAGTGGTCCATGAACACCTGATCTGCAACTTGTCCTTTCAACAGCCTCTTCACTTCCGGAATGCTCGCGTTCGCGCTCCCGGTGATAACTTTCACCTTCGACTCGTCGAATCCGGCGTATTCCAACAACGCAACCGCCACTTCCGCGTGCAACGGCTCCGCTTCCACGCACACCAACAAGAACTCCGGATCCTCCAACGTTCCATTTTCTTTGCTCTCGTCCATGGTTGCAATCGCAGAATACCCCAGAAATGTCCCAAACTCGATCAATTTAATTGGTTTACACTCCGCCTCAACGTCTCGTAAAATCTGCTGCTTTATCTTCCCCAAGTTGTACGTCGGGTAGAAGCTCCAAAACTCATCCATAGCTTTCAAGACCGATTTCGGATTACCCCTCGTCGCATTCGCTTCAACGTACCGAATGATATCCGAAGGTTGCGCGTTCGGCCAGTCTTGGTAAAAATTCGACGCCTGTTCGTTGTGCTTCATGAGCTCTTCCGCCGCTTTACTGTTAGGGGAAAATCTCGCGGACGACGAAAAGAGCACGGATGGAATGGAAACGCGAACGACGTTTGCGCGAGAAAGTTTGCTCGATTTCGACGTGGACGCGTGCGAAGAAGAAGGCGAGCGGCACGAGGTGACGGCCGCTCTGGTAGTAACTGCTGTTTGCGAGGACATGTTTGCTCTCTAAGTGTCTAAGTTGTAATTATTGCCGCTACTTTTCTACTGTTTCTATATGCGTGTGAGGGATTTCTCTCGACTAGTAAAGACCAACTTTCGAACTCCTTCCGTTGGCGTTGAACACTCTCGTCGATTGGCAGCCGCATTCACACTGCCACTCGTACCATACCGCGCTCGAACTGACGCGACGCCACACGCGAAGAATGATTTCATGAGGAGAAGAATCGGTTTGGTCGTCTTTGTTGGAGGATCTCCTCATGTCGATGGGAACGTCGATCGGGAAGAAGATCGGGAACCAACTGAACATGAGTTCGTTCGTGTCTTTGTTTCTCGTGTGCGTCGGGAGATGAATGGAGCAGTTGACGGATTTTTTTGTCAACGGGCTCTCATAGAGGAGCGCGTCGAAATAGCCCGCGAATCCGTGGAGCGTTGCGCATTTTTCCTTCACGGTAAACGTGATGACCGCGTGGCGGTCGTTTGGGGAGTGCGCTCGCGTCTTTTCTATCGACGATATCCGTCTCGGGTGTTTGAAGGTGAACACCTTTTGCGCTTCATCCAGAAGATGGTGCCGGTATAACTTCACCACGTGCGGCGTTTCCTTTGCCTTCAAATCTAAATCGCGAGAAACAGTCGACGAGCACGCTTGGTGGACGGCAGCGCCCGTCATGGGCGCGAGGTAGCTCGTGTACTCTTGCGGTATGGAAATCCCCGTGTCTGGTTTCAAACACCGCTGCGCGCCGTCTAAACATTCTGGCGAAAGCTCGTTATCGCCAAAGGATCCTAAAAGTTCAGAAACGAGTATGTCGCACTTTTCGGGCGCTTCCCACGTTCTGCCATCGCTGTGAAAAATTTCCGCGTCAACGGCAGCCCAGTTTTCGCTTTTCGCTCGGTGGCGTAAAGTGTGCACCGCGTTTGGATTTTTCTCAACCACGTAAACTTTTAATCGATTCGAGACGGAAGCTTTTACGGCGGCGTTTATGGTTGCTTTGACGAGAGGTCCTCTACCAGCACCAACAACAGCAACGCGAATTGTATCGTTCAAGGTTTCCTTGATATCTAGCAGCGCCAATTCGATGGCATCTTCGTAAGCGTCGTACTTTGAATTATCCTTTTCGAAAACTTCGTACGTAGCGCTTTCCAAATTATCCGCCAGCGGTTGTAAAGGCGCTTGCACCTTGTCCCGGTAATCGCGTTCGATGACCTCTTGTTCAGAAAGAGGCGTCACGTTTTCAAACACTTTCTTCGCCACGTATCGCAAATAGTCTTTCATGGGATGATTTTCCGTGTCCCAATCTATAGAATAATATGAATCGTTACCACGCGTACTTTCGTGAAACCGTATGTCCTCGACGGGAGTATCTCGATCCACGTTTGCATTATAAACGTACTCGCTTTCAGATGCCAAAATAATCTGTATGTCGCGCTTGAAACACTCGGAGAGAAATTCTTGCATTTTTCTCGGAAGTACGGAGTATTCGTATCTGTTGAGCGTAAAGCAAAGCATATCCACGCACACGCACTTCACCGGCTCCGCGAACCATTTCGAATAATCCCAAGTGGCATCGTCTCGTGGTTTCATTCTGCACACGCACGTCTTTCCAAAGGTACCGGCAACATCTAACGCGATCTTTTCTCTCTCGCGTCTCGCGGCAATTTCTGCTTGATCGCCAGGAACGGGCCTCGAGAAAGGCCTCTCGAAACCTGAAATATCTGGCTCGTAAACCCCCGCGTTTCGTATGCAAATCCCTAAATTTTCGTGCCCGTTGCACGCCGCCCGAAACTTTTGCCAAATTGCGTACGAAGCGTCATCTACGGAGTCAAATTCTAACCACACCCTCGTCGAATTTACCATCGAATCTTCCAAATGCGCGTTCACGACACTCGCGCACTTCATCAGCGCGTGCTCTCGAAACTCATTGATCAATTCCTCGGCATTTCTAGACTCTGGAGACAATAACTCCCTCCTCCCGAACGTTTCCCCGGCGCGTCTCCGGTCGTCGTCGAACCTCGGCCTATACGTCCGAATAATAACCGCGTGTAAATTCAAATGCGACGCGAAGCTCAAATCCTCCTCCAACTGTCGACACATTCGTTCACACGACCCGAACTTCACCTCATCTCGTCTTTCTTTATCATCGTCGAAACCATCTCTTCCTCTTCTTCCGGATTTGTAAAAAAACTCGTAATAGTCGCTCGGGCATCCAAACGCGCATATTCCAACGACTTGCGTCGACCAACTCTCCGCGGAGAGTTGAAAATCATTCGGACGCGCGACTTCTTCTTCTTTTTCTTCTCCCTCTGTCGTTAATTCGCATCCTCCGCTGTCCTCGTCTTCGCAAGAGTAATGACGACTTTTGTAAAACGGATTGGAATTTTGCAACGGGCACGCTATGAAATCGAAACCGATTTTCTTCGCTTTGAGCAAAGCCGTTCTCACGTCGCCGCCGTGGTTCGCGATTTCGCATCCGGAGAAGTTCGAGTCGCCTAAATCCGAGCGGTTCGCGGAGAGAGGCATGATATGAATCTCTTTGCAGGCGCGAAATATATCACGCCGCGAGAAGGTTTACAAAAACTCTCTCTCTTCTTTTTTCTGCGGACTTTTGCGCCATTTTTTTCCCCAAAAGCAGAGAAAATGGAAGCCACTTTTACCCAAACTCTTCTTCCCCGCGCTGGCGGCTTCATCACTTCGCGAGGGAAGAAGAAAACGACGAAGAGGAGCAGAAGAAGAGGGTATTTTTCGCGCGGTGTATGCGCGAGAGCGTCTTCTTCTTCTTCTTCCTCTGACGACGACGACGACGACAAAAATAAAGCGCCGTTAAACTCGTTAAATTCCGCCATCGAGCTGCGCTCCAAGTTGCAAGAAGTCGCGTTGGCAGCGCGGACGAGGTGCGTTGATTCTATGCGTGTATACACGCGCACCGAACGCTTCCTTTTCTTCTCTCTCTCTCTCTCTCTCTGTCGCTGACGACTCTGTGCATTCTCTGTGTGTATAAACAAACAAAACAACAGTCCAGAAAACAACTGGAAAGATATTTTCAACGACCAAACGGCGTACGTGTACGAACCAAAGTCGCGGTCGACGACGTGGGGATTCGTGCACTTTCTCGGCGGAGCCGTCTTAGGTCAGTTCCCGCAGGTGTGTTACGATGAATTCTTAAGCTCGGTGAGTGAAAGTACGGGAGTGACGGTCGTCGCGACGCCGTATGAACTCGGGACGAAACACGGGAAGATGGCGAAGAGGTGTAAGAGGGCGTTCGAGAAGGCGCGCGCGGCGGTGCAAGAGAGAGACGGGTTGGACGGGAAGAACGTGCCCGTGTTTTACGTTGGGCACAGTTTAGGGGCTAAGTTGCACGCGGTGGCGAACTTTGACGGATACGACGAAGAAGGCGCGAGCGAGAGCACAGATAGTGGTAGTTATAGTAAGCAACACTTCCTCGTCGCGTTTAACAACGCGTCGGCGACCGATTCGGTGAAGATTTTAGAAAAGTTTGCAAAAGAGTTGTTGAGCAAACGCGAAGGTGGTGGCGACGCGGCGAGTTCGCAATTTGACGCTATTTTCGATCGATTAGTTCCGTTCGCGGAAGTGGCGGCGAAGGCGGCGGGGTTAGAGTTTGCGCCGAACGCATTGGAGACGTTAAACGGCGTGGCGAACGGAAAGTTCAAATCCGATAAAGTCACGCTGTTGTCGTTTACGAACGACGAGTTGGATCAGTGCTCGAGTTTGCGCGAGGCGTTGGCGGATGGCGAAGTGAGAACGAATAGCGTGGAGATACCCGGGGACCATTTATCTCCGGTGATGTTAGATTTAGACAAGTACGCGAAGATGAACCCGGTGATGAATCGATTGAGCGGCGTGCGCATCGGCGACCGAGAAGCGGTGGAAAAGATTGCCAACGAGATGGTGACATTTTTGAAATCCTAGAATGGTGATTAGTTTTGCGTATTTGCGTGCATATTTCAGCTGTATTGCGTATGTGTTTTGTGTGTCCCTCTATCTTTGCCTCTCTCCGTCTCTTCGTGTGTGAGGCCGCTACTTTCTACTATACTGTTGCTACTAAAAGTACATCGTGAAACTGCTTTTTACGAAAGCTTGGCGTAAAATCGCACGTCCTCATTTCCCGCAGCTCGTTCATCCATCTGTCGTAACACGTCGTCGTTCAAAGTTCCAGAAAACCGGCAGTCGTTCATCCAAGACTGGCAGCTTTCTACTCTTGCCATTTCGCACGGTTCGTTCATGGCGGTTTTCCGCGCGTATTCAAACTTGAACAGCTTTCTCAATTCCTCCGAAGAGAACGTCTTCGGGTCGTTGATTTTGTCGTCATCCTCGTCGCCCATATTCGTATTCGTGGTATTTTCGACGCAGGCGAAACCCATTGATCGCGCCAACGCGCCTTTTTGACATTGTCGTTGAAATATTTTCTCTTCCAACGTGAATGCAGTCAGTAATCGGTAAATGAACGCGTTCTTCGTCTGACCGTCGCGATGAATTCGCGCAGTCGCTTGTAAATCGTTCGCCGGATTCCAGTCGCAATCGAAAAGGACGAGTCGATTGGCACCGATTAAGTTCAAACCTACTCCTCCGGCTTTTCTCGAGAGTAAGAACACGGATCCCCCGTGTCCGTTATTAAACGAAGTCACGAGTTGCGTTCGTTTGTGCGACGGAGTCGTGCCGTCTAATCGCGTGAATCGTAATCCCGGCGAGGCGGACGAGAGCGCTTTTTCGATGACGTCCAGCGTGGAAGTCCATCCAGAGACAATGACAACGCGGTCGTTCATTTTTTGCGATAAGTCGACAATATTTTTCAACACGCGCAGTTTTACGCTCGTCTCAAACGCGTCCGTGGTGGTCGTCACTTTGCTCGCTTCCTGGATGGCGAGTTGCAATTCGTTCGATGACGACGAAGACGAGGACAACATGCCGATGCCGTTGCACACTTTCTGCAAAACACCACACGCCACGAGAGGATTGTCCACACGTTTCATGATCACCTGATCGCACACAGCTTTGTAACTTTTCTGTTGCGCTTCCGTTAACGATAAGAACAAGCAATATTCCGTCTTCGGCGGTAAGCCATCGATTTGAATGTCTGCTTTGGCGCACCGATCGATAAAAATGGCCGTCTTTTCGAAAATAGTCTTCGCTCGCGCTTTACCAATCATTTTCTCTTCCTCGGTCGCTTTTGAATCGTTCGCTCGCTCTGCCGGTAACTGGTACACTTTCCTAAACGTCGCGTAATCGTTCAAAACGCCTGGGTTGGCAAAATCCATCAGCGCGTAAAACTCCGCGAGATTGTTTTGCACCGCGGTGCCCGAAAGCAAAACTCGCATTTTACAGTTGAGCTTCTTCAACCCGTCGAGAGTCTTCGACCCGTCTTTCGCTTTCAGTCTGTGCGCTTCGTCGCACACCAACAACTCTGCTTTGTTTTCCAACAAATGCGCGTTCGCGCGCAAAGTTTCGTACGAGCAAATCAATACCAACCTTCTCTTTTGGTTTTCCAACGCCCATTCTTTTAGCAACTGTTTCTTTGCCGCGTCGGAGGTGTTGCTTCCATCAATCGCCTCGACTTCAATTTTCAGATCTAACCACTTTTTGAACTCGTTCTTCCAGTTACCGACTAACGTCGCGGGTACCGCGATGATCGCTTTCGTTATCGAACTTCGAATGTCTCTTCGAACGTTGCGACTCGGTCTCGGCGATTGTTTCAACAACGTCCACACTAACGCTATTACTTGAAGCGTTTTTCCCAAACCGACGTCGTGCGATAACAAGCAACCACTCCTCGTTTCCGACGTGATGTTTAAACAACTTTCGAGCATGAACTTGATGCCTCTCTTTTGGTGTGGGCGAATGAATCGCGCGATGGAAGGATCGAGGACGAGCGGGATCGGACCAATGGTGTTTGGTTTCCCGCCATCGTACAGCACGACTGCGTTCGGCGCATCGACTGAATATACCGGCACAATCATATTCGCGGGTACGGTATTACTATGCATATGCGTAGTATTCGCTGCTACGGGCATCGCTGCGTTATTGTTCAGAGCAGCGGCACCAACGACTGGTCGAAAACCGCTCGTCGTAGACGTAGTTTTCGGCTTCTTCCTCTGCGCCGCGTTTTCGTCGTCGTCGTCGTCGAGAACACCAACGTCAATGTTCGCGAACGCCATCCCGCTCGCGAATTCTTCCTCGGATATCTCGCCTTCGATTTCAATCTCGTACTGTTGCAGAGAACACTCCGTGCCTTCCACGATCGTCCCGGGTTTCCCTTTCGCCTTCTTCTCGCCTTTCTCGTTGTACAAGACCGATTCGTTCGTGTCTCCATCCACTCGCAAACATCCGTCCTCAAACTTTAACGTTTTCCGCTTCACTTGCGTCGCTTTGCGCTTGGCAAACAGGCACCGCCAGTAGCTGTATTTCTTCTTCGTTTCCTTCTTCTTCTGTCCCGAGCAGTGGTTCTCATTCGCGACCGTCGTCGTTGTCGATGTCGTCATCGTCGCAGTCGGAGGTTGGTTTTCGTTCGCGAGAGGTCGATGTTTTTGAAGATGAACGTTCTGTTGTTTTTTACCACCATCGTACGCATCGCGATGAGAAGAACCCAAAGTCTCGCCGAAAGGCGATACGAAACCCATGCGTCTCTGTCTTCTTTTATGCGTGTGTCTTCGCGTCCGCGTCTTTCTCCAAAACGCGAGCGCGCGCGGTCGAAAGTGCTCAGAAATAGTAGAAAAGCTGTCCTCTCTCCGTTCAAAAAAAATCGTTTAGGGTTTAGTCACTTTTTGTAAGTTTAGGGTTTTCATAAAAAATGTCGCTCGGTAAAAAAACTCAAGTGGGGGCGCTCAGCGTTGCTCATAAAAAACACGCGCGCGCGTTGTTTGTTGGTCGGCGTTTGTTGCTCGGGTGAAATCTTTCGAAGCACGCGAGCGCGCTCAGACGAGCCTAACAATATGCGCGGAAGCGGTGGCAGTAAAAGTGGATACGGGACGGTAAACGATAACGACGACGCGTCTTTGGGGAGAGATGTGGAGAGCCAAATGGCCTCTCGAGACGAACATCATCATCGTCGCGCGACGTCGTCGTTATCGTCGTCGTCGTCGTCGTCTAGATACTACTTGAACAACAACAAACCGCAACACTATTATAAACGAGATAGCAACCGAACGATCGCGACGCGCGTCGCGATTCTTTCCGTCGCCGCGATGGCGTCGTTAGCGGTCGTGCGAAAGACCACCGAGAAGACTTTGGGTGGACCAGCGGCGGGCCCGCGGCACGAAATTTTGGGGAGCGTGGACGATATCAAACCACCGTCGCCGAATGACACCAATAATAATAACGGCGGATTGAATGAAAATAACGTGGATCGAGATTCGTCCGCTGGTGCTGCGTCCGAGATGGACGTCGTTCGGGACGGCAGCGAGATTGCATCGTCGTCGTCGTCGTCCGCGGCGATGAGCACTTTGATGCCGAAGTTTGACTGGAAAAAAACACGAAGTAGTCTTTGGGAGAAGCGAGATTTCCCCTCGCTCGATATGAAGAAGAAGATAAAAAACTTGATGATGCATTCTTCTTCTTCTTCTTCTTCTCGCGCCGAAGATGACGAAGAGGAGGATGAAGTTGCAGGAGAAGACGACGAAGGTGAGCGAGAACGGAGCAGAAGTGGGAACGACGCGTCTTCGTCCTCGTCCTCTTCTCGGCTACCGAGCCTCGGCGCGTCTCGAGGTTCCAAACAAGGCGTTTCGAAGAACAATAAGAAAGATATCACGTCTTCCGGAGTAGCATCTCTCGGAGGCAAAAGTAAGATAGAAGATGATATTGGTTTCGATTCGTTGTTGAAGAATCCGCCGAAGAAGAAAGTAGAGAAGCCAAAGCCGAAACCGAAGGTTGTCGAGAAGCCGAAAAAAGAGGATAAAAAGAAGAAAGAATCCTCGAAGAAGAAGGAAGAGAAGAAGAGCGACAATGAGGAGAAGCAAGAAACGCAGAAAGAAGCCGTTCCGGAAAAACCGCAACCGTACGATTCTACGGATATGTTGTCGAAAATCCCAACTTCGACGACGTTATCGGCGGCGGATATTTTAGCGAGAGAAGGGCAAGACGCGAGTTCTTTACTCGTCAACGACGCTCCGAACGATACCGAAGATGCATTATCGCAAGATATAGGTTTGATATTGGATGATAACGTTGCAACGCCGAGTGCTGGAACGTTGGCGGCGGCATCGGCGGCTACAACAGCGGATGCGTTCCAGTCGCAACAGCCGACTGTAACGTTAGAGCCTCAACAGTCTTCTTCAGCAACTCTCCCAACTCCCGAGCCTCCCATAATCACGTCATCTTCCTTTTCTAACGGTGTTGTGCCACCGCGACCGCCGATGGTCGTTGATTCGAGTGCATCGACGACAACGACGACGGATGAAACTTCTTCATCTGGACCGGATTTATCGAGCATGGATGTGTTGCCAGACGACGACGTCAACCTTGACGTTGACGATCCTTCCGGTCGAGTGTCCTCTGATCAAGAAGACGAGGATGAAGAAGAAGAAGACCGTGCGAGAGGTCACGTAGACGACGAAGAAGATATAGTTGTAGCAGATGATGATGATTCGGAAAGCGCGGCAGATGAAGAGTCGGCTCCCACAGAACAAGAAGAGGCCGTTGTGCAAGAGGTTCCCGCGGTAGAAGAGCCGGCCCCTGCTGAGCAACCAGCACCAGAACAGCAGCAACAGGAGCAACAGCAACAACAGCAGCAGGTTGAGATGCAACAGCAACAACAGCAGCAGGTTGAGATGCAACAGCAACAGCAGTTGCCGCAACAACAGTTGCAACAACAACAGTTTTATCAACCGCAACAGCAGCAACCGATTAACTTCCAACCGAAAATCATCATACCGAAGCAAAAGTCTTCAAGACGAAAGAACAGCAATGGTCAGCTGCAACAGCAGCAATCCTTGGGCGTCTCTCAAGAAGATCTAGAGGAAAAGATGGAGGAGGCTTCGGCGAATGCCGTTGGGAACGTTGTGGACGCGTTTGTCGGGAAACTTGACAACGCAGCAAATGCAGCTCGTGCTGGTCCAAAAGCCGTCGAGCGCTCTTTGTCACCCATGGATCGATTAACTGAGTCTATTGCTCGTATTCTGAACGATAAAGAAGAAGAAAACAAAGAGAGAAGGTCCTCGCGAAGAAGGTACGACTACGATGACGACTACGACTACGACGAAAGAGATGAAAGAGATCGAAGGCGAAGGAGAGACGACCGACGACGCGACGACTATGATTACGACGAACGCGACTATCGAAGGAGAGAAGATAGACAAACTTTAGGTGAACCAATGAGTACTGAAGAACGACTGAACCAGAAAATGCGCGACTTGGGCGTCGAGGATGCCATCGCCGAGAAGCAGCGACGCGAAGATGATGCTCGAATGGGCGAGATGATTAAGCAAAAGTTAAGTCTCATGGACCCGGATATTGTCGAAGATAAACCGTACTTAGAACCGACTCAGCTTGAAATGAACCAAATAGTCGAGCGGACGTTGAAGAAGTTGGGCATCGAAGACATAGCAAAGAGAGAAAAGGATACGAAGATGGAGGAAAAACTCGAGCAAATCATCGCGGAGAAATTCGATAAGATGGGTCTTAATAACGACGACGACGATGACGAGGAAGATAATTTAGCGCCGTTTAGGAAGGGTAAGAAAGCGAGTCGCATCGAGAAGCGGGTGCAAAAGGCTGTTGCAGGTATTGAAAACAAATTGTACGCAAACACCTTTGGACAGTTCAACGGGAATCAGCAGATGCAACCGCAAATGGGCATTCCCATGGTTCAACAACCGTACGGTTACCAACCTCAGCCGGTCTTGTACGACCAGTTCGGCCGTCTAGTAGTGACTGCGCCGCAACCATACGTCCAACAGCAACCGCAAGAGATCCCTGGGCACACGGAGAAAGATCGCACGGAGGACGCCATCCAACGCATGGAGGCTTTGTTTGAAAGCAAGATGAAGGAGAAGGATCAACCTTCTCCGTCGACATCTTCTGCCTCAGCCTACGCGCGCGCGAAGGTTTCACCCTCGGCCCGCGGCGACGATGACATGCCTTCAAATCTTGACGATATTTCTCTCGACGACGACGACGACGTCTTGTCTAACAAAAGAGAAACTGGTGGAGCGGACGAAGAGCCAGACTTGGAGGCGTTGAGGAAGGAAGTCGCGCAAGTCGTTGCGCAGTCGATTGAAGAGAAGCAAGCGGCCGCGCAGAAACAAGTGTTGACGGCTGAGCAGCAGTTGAAGGAAAAACTTGACTCGTGGAAAACGAACGAGGCGACGAAGGATATGGATGCGGACTTTCAAGCTATGCAGCAAACGGAAACACAACCGACCGCTTCTACTACTTCGTTGACGACGGATGTGCAAAGCGCAGCAGATAAGGTCAAGGCGATGTTGCTTGGTGGCAACGGCGCGGACTTGACGTCTTCGTCTGATTCCGTGGTACCAACTGCCACTGCTGCTGTCGTACCAGACGCGGCGGGTGCGGCGGTTGTGCCGCAGCAACAACAGCAAGCTCAGCAAGTGCCCGTCGCAACGCAACAAGCACAGCAACAACAACCTGTCGCTACATTGGTCGATCCTTCGACTGGTCAGCCCGTAATGGCTACTCAGCCAGCCGCAGTTGCTGTTCCAGTGACTACTGCTGCGACTGCCGTGACTCCGACTACCGAAGAACCCGCTGTAGAAGCCGCTGTTCCAACTGGCGAAGTCGTCAAGGAGAAACCAGCGAAGAAGGAGAAAAAGCCGAAGAAACTTTCAGACATGGATATAATCATGGGCGGCTTGAACGACGACGACGATGACGACGACAAGTCCTCCAAAAAGTCCAAGAAATCGTCGAAGAAAGCGAAGAAAGACCCCTGGGGCGACGACATCAAATCTTCCAAAGCCGATAAAGAAGAGAAAGCAGATGAGGACTCGAGCGCAGTGGCCAGCAAAGACGATTCGGTCTTGGACAACATCGGCGGAGATGACGATGTCGACTCCATCTTAGCCGACTACGAAGCCGCTAAATAATAAAGAGAGAAGGAAAAATCAACAAATTGTAATCTAAAAACATAGCAGAGGTGCAGAGCTGATAACTTGAATAAACTGAAATCTTTCTTACCGCCCGCCCGCCCTCGGACTCTTCACTTTTTCACACGCGCGAGTATTTTCACACGCTTTATCCAATGCCGTTGTTAACGACGCGCGTATTTGCTGCCGTGAACAACAGAACGATCGTCGCCGCGCAACAAAAAAGCACAGATAAAAACAATAACAAGAAAAACGTCGGCAAATCTTTGAAACCGTCGTCGAATAGGAGTAACAGCAGGAGTAGTAATAATAGTAAAAGCAAACAGATTTCAATTCCACCCACGTCGCAAACGCCTGCAAAAGAAATCATACGCAAAAACATCGGCACGACGCTCTCCTTGACGCTGGCAGTTGGCATAGGGTACTTTTTAGGGAACAATACTCAATCGTTCTCGCAGATTTTCAAGGCTAAAGGAAACTCTTCTTCGTCTCCCGCGGAAGAAATGGTCGTAGTTGTGAACGAAGGCAAGAACGACTCGTACAACGAGTTGTTTTTAATCGACCGATTGGACTCGGCGACGAAAGCGAACGCTTGGCGAGTCGTCAACGATGGTGTCATGGGTGGTGTCTCCCAGTCTGCGATGATGCCTCCATCTCCAAACATGCCTGGATCCAGCAGATTTGCGGGGACCATTCGATTAGAAAATAACGGCGGTTTCGCCTCGGTGAGAAGAGCGTTGCCAAACGTGGATGCAAGCGAATACAAAGGCGTGTATTTGAAATGCAAAGCGGCGATGAAAGAAAGAGACGAGAGTAAACAGTTTTTATTGCTAGCGAAAGATGCGGAGTGTTCGAGGAATTTTGCGAATTTTAAAAGCGCGTTTACAGTCGGAGACGATTGGGAAGTGAAATTGTTCCCATTCGACAAATGTTTCAAGAAAGGCGAGAGAATGGGAAGACCGATCGAACGCGGTCCGCTGAATGTGAAGGAAATGACCGAATTAGGCTTGATGATTTTAAGAGGAGAGGAGGCACAGGTTGGCAAGTTTGGCTTGGACGTGGAAGAGTTTGGCTTTTATATGTAGATCAATGTTTTTATAACAGCGCGATTTAAAATATAGTGATACAACAACATTTCGTTTTCTATAATTATCTTCTCGTTTAACATCATCAAGCGGCTGCGGAGGGAGCAGCAGCGTTCTCGTCGCCGCTCTCTTGAGAGCGTTCAAACTCAACCCAGTCGCCAAAGCTCGAGAATCCTTCCTCGGGTTCGGTGAGTGAACATCCTTGAACAGTTCGTAACTTTCGTCTTTTCCCAAACGCGAACTTAAACAAAATTTTCGGTAAGCCGAAAATCCCGCCAAACGCAAACGTAAATCCTCGAAAAGCTTTGCCCGCGATTTGTGCGATGACCAATTTTACAATCACTTGTGCAAAATCGAACGAATGTTTGATGTGTTCAGTCACCGGTACCGAGCGTAATCCTTTTGCCAATTCTGTGCGCAACGTTTTATCTTTCGTCAGCATGATTGCCGCGTCTGCAGCCATGCTAAACATTGGTAACTTAACGCCGCCTTTCGCGCCGACTTGCGCCAACTCAATCATGGCGGTTAACCGTTCCCATTCGAATCGACCGTCGACGATGATGACTTTGAGCAGTCTTAAACGTAACGCCGGATCGGGGTCGGTCAATAACCTTCTGGCGACGTATGGAAACGCGGCATCTAAAAAGTTGAAGTCTGGGTCTAACGTCAAGCAAATCGATTCTTGCGTCAACAACGATCGAATGACCAACGAAAACCGTTCGGGAACTCGAATCGGGTACTTGAACAATAACTTGTTGAACTCTTTCGTCAACCCACGAAACGAAAATCCGTTCGTACCTGCCAGCTGCTCCAACGCATCTTCACCCCAAACCTCTTGTAACCCCATGGCGACTTCCGCAATGTCCGCTTTGTTCTTATCTAAGAATCCCAGCGTTTGCAGCGTCTCCGAGAGTTGCATGTAATCTCGATTCATCGTGTGCACGACGGCATCAATCAAGGATTCTTGATTAGATCTCGAAATTTCTGCGACGTTACCAAAATCTACGTACGCGATATCACCGTCTTTCAATGCTAGCACATTTCCCGGGTGTGGATCACCGTGAAACAAACCAAAATCTAACAGTTGTCTCAAGCCACTTTCGACTCCGTTTTGAAGAAAGATGCGTTTCGCCTCGTCGCTACTAAACGCGTTTGGCGCGGTACACCGAACGCCTTCTTGCCAATCCATGACTAACACTTTCGGACCGGAGAGTTCTGGGACAACTGCAGGTATGTGCACGGACGGATCGTCAGCGAAATTGTTCCGAAAATCTCTCAAGTTTCTCCCTTCTTGGATGAAATCGAGCTCTTCCAATAATTTCTCCGCGAATTCATCCACTAAAAGCGTCGCCGGGCACCCGACGTTTGTCAAACAGAAATCATCAAACAGCTGTTTCGCCGCCCCTCTCAATATGAACAAGTCCAAAATTACCGAGTCTCTCGTGTTTGGTCTCAAAACTTTAATCGCCACGTCTCGTTTATCATTCTTTAGAGTTCCTCGGTACACTTGTCCGATGCTCGCCGCGGCGACTGGCTCTTTCGTCAGCGTCTCAAATACGTCGTCTATTTTCTGACCCCACTGCGATTCCATGATCTCTCTCGCTTCGGACGTAGGAAATGCGGGTACTTTATCCTGCAAAGTCGTCAACTCCTCCATCACGTCTTCTGGTACCAAATCCGGCCTGTTTGCTAAATTCTGTCCAAGCTTCACGAACAGCGGTCCCAAGCTCGTCAACGTCGTCTTCACTTCTTTCGCCCACAATCTATCGTTCGTCTCCCCATCCGCGCTCTTCTCTGCCGTCTCTCGATCGATTCGTTCCAACTGTTTCTTCTTCGCGTTCAACTTTGAAAACTTTTGCGTCAAAAACAGCACTCGTTTCGCCAGCGCCGCGGGTCTTTTCAGCGCTTCTTTCCGAATAGCCTCCGGGTCGTATCGCGTCACGACGTTGCAAAAGTTCGCGTCGAATTCCACCGTCTCTTTCGTTTTCTTTCGAGCCTCGCGCTTCTTCTCTTTTATTTCATCCGTCGAGAGCGTCGTCGAAGAGGCGACGATGCCATCTCCTCCCGCGATTCGCTTCATCGCCGCGCCGCTCAAAAGCGAATTCTCCTCTTCTTCCTCATCCTCGCTCGTCCTCGTTTCTCGTTGCTCTGACGCGACCGAACTGCTTCTTCTGACGCCGGCGAACCTCCACTCGCCTCTTCTCCCGACCAATGAAGACGACGACAAAAGAAGATCATCGCTTCTCTTCTCCTCGTTGCCCTTCAAAGCGCGGCGCGAAAGAAGAACGAAGCGCCCGCTGTTCGTTCGGCCGAGTCGTCCGCGCGAATTACTCGACGACGACGACGACGACGAAGAAGAAGGTCGTAATCCAATCGCGCATTGTTGCAAAGACAACATCTTTCTCTCTCTCTCTCTGTGTGTGTTTGTGTAATCAGACAAAAGAGAGAGAGAGAGAGAGAGAGATCCTTCGAGCCTT
>Ga0181595_10001417_pt1 | contig 25957 bp, 26 predicted proteins | sample 041ome_7_FD_145604 | JGI IMG/M metagenome (GOLD analysis project Ga0181595, IMG submission 145604) | Coastal salt marsh microbial communities from the Groves Creek Marsh, Skidaway Island, Georgia - 041401AS metaG (spades assembly) | ecosystem: Environmental > Aquatic > Marine > Intertidal zone...
ATATAATAAAAATAAAAAAAAAAATATTAATGGTTTAAATCAAACTATAAAAGCAAAAAAAATAAAATAATGGATAATATTATTAGAATATTTAAAAAATATAGAAAATCTTATATCCACAAAAATTTAAATAAAGAAATAGAATATAATTTAAATACTTTTGAATTTCTAAAAATTAAAAAAATTTATAAAAGAGTTAATTGGGCAAATTTTTTAAATACAAAAAAAATAGTTTGGACAGAGTTGTTTAAAAAATCAGAACTAAAATTAAAAAAAATTGATTATTTTATAAATAATGAAAATTATAAAAAATTTACTACCCACAAAACAATTGGCAAAAGTATTTCTGAGCTTACAAAAAAAAAAAATACTATTGAAGGTTCAATTATAATTAATGCTAAAGATATAGTCATATTAGACAATTCTTTATTAGCTTTAATTAATAAAAATTTATCAATAATGGAAGTTTATGGCGACGAAAATTGGCTAAACTTTAGATTAAATAAATGGCCAAAAGCTCATAATTATCATCTTGCTAAAATTTATCTTGGAAAAAAAAAAATATTAAAAAGAATTAAAGTTTATAAAATTGAAAAAAAACTTTTACAAATTAAACAAAAAGCAATTTTAATAAGCTCAATAAAAGAAGATAATTTTTTTCACTGGATATTTGATACATTGATAAAGTTAAAATTATTTGAAAAAAATTTAAGTTTTAAAAAATTTCCAATAATTTTCAGAGACAAACTTAATAAGTATCAAAAAAAAATGTTAAGAATTTTTGATATAAAAAACAAAATCATTTATACAAATGGTAAATCTTTTTTTGCTAAAAATTTAATTATTCCCACTATTCCATCACCACCAATTTATTCAAAACCTGCTTTAATTTGGTTAAGAAATAATTTTTTAAAGAATATCGATAATCAAAACACAATTTATAAAAGAATTTACATTTCACGAAATGATGCGCTACATAGAAAAATTATTAATGATGATGAAATATCATTATTCTTAAAAAAATATAACTTTAAAACATTAATACTTAGCAAAATGAGTTTAGAGCAACAAATTAATAGTTTTAGAAATGCAGAAATTATTATATTGCCACACGGCTCTGGAGCATCTCATTTACTATTTGCGAAAAAAAATTGTAAAGTTTTAGAATTGCAGTCTCCATCACAAATTAATAATTCTTTTTGTTGTATGTCACAATTACTTGGTTACAAATATGGTTTTTTAGTGGGTGAAGAAAAAAATAATAAAAATTCAGATTATTATATAGATATAAAAAATTTAGAAAAATTATTAAAAAAAATGATATAAATTTTTATATTTACAAAATAACATAACAATACAAAAATTAATAATGAGTAAATTTAACATTGAAAGCAAGAGCGTTATTGATTTTTCTCATGAAGATACTTCTTACACTTTAAAAAAAATAATCAACTCTGAGTTAATTTCATTTTTTGAAAATAATAGAGAAATTGAAAAACTGATTAAAAATAAATTATCTAAAGAAGAGATAGTTAATAATATTTATAAAATTTTAGATATTTATAGCTCTAAACCATTTTCTAATTATCATGAAGTTTCTAAAACATTATCTATTTATGATAGAAATACTTTAAAACTTCATTTATTATTAATTAAAAATATTAAAGTTTTTCAAGATATTATAATAAATAGAGGTCAGGGAAAAAAATATTGGATCAACATTATAATACCGTTGATCAAATCTCATTCTATTCAAAATTTTATAAAAAAAAAGTATGCATTCCCGTTTAGAATAGGCTTGTTTCCAGGTGTGTCATGTATGTTTGAATGTAGTTTTTGTGGAAGAAATTATAGCGCTGTATATAAAAAAGAATTTGCAGAAAAAGGTTTGAAAGTTTTTGAAAAAATAATTGATGAAGCGCCAAAAGATGACCAATCGAGATTTTTTTTAAGTGGTGGTCTTGAACCTCTAACGAACCCTTATTTAAGTTCAATTATTGATTATTTAAAATTAAAAAATTTTAAAGCTTCACTTTACACAAATGGATATATGCTAACTGAAAAATATTTAAGGAAAAATCCATCAATATTTTCATTAGATAGTCTAAGAATTTCTTTTTATGGAGTTAATGACTCTGAAACATTTTCTGTAACTAAAAAAAAGCAAGCATTTAAAATTGTAACAAACAATATAGTCAATTTTTTAAAAATTAAAGATGAAATAGGTAGCAAAACATCATTTGGTTTAAATTTTGTAATTTTAAAAAATAAAAGTAACGATGTAGTTGAATTATTTAAACTTGTGTCTGACTTAAATAAATCTGTTGGCAATAATAAAAATAATTTTGACTTTATAACATTAAGAGAAGACTTTAGAATATTAGGAAACAGGATGGACGATAATGAAAAAAATGAACTTATTAAAAATATAAATGTTATTGAAGAAATGAAAGAAAATGACAATTATTTAAAAAATATACATATTGATTATGGTTTTGCACTGGAACCTTTGAAAAATGGATTTAATGGCAACAAAATAGAATCTAGTTTTGCAACTCTTGAAGATTTAAAATTACTCGCTCTTCCACAGGGTCGGTTAGTAGTAGATCTTTATGGCGATGTATACCTTTTTGGTGAAGCTGGTTTTTTGGATAGGCCAGGTGCAAAAAAATACATCCTTGGAAACTTGTTTGAAAAAAAAACAATGAAGAAAGTTGTTGAAGATTTTATAGACAGACCAAATTCAATTGATATTAAAGAGGAAGACAGAGATTTTTTAGATGCATGGGATCATGTTGCGATAAAATTATCACAACAACAAAAAATGAATAGTGAATTTGGTATTGGTTTGGATGACGGTTTTATAAATATGGAAACAATCAATGATATTTTAAAGTCTAATCATAAAGTACATTTTTCCTCTTAGGTTTAGTTAAATCTAAAAGATTAATAAATTTATTTGATAGGTTGCTATTATTTTTTTTTATTTCATTAAAAAAATTCCATGCTAGAACCAATATTCTCTCCTGCTTATTTTTTATAATTTTTTTAGAGTAAATTGGGATATTTACTCCGGGAATAAACTTATTATGTTTTAGAGGATTATCTTCAATTATAAATTTTATTTTATCTTTCATTCCAAAAAAATTAAGAGCAGTTGTAGCTTTTGCAGGAGCTCCATATGCAATTAATTCATTATTTTTACTTAATAAATTATCTATATTTTCTAAAAAATTTCTCTTTAAATTATAAATATCTTTTGCAAATTTTTGATAAGTTTTAAATTTATGGATTCCAAATTTTTGTTCATCATTTAACATTTTCAATACACTATTATTAATTTTTTCTGATCGATTTTTTTTAAAATAAACCCTAATAGATCCTCCATGAGTATTTACTTTTTCAACTTTAAATAATTTAATATCTTTATACTTGTTAAAAAATAAATTTAATGAGGTTAACGACCAGTAATTATAATGTTCATGATAAATGTTATCAAAACTTAGATCTTTTATTGTATTCACTAAATATTGTACCTCAATGATTAAAGTCCCTTTATCTTTAAGTAAATCAATCATACATTCTGCCATTTCACGCAGATTATCTGCATGAGCAAAAACATTTGAAGCTAAAATAAGATCTGCTCCTTTTTTAATTTTTTTTAAATTTTTTTTATTTAAAAAACCATTAAATGTTTTAATTTTTTCTTCATTAGCTTTCCTCGCTAAATTTTTTGCTGGCTCAATACCTAATATGTTTTTAAAACCTAAATTTTTAAAAGGTTTTAATGCCACTCCATCATTACTACCTATGTCAATAATGTAAGATTTCTCACTGTTTAAATTAAACTCTTTGAGGTATTTTTTAGCCGCATTTTCAAAATGTTTTCTAAAAGATTTTGATGTGGAAGATGTATATAAATAATTGGAAAACATTTTTTTTTGATCTATTGCAACTGACAGTTGACAGTTAAAACATTTATCACAAAAGTTAAGCTCAAGAGGATATAAGTCAGTTTTTTTGTCTTGAGAGTTATTTAAATTATTTGCCAATGGTTGATAGCCTAACGATACAACTCTTTTCAAATTATTGTTTTCACATGATCTACAATTGAATTTGTAATACTTAAGAAGCATTTTTTTCTCATTATCATCTACAAGAATATGTTTTATGGTATGTGTGATGCCATAATTTTTGTGCTCTCTTTCCCCACGTACTAAATTTAAAAATCTTGTATCTTTTGAAAAAACCATTGCATGGGCAACATTAGGTTTTATTATTGATTGTTCACCTTCTGATACAACTTGTGTAATTTTCATAGAATCTTTTATTAATAAGTCTTGATAAACCTCAATAATTTGACCTTGAGTAAATATACATTTTTGTTCTTGCTCTGGATGATAGTGATTTGCTCGCACTGTTCCTTTTTTTGACTCAATATATCCTATTAAATTTATTGGTTCGGTTAATTCATGATTTATAATTTTACCTCTTGAATCAAAAAATGGATCTTTACCCACATCTACTGAATAAATATTTTTTTTTATTTTTTGAATTGACCATTTTTCAATCATTTCTTTTATACTGTTTTTTAAATTGTACAAAAATTTAAATCCTAATTTTTTTATTTTCTTATTACTTAAAGAAAAACCTAAGTTAGGTATTTCATCATCAGTATAATTTAATTTAATTCTAGGATTTATCTTTTTGCAAATTTTAGCAACTTGTTCAACAGTGACAACCTCTTTTGTAAGGTTAAAAATTTCTTTATTAATTTCAATTTTTTCCTCCATAAACTTAAAACATCTTGCAACATCTATTAGAGGCACTAGGCTTTTAATTTGTTTCCCTCTTCCAAAAAGGTTTAATTTACCATCTTGAGATGATATTTGTGAGAATAGATTTGGCATAATATCCATTCTTGTAGAGTCACCAGAAAAACCATAAACTGTACCCAATCTTAGTATTATGAAATTTTTATTAGATTTTTTTATTTGTATCTCATTTTCATTTTTAGATGATGAATAACTTAAAACTGGACAAGTTTTTTCATTTTCATCAATATCTAATTTTATTTTCTTTAAACCCTCATAAACCACATGTGTAGATGGAAATATAATTTTTCCTTTAGTATTTAGACAATCTAAAATATTTTGAGTTCCAACGATTGCATTTTTTTTTATTTTATTTTCAATATCTATATTTGTTTCACTCTTTGTTTTTGGCACCAAAGTGATTCCAGCTAGATGATGCACAATATCTGCTTCAAAAATTATTTTTTTAATTTTTGATTTATCTAAAATATCTGCATGTAAAAAATTAATATTCCAAAGGCGTAACTGGTTTATTCTTGCTGAACAAAATCTATTATCTATAACTGTAATTTTGTGATGTCTGCTGTAACCTGAATAAATTTTACAAAGTTCTGAGCCGATGTAACCTAGACCTCCAGTAATTACAATATTTTTCATATTTTGCACAATATATGTAGTATACCTAAAGTCAAAAGTTAATTTAACTTCAAAAATATACTTGTATATTCAAAATAATGAAAAAAAATATTTTAATAGTAGGTGGCTCATCTTCTATAGGAAAGGAAGTAATTAAAAATTTAAAAATTAAACAATACAATATTTATGCAACATATAATTTAAATAAAATAAAAAATAATAAAATTAAAACTTTTAATGTTAATTTACAAAATCTTAATGAAATTAAAAAATTAATATATAATTTTAAAAAAGAAAAAATTAAATTTGATAATGTTATTTTTTTACAGGGTATATTATTTTCTTTAAATTTAGAAAGATATTCAGAAAAAAAAATCTTAGATGTTTTTTCTATCAACACTTTAAGTATTATATTTTTTACTAAAGAATTATTAAAAATATTAAATAAAAAATCTATGGTTGTTATCGTTTCTTCAATATCAGGTTTGAACGGTAGTTTTGATCCAATTTATTCTGCTTCAAAATCTGCTTTACATGGTTTTGTTAAGTCACTCTCAAAATGGTTGGCTCCAAAACACAGATTTGTATGCTTAAATCCAACTCCTATTAGTGGTACAAAATTGTATAATAATTTTTCAAAAAAAAGAAAAACTTATCATAAAAGAAGTAACCCAATGAAAGAAACAGTTAAAAATTCTGATTTTGCCAAAATTATAATTGATATTTTAGAACCTAATTGGAAACATATAAATGGCTCAATTATTAATATTAGTGGAGGAGTTTAAAAGAAAATTTTTTTTTAAATTTATAAATTAAATACTTCCAAAAGTACACGTTTCTTATTTTTTTTATTTCGATATTATCTAGTCTATCATTAATAGTTATTTTTTTTGGGTGAAGTAAGGGAAAATCAATTTCCTTAGTTATTACATCTGGATGCTGATCTGGCCTTTTACTATGTGTTGCATCATTGCCCCATCCAATATGTTTGCATAAGCTTTTGTAAGGTCTAATGATCACCCCGTTATTTTTCCACACACTATATAATAATTGATAATCCCAAGATTTTATTACTTCATTATAGCTATCAATAAATTTTTTATAAAAATAATGTGCTTTTACAAAATCAAATTTAAAAAATTTTACTAACCAAAAATATTCTATTTTACCACGCCACGATTTCATTTCTTTATCGTTTTCATACCAAGCACGTTTCCATGTGGCCCAACCATGTGTTCCAGGACATCTACTGAAATAATATGAGTTATCTTCAACTATGTTAGAGTGATAATAATTACCTGAAATTATTTTTATTTTTGAATTATGTCTATATCTGATCAATAATTCTTCACAAAATTTAAAAAAACTTATACCAAATTCACAATCATCTTCTAAAATAATTCCCATTTCTTCATTCGAAAAAAACCAATCAATTGCACTATTAATATTTTTTTTAACACCAATATTTTTAGAATGAACCTTTTTAAAAATTTTGCAATCCCAATCTATTTCATTATCTATCAGTTTATTAATTAGATTACATTTTTCTTTATCATCACAATATTCCATTCTAGGACCATCACATGCAAAATATATTTTTTTTGGTTTTATTTCAGATAATTTTTTAATTAGTTTTTTCAATAAATCTGGACGATTAAAAGCTATAATTAATACTGACATGGTTTTACTATATTTAAATTTATAATTAGATATAATCTAAAAATAATGAATACTACAACTTTTTTATTAAAATTATTTTTAGATGCTTTTAGAGACACGATAAAAGTTTGTAAATATTTTAAATTATATAGTTATAATGGTTTATTTATACCTATCAGAATTTTTTTAATAAAATTTCTATTTTCTTTTTCTAAATTTAGAAATCTAATTAAACCAAATACTTGCAATTTTAAAAATAACTTTGGAAGCAATAATAAATATTTATTAAGTAATGATTTAAACTTATTAAAAACAGTTTCTGATATTGATAATCAGGGATATTCACAGCAATTTATGATAAATAATTCTACAATTGAAAAAATTATTGAAGAAAGTTTAAAAAATGGTTCTTTTGATAGAAATAAGCTTAATCAAAAAATTAAAAATGAAGAGTTAACAATATTTAATTCAGAGACTATAAACCAATATATTGAAAGATTATCAAAACTAGGCATTTCTAGATTAACTAAAACCTTAGATTTAAAAAATGACAATTTAATTTTAAATAAATTAATTTTTTCTGATGAAATTATCAATGTTGCTAGGAGTTATTTAAATACAAATAAACTATCAGTTAATGCAATGCTTTTTATAACAAGTTCTATTAAGATTACTGAAAATGAAAAATTTCAAAATGCTCAATATTTTCATTGGGATAATGATTTTACAAAATTTTTTAAACTCTATATATATCTTAATGATGTTAATGATCATAATGGACCCCATGTATTTGTTCCAAATACTCACAAAATTAAAAAAAAGGAGCATCGATTGTGTAGACTTTATTCAGATGAGAATATATTAAAAAACTATCCCAATATAAAAACTTTTTTAGGAAAAAAGGGAACCGCTTTTTTTGTAGATAGTTATGGAATTCACAAGGGAAAGACACCAAAAAAAAATTACCGATTAATGCTTAATATACATTTTGGTAGGGGAAAAATTCTCTATAGTAAAAATGATAGATTTATTAATTTAAATTAAATCCACCTAATGATGCTGGTAAAGCTTTTTTTAAATACCATAGAAATTGAGCAATCAAGATATTACTTGAATTATTTCCATTGTTAATCTTATCAATTTTTATTTTAAAGTTACTTATAAAGTTACTTGCATCAGGAAGATGTGAATTTGTACATATAATTTTTTTTGTTTTAGATAATATCAACATATCTATAATATTTTCTCTTCCAATTAAATATCTATGATTTTTTCTTTTAATATTATTGAATATATCATTTTTATCAGACCTAAAAGAGTTAAAATAAAGTAATTTTGATTGATATTCTTTTTTAAGTTTTTTTAAATAATTTTTTTCTTCAGTGACTAAGAAAACTTTATCGAACTTATTCACTCTTAATTCATAGTCAATTTTTTTTTTTATTTGATTATATGTTGCAGGAAATGGATGTCTTTCTTGTGTTTTCATATCAGTACCACGAAAATGAACTCCAAGAATTTTACTTTTTTTAAACTCTGTTCTTACAAAATCTAAAGCCTCATCAAATATGTTTTTTTTTATATGGATATATCTTTTAAAAATTTTAAAATGTAACTCATGTAAATTTTCAAATGAGTCAAACTCTTTCAATTTTCTAGTTTTTGAGTCTGAAATTATTACAAACTTACTTTTATAAATATCTTCTAATTTATATTTATTTAAAGGATAGAAATAGTATTCCCAAGCGTTGAAGGTATTATTTACTTTAATTTCTTCATTATATTTTGTAGGAAAATTTTTCATATCAATTATAGGAATACATCCTAAATCCAAAGCAATTTTCAAATGATATAAAATATAATTCAAATTTGAAAACATTCCTCCACCTAAATATCTTTGAATCACATAAAATTTCTTATTAGGATTTTTTTTACCAAAACTTTTTATATAGTATTTAAGATCATTATTCTGAATATAAATCTTATTATTATTTTTAATTTTTGTTGATATATTTGATCTTGAATTGTAAATTAAATTTTTAATATAATTTTTAAAAACTTTTATTATCATTTATTTCTTTTATTAATAATTCAATATATATTTAGTTAAACACTTATATAAATGAAATCTAGAAAAAAAAATATTTTACTTTATGGCGGCCGTTCTACAGCTTTAATAGTCTCTGATATGCTTAACGATATCAAATTAAAACCCAGTTTCATATTTGATGAATATATAGAAAAATTAGACTTCGAAACTAAAGCTATTTTTTCAAATAAAAAAAAAGATTTAGATATCTTTATAAATAAATCATCACATTTTTTTATATGTATTGGAATGATGGACGGAAAACTGAGAAACTACATATCAAAATTATTTATAAACAAAGGTTTAAGACAACTGACCTTAAAAAGTAAATATGCAATAATAGATGACTCTTCAAATTATGGTGGCGGCACTTTGTTTATGCCAAATGTAGTTATTCACAAGCATGTTAAAATTGGGAATGATTGTTATTTTAATGTGAATTCTGTTGTAGATCATGAATGTATAATTGGTAACGGGGTACATGTGATGGGTTCAAGCTATATAGCTGGCAGAGTAAAAATAGAGGATTTTGCCTCTATAGGTGCTAATGCAACTATTTTGCCAGATTTAAATATTGGCAAAAATTCAATTATTGGCGCAGGATCCGTAGTTACAAAAGATGTGAAACCAAATGAAATTGTTTTTGGGAATCCTGCTAAGTTTTATAAAAAAAATTTAAAAAAATATAATTATAATATTTTTAGATAAAAATGTTAAAAATTGCTTTTGTAATAAATTTTTCTAAAAATAGTTGGGCAGGTGGGTATTTTTTTTTTGATAATTTGATTTCATTTTTAATTAAATATAAAAAAAATGTAAAAATATCAGTAATAACAGACTCCAAAAAAAATTTAAAATATCTGACTTCTAAATCAAAAGTACAAATTTTAGAAACAAACATAGTTTCACATAAAATAAATTTAAAAAGAATAATAGATAAAGTATTAATTATAATTTTTGGAAAAAGTTTTTTTTTGGAAAAATTTCTAAATAATAATAAAATAGATGTATTGTCTCACCATACTTATTGTGGAAGAAAAAGTACCATCAGAAGTTACCCATGGTTTCCAGATTTTCAACACCTTCGTTTTCCAAAAAACTTTTCATTTAAAAATAGATTGTTTAGAAATATTAATGTTTATCTTTCTTCAAAACATTCTAATAAAATTATATTAAGTAGTAAAAATGTAAAAAAAGATATCAAAAAAATATCACCTGAAGCTTTTAGGAAAAGTTACATAATAAACCATACCAATAAAGTTTTAAGTCAAAAGAAATTACTTTCGATAACAAAATTGAGAAAAAAGTACAATATATCCAAAAAATTTTTTTTGCTGCCAAACCATTATTGGGTGCATAAAAATCACTTAATCGTTTTAAAAGCATTAAATTATTTAAGTGATAAAAATATTCAGGTAGTATCAACAGGAATGCTTTCAGACCATAGGGATAGAAATTATATAGATAAAATAAGAAATTATATTAATTTTAACAAACTAAATCAAAATTATAAAATTTTAGATTTAGTTCCTTTTAAAGATTTATGTAGCTTAATGAAAAATTCGCTAGCTGTTATAAACCCATCCTTTAGTGAAGGGTGGGGTAATTCAGCAGATCAAGCTAGAATTTTAGGTAAGCCATGTATCTTATCTAATATTCCAGTTCATTTAGAGTTAAATTATAAATATGCCTACTATTTCAATCCTAATGATCATAAAGAACTAGCAAAATTGCTAAATTTTTTAATTAAAAAAAAACTTAAAATAAGTTTTAAAGATAATTCTTTTAAAGAAAAAGAATATATAAATAATTATTTAAAAACTATTTTAGATTGAATACATGATTTAAATAATTCATATAATGCTTACATGTTAGTTCAATATCGTATTTTTTTAAAATATTTGTAGGAAATAATTTATGATTATTATTCAAAGATAAAATTTTTTTAGTAAGTTGTTTATGATCTCTGATTTTATACAATAAACCATACTTACCATTTTTTAGTATTTCTTTAGGTCCTGTTGGACAATTAGTAGATATTACATCTTTTTTTAAATATAAAGCTTCAACCAAAACATTCGGAGACCCTTCATAGAGTGAGGATAAAATAAATATTTTCGCTTGTTTTAAATAGGGAAATGGATTTTTTTTATAACCTAAAAATTTTACATTTTTTGATAAATTATTTTCGATTACAAAATTAATTAATTTTTTCTTCAAATGACCTTTGCCTATTATAATAAGTCTAAAATTTAAATTCATTTTTTTTAAAATAGACATAGATTTTAAAATCGTGATGTGATCTTTTTGCTCTGTAAGTCTACCAATAGTTATAAGTTTTAAAGACTTTTTGGGATAATAAGATTTTATTTTTATTCTAGAAAGTTTATTAATTTTTTTAAAGTCAAAAGGGTTATTTATAAAAAAAGATTTTACATTAAATCTTTTTTCTACCTCTTTTTTAAATAACTTACTATTTACAATTATACCATCTGCTCTTTTTATATAATAGTTATATATAATTTTTTTAAGCCAGTTGTGATCCCATCCGTGTGGCGCAGTATTCATTCTTACTATAATTTTTGCTCCTAATAATTTTGAAACAATAATACTGTAAATATTTGCTTGAAACGAAAAAATATAACAGTTTTTTTTAAATAAAATTCTTTTTATTAAAAGTATTAAGCAAAAAAAATACTTTTTATACCTACCAGCATTAGAAAAATTAATATTTGAAGGTGTTAAAAATTTGATTTTTTTATCAAACTTATATTTTTTATTAATATCAGCTGAAATAATTGTAGTATTGATTTTGTTATTTGCTAAATAATTTGAGATTAAAAATAAATTTTTTTCTACACCACCATCTTCAATAGAAGGATTAAATATTACTAGTTCTTTATTCATTAATTAAATAGTATACATATATTTAAATATTTATTTTAACAGTGAAAAAAATTGTATATTGGGCCCCTGTATTATCAAAAATAGCAACATTAAAAGCTGTAATTAATTCAGCAGAGTCTTTAAAAAAATATTCATCTAATTATGATGTTACCATTATTAATACTGTTGGTGAATATGACGAAATAAAAAATAACAAACATGGCATTAAAATAGTTAATTTCTTTAATGATAAAAGTCGCTATCCAGGTATAGGATTTTGGAAAACTAGAATTTCACTAATTAGATTATTTTTTAAAAATTTTTATAAACTAAAAAAATTTTTAGATGAAAGTCAACCAGATTTCTTGTTAATACATTTAATGACATCACTACCTATGATCTTGCTAATTTTATTTAATTTTAGAACCAAATTTGTTTTAAGAATTTCAGGTTTTCCTAAATTGAATATAATTCGGTATTTATTATGGAAGTTGGCATTAAAAAATTTTTTTTATATAATTAGCCCTACAAAAAAAACTTCAGAATACTTAATTAAATTAAATTTAATAGACAAAAAAAAAATTGTTACAATTTATGACCCAATAATCAAATTAAAAAAATTAAAGAAAAATGATATTGAGTTTAGTGACTACTTTATTTCAGTTGGTAGATTAACAAAACAAAAAAATATTTTTTTATTATTGGATGCATTTAAGGACTTATATAAAGAAGAATTAATTAATGAAAAGTTAATAATAATTGGTGATGGAGAACTGAAAAATAAAATTTACAAATATATAAATATAAATAATTTAAATAATAAAATATTATTATTAGGTTATAAAAAAAATGTTTTTGATTATCTTGTTAAAGCCAAAGCTTTTGTGCTTACTTCATTGTGGGAGGATCCTGGATTTGTTTTAATAGAAGCTGCTTATTGTAGAGCAAGTATAATCTCTAGTGATTGCATGAGTGGCCCTATTGAATTTTTAGAAAATAAAAACAATGGATTTCTTTTTAATTCAAATTCAAAAATAGATCTAAAAAAGAAAATATTAGATTTTAAAAAATCTGATCAAAAAGAAATTTTAATAAAAAAAATTAATGCTTTGAAAGAAGTAAAAAAATTTACTAGTTTTAGACATTTTAAAGATTTAAGTAATTTATTAAAATAATGCTTATATTATTATTTTATAGTATTTAAACTAAAGAAAATAATTTATTATTTACAAAAATGTCAAATAAAATTTTTCAAGATATTACAAAAGTAGATTACTCAATTTCAAAATTTATAGATAAAATTGAAAAGCCCAACATACTAGAACTAGGAGTTCAGTTAGGTTCCTCAACTAAATATTTCTTAGAGTTATGCAAAAAAAAAAATGGAAAACTTTATTCTGTAGACATTAATGACTGTTCTGGTTTATTTACAGATATTAATTGGAATTTTATACGATCTAGAGATGATGATTTTGAAGTAATTTCAAGAAAAATACCTAAAAAATTAGATATAATATATTTGGATACAATTCATACAGCTAGGCATGTCGAAAAAATATTTAAATACTATTATAAAATTTTAGAAATTAATGGTCTCTTTATAGTTGACGATATATCTTGGTTGCCATATTTAAAAAGTAGTTCATTTAACAACTTTTATTGTGAAATAAATAACAAGGAGACTTTTGATTTACTTCTTGGCTTATATAATTATAATAAAGAAAATTTTGAATTGACAACTTTTTTCAATGGTACGGGTACAGCAATAATTCAAAAATTGAATAATAGTAGTTTGAGTCCATTTAAAAAATTTAAAACGCGAGAAAATTCTATAAAAAATATCGTAAGAAAATTTTTTAAGAATTAATTTATATGTCAGATAGGCACAAGTTTAATTCTGATTTTTACAATATAACATTGAAAAGTGTTTTAAAAAAAGAATTATTTAGCTTTTTTGGAAGATTATTTTTAGAAAAAAAAATTAAAACACCCAAGAAATATTTACAATTAGGATGTGGTAGCAGTGAAGAAAATCTAAGTGATGATTTTATAAACTGCGATTTTTTTAATTTAAATTTTTTTAAATTTTATAAAAAAAAAAAAATTCAATATTTGGATTTAAGATATAAATTACCATTTGCTTCTGATATTTTTCGAGGCGTTTATTCAGAACATACAATTAAACATTTATATCCAACAGAGGTTTTAAGATTGTTTAAAGAAATTTATAGAGTTCTGAAAAAAAATGGTATTTTCAGAGTAGTTGTCCCAGATCTAAAGAAATATATTTATTATTATAATGGTAAAAAAGATGTTTTTCCAGATAATCAATTTAAATTTGGATGTGAAGCTATTTGGAACATAGCTCAAAATTATGAGCATAAAAGTTTATGGGATGAGGAATGGCTAAAATTTCATTTAAAAAATTGTAATTTTCATAAAATTAAAAGGTGCAAGTATCAAGTATCTCAAGATAAAAATTTAATACTAGATAAAAAAGGAAGAGAAATAGAAAGCATTTATTTAGAAGCAACTAAATAATTCTTTAAAAAATTGTAATTTAAAATGTATAAAATATCAATTATTATACCTTATCATAAAAAAATTAATTATATAAAAAAAACTATAAAATCAGTTTTAAACCAAACCTATCATAATAAAGAAATTATTATAATTTATGATGATATAAATCATTCAGATTTAAAAAAAATAAAAGCAATAATTAAAAAAAAAAAAAATATTAAATTAATTGTTAATTCAAAAATATTGGGAGCTGGTGAATCAAGAAACAAAGGTGCTAAAATTGCATGCGGAAAATATTTGGCATTTATTGACTCTGATGATGTATGGAAAAAAAATAAATTAAAAACTCAGATAGAATTTATGAGAAAATTGAAGTTAAAAGTATCTCACACGTCATATTTCATAATTAATGAAGCTGGAAAGATTACTGAAAAACGACAAGCAAAATTTGTACAAACATATTCAAATTTAGTTAAGTCATGTGACATTGGTCTTTCCACTGTAATTATTGAAAAAAAATTATTTTTAAAAAATAAATTTTCTTCAAATATCACGAAAGAGGATTATGCAGCTTGGCTTAAGATTTCTAAAAAAATTCCAATTTATGGATTAGATAAATACCTAGTATTTTGGAGAAAAACTAAAGGTTCTTTATCATCAAATAGTTATCAAAAGTTATGCGACGCATTTGACATTTATTATAGAAAAGAAAATTTTAGTTTTTTTAAATCATTATTTTCTATAATTGTCCTCTCATTTAATTTTTTTCTAAAAAAATATTCATGAAAGACTTTTTTATTATATTTTTGATATTAGTATTTTTTATTAATGAATTAGTTTTAAGAAAAAAATATTTTTTAGATAGAATAGATTTTTCAAAACATAAGTTATTTGTAAATAATAATATACCAACAGTGGGAGGGCTATATATATTAATTTTTTTATCATTATTTTATGTTGATATAAGTTTTATGAATTTATTATTTTTTATGTTAATTTATTTAACCGGTTTAAGTTCAGATAGATTAAAAAATTTTTCTCCAAAAATTAGATTACTTTTACAAATACTCATTACATTTTTATTTATCATTAATTCTGATACTTTTATTTTAGATACAAGAATTGATACTGTTAATTATCTATTTAATAATTATAAGTTTACTTCTATTTTTTTTACAATTTTTTGTTTCATTATCTTGATTAATGGAACAAATTTTATAGATGGAACTAATTTAAATACTATTGGTTATTATATTATTATTTATTCTGTAATTTATTATTTATCAAAAAAATTCTACCTAACATTAAATTTTGACTTTAATCTAAAAATAATTTTATTTTTATTTACTTTATATATCTTAAATTATTTAAATAAAATCCAACTCGGAGACTCAGGTTCTTATCTTTTAAGTTTTTTTTCAGCATTTTATTTAATTCATTTTGCTAATAACAACAATTATATATCACCTTATTTTGTAATACTAATTTTATGGTACCCTTGCTTTGAAAATTTATTTTCTATTTTGAGAAAAATTTATCAAAAAAAAAAAATTTCAGCTCCTGACAATTTTCATTTACATCATTGTCTTTATAAATTTTTAAAAAATAGAAATTTTAAAAATCTTAATAATTTATCAGGATTTATAATTAATCTTACTAATTTAATATTTATATCTTTTGGAATGCATTTTTTAAATTCAACTAAAAACTTAGTTTTATTATTATTAGTATATGTTTTGATTTATATTTTTTCATATAATTATTTAATACGAAAAAATTTAAGAAAAAAACTTTTTTAGTATATAAAATAAAATCTTTAATCCATCTTTGAATTCACTAACTTTTTTTTTACCTTTTAATCTGGCTCTTTCATAACTTTTGTTATTTGTACATGTAAAATTCTTCTCTTTTATATTAATTGGTATTTCCGCACATATGCTAAAGTCTTCTTGCTTTAATTCTAACTTTTTAAATTTTTTAGTATCACCCATAACAAAAGTGTAAAGCAAGTCTGTAACATTCAAATTAAAGAAAATATTTCCAATTTTTGTAAAAAAAAAATTACCAATTGCAGTTAACAAAGTATCATCATCACTTCCACAGTTTTTCTCATATCTAGTTCCAAAAACAAAATTATATCCTTTCATTTTTGAATACATTTCTTCTAGTTCTTTTGGTTGGAATGAACCATCAGCATTAAATATACATAGATATTTTGTGTTAATTTGATCAATACCTTCTTTCAATGCAGACCCATAACCTTTAAAATTTTGATATAAAATTTCCACATCATAATTTGTAATTGCTTTTATAGTTTCAAAGTCATCTTTTGATAAAACGATTAAGATTTTTAAGTTATATTTTTTAAGTTCATCTAAAACAATCGGTAGAGAGCCCTTTTCATTTTTAGCTGGAATTAATAATGTTAAATCATTCATATTTTTTTATATAATAATAAATTAAACTTATATTAATGAAAAAAATTGTTGAACCAAAACTAGTAAAAAAACTTCCAGTAGGAATTAAAGGAATGAGCTGAGAAACAAAAAATAAGCTGGAACTTAATAAAACTAAGTTTTTGGTTTTTATAAATGTATTTATAACCCTATACATAAGGTAAATGAAGAATGTAAAAAATAAAGAATAACCTATAGCTCCAAGCTCAGATAAAATTTCAAAATTATGTTGATGAGGATGTGTGGTACATTTGGTATATTCAAAATTTGTGTTTCCATAATATTTTTCAATAGACACATTCTTGCAGGCTTTTCTAAATGTCTTGGTTCCTGTTCCAAATAATAAATTTTGTTTAAATATCTCAAAACTTGCAAGGTAATGTGGACCATAATTTGAAAAGATTATGTAATCAAATGGTTTATTAATATTTTCATTGTTTGCCATATTTTTTATTTCTTTTACAAATCTTTGATTTATTTGATCAACAAAAATTAAATTTAGCGAGATTATACTGATGAATATAAGTATTAAAAAAAATTTGATTTTTGCTTTTATATTTGGCATTAAAACAAAAAAACCAAAAATAACAAATGACCCCCTAATTATATTAGCTCTTTCATTTGTTAAAATTAGAATAATTAAATAAGACACAAATATAACATATAAAGAAATTCTCTTTGGATTTTTTTGAAAAAAAAATGCAAATGAAGGTAAAAAAAATCCTATCAAAAGATGAGCTACCTTTAGTTCTTCATTAAAAAAGCCAGATAATCTTTGCTCCCAAGGACTTTTATAACCTAATAAATTTTCTCCAGAAAAGAATTGAAAATAAAGATCAAAAATTGTTAGTAACAAAGTAACCATCCACATTTTAAATACTATTGATAAATTTTCTTCATATTTTGAAAAAAAATAACACATGGACATTATTAGTAATGGATATCTAATAAAAAAAATTGATCTATTAAAACTTAACTTAAAATCTATAGAAGTAATTAGGTTTATAATTAAATAAATCCATATTATTAATAATAAATAAATTATTTTATCATCTAATTTAATTGGTTTTTTATTTATTACAGAAGAGTATAAAAATAATATAATTAATAAAACATTTATAATTTCTGATATTAATGTACCTATAATTAAAGCAAGTGGGTACAAACCAATAAGCCATAAGGGTAATAATTTTTCAATTTTCATTAGTTCAAAAGTTTAATTCTTATTTTATCTTTTAATGGAGTTTCAAAAAACTTGTATACAATAATAGATATAAAAATTGTTATAATTAAGTAGCTTGTAAAAAATATAAGTAAATTAAAATCTAACTTAAAATTAAAAAAATTAAAAACAAGTAAAGTTGTCAAAATAATCGGAAAATGAAGCAAATAAATTGAATAGCTTATATCTCCCAATATAGATAAATTTTTTCCTGCATAAGGAAGTTTATTATTAATTAAAAATAAACAATTTATTAAAGATGGAAAAATACATGTTAATAAAATAATTTTTTGTACAATTGTATCAAAGTTAGTTATTTTTAGGAATAAAGAAAATATTAAAATAATGGTTATTAAATAAAATATTTTATAATTCACATTTAATTTTAACTTTTGATTTAGTAAATAGCTCAAAACACCAACGAAAAAACAATATCTGCCATATCCAATAAATTTATATTTGAAAAATATTAATGAACTTATAATTATTATTATGGAATTAAGGATTATATTTTTATTAAGAGCAATAAGAAAAAAAATTAGATACATTAAAAATTCTATAGATATAGACCATGAAGGTTCGTTGAAGGAAGCATAAGATTTAAATCCCCATTCATGAATTAATAATAAATTTAATATCAAATGTTTTAAGTTTATATTAATTGGATTATAGAAATTATTAAAGTTTAGCGTCATATAAATAATAAAAACTTAAAAAAGTGTTAAAAAATGCAAAGGATATAATCTTGAGATTCTTAAAATAACAAATTTATTTAAACTAATTTTTCTTTCACTTACTATTTTTAAATATAATTTAAAAAATATAAATCCTGATAATAGAAAGAAAAATTGAACAGCTATCCAGCCATATTCGTAAATAATTTTTATGATGTTGTAAAAAGGCTGGCTTTCAATACTGTAGCCATTTAAACTTATATTATAACTATAAAATAATTTATAATGAAAGATAGCTACTGCTAAGGCCGCAATACCCCTGGCAATATCTAGTAGATAAATCCTATTCATATTTTTCAAGAATTTTAATTAAAAATTATATTTATTTTTAATTTTAATTATGCTCTTACAAACATGATTTATATCATTTTGGGATGTATTTAATCCTGATGGAACATAAAAACCATATTTACTTATGTATTCTGAGTTAGTAAAATTTCCTTTAAATTTAATGTTATATTTTTTGAAAGCTTTTTGTTTGTTCATAGGCCAAAAAAAACTTCTGGTTTCAATATTATCCTTTTTTAATTCATTTCTAAATTTTTCAGCCGTCATCTTTTTATTTAAAATTAATATTCCTACAACCCAGTAAACATTCTCAAAATTTTTTATTTTTGGTTTCTGAATATAAATATTACTTAATTTATACAATTTACTATAATAGCTCTTACCAATTTCTTTTTTTTTTCGAATTATTTTTTTGATTCTCTTAATTTGGTTTATTCCCAAAGCTGCTTGGAGGTTTGTATACCTATAATTCCAACCTATATCATAGTGATTAAATCTATTTTGCTTCCCAAAGCATAAATTTTTATAATCAAATATTTTGTCTTTAAATTTTTTTAAGCTTGTTAAAACCATGCCACCTTCGCCAGTGGTTATATGTTTATTTGAGTAAAAACTGAATATACTCAAATCTCCGAAACTTCCACAATATTTACCCTGATACTTATGACCAAGCATTTCTGCAGCATCTTCAATTAATATAAGATTATACTTTTTACAAATTTTTTTTATTTTATCTATTTCAACTGGATAACCATAAATATGAGTAGCCAATATTGCTTTAGTTTTTTTTGAAATATTTTTTTCTATTAAGTTAATTTTCATATTCCAATTATATAAGTCACAATCTATAGGTATTGGTTTGGCACCCAATTTAATTACAGAAATAGCTGAAGAAATAATCGTAAAATTTGGTATTATAACTTCATCGTTTTTTTTTAAATTTATTACTTTAAGAGCTATATCTAAAGCTGCGGATCCACTTGAAACTGAAGAACAGTACTTTTTTCCAATCAACTTTTTAAATTTATTTTCAAATTCAGTAACTTCAGGTCCAGCTGATGAAATCCAATTATTATTTAATGCTGAAATTAATTTTTGTTTATCACTTTGTTCTAATTTAAATTTATTTACACTTATCATTTGATTTTAATAAACTTATCTTCAACATTTGGAAATAATTTCTTATCTGTCTTTGTATTGTAAGGTCCTTGTTTAACTTCTAACATTTCAACATTATCAAGAACTTTAAAACCATGACCACCATTATTTAAAATTATAATATCGTTTTTTTTAATGATTTTACTAAATAAATATTTTTCTTTACCTGAATAAAAGTCAACTCTTAGTTTACCTTTTAATATGATTAATACCTCAGATGTATACTCTATTCTTCTAATATTTTTGTAGTGCTTATGAGGCTTTATCAAATGTTTAGATTTATGCTTTATAAAACCTACCTGATGACTTAATTTTTTTGGAGTTAAAAAGTTAACACCTAACTTTCTAGTATATTTAATAATATATCCAAATGTTTTCCCCTTGTGCGATATTGGTTTAATCATTTTTTAATTTTATTAAATAAATAAACAATTGTTAACAAATAAAATCCAGAACTTTCAAACATTACTCTTTTTAAACCTACTCTGACTTGCCACTCAACATCTTCCATAGATAACATAAATGCTGAAAAGATAAATAAAACATTTAGTATTAAATAAACAATTATAAATAATTGGATTTTATCAATTCTAAATAAATAAATGTTTAATAAAAGTGTCAGTAGGCTAAATAGGATTAAAGGTAAAGATAAAGAGTAAACAATAAAATAAAAAGATATAGTTTTAAAATTTAATAATAAATTTTCAAAAAAACTATAGGTAAAAGTTTTTTCAAATTGAAAGCTTTCAAGTTCTGTATTTAAAATATAAAATATTATAAGTCTTATGATTATTAAAAAAATTGAACCTAATAAAATTAATTTTTTATGTTTTAAGTTTAAATTTCCAAAAAATAAAATAATTAATAAAATAAATCCTAATAAAAACAATCCTTCATTTTTTATCCATAAAGCTGCATTGAAGGATAATAACAAAAAAATTAAATGGTTAGTTGGACTTTTTATTTTTCTAGTCACTAATTCATAACTTAATTTTGCGGCTACTAATATTAAGCTAAAAACTATAATTTCTTGATTTCCATTGAACAACTCAATATCGAAGGTTGTTAAAATAATTAAGCTACTTAAAATAAATTTATAAATTCCATTTGATTTGAAATTTTCGCAGAAATAAAAAATGCTTAGGATATATAAAAATACATAGAAGATTCTGCCTAGATATTCATACGTGTCAAAAGGAAACCTCCAAAAAAAAGACCAAATATATGTTCCTAAGTGAGGATAGTCTGTTGCTGGTAGTTTATCTAAGTTTAATAAAGAGTTACCCTGATAAAAATTAATTGTTTTTAAAAACCAAAAAAATTTTGCATCCCAACCTAATTGAAGATCATAAGTTAATACAATTGATATTATAAATATATAAATAAAAATTAAAAAATCTCCTTGATTTAAATTAATTTTAAATTTTTCTTTTTCTTTTAGAATAAGAATTAAACTTAATATAACTAAAGAAATAATTAAGTAATTTAGACTAATATTTAATAAAGAAAATACTAAGAGTATATTAATAAAAATAATTGATTTTAATATTAAAGACTCTGTTAAAGATGTTCTCAATTTAGAATTAATTTTTATTTTTGGTATGCTCAAATTAATCAAGCATCCGATAAAAAAAATTTGAAAAAAAATGAGTATAATTTCGATCATTTAATATAAAAACAATTTTCTTTAGAGAACAATACGTCTTCATCTCTGAATTGATATTTGTTTCTGAAATTTAATGTCACTTTATCTATTTTGTTATTATAGTTTGTGTTATCTAATTCAAAATAAAACTGCTCCCATCTTGAATTAAATACTTCCGTTTTAAAATTAGTATAAATTGTTTTTTGATTTTCAATATTTTCATTAATATATTTTTTAAATATTAATTTTTTTTTACCATTAACAATTTTATATATTTTAATATTGTCATTTATATAAAAGTTCTCATTTTTAGTTTTAAAAGTTATACTTTCTAAAAAATTTGTGTACTGGACATGACCTTTGCTTTTGAAATTATTTTCTGAATTATTAAATATTAAAGATGGTTCTTTTTGATAGTTCAAAAAAATTCTAGGTCTTTTTTCAAAATCTTGAAATGAGTTATAAATAATCCAATTAGATGAAGGTAAAACATCATAATTAATTATTTTTGGATTTACACCAAATTCATATTTTTTTTTTAAATCGATAAGAAATCCATAAGAATCTTTAGAACAATATCCATATTGATCAATCATTCTTTTTGTATAATTATGTTGCTTTAAATAATACAATTTTTTAAAAAAATCAGTTTTAATTAAGAAAATAATCAATAAAAAAAAAATTATTAAATTGAGATGAATATTTTGTTTAATTTTATTTTTTTTGTGCATAAAAGCTTATTTAACATATAAATCAATTAATGAATAATGAGAATAGTTATAGTGTTATTTTACCGACATTAAATGAGGTTGGCCATATTAATTCCTTGATAAAGGATATTTCAAATAATTTTGACAAATATAATATTGAATATGAAATTATAATTGTTGATGACAGCTCAGTAGATGGAACAGTAGAGGAAATATCTAATATTAAAAATCCTAGTATTATTATTCACAAAAGAAAAAGTAAAAAAAAAAGTCTTGTAGATTCTTTGAATGAAGGAATTAATCTTGCAAATAAAGATAATATAATATGGATGGATGCTGATTATTCACACCCTCCGAATTATATAGAGAAATTTATTAAATTAAGAAACAATAATTTAGATTTAATTGTTTGTTCAAGATTTTTAAAAGAGAGCACTAGATACTATAGTACTAAAAATAAAAACAAAGCTGGCATTGATTTTTTAAGTAATTTCTTAAATAAAATTTGTAAGATATTTTTATTCAGTGATTTTACAGATTATACAAGTGGCTTCATATGTATAAAAAAAAAAATAATTAAGAATATTAGATTAAATGGATATTATGGTGATTATTTCATAACATTAATAACAAGATGTAAATTAGCTAATTATAATATTTTAGAAATACCTTTCGAAGAAAAAGAAAGAGCTAGTGGAATTTCCAAAACTACTAGTAGTAAAATAAGTTTAATAATAAAGTGTTTTTTTTATTTAATAGCACTAAACAAATGTATATTTAAAAAATTTTTTATGTAAAAAATTACTGGAATTAGTGAAGAAATGAAAAGATATGAATATTTTAAAAAATTAAATCCCAAAATTTTTTCAATAAATGAAGCTAATATGTAAAATATTGGAGACTGAACTTGTCCAGTATATATAAAATATTTAATTCCATTATCAAAACTAATTAAAAAATTATCTATAAATTGTCTTGTAATTTCATTGTCAATTTTAGAGCCACCACTAGAGTTCTCCCCCATTATAGAGGAAATTATTAAGTAAAAAATACCAAATAAGTAAAAGTAAATTTTTTGATTTTTATTTAGGATCATTAAATTTTTATTGATATTATATATGTTATACATAATTTAAATAATCTCTTCAAATTTTAACGATTATTAAAATTTAAATTTAACATATGAAATTTACAATATTAATTACCTCCTACAATAAAGAGAAATATTTAAAAGAATGTATTCAATCATGTTTAAATCAAAATAAAAATGATTATGAAATAATATTATGTGATAATTTTTCTGATGATGGGACAACAACAATTTTAACTGAGTTTGAAAATAAAATAAAAATCATAAAAAAAAGGAGAGTAAGTAAGCATGGACCAGTAAACCAAATGGATCTTATTAAAGAAGGTTTACATGTTTCTAAAGGTGATTACATATGTTTATTAGATGGTGATGATTATTTTTATTTAGATAAACTTGTAACTTTAGAAAAGTATTTAAATATCAATAAAAATTTAAATATAGTATTTGATCTACCTGAAATAAAAAAAGATAATAATTTCAAACAATTAAAGTTAAAAAATAAATATCAAAAACATATTTGGCCAACAATTATTAATACTAGTTCAATCACAATAAAAAAAGACTTTTTAAAAAACTTTTTTCAAAAAGAACTTTTTAAAAATTTTAATCTGCTTGAAATTGATTTTAGACTAAATGTTTATTCAAGATGTATAGATAAAAAATTTTTAATAATTCGAGATAAAACGACTGTTTATAGATATGTTGAAGGATCCATCATTACTAGTATTAAAAAATTTTCTAAAAAATGGTTTATTAAGAGACTTCAAGCTCATGAATATATGAGTTACATTTTTAAAATTAATAATTTACATTACAAATATGGTATTGACTGGTTTTTTACAAAAATTTTATCAATTTTTCTAAAATAGATGAATTTTTTTTACTTTATTTCTTTTTATTTTTTATTTCTATTTTCAATAGTTGGATATGGAAATTTATTTAAAAGTATTTTTATTCAAAAAGAAAATAATCTTGGTTACCTTGGCATTTTTGGAATATTAACTCTAATAATTTTTACATATTTTATAAATTTTTTTATTCCAATTTATTCAACTTTAAGTTTATTTTTGTTAGTTTGCGGAATTTGTTTATTTATCATTTTTTTAATAAATAATTTTAAAATTTTAAAAAAAGATTTTATAATTTTAATCCTTGTATTTATTTTTCTGACAATTTTTATTTTGAATGCAAAAAATCACGATGATTTTTCTTACTATCATTTTTCATACATAAACATCATTACACAATTAGAAAATGTTTTCGGTTTAGGTAATTTCAACCATGGATTTAGAACTCCATCATCTATATTTTATCTATCATCAGTATTTAATCTACCAGGCGCTGATTATAATTTAATTCATTTATCTCCAGTTTTTTTTTTAGGTTTTGCTAATTTTATTTTTTTGAAGAAAATTGATTTAAATTTTAAAAATAAAGAAAATTTTTCAATAATCTTACTATCACTAATGTCACTTACATTAATTAATATTTTTTTTTACAGAATGGCGGAGCATGGAACAGATAGATCGGCACAAATAATTATATTATTAATATTTGTAGAAATTATTGAATATATAAATAAAAAACATTTAGCTGAAGATCAACTTAATAAATTAATTATATTAATTACATTAGCTATTTCTTTAAAAGCATTTTACCTAATTTATATTATTCTTTTTTTTCTCTTATTTCTTTTTCAAAAAAATAAAAAAAACTTTTTAATAAAATTAATTACTAGTAAAATATTTTTTATCTGTTTTTTATTTTTTTTAATCTTAATTTCAATTAATTTTATGAATACAGGATGCTTTGTTTATCCACTTGCAATGACTTGTAATGAGAATTTAATATGGTCGATAAGTTTGAGTGAGGTAAATTATATGAATGAGTGGTATCAGCTTTGGTCGAAAGGAGGAGCGAGTCCAAATTATATTGTTGATAACAGAGCAGACTATATTTCTAGTTTTAACTGGTTGAGTAATTGGATTGATATATATTTTTTTAATAAAGTAACTGATTTTCTATTGGGTCTAACTTTTTTAATTAT